>SMTZ1_10001507_pt1 | contig 28990 bp, 29 predicted proteins | sample DeeMarSWOR136_30_FD_25667 | JGI IMG/M metagenome (IMG submission 25667) | reverse complement strand
CTCGCCAAAATTCGGGGAAATGCTTCCTCTCAATAAATCGGTCCACATGGTACATTATCCGGATAAACATGTATAAAAAGTTACCTTATTGTACAATAAAGGGTTTTAAAAGGATAAAATATTTATAATGTATCGGACCATTTATCACACTGAGCCATTAAAATAACAATTAAGGATAGACATACTATGAATTCGAGAGTAACAATGGACATTTCAAAGTACGGAATAAGAATCAAGGAAAAGATAATCGCAGAAACGAAACCTCGCCCTTCCTCAAATGACGTGGATGAGGAACTTTTCAATTTTATAAAGAGGTGCGGATATAATTTTGGGGTGAAATTCCCCTGTAGCATACTAAAGGATCTCTACGGTATGCTGGAATGGGATAATGACATTAAGGTAGTTACAGTGACCCGTGAGGAGGAGGGGATCGGAGTCAGTGCAGGAGCCTATCTAGCGGGAAAGAGACCCTTCATGCTGATTCAGAGTTCTGGACTTGGGAACTCTTTCAACGCTATAGCCTCTCTACTGAAGACGTACAAAATACCAATTCTCATACTTGCTAGCTACAGAGGGCACTACAACGAGAAGATACCTGCTCAGATACCCCTAGGCAGAGCTCTTCCAGGTATGCTTGACGCTATGGAAATACCGTTTCTCGTTCTAGAGGAGAATCTTGAACCCCTTGAAGCCTTCTGCGTGAAAATGTTCAGGAACAGTGAACCCCACGTCGTCCTCTTATCTCCGGAGCTGTATGAGAATGAATAGACGCCGTGCTATCCAGATAATTATGGACCAAATCGAGGACGAGATCGTGGTCTCCAACATCGGGGATCCGAGTAAGGAGCTTTATAAAATTAAGGATAGGTCAAGAAATTTCTATATGCTCGGTTCAATGGGGCTCGCATCGTCTATCTCCCTTGGAATAGCTTTATCCAAGAGCGAGAATGTAGTGTGCCTAGATGGAGACGGAGCCCTCCTAATGAACCTCGGTTCCCTGGCTACGATCGCTAACTACAATCCTAAGAATCTCGTTTTGATTGTATTGGACAACGGATCTTATGGTACCACTGGGAACCAGCCCTCTTTCACCTCAGGAACAACCGATCTCGGTAAAATGGCTAGAGCATGCGGATTTGAGCATTGCTATAGTTCAACTGACGAAGAGGAACTTGTTAAAGCAGTAGTTCGAGGTCTGAACGACAACAACTTGAGTTTTATACATGTCATAGTAAAACAAGATAATATAAAGATGAGTCCAGTACCGATAGAACCGATCACATTAAAGAATAGGTTTATGGAAACCATATAAAATCGGTACAAATCATGAAATTTTTAATCACCTACAAGCGGAATAAAGATCTCTTATTTTATGGTTTACGACCATAAAAAACATATGAGCATTATACTTCTTTTAAGAAAAAGAAATTTTTTTTTCTTTGTACCTCTCTGAAGAGTAGATACCTCTCTTGGAGCAGGAGGTCACCAAGGACTGGGAGAGCTAGTTTGAGCTGGAGAGAAGTGGCAGGTTTCCTTGGAACTAGGTCAGCTTGGTATGTCGCTGAACGGGTCTTCCCGACATCCTTCCGTCTATCCAACGCAAAATGGTGAGGTGCCTCGCTATCCTCCCTCCGGCGTCCCTCACTGGGTTTGCTAACTCTGAAGAACCTGTTACCGTCCTTGGTGAACTTGATTAGATTTTGATAAGCGCTTCCTCCGTTTCGAGCATCTCGAGAATCAGGCAGGCTTCATAGAGCTCGCACAGTAATCCAGTCCGGGGGAATTGTGGCGAAGGAAAAACCCCTCAGGAAAGCGGGGGATACTCAGCCTGGTTCGGAAAGGGCTATTAGAGGTCTACAAGAAGCCTGTCCCATTGATCAGTGAGAAGAAACTCAAGATCCTAAAGCCAAGACGAGACGAACCCAGCGAACCTGAAGAATAGATACTCCTAGAATATTCATAAGCTCCAAATCGGTTCAACGTCAGAAGGAATGAGCCCTCCTCATAAGTGTTAGCTACCTAGGGGCTTACGTCACCTCAGGAGCGACCTTGAACTCTGGCTCATCCTGGAAAAACATGGGGAAAGGCGTTGATCTGTCTCTCGGGTAGAGCTCAAGAATCCGCCTCCTCAACTCGACGTCTCTGGAAGTGAAGAGACCAGCCTCACTCTGATATAGCACCGCCCTCTCAGGAGCAAGGTTTACCCCCAGGGTGTCAGCCTTTACCCTAAGCTTCTCCCTGCTTCCCAAGATGTCTATGTGGCTACTAGGCGTATTTAGCCTCAAGACCGTGAAGTTATCGCTCATCTCCCGTTCTACGGTCTCCAGATCGACCTTCCTCCACCAGGTGAAGCGTATGTAGTAATATTTTTCATCCATGGACTCTCAAGGAGGCGAGCTCAGCCGCCTGATATAATGATTGCTAATGCCATAAATGTGCAATATCATTCAGAGCCGCTGAGCCTTCCTACAGAGCTTATGTTGGTCCATTGTAAAACGATTTAAGATGCAATAGAACTGGATAAATGGATGGGAAATGGAGTTCGACATCATAATCAGTAATGGGCGGTTGATCGATGGCACTGGCAACCCCTGGTTTAAGGCCGACATCGGCATCGCCGGGGAGAGGATCGAGTCTGTAGGAGGTCTATCTGGTGAGAGGGCTGAGAGGTGGATTGATGCTCAGGGTCATGTGGTCGCCCCGGGGTTTATTGACATCCACAGTCACTCCGACTATAACCTTCTTATCGATCCAAGGGTGGAGAGCAAGGTGCGGCAAGGGGTGACGACTGAGGTCGTGGGGAACTGTGGAGGCTCAGCAGCCCCTATGAACGATGAGGTGAGAGCCTATAGGGAGAAGTACATGAGGGCCCGCCTTGGCGAAGACTTCAAGTTCAACTGGGAGACTATGGGTGACTATCTAGGGCTCATCGACACCTCCGGTGCCTCCTTCAACGTTGTAGCCCTCGTAGGCCAAGGCACAGTCCGGCAGAACGTGATGGGCTACGAGGACAGGGAGCCAACGAACTCAGAGCTGACAGCCATGAAGGATCTCGTAGCCAATGCAATGGAGGACGGAGCCTTCGGAATGTCCACTGGGCTCATCTACACGCCGAGCGTCTACGCCAATACGGATGAGATAATAGAACTTGCGAAAGTAGTTGCTAGCTACAAAGGCCTTTACTTCAGCCACATTAGAGGCGAAGGCGAAACCCTTCTGGAGGCCGTGATGGAGGCCGTCGAGATTGGCGAGAAGGCGGGGCTCCCGGTCCAGATAGCCCACTTCAAGGCCTCGGGGAAGCCCTACTGGGGTAAGACTGTCGATTCTCTCAGGCTTGTAAAAGAGGGAAGGGAAAAGGGTGTCGACGTGACCTTCGACCAATACCCCTACATCGCCTCAAGTACAGGCCTTTCTGCCTACATGCCAAGATGGGCTCTAGACGGTGGTACCGATGTGCTGCTGGAGAGGCTAAAGAACCCCGAGATCAGGATGAAGATCAGGGAGGCACCTGCAACCCTCACACGGGATTGGAGTTCTGTTATGATATCCTCAACGAAGAACCATCCGGAGCTGGAGGGTAAAACCATAACTGAGATGGCGGATCTCCAGGGAAAGGATGAGATGACGGCGGTCTTCGACCTTCTAATCTCTGAAGACGCCCAGGTCCAGATCGTTTCCTTTGGGATGTGCGAGGAGGATGTCAGGAGGGTTATGCGGAGCCCTTACGGGATGGTCGGGTCTGATGGGAGCGCTGTCTCCCCTCAAGGCATCCTTGGCAGGGGCAAACCCCATCCCAGGTTCTACGGAACCTTCCCCAGAGTGATTGGTCACTATGTAAGAGAAGGCATCCTAAATCTACAAGAGGCCATCAGGAAGATGACCTCAGCGCCCGCCCAGCGTCTACGCCTTAGGGACAGAGGTATCCTAAGGGAGGGCTACAAGGCCGACATTAATATCTTCGATCCAAATAGGGTAAAGGACGAGGCAACATTCACAGATCCCCACCGATTCGCCTCTGGGATATTCTATGTCATGGTGAATGGGACTCTCGTAGTCGAAGGCGGGGAGCACACTGGCGCTCTCCCTGGAAAGGTGCTGAGGAAAAATCAATAACTATCCCTTTTTTATAAAATATTCTATTAGAGGTCGTTGAGCATCCTAAAGTCCTCCTTCATCGTAGTGAGGACGACATGAGTGTTTGCCTCTCGACATATGGCATAGCAAGTAGCTTCTTAGTGAAGTCGCTGAGAGTTCGAGGAATACAATAGCTTCACGGGGAAAAGCTGGGCGGAGAGTAGGCCTACCCTAACTTCTTGGGAGGTTGACCGCTACTTGACACGCTGTTAAAAATCCTTAATCACCTGCTAGTAAACCCCACTATCTTCCTTACTCCCTTCCTAATTACGGGAATACATAATCTAGGAGTATATTAACTATAGGTGTGGGGTACAGTCTGTTACACACACTAGGTATACATGATCTTTATACACACATGTGACATTTTTCCATAATCTTCGATGCTTGAAAATTATTTATAGCTGGGTCCTCGTTATGTGTGAGAAGCTGGGCCCTCGATGTTGCCAATTCTAGGTATTGTACTGGCCTTCATGCTAATAGTAGCCTTAAGGTTGAGGAACGTCGACTTCTCCCTCTCAATCTTAGGGGGGTCCATCATAATAGCTGTCACCACTAGTAGACCGATAGAGATACTCATTAGCTCAGGATTTAGCACAGTAACAGATCCCCTGACCTTCGACATAGTAGCAGCTGTTATTCTGATCACCGTGCTCGGTTACAGCCTCAAGGAGACGAGGATGATGGCTGAGCTCATGGAGGGCCTAAGGACTGTACTTCCCAGTCGTATCCTGCTCGCTCTCATACCTGCCATGTTCGGTCTCCTCAGCATACCGGGTGGAGCCCTTATGTCGGCGCCATTCAACGAGCCGGAGGCCAACAGGCTTGGACTCAAGCCCGAGCAGAAGACCTTCATCAACGTCTGGTTCAGACACCTCTGGTACTGGGCCTCCCCAATCTCGCCTGTCCCCATTCTCGCCGCAAGCCTGTCGGGAATCAACCTAGTCACCTACCTCTCCGCCCAGCTACCGATCTTCTTCGTTACTATCTCGATCGGGGTAATCGTCTCCTGGTCATTTTACAAAGGGGTGACAACCAAAGCTCGTGGACCCCGTGGCTACCGCGATGTAGCCCTGGGATTGGCGCCCATCATCGCAACTGTGGTGCTCAGTGCTATCGGCCTACCAGTATGGTGTGCCTTAATCGTTGGTATCGCTATTGTCTTCATCCTGAGGAGGGTTCCAATTGGGGCTGCTATCAGGATGGTTCAGGAGGGTGCGAGGTGGGATATCGCAATTTCGGTGGTCGCCATGCTATTCTTCAGGCAGGTAGTAACCTCATCGGACTCCGTGAACGCAGTCTTAGAGGCGGCCAACGACCTCGGAATACCATTCCTGCTCATCATAACAACTGTACCATTGCTTGTAGGTGCCCTATCGGGAACCCCCACCATGGGAATCGGCATCGTATTCCCCTTACTCCTACCAATATACAGAATATGCCGGTATAATCAGCGGTTACCTAGCTTCACCCATGCACCTCTGCCTTATCCTGACGAACAGCTACTACAAGTCTGAACTTAACAAGGTCTACAAATACCTGGTACCCTCAGCAGCTTTGCTCTACTCCATAAACGTCATATATCACCTAGCCATGAACGGGGGCATCCCGATATAGGTTGGGCCTTTAAGGGAAAACCGATTTATTCTCTCCTCGTCTTAAACAATTGGTTCAGTTGGGTGTCAATCTTACCCCCATCATACTGAAGAGCCTAACTAGCCTGGACGCCCTGACTGGTCGTTCATTCGCGATCGATGCATTTAATGTCCTCCATCAGTTCTTGGCTTTAATTAGGACGAGGGAGGGGAGGCCCCTCACGGACAGAGATGGGAGGGTTACCTCCCACCTCGTCGGGCTCACCTTCCGGACCACGAGGCTCATCTCCGACTACGGGATGAGGCTCGTCTTCGTGTTCGACGGAAGGCCACCAAGGCTGAAGAGGGCGGAGATAGAGAAGAGGAGGATCCTGAAGAGAAAGGCTGAGGAGGAGTATAGAGAGGCGGTCGAGGCGGGGGACTACGCAACAGCCTTCTCCAAGGCCGTGCAGACCGGAAGGCTCAACTCAGGTATGATAGAGGACTCCAAGAGGCTCCTTGACCTACTGGGGGTCCCGTGGGTCCAAGCCCCAGGCGAAGGAGAGGCCCAGGCCGCCCACATGGCCCACAAAGGCAACGTCTGGGCCGCAAGTAGTCGAGACTACGACTCCCTCCTATTCGGCACTCCCAGGCTCGTAAGGTACCTGACAATCCAAGGTCAGGAGTGGCTCCCAAGCAAAGGCAGGGCTAGGAGGTTGGAGCCCGAGGTCATAGATTTGAGCACTTTCCTCGAGAATAACGGTATCGACCGAGGACAGCTCATAAACCTCGCCATCCTTATCGGGACTGACTTCAATCAAGGTATAAAGGGGATAGGACCAAAGACTGCCCTAAAACTTGTCAGGGAGTACGGAACCCTTGAGAATATGCCCCACGAGGTCAGGAAGCGCCTCCCAGACGTTGTTGACGAGGTCCGCAACATCTTCCTTGAGCCCAAGGTCACCGACGACTACAGCGTTACAATGAGTCAAGTCCAGGGGGACAGCTTGATATCCTTCCTCTGCGACGAGAGGGACTTCTCAAGGAAAAGGGTCGAGGGCATCGTGAGGAGGTTGCAGCAGGCGGAGAGGCAAAAGAGCCTCAGGGACTGGCTAGGAGGGGCTATTTAGAATGCCGCCAACCCCATTTTCAGAACTTGCGAGGCTCTGCAAGGATCTCGAGTCGACAACTAAGAGAAAAGAGAAGAAGAGGTTTCTAGCCGAGTTCCTGAGAGACCTCCAGCCCGATGAGGTTGCGCCGGCTGTGCTCCTCATCGTGGGCTCTGTGTTTCCGGAGTTCGACACGCGCACCCTTGAGGTAGGATGGAGGACGATGAGCGGTGTCCTCTCCGGAGGAAGGCAGACGACGCTATTCCAAGAACCATTGACCATAAAGGGTGTCCGTTGCACACTAGAGGAGATAGCAGAGGTCTCTGGTGAGGGCTCTAGGCGGATAAAGATCAATTTACTCGAAGGCCTCATTAGTAGAGCCAGCTTGGAGGAGGTCGAGGTCCTCGTCAGGATAATCTTCCGTGAGATGAGGATTGGGGTCAACGAGGGTATGATGCTGGAGGGCATAGCAGAGGCCGCTGGGGTTCCAAGTGGTCTCACGAGGAGAGCCCTCATGCTGACAGGGGACTTGGGGGCGGTGGCCGAAACGGCACTTGAGGAGGGTGAGGCAGGCCTTAGGGGTATACCCCTTAGGATGTTCGTACCCATGAAACCCATGCTAGCCACCATGTCCTACGATATAGTTGAGGTCATCGAGGAGCACGGGGGGGAAACTGCCTTCGAGTTTAAGTTCGACGGCGCCCGCATCCAGATACACCGACAAGGCGACGGCGTACAGGTCTTCAGCCGACGGCTCTCAGACGTCACCCAGAGCCTTCCCGATGTAGTCGACCTGATCATGAAGGAGATAAGATCCGGCGATGTCATCCTCGAGGGGGAGGCCGTCGCTATGGGCGAGGGTGACAAGCCGCTACTATTTCAGGACCTAATGCGCAGGTTTAGGAGAGTCCACAATATTGAGGAGACGGTAAAGAAGATACCCATTAAGCTTCACCTTTTCGATGTCCTCTACAAGGAGGGAAGGTTACTCATTGACGAGCCTTATACTGAGAGATGGAGGATCCTGAAAGATATCTGTCCTAATGGCCTCCTGGCCCAGAGGATTGTCACCAGAGACTTGGCCAAGGCTAGGGAGTTCCTCAAGGAGGCTATGGAGTCGGGTCACGAGGGCTTGATGGCAAAGCGCCTCGACAGCGCCTATACGCCTGGTGTCCGAGGGAAGGGCTGGTTCAAGATCAAGCCAGTAGAGACTCTAGACCTCGTCATAGTGGCCGCCGATTGGGGTTATGGCCGGAGATCAGGCTGGCTTAGCAACTATCACTTCGCTGCTAGAGACGGGGGCGAGTACAGGGTGATAGGGAAGACCTTCAAGGGCCTCACAGACGAGGAGTTCCGGTGGATGACCGCTAGGCTCCAGGAGCTCAAGGTCGAGGAGACACAATATACAGTTAAAGTCAGACCAGAGGTCATCATCGAGGTTGCTTTCAACGAGATCCAGAGAAGCCCTCAGTACAAATCCGGGTTCGCCCTCCGGTTCGCTAGGGTCACCCGCATCAGAGAGGATAAGTGGCCAGAGGATGCCGACACCATCGAGAGGGTAAAGGAGATCTTCGAGAAGCAGTTCAAATACAAAGCGAGAACTCCCCACGATCTTTGATTGGGAACCAAAGACTAACCACTCTTTATAGATTGTATCATGCTCGACCCTGGACTTACATCGTCTTAAGACCGTTTTTAAAACCGATCATACGCTCAACGATATAGAGTAGAGGCGCTACGAAGGGGTAGAGCATAGGTTGGCCACTCATCACCCTGTCGATATTCCTGATATCGGCCTCCTCCACGGCACCTATGAAGGTCATAGATGGGATGCAAGCCAATAGGAAGCTCAGTGAGCCCACTATGAGATTTATCCAAGTGTTAGTTGTATCAATCAACCTCAATACCGAATATGCAGAGAGGGCCGATATCCCTGAGAAGATGGCGACCCTGACTGAGTATCCGATATCCACTCTGACGGAGTACCTCTTATTGATTACATAAAGATTGACTATATTCGCCGATATGGTTGAAAGGAATGAGCCTAGTAGTAAGCCGGGTATACCCAGTCTCCACGTCATGATAGTCCCAAGAACCATACTGAAGGCCACATTGATACCGTTAAGCTTGAGCGTAGTGAGTGTATCCCCCTGGCTATTCAGGAATGTGAATGATGAGAGGGAGCCGATTCCCACAGCGAGGAACTGGAGTAGGGATAAGGCTAGAAAAAGTGGGGCTTGTTGATATTTATTTCCGAATAGAGTAACCACGAACTGCTCGGACAGGACCGTGACTAGGGATGCTACGGGTATGACGAGTAGTGTGGCATACCTGACGGAGGACTTGAAGAGAACTTTAAGCTCATCAGCCTGATCTATAAAGCTGAATTTGGAAAAAGTTGGATACATGACAGATTGTACGGGGAACGTGAAAAGGGTTATCAGCGATATAAACTTGACCGCAATGTCAAGGTTCCCTATGGCCGTGTTATCGGCGAACCATGCTAATAGTAGCCCCTTATATCTTAAACTTATGTTAAGGAGGAAGGCTCCTAGATACAGCGGGAATCCAAACCTTAGAAGCTCCTTTAACGAGCTATCTTCCCTCACTTCCTCGCCGTATGTGTCTGGCTTCCCCATCATGTTCTTATATATCAGGAGAATGGAGATGGCCGTCGACACAGAGACCGCAAGCATGTGACCGACTACCGCCCCGATGACCCCGTAACCCAATATAACGAGTGCTGAGGCCGATACGACCTTGATTACGGACTGAAGCACTATTACGTACGCCCTGTGGTCCATCCTCTCTATGCCGATTAACACCGATGACATCATTGTGTTGATAACTTGGAGGACAACGAGTAAGGATGTGACCCTAACTACCGTCCCGAGTTCCGGTCTTGTAAGGAGAACAGACGCTAGGACATCTGCGGAGAGGAATAATACCAAGGATAGAACGATGGCCAGTGATCCTTGGAAGAGGAAACCAACCTTCACCATCCGCCTCATGTCGTCCCACCTATTTTGGTTCTGGTACAGTGCCAGATTCCTGATCAATGCCTCATTCAGGCCCCAGCTCGTGAACAAGACGAACATACCTGGTATAACGAAAGAGAGTGAGTAGGCCCCCATCTCCTCCGGTGACAGGAGCCTGGCGACAATTATGATCCCAATGGCGTTGAGTATCTCTGAAATGAAGCTTCCCATGAACAAGTGGAGCCCACCCCTAGCCGATTTCTCGGTCACCTTGTCGAGCTCGTCCATGTCCACACTTATCCGAGACCTTTTCTGCGGTTATTCACTCTATTCCTAGAAGATGATTAAAGTAGTTTACCCCTCACACATGAACCGGGAACCCTTTTATATCCGATTTTATAGAAGACAACAGTTATTGTAAAAATGAGTACAGTGGGTGTCCGCTTTCTAAAGTTTGGTATTTCGTTTTCAGCTGAGAACTCTTCTTTTATAGGCTTCGTAGAGGGTGTACCCGACGACTACCGTTATGGTTCCCTGCATCCCGTTGAACACTGCAAGCATCGGGAGCATTCCGACGACGGTGTCGAAAGGCATGCCATAATAGTAGGGGAGGACGACAAGATTCCACAAGCTCATGACTAATATCCTGGCCAGCACTCCTGTCACATACGAGACGCCCTTCGTCATCACGCTGTCTTGGTCTGAGCCCATCAGTCGGAGTCCAACGGCCATCCCCGCGACTGTTGAGAACTCTGCGAAGCCTTTCATTAGGCCACTCACTATGTCGCCGCTTCTCGCTATTATGCCCAGGGAAGCGACAGCGGATGTGAATCCTCCGGATGGTAGGCCAAACATCATGAGGGAGACCACGATGGGGATCCCGGTGAAGTCGAATTTCAGGAATGGCATCCATGGGAACGGAATCTTGAGCCCTGAGTACTTTAGGGTGTAGTCGAACACAATCACGAGCGCTGCTAGGATGGCCGTCCCAGTTAAATTAACAGATTTTCTACCGGAGAGTTCCATGCAACTGCACACCTTTGGCGATGATATACTTTCGAAGATCAATCGTGGTTATGAAGTTTATTATACCTAACTTACAACTCCCCCCGATTCTTTGGATGGCCAGTTTCCCCTGCCCATCACCTTTAAATTTGGGGTATTCACTTAGTTTGGACAGGTGGAGGATGTGCATCAACTCCAATATCTACGGGCGGGGTCTCAAATCTCCGCAACCTGATTCTCCGGACCCTTAATGATAACCAGATACTGATTTTAACGAGCGTCATAAAAAACCGTAAGACGATGACGAGCCTTCTCCGGTTTCTCTCGGAGGAGGAGGGGGTTCCACTTTCCACTTTAAAGCTGAACGCTAGGATACTCCGGGATCTGGGTCTCATCTCATACGGGTCCATGGTGGAAACGAGGTACGCTGAGGTCGAGACTCTAGGTTCCTTCGTGCTGAAGCTGCTGTCGGATGAGGCTACGGGGGCGACGATTCAACTCGCCGATTAGATTGAGAGGCTCATCAGCTCCTGAACTCGCTTGTCGACCTCGGCTTCTACGGCCTGTCTGTCGATCTCTCCGATGGGGGTGGTGGGAAGTGACTCGACCACAGTGATCCGGCCCGGAACCTGGAAATATTCAAGGTGCTTCCTGCAGTGGTCCATCAGCTCCGCCTCCAATCCTTCTCTATCATGAGCGCCTTTCAACGTGACGAAGGCCTCTATATCGGTGGTACACCTCAAGGGATCGGGCACTCCAACGGTGACGGCTATCTCGACGAATGGATGGGACTTCAGTGTCTCCTCCACCTCCGTAGGCCAGACTGTGTGGCCCCCAGCCACGATCCTGTCTCTCTTCCTACCAACGATGTAGAGGTATCCCGCCTCGTCTTGGTAGCAGATATCGCCTGTGTACAGCCAGCCATCCTTGAGGACCCTAGCAGTCTCTTCGGCGTCCCTCCAGTAGCCCTTCATGATCTGGGGGCCCCTCACCACCAGTTCCCCTTTCCTACCGGACGGTAACTCTACCTCCCCTAGCTGGAGATCCAATATCCTCGCCTCGGTATCGGGGAATGCTAGTCCAGCGGATCGAGGGTCCGATCTTCCCTCTATAGGGGTGCAGTGGGTTGTAGGCCCTGCCTCCGTCAAGCCGTATCCTTGGTAGAATCGGGCTCCGGTAACCTTGATGAAACCCTCTATTAGTTCCGGTTCAATGGATGCGCCGCCGGAGACGCAGCTCGTGAGGCTGGTCAGGTCGTAGTCTCTTAGCCTAGGATGGCTGAGTATCTCCTTAATGAACCTTGGTATAACAGGAAGATGGGTTCCACGGTAATTCTGAACGGTCTTCATGATGGCCTCGGCATCTGGCTCCGGCAGGAGGACATGGGTACACCCGAACTGGATACCCTCGTTCAATGCCACGGTCAAGCCGTAGCTGTGGAAGAAGGGGACAGCGCATACAACTATGGGCCAACCCGCTAGCTGAGGCTTGGCGCTGAAACCCCATCCCCTTAACCAGTGGTATGATTGGAGTGCGTTCGACACCAAGTTGAAGTGAGTGAGCATCACCCCCTTAGGCTGCCCCGTAGTGCCAGAAGTGTACATTATCACGGCGAGATCCTCCTTAGGATCGACCTCTGGGAACACCTCCAAGGACGGACCTTGTATGAGCTCTTGGAAGGAGAGGGTACCATCAGGATGAGCTGTGCCCCTATCCCTGAGACGGCTCAGAGCCCGAAGGTGCCAAGGGACATACCCCGCTGCCTCAGCCACAACCACGTATCTGGGCCTGACTTCAGGCAACTTATCGAGCAATCTGTCAAGTACTATGACAGTGTCAACCTCGGTCTCCCCCAGCTCTCTGCTTATCTCTTGAGTGGGGTTGAGTGGGCTAACAGGTACCGCAACACCGCCGATAATTAACACAGCATAGTAGGCGATTACGAACTGGGGGACATTGGGTAGCAAGAGTCCGATCCGGTCACTCTTACCCAAGCCGAGCTCTTCAAGGGCGTGAGCCAGACGCTTCGTCTCATCCCATAGCCTGCTATAGGTGATCCTGTTCCCGTAGAAGACTACGGCGTCTCTGTCGGGGAACTTCCGAGCGGAGTTTTCTAGGAAGGCGTAGAGGGGTATCTCGGGGTAATTTATGCTGAAGGGAACCCCACGTGGATAATTATCTCGGCGGTCCATGGCTCCACCTGTTCAGTTGCGAGGTGATGTAAAAATATGGTGCCCGTCAGGGTTTTATGGGCCGTGGGATAAGTCTACGCCATGGAGCTAATGGAGCTAGAGGGCATATTCGTACCGAATGTTACCCCCTTCGATTACCAGGGGGGGATAGACAAGGAGGCCCTGTGCGACCTGATAGAGTTCTGGCTTGGATCGGGGGTGTCAGGCCTGGTGGTGAACGCCAGTACGGGGGAAGGGCCTATGCTTTCGCGGGAGGAGAAGGGAGACCTTATCGATTTTGTGAAAGATAGGGTAGGTGACAGAGGGGTCGTCATTGCCGGCACAGGTGCCATCAGCACAAGGGAGACGATCGTGCTCACCAGGGATGCTAAGGACCGTGGCGCTGAGGCCGCTCTCGTGACGACCCCTTTCTTCTTCAAGCCGTCGGAGGAGGAGCTCTACCAGCACTTCACCTCCCTCACGGCCTCGGTAGACCTGCCCGTCATCCTCTATAACGTCCCCAAGTTCACGGGCTACACCGTCTCGCCTAAGGTGGTCAACAGGATATCCCGGGAGTGCAGCAACCTCGTCGGCATCAAGGACAGCAGCGGGAGCCCCGGCGCGATGGCTGAGAACATCAGGCTCTTCGGCGACAGGATAAACGTCCTTGCAGGGGCCGCGGACATGATCCTCCAGACCCTCGCCATGGGCGGTAAGGGTGCCATCCTTGCGGTTGCGAATGCCGTACCCGAGACCTGTGTAAGACTCTTCAAAAAAGCATCGAAGGGAGATTTAAAGGAGGCTGGTCGGCATCAACTAATCGTCTCATATGTGAACAAGGTGCTTGTAAGGGAGCACAGCCAGGTTGCAGCGGTAAAGGCGGCCTTAGGCTTCATGGGTCACCCAGCTGGGATTCCCCGTCGCCCTCTGAGGCCTCTCCCCAAGGAGGAGGAGCTGGAAGTCTACAAGGAGCTCAAGTCTGCCGGCTTAATATAGTTCCTCTATGATTAGAAACCCGAACTCTAGGAGTGGTTCAAAGCGGTGGACAGTCTGCCTGAGGTTCGATGGTAGATCGCCAATTAAATTTCATCCGCCGCCGGAGGAGCTTGATATCATTTCTGATGCTCACGGCCTCACCCGGCATCTCTCTCTGTGTGGCTCTTCAGACCCCGGACCAAACACGACCTTCATGAGATCCCTGAGTCCCCAAGGATTCAATGTTACATGATGATATCGGAGTCGACCTGAGTTTCTCCTCCAGGACCAACCTATCTTTTATTGGTGTCCACGATGAATATACAGAAATCAATGTCAGTTATCGACAGGGCACCACTAGAGCGATACCTCTCAGAGATCCTGGGGAGCGAGGTCTCCATTACCGGAATTCGAGCTCTAGGAGGGACCGAGGACCTAAACAGGCCATTGAAGGAATATGGCTACGGTACTCCCTTGCGTATAGACGTAGGGGTCGAAGGAAAGTGCCGCTCCTTTGTGTTTAATACTGTAAAACCTGGGGGGTTCGGCCACGAGCGGATGTCAGATAGGGCCTCCATTGTCCTGTGGGAGGCTCGAGCCTTCAACGATCTACCAAAGCACGTCCGGGCTAAGGGTGTTGGCGTCCTCACATCCGATGGTGATGTGAAGGGCCTTGGGGACTGCGAGGAGTTCTTCATACTGACGGAGATGGTGGAAGGAGTCGAGCTCTTCCACGATTTAGACAGGATTAGGGACGGAGGTAAACTCACCCAGCTAGATATAGAAAGATGCAAGGCCTTGGCGGAGTACCTCGTCGAGATACACGCATTGAAGCGTGAAGACCCTGGGATGTACCAGAGGCGTATCCGGGAGCTCATAGGCCACGGTGAGTGCATACTTGGCCTGACGGATAGCTACCCCCGGAACCTCGACTACATCAGCCCGGAACAGCTGGCAGACATCGAGAAGCGCTGCATAGACTGGCGGTGGAAGATCAAGGAACGGTCCCACAGGCTGTCCCAGGTCCACGGCGACTTCCATCCTTGGAACATTTTATTCCGCGATGGGACGGACTTCAACGTCCTCGATAGGAGCCGGGGAGAGTGGGGGGAGCCCGCGGACGACCTAGCATGTATGACAATAAATTACCTGTTCTACGCACTTCAACAGAGGGGGAGGCTCCACGGGTCATTCAAGACCTTGTGGGACACGTTTTTCGAGACTTACCTGAGTGGAACCAGGGACTACGAAGTTCTCAGCGTCATCCATCCCTTCTTCGCCTGGAGGGCACTGGTTATCGCCTCCCCCGTCTGGTACCCCCATCTCAGCCTAGAAATCCGTTCAAAGCTACTCAACTTCGCAAAGAACGTCTTGGAGATCCCTCTCTTCACACCGGACAACATCGATATGTTACTGGAGTCTCCGCCATGAGCCAACGCGGGTGGGCTATCTGGATAACTGGACTTCCCGCCTCCGGGAAATCCACAATCGCCCAAGGGCTGAAGAGCAAGCTCGAATCGATGGGCGTAGACCTCCAGATCCTGGAGTCAGATGTACTACGTAGAGTCCTGACGCCCAACCCAACGTACACGCCCGAGGAGAGGGAGACCTTCTACAACTCCATGGTTTACATAGGAGTTCTCCTCGCCCAGAACGGTGTTAACGTCGTCTTCGACGCCACAGCCAACAAGAGGAGGTGGCGGAGGGCCGCAAGGGGGCTCATCGAGCACTTCCTTCAGGTATACATCCGGTGCCCGCTAGAGGTCTGCAGGGAGCGGGACCCTAAGGGGATATATAAGAAGGCCTCAGCTGGAGATGCCACGTATGTCCCGGGAGCCCAGGAAGACTACGAGGAACCCCTCCACGCGCATGTTGAGCTGGACTGTGTCAGGGACTCGACAGCGGACTCTGTGGAAGAGATAGTAGAGGTGATGAAGGAGAATGGCTTCATATAGGCTAGGAAAGGGGTGGTTGCCCCTCCTCATGGAGGCGGCTGAGAATGTACGCAGTCGCGTCCGAAAAGCACTGTTGAAAAGGTCCTCCCTAGGGCTTATCGAGATGAAGGGGCTGTTGGATTCCGAGGCCCAGGAGGCAATATCGGAGACGCTGATCTCTGCGGGTGTCTCAGTCAACGTCATCAGCGAGGAAGGTGACTATTCCCTGGGGGAGGGCGGGCCCTATCTCATAGTTGACCCGGTTGACGGAACCACAAACCTGGCGAGAGGTATCCCTCTGGCAGTTACTAGCCTTGCACTGTCTGAGACGCAGTGGCTCTCCGGAGCTACCATGGGCATTATCCTGGACCTCTACACAGGCGACGTCTACAGGGCTGAGAGGAACCTAGGTGCCTGGCGGGGAGGTCTGCGAATCAACACAGCGAAGCCGAGGTCGGTGAAGGGTGCCCTTATCTCCCTTGACATAAGTAAAGGTGCCCCCATCGACCCAGTCAGGGCACTGATCCATGAGGCAGGCCACCTCCGCCAGTTAGGATGCACGGCCCTCGCCCTCTGCCACATCGCCTCAGGCCTCATCGACGCCCATGTCGATCTGAGGGGTTCGCTAAGGGCTACGGATGTGGCAGCTGGCCTAGTGATCCTGAAAGAAGCCGGGGGAATACGCATCTTAAATGGATCATTAAACGGCGACCTTGAGCTCTCTAAGGAGAGCACCCTCAGCCTAGTGGCGACCTCGGGCCCTGGCATGATGGAGGACATTCTTAAGCTCCTAAAGTAGAGGCCGACACCATGCTTTTCGAGTGCCCCCTCATCCCGGCGACATTCAGAGATAGACCAAACCGTTTCCTTGGAGTCGTCCAGATTGGTGGAAAGGAGGTCAAGTGCTTTATACCCAACCCTGGGAGGATGAGAGAGCTACTGCACAAAGGATCTAAGGTGTACCTGATCGAGAAGGCATCAGATGGCAGAAAGACGGATTACGACCTTGTTGTGGTGGATATCGACGGGACACTGATCTCCGTTGATTCGAGAGTGCCTAACAAGATTGCCGCCGAGGCCATCGAAGGCAACCTGATCCAAGAGTTTTCAGGTCTGAGCCTTGAGAGGGGGGAGTTCGTTTATGGTGACTCCCGCCTCGACTTCCTGCTGAAAGGGGCTACGGATATGTTGCTCCTAGAGGTTAAGTCGTGCACCCTGGTAGTTTCTGGTACAGCTATTTTTCCAGACGCCCCCACCACGAGGGGGAGGAGACACCTTGCCGCCCTGACTAATGGTCTCACGGAGTGCAGAGCAGCAGTTATCTTCATAATACAGAGGCCCGACGCCCACTACTTCAGGCCCAACGATGCGACGGATCCGAGGTTCGGTGAATCCCTGAGGGAAGCGGCAAAAAGGGGTGTCGAGATCTACGCATATAACTGCGATGTCGACCTTGAGGGCATTAGCCTAAAGGAGAAGGTTCCCATATTGCTATAATGGTATAGCTCTGATAGTTGGCTTAAAAGCTTCTTTTCCTCCTTTTTAAACGATTTTAAGGTTGAAGCTGTTTTTTTATCGGGTTTCCGTGGAAAAAAGGCCTAGATGGCTCTTTATTCATGGATATGATTTTTAAGTTTCTATGCCCTTTTTTAGGAGGAAGAGGCGAACGATGGGAAAGAAGAAGGTCCTGAGTGAGCGCAACCTCAGGCGTATGGTCTACCCCTCCGAGAACGACGTTCTCGGCGTCGTCCAGAAGATGCTGGGCTTCGACAGGGTCTTGGTCAAGTGCCAGGACGGTCACACTAGGGTAGCCAGGATTAGGGGAAAGATGAAGCGTAGAACGTGGATCCGGGAGGGTGACATCGTGATAGTGTCTCCATGGGACTTTCAGGGCGATGAGAGGGGAGAGATATTCCACCGCTACACGACCAGCCAGGTGGACCAGCTCAGGAGAGAGGGTGTTCTCAAGATCGACTGAATGGCTGGATGACCCTTGTCCGACCGAGAGCGCATCGAGAAGAAGGCCGAGACCGAGGAGAGGCGCTACGAGGAGGAAGCCCTTATGCTGCAGAAGCGGCAGGAGGAGTTCAAGGTCATCGAGGAGGTATTTGACCGCCCAACACTCCAAGGCGTCTACAAGCTCATCCGCCAGAATGTGATAAACCAGATACACGGAGTCATTAAAGCTGGGAAAGAAGCGAGGATCTACTGGGGTCAGGACCCAGAGGGGAGGGAACTCGCTATCAAGATCTATTACACCACAACGTCCGAGTTCAGGAAAGGTATGATGCAGTACATCCAAGGGGACCCCCGGTTCAAGAGAGTGAAAAAGTCACCACGCGGCATCATCTACACGTGGACTCAGAAGGAATATAAAAACCTACAACTCGCCGAGAAGGCCAGTGTGAACTCACCAAGACCTATTGCCTTCAACAGGAACATCTTGGTCATGACCTTCATAGGAGAGGACGGTGTACCAGCCCCCCTGCTCAGGGAGGTTGACCCCCAGGACCCACACGACTTCTACCTAAAGTTACTAAACGACGTGATGCTTCTCTACACTAAAGCCAGCTTAGTCCATGGCGACCTGAGCGAGTACAACATCATGGTTTGGGAAGATGCCCCCGTCATCTTCGATATCTCTCAGGCCCTCTTGACAAGCCATCCCCTCTCTGATACCCTTATACAAAGGGACATATCCAATGTGAACTCGTATTTTAGCAAGCTGGGAGTAGAGGTCTTCGACGACGAGGAATTGGAGCAGTGGGTGAAAGGTGAGTCAGAAGAGCTACGTTAAGATACCGAGAGACCGCGTTGGTGTGCTGATAGGTCCCAAGGGCAAGGCGAAGAAGAGGATAGAACACTTCTACAAGGTGAACCTGAGGATCGACAGTGAGTCTGGGGCCGTCGAGATTATCCTGAACCCGGATCAGAAGGATGTATCGGTGATTTTTACGGTTCAGAATGTCGTGAAGGCCATAGGTCGGGGATTCAACCCTCGAAAGACTGAGCTACTCGCCAAGGAGAACTACGATCTAAATGTAATCGACCTCACAGAGTTTGTCGGCGACTCCCGGAACGCCATAGCAAGGGTGAAAGGGCGTATCATTGGGAAGAACGGGCGCTCAAGGGAGCTACTGGAGGAGCTCACGGAAACTCAGATCAGCGTGTACGGTCACACGGTCTCCTGCATAGGCAGCGTGGAGAACTTGACTGTGGCAAGAGAGGCCATCATGATGCTGTTGAAAGGTGCTTTCCACAAGACTGTCTGGAACTTCCTATATGCCTACCGAAGGAAAATGAAAAAAGAGAGGGGAGAACTCTGGTATGAGAGCCCCGAGCCCAAGGCGGAGTTGAGGAGAAAATAACTCAGGTCGAGTACCAGTCCATAAGTCCCTCGGACTTCTTTTATAGGAATAGGGAAATAGCTGGCTTTAGCAACCCGAGTAGGGCGATATACGCTGCGGTAAGGGAGTTATTGGAGAACTCTTTAGATGCCTGCGAAGTCCAGCGGGTTCCTCCAGATATCTTCCTCCGTATCATTGAGGTCTCCTCATCCGACGGTGGGACGAGTATCTATTTAATGAGGGTCGAAGACAACGGAACTGGCCTCCCTCACGAGCAGATACCCCACAGCTTCTGCCAAGTCTTCTATGGCTCCAAGTATACCCTGAAACAGGCTAGGGGTACCTTTGGCTTAGGCGGCACCATAACGATCCTCTATGGCCAAATAACGACCCACAAGCCGGTCACGATCATATCTAGCACAGGCGGAGACATACATGAGTACGAGATGATGATTGACATAGAACACAACATGCCGATCATCCTCAGGCACAACGTGTCTGGCAATAAGAAGGGCTGGAGGGGAACGGTTGTAGAGCTCCAGATGGAAGGGGACTACAGCAGGATAAAGAGAAGGCTCCTTGACTATCTGAAGCAGACCGCTATGGTCAACCCCTATGCAGACATAACCTTCATCGATCCTGCTGGCCGATTATATCGCTTCGAGAGGGGAACCGAGAAAATGCCACCCCTCCCTCAGGCGGTTAAGCCACACCCCCATGGCATCGATGTTGAAAACTTCCGGCGTCTTGTAGTCATTACGAAGGAGAGGAATATGAAGTCCTTCCTGATGGAGCACTTCCAAGGTATAGGCTCCGTCACCGCCGAGAACTTCCTCAAGGCTGCGGGGCTGAGTTCGAAGCTCAAGCCTAAGACCCTCCAACCAGATGACATCGTGAAGCTTGTGAGGGCAGCGAAGGAGTTCAATGGCTTCAAGCGCCCAGACCCAGGCTGCCTCTCTCCTATCGGCGAGGAGCTCCTTGAGACCGGAGTCCTTAAGGAGTTGAACCTTACTGAAAAGGACTTCCTCAAGGTGGTGACGCGCAAGCCATCCACCTACTTGGGCTTCCCATTCATCGTGGAGACAGCAATCGCTTATGGCCCATCTGTTTCGAAGCAGTTCAAGAGCGGCACAACCATAATACGCTTCGCTAACAGGATTCCCCTGCTCTTCGACGAGTCCAGTGGGGTCGTCTGGAAGGTCATTAATAAAAATATCAACTGGTCCACGTACAAAGTCATGACTGACACCCCCCTTGTGATAGCAGTCCACGTTTGCTCAACTAAGATACCTTACAAAACTGTGGGTAAGGAATACATGGCGGACCAGCCTGAGGTTGAGAAGGAGATAACCAACGCCATTAGGACGGCGGCCCGAAGTCTAAGAATCTTTATCTCCCGGAGCATCAGAGTGGCCCGGGAGAGGAGAAGACTCAACATCTTCGGTAAATTCCTGCCGAAGATCGCTGAGTTCTCAACTAAGCTGTCGGAGAAGGAGGAGCTCCCCGACATAGACCCTCTTCTGAGGGCCGTGAGCGCCTCTATACCCGACGTGGAGGAGAAGCTAAAGGATGTCCCAACAATCACCGGAGAGAACTCATAGAGAATCGGAGAAGCAGAGAGAGGCTACGGAGACTAGCCTTAGGCAGCTCGGTAATCTTATCTATGAGCAGATCCTGAACAGGGAGTTCCCCTGGGTCATGATGCAGAGCCGATCCACAGACAACATCATCTATGACCCGGAGCTCCGCCAGTACATCCTAGGCGGCCGAACCATCCGTCGGCATGCCAGGAACATCAGGCACATACGCCCCTTCACCCAGCTCATCTGGACAGCGTGGTTTGCCAAGGAGCTAGTAGGTCAGAGGAAGACGAGCACCTTAAGGGAGGTATACTACTCAGCTAGGGGCCAGGCGGACATCGAGTTCTCGGGGCAGCAGGAGTCCGATAACATTATCACGGATCTCGAGGTAGCCCTGAACAGGCCCCGTGAGCACTTCAACATCTTTCCCGAGGAGAGGAGCGCTATATTCGGGGATCTGACCATCGAGTACACGGTACCCGGGTACGAGGGCCGCCGTATGAACCTCACGGACCACCCCGATGGGGTTATGATCGGTCCAGCCCTAACGAGCTCCGAGTTCGTGGATACCTCCGCCGACAAGGTGTTGGTTATAGAGAAGGGCGCTATGTTCACAAGGCTAGTTGAGGAGAGGGCTCATGAGAGGTTCAATGCCATCCTCATCCATACGGCTGGCCAGTCTCCTCGTTCCACGCGCGCTATTATACGCAGGCTGAACAGGAACCAAGGACTCCCTGTCTACATCTTCACGGACGGGGACCCATGGGGGATTCACATTGCCATGGTAATCATCTCAGGCTCTGCAAATGCAGCACACCTCAGAGGTCTCGCGACTCCTGAAGCGAAGTGGATAGGAGTCTGGGCAAGCGACATTTTAGACTATAAGCTCCCTACCGAGAACCTGACTGATACCGACTTAAAGCGCCTCAAGGAGCTAAAAATCGACCCGAGATACGTGGGCGATGTCTGGCAGAGGGAGATCGATGTCTTCCTGAAGATAGAGAAGAAGGCGGAGCTGGAGGCTTTCAGCCGCTACGGCCTTACATACATCGTAGACGAATATCTGCCCGCCAAACTTGAGGCTGGATAAATACATCTCCCTTTTTATTACTAGACTTAACTATAGGATTGGATATTCGATGTCGAAAGGTGAGGACCTGACAGCTGGTAGACTTGCATCCTACATATTCGGTCTGGTCCTTCTCGGATTGGGCTTGACCTTAGCATATTTCTCCAATAAAGCTGAGGCTGGCATGATGAGCCTAGGTCTTTACTCAGTGCTAGGCTTCGTGGTCGCAGCTGTAGGCGGAGTGCTGATCCTTGTCCGGGAGGAGAACGATTGACTACTCAAATTAAAGGGGTCATACTTGCAGGAGGTCAAGGTACGAGATTCAGGCCCCTCACCTACTACTTCCAGAAGTGCATGATCCCAGTCGGCGAGGAGCAGAAGCCTGTCCTGGATTACATCATAAGACTCTTCTCCCATAACGAAATCAGGGATGTCGTGCTCCTCGTCGGGTATAAACACCAGCAGGTCAGGAACTACTTTAACGAGGGGGACCGGTTTGGTGTTAAACTCACGTATGTTATCGACCACCCGGACTTCAAGGGTAGCGCCAACGCCATTGTAAACGCGTATCGCCACGGTTACTTATCGGATGATGACTGCATCATCGTTTACTATGGGGACATCCTCTCTGACTTCAATCTATGGGAGATGGCCTCCCAGCATCTGGATTCGGGAGCCAGGGCGACAGTAGCCCTCTCCCGCGGCTTTAAGGTCCGAGTCGGCACGGCAGAGGTCGAAAACGGTCTTATAGCCAAGTTCATTGAGAAACCGGAGCTCAAGCTCCCCGTCAGCGTCGGTATCCTAGCGCTTAGTGGATCAGTACTTGGAGAGATGGACCGACTATATGAAGAAAGCCATAAAAAGACTCTCGATATAATGGGCGATGTCATCCCTCATCTTATAAATAAGGGCTTGCCTGTGCGCCCCTATGTTAGCGATGCCTTCTGGTACGATCTAGGTTCATTGGAGCGCTACGAGAGCTTCGAGAACGATGGTCTGAGTAAGAGGTTAAGCTTCCTCAAACCAAGTATTTAATTACACACTTCAAAAGGTTCATAAACCTTTTACAGGGTTTATCACAGAACGGTGATCGTATTGAAGGCCCTCGTTCTGGCTGGAGGCTTCGGTACGAGGCTGAGGCCTCTAAGCTGCACCCGTCCGAAGATGCTCTTCCCCATCGTGAATCAAGCCATGCTCGACTGGACCTTGAAGAGCCTCGCGGGGGGAGGCGTGGAAACAGTAGTCTTGGCAGTAAATTATATGGCGGAGGCGCTGGTCAGGTACTTCGGCCCGACGAAGTTCGACCTTGGTATCATCTACTCTAGGGAAGAGCGGCCCCTAGGGACAGGCGGACCGATAAAGAAGGCGGGTGACCTGCTTGTAGATGACGAGCCCTTTCTTGTTCTTAATGGAGATATAATATCAGATATCAACTATAAGCAGTTGGTTGAGTATCATGAAAGAAAAGGAGGGCTTGCTACCATCGCCCTCATCCACGTTCCCGATCCCAGCAGGTATGGCGCTGTTGAGCTGGACGGGAATGGGAGGGTGCTCAGGTTCGTTGAGAAGCCAGAGCACGGCATGGCACCGAGCAATCTGATAAACGCCGGAGTCTACGTCCTCGAGAAGGAGGTGCTCGACTACATCCCTGAAGGTAGAAAGGTATCTACTGAGAACGAGGTCTTCCCCATCCTAGCCAAGGAGGGAAAGCTCTTCGGATTTGAGGCTCGCGGCATGTGGGTAGATGTAGGCGTCCCGGAGTCATATCTGGAGGCTAACAGTCAAATGCTTCAGAAGCTAGGTGGGATCACGAGTGGCGACAACTACGAGGTGAGTAAGTCGGCGAAGATCCTTGAGCCCTGCTACATAGGCTCGGGGGTCCAGATCGGCGCCCATTCCGTTCTTGGTCCTAATACATCTATCTGCGATCATGTTCATATCGGGGAGGGCTGCAGGGTGGATAACTCTATCGTGTTTCCGGGTGTTACCATCGGCGACTATTCCTCTATCAGGAACGCTATCATAGGTGAGAATGCTAGCATCGAACGTTGGGTTAAGATCGAGTCGGGCAGCCTGATAGGGGATTACGCTATCATATCCGACAGCGTTACAATAACCCAGGGAGTTACCATCTGCCCGTCCAAGAACGTCACAGAGAGCATACTTGAGCCCCGCCAGGTGATGTAATGGGGCGGCTCTTCGGCACCAATGGGGTCCGAGGGGTCGCAAATAAGGATCTTACGGTTGATAAGGTCTCTAGGCTGGCCGCATCAGTTGGATCCTATTTGGGTAGGGAGATCGCTATCGGCAGGGATGGCAGGACGACCAGTCCGATGTTCAGGGACGCCGCTGTTAGCGGCCTACTCTCAGTGGGGTGCAGGATACACGACATGGGTATGCTCCCGACCCCAGCACTCCAGTTCTCGGTGAGGCACTTCGGGCTGGACGGAGGTCTAATGGTGACCGCTTCCCATAACCCTCCTGAGTTCAACGGCTTGAAGGTGATGGCTGGGGACGGTGTCGAGGTCTCCCGGAAGCAGGAGGAGGAGATAGAGGCGGTCTTCTTCGGGGCCGGTCCTGAGGTTAAACCCTGGAACCTTGTAGGGACGATCGGTCAACAGGATGTCCTCGAGCCCTACATGGATGCCGTAAAGAGCCATGTAGAAGTCCGATCCATCAGTGAAGCTGGTCTGAAGGTGGCCATTGACCCTGGGAACGGCGTTGCAGCCCTCGTGGCTCCCGTCATCGCCAGAGACTTGGGATGCAGGGTCTTCACGATGAACGTTGATGTCGACGGCCGGTTCCCGGGGAGGGAGTCTGAGCCTAGACCTGATAACTTGGATGGTTTAAGCGCCCTTGTGGGGGCTTCTGAGGCCGATCTGGGCGTTGCGTACGACGGCGACGGTGACCGTTCTATCTTCGTTGATGAGAGGGGGGAGGTCCACTGGGGTGACCGCACCTTCGCCCTTGTGGCTAAAGAGTTCCTTGCGGCGAACCCCGGAGTCGAAGTTGTGACACCGGTTAGCTCCTCAAAGGTCATAGAGGATGTAGTGACGGCGGGGGGCGGGGAGGTCGTCTGGACGATGGTGGGGAGCGTCGTGGTCTCCCGAACCATGGTTGAGAGAGGCATTGAGCTTGGGGGAGAGGAGAACGGTGGCATCATGTATGGCCCCCACCTTGAGGTCCGAGATGGCTCCATGGCCCTGGCCCTTGTCCTGGATGTCATGGCGAAGACCGGGAAGCCCCTCTCAGAGCTCCTTGGTGAGCTACCCCAGTACTCCCAGTTGAAGGACAGAGTGGAGTGCCCACAGGAGCTGAAGGGAAGGGTACTCGAGAGGCTGAGGGACTCCGCCGACGCCCCGAAGGTGGAGACTATCGACGGTGTGAAGCTGAGGTTCGACGATGGGAGCTGGATTCTCGTCAGGCCCAGCGGGACGGAGCCAGTCTTCAGGCTATATGCAGAGGCCGATTCTCCCAAGCGGGTATCAGATCTCGTGAAGGATCATAAGGCCCTCATCGAATCGGTTATAGGCTCTCTCAAGTGACCGTGGATATAGCCGAAGCAAGCTCCACGAGCTTCTTCAAGGGGTCTGTGGCTTTGACGACCCCGCTCGCAACTAGCACGCCTGCAGCGCCCAGCCTCATCGCAGCTGCCACGTCCTCGCCGCTTGTGATCCCCGCTCCACACAGGACTTTGATGTCGGGATTGAGGCCGTGGACGGCCTCGACAGAGCCTGATACCACCTCTGGTCTGGACTTCGAGACGGGTATCCCTGTGCCAATCAGCTCGGGGGGCTCTATGGCTATGGCGTCCGGGTTGAAAGGCGCTACCGCTCTCCCTCTCTCTATCGTGTCCACACAGACCACTTGGTGGAGCCCCGCCTCCCTTGCCCTTTTCACCGTCTCCTCGATCCCGCGGATCTCCAGCCTCCTCTCGGAGTGGCTGATGAGGGTGCCGGCGCAGCCCGCTTCCACCATGGCCTCCGGGAGGATATGGCCTGTGTACTTTCCGAATCCCACAGCGTCGACGTGCTGGGCGAATACGGGGGCGCTTGTGGCCCCAGCCACCGAGGCGAGGTATGACGTCTGAGGTGCGATCGCCACGCACACCCCTGTCTGGTCGTGGACCTTCTCGGCTGCTGCGGCGAGCTTCATCGCTTTATCCCCCATCGCCTCACTGTAGGTCTTGAGATTCACGAGGATCAGGGGGTAGTAAACCTTCGTTGTAGCCAATTACATGCCTCCTATCGAAGCGTACCTTGGGGTCTTTATCTCTTCCGAGAGGGTTAGAATTCGCTAGTCCTCTTCCCTTTAGGTGTGAGCTCGATCATCTGGGCTGGGAGCTTACCGGTCTTTTTCCTCAGCTTGTGGATGAAGGCCTTCGGATAGGCTGGCGATAGAAGGTAGATCTTCTCGTCGCAGATTAGGAGGGCCACTCGGTCGTCGTCGTTGGTGTAGTCGTCGAACTTGAAGCCGCTTTTCCTAAGGGCGTCGGCCGAGTCCTTAGCGTACTTCAGAGCGTCCTTGGAGACCTCGCCACTTTTATCGTTCTTGACGTAGACCTCGGCCCTGGCGATCTTGTTGTAGGGGATCGTAGTGCTGCCCTTCAGGAACCGGGATATCCTCAGCCCCTTCTCCGTGAACGAGTAGGTGCTGGTGTATACCGGCATCTGCCTGGGCACGATCGTCATCAGGGCTAGGCTGACAAGTAGGATGACTACGTCGTTGAGGAAGAGGCCTGTGTTCCACTGCTTGCCTTGGGATAGGGTCGTGTAGACATCGTAGGCTTCCCAGATGAAGAGGGGGCCGTTGACCAGGGGGATGAGGTAGCCTATAGTCCTCCTTCGACCGCCTAGCTTGAGGGTCGGTATGTTCTCCTCTTCGGGGGTGCTCACGTCTATTCGACTGTGAATATGGGTAAACTCCCTTAAAATGGTGCGGAAGAGCCCGGGAGGCTAAAGATACAAAAGGTTGGGGCCTCATTCTCCCTTGATGTCGGTTTACGTCCTCAGGTTGGGGCATCGGCCGGAGCGGGATAAGAGGTTGACGACTCATTTGATCCTTGCCGCCAGAGCCTTCGGGGCGGTTGGGGCTACGTATACGGGGAGGAGGGACCCCACCCTCGAGGATACGATCAGGGATGTTGTCTCCGATTGGGGTGGGGGTTTCCGCCTGGCCTTTGCCGAGGGCTGGCGTGGGGTCGTGCGGGACTGGAGGCATTCGGGGAGGGTTGTGCACCTTTCGATGTACGGTCTTCCCCTCAGAGATGTGATTCAGGAGATCAGGGGTGATCCATCGGAGAAGCTTGTCGTGGTCGGAGGGGCAAAGGTTCCCGGTGAAGTCTACGACCTGGCCGACTGGAATGTGGCTGTCACGTCGCAGCCCCACTCGGAGGTGAGCGCCCTCGCCGTCTTCCTCCACGAGTTCCTCGGGGGGAGGGAGATGGATCTTGAATTCGATGGAGCCAGGCTCAGGGTCGTCCCCCGGGCCCACGGTAAGGAAGTTGAGGAGCGTCGCCGGGTTTAAAGATTTAAGTCCGGCGGAGGTGGATACTATAGGATCACTGGAGTAGCGGTTGAAGTGTACAGCAGCGTCAGCGATGAGACCCTGGAGCAGATCTCTTTCATCCTGGGCGGGGAGGATGGCGTGAAGATCATAGACATCATAAAGGGTGTTGAAGAGATCACCGTCGAGGATCTCGCGGAGAGGACTGGTATCCAGATCAATAATGTCCGGAAGATCCTGTACAGGTTCTACAATCACAGCCTGGTGACTTCCAGGCGGTTCAGGGATAAGGAGACCGGGTGGTTCATCTTCCAGTGGAGGCTTCAGCCGAATCTGATCGATGCCTTCGTGATGGGGATGAAGCAGAAGATACTGAGGAAGCTTCGGAGCCGTCTCGAGTACGAGGAGCAGCACCAGTTCTACCACTGCGGTAACCCGACGTGCCGGAGGGTGACCTTCGAGGACGCGATGGACACTGTTTTCAACTGCCCTGTCTGCGGTGAGTCGTTAAAGTCGGTGGATAATGAGCCCCTTATATTGTTCTTGGAGCAGAAGATAGAGGAGATCGAGGGTGAGCTTGAGGGTTGAGCCTTCCTGACGGGGAGAGGGCCCTCGAGATCCTGAGGGAGGCGGGGTGCTGCTCCGGGGTCGTCGCCCACTGCCTGAATGTGACGAGGGTGGCCATGAGGCTGGCGGGTAGGCTGGTGGAGGGGGGGCTGGAGGTCGACGTGGCTCTGGTTGAGGCCGGTGCCCTCCTCCACGACTTGGGGAGGGCGAGGACCCACAGCGTGAGGCACGGGGTCGTGGGCGGTGAGATGGCGAGGGAGCTGGGGCTCCCGGAGGCCGTGGTCAGGATAATAGAGAGGCACATCGGTGCGGGCATACCGCGGGGTGAGGCGGCGGAGCTGGGGCTCCCGGAGGGCGACTACGTGCCGGAGACGCTGGAGGAGAAGGTTGTGGCGTACGCCGACAAGCTGGTTGAGGGGCACCGCGAGGTGGGGATCGAGGTGACGATCCGGAAGCTGGCGGAGGAGCTTGGGGCGGAGCATCCGGGGGTCGGCCGGCTGAGGGTGCTCCACGAGGAGATGGCGGCGCTTCTGGGGCTGTGATAGTGTTTTAAGGGTGCGTGTGCCGTAGTTTTTTGGGGGCCGGTAGTCCAGCCTGGTTAGGACGCCACCCTTACGAGGTGGAGGCCGCCGGTTCGAGTCCGGCCCGGCCCACCATCGCGCGTCTGTGGGTGGTCATAAGGGTTTCATTGGGTCCACTTGTCCGTGTTATCTGTTGGTCGGTGGTTGGGGAGTCATGTTTCCGTGCTTGTTTCGTGGCTTAGGAGCACGTTTCTGTGCTGTTCCGGATCTGGTTGGAGGGTTTTTCACGTTGCTTTCGGTGGATAGCTTGGTCTTAACGTGTGGCTGGTATGACCCCCCCTCCCTCATGTCCTCGTGGGTTTGGAAGTTGGTTTCTATCATGAATGGTAGCCCCTTTTAATGCGAATGGGTACCCCTTTTGGTCCGAATAGATACCCCTTTTGGTTCGAATCGGATCGTGAAGGGGCGTTTTTCAGGTCTGTCCCTCTGTTTGGCGTGTTCTTCACAGGCGGATGGATGAC
>SMTZ1_10003419_pt1 | contig 29028 bp, 27 predicted proteins | sample DeeMarSWOR136_30_FD_25667 | JGI IMG/M metagenome (IMG submission 25667) | reverse complement strand
CGGGATGCTGGCCTACAAAGTCTGGCGGTACCCCGCGTTAATGAGTTCGCAGGATACACGCGACAACGAAGTGGCGGCTAAATTCCAGCAGGTGCGGATTGCTTTCGCCAATTTCGGCATCGTTACCGCCTGGTATAACCCGGAGTTACTGTCTATTCCGTGGGAAACCATGGAAAAATGGCTGGACGAGACCCCGGAACTGGCTCCCTACCGGTACGGCATCGAGGATTTGTACCGCCAGCAGGCTCATGTCCTCAGTGAGGATAAGGAGCAGCTGCTGGCCTATTTCACTCGGGTCAACGGTGCGCCGGGCAGCATTTACTCCGAACTGACCACCAGCGATATCCAGTACGCTACAACTGCGCTGTCCGACGGGGACACCGTTACTCTTACGCCGGGAACGTACTACAACATCCTGCAGACCAACCGGAATCAGGCCGATCGGGCCAAAGCGTTTGAGGGGTTCTACGGGGTATACCATGATTATCGCAACACCTATGCCGCCATCTATAACGGCATCCTTCAGCGCGACTGGGCCTCGGCGCAGGCGCGTGAATATGGCTCGTGCCTGGAGTCGTACCTGGACGGCGACAACGTGCCGGTAGAAGTGTACGCCGCTCTGGTAAATACCGTGAAATCGGGAGTGGGTCCGTTACAGAGATTTTACAGACTGACCAGGGAGAGGCTCGGTTTGACCGAGTATCACCTGTATGACGGCATGATCCCGCTGGTCGATTTCAACAAGACCTACGATTACGACGAGATTCAGCAGTGGATCATCGAGTCGGTAGCGCCGCTGGGTGAGGCCTACCAGGCCAAAATGCGCGAGGCGTTCGATTCCCGCTGGATCGACGTGTACGAGAATGAAGGCAAACGCACCGGGGCGTTCTCGGCCAATACCTACGGGGTCCATCCTTTCATGCTGTTGAACTACAACGAGACCCTCACCGATATTTTTACGGTGGCGCATGAGCTCGGTCATTGCATGCACAGCATGCTCTCCAACCAGGCTCAGCCGTTCGCCAATTCGGAGCCGACGATTTTCGTGGCGGAAGTAGCGTCGACTATGAATGAGGCGCTGCTTCTGGATTACATGCTGGCCCGGACCGATGATCCCGTGGAGCGAATCGCCCTCATTGCCCAGACCATCAACGATCTCGACGGCACGTTTTACACGCAGTCGATGTGGGCTGATTTCGAGTGGCGGACCCATCAGATGGTGGAGCAGAACCAGCCGGTGACCGCCCAGTCGGTGCGCGACCTGTACGCCGGTCTCCAGGAAGAGTACTATGGCGATGCGGTGGCGATCGACGAGTTTTACCGCTTTGTCTGGACGCGTATCGGGCATTTCTATAACTCGCCGTTCTACGTGTATAAGTACGCGACCTGTTATGCCACCTCGGCCAAGCTGTTCGAGGAGATCACGTCCGATGACGAGGCTCTAAGCCAGGATGCCCTTAATCGCTATATGACCCTGCTGAAGGCGGGCAGCAGCGACTACCCGATGGAGCTGCTGAAGCAGGCCGGCGTCGACCTGAGTGATCCGGCGACCATGCAGGCGATTGTCGACAAGTTGGATCGACTGGTCACCCTGCTGGAGGCGGAGCTGGCCAAGCTGTAGAGCAGCAGTCTGAAAAGAGTCAGTGTACGGCCGGGTGCGGGTTGCGCCCGGCCGTTGTTTCATAGTATTCTTGGAGCGACTGAGGAAGGAGAGGATCGGCCGTGATTTTCAAGTACGAAACGACTGTCAAGCTGTATGATACCGACGCTGCCGGGCTGATCTTTTTCGGTCATCAGTTCCGGATCGCTCATGACGCTTACCAGGCCTATCTGGAGTCATGCGGGTTCAGTTTCGGCAGGGTGCTCGATGAGGGCGAGATGCTGATCCCGATTGTGCATGCCGAGGCCGACTACCTCGAGCCGGTGGCGGTTGGAGATCGGCTGATCATCGAACTTACCGCCTCCAGGATATCGACCCACTCGTTTGTCCTCCGCTACGACCTGCGCGGACCTGACAACGCGCTTGTCGGCACGGTCACCAGCGCGCATGTCACCGTGAGCAGGGTCGGCCAGGCCAAGCTCGAACTGCCGACGGATTTGCGTACGGCGCTGGAGAAGATCTACGTTCCGCGAGATTAGTCTATTTCCGCGATCGGTATAATCTGGCGGCTAACTGCCGGAAGAAGGCGCGGTCGGCCTTGATACCCGCCTGAGTATATCCGTGCGGCCAGGGGTAGTAGGCGACCGGCAGCATGAAGCGAGGAAGGGTTCGGGCGAGTTCGACACTCAAGGAGTTGTGATCCAGCCGGAACCTTTCTTCCTCAGTCAGGTCCGAATCGGCCTCGGCCAGGTTGACTCCGGGCCGGCAACGCAGAAATGCAACCGGACGCTGGCCGTACTCTCGGCTTTCCACCGGCACCACCAGCGCATCCTCGATGCCGTCGACAGCGGTCAACGCACATTCGATCTGCTCCGGTTGGATGTTCTCGCCGCCGGAGATGAACATGTTGTCCACGCGGCCGGTGACCGTCAGGCCGCCGTCACGATCAAGCGCACCGGAATCGCCGGTGTGAAACCAGCCGTTGCTGTCGACCGGGCAGTGCACGCGGTCAGCGATGCTGTAACCGAGAAACAGGGTCTCGCCCTTGACCAGGATCTCGCCGGCCGCATCAATCTTGAGCCGGCGGTAGTCGAGGACTTTCAATGAGGCGGGAGCTTCGGGTGCAGCCGTGGCTACCTGCGAGGTCATCTCGGTCAGGCCGTAAGTACAGTGGACCGGCAGGCCCTGCTCGGTGCCTCGTCTCACGAGCGAGACAGGGATGGGTCCGCCGCCCAGCAGGACTGCCTTAAGCAAAGACTGTACCCGGCCCAGGCCGGGACTGTCCAGCAGTCGGCGCAACTGCGTCGGGACGAGCGACAAATGCGTTATCTGATGACGGCCTACCAGATAGGCCAGGTCGTCGGTATGCTCTCCGAAAACTACCGTGCCCCCGCCAAGCAAGCACCGGAAAATGATGCCCAGACCGCCGACGTGAAACAGCGGCAGTGACAGCAGCCACCGATCGCCCGGCTCCACGGGCAGGGAGCGGTTCGATCCGAGGGCACTGTAATAGTGATTACCAAAGCTGTGCAGGGCCGGTTTGGGTGAGGCCGAACTGCCGGAGGTGAAGATAATCGTGGCGGGCCGATCCGAGTTTATCGTCGTGACTGTTGCCGCACTGGATGCGTCGACCCCGTCGGCCAGTTCAGTGTGCGTCGGGAGCATCAATGATTCCAGATTGTGCAACCGGATATTCGGGGTCTGATCCGGCCAGACGGCTTGCCGTCTGCAACCGGCCTGCACGGCCATCTCGCTGAGCGTCGATCCCGGATAGCGCGGGTTTAAGAGCACTGTAACCGCGCCGACCCGAATATCGGCGAGGATGAGAAGAAGTAGTCCGGTCCGGTTGCGCTCGGCCACAGCGACCCGCTCCCCGGGCCGTACTCCCTCGGTAGTCAGTCGGTGAGCCAGGCTCTGAATCAGGCCGTCCACCCGGGACCAGGCAAGAGTAGTGTCGCCGGTGACAAGAGCCGGCAGGTTACCATATCGGGAGGCTACCGCCGCCAGCGGACACGGTATATCAGCCACTGCTGACCCCGGTGAGCAGAGACTCGTCAATCTTGCTCGCGACGCGGCTGACCTGGCCGATGCGCATCCGGCCGTGGGCTCGGTCGATCGGCTCCGTGAGAAGGTCACGCTCAAACCACGAGAGCGTGTCCAGTCCGACCGGCGAGTCAATGCTGTTATAGGTAGCCGCCATTCCTGCCAGAGCCGCGATTCCGACAGAACTCTCGAAACAGGAACTGATAATTGTCTTTATCTTCATCTTCCGGGCCGACCGGGCAAGAGCGGCGGTACGCTCCAAACCGCCCAACAGGGTTGGTTTCAGCACCACCGCCGACACATAATCGTACTCCGCCAGCTTTTCCGGAGGAAACTCAAGCAGGCTCTCGTCGAGCGCAATCCGCAAACCGGTCCGGGCGTGGAATTCTTGCAGGCGGCTCGGGTCGGCCAACGGTTCTTCAATATACTCCGGCCGGGAGTCCGTAATCGTCTCGGCAAACCTGACGGCGTCGTCAAAAGGCCAGGCTCGGTTGGCGTCGAGTCGGAGAGCGACTCCGCCGCCCAGTTCGTGGTAGACATCGCGGGTTCGCGCGACATCCTGCTCAATCGTGTCATGCCCCAGTTTCATCTTGACCGCACGGTACCCGTCGCGGCTCAATCGGCGCGCGCACTCTATTGCGGGGAGATCATCGGTAATAAGTCCGTTTACCTGAATCGTTTCCATTGGTCGGTCAGTCAGCAACCGCGCCAGTGAAATCGAACGAGAAGCGGCCATCAGGTTGAGCGTGGCGGTTTCCAGGGCAAAGCGCCCTGAAGCAGCGAGCTTGTGCTTGTATAGCCAATGGTCGAAGTAACCCGACAGCGCGGCCGCATCCTCAGGAATTCCCGAACCGACAAGCTGGGACCGGAGGGAAACCAGCTGCTCGCAGGTATCCGTCAGGGATTCACGCGAGAAGCCGGGTAGGGGAGCGGCTTCCCCCCAACCTGTCTGGTCGCCCTCGGAGTGCAGTCGGATCAGGCAGCCACGGCGTTCCGTAATTGTCTCCGCCTTCAGCTGCAGCGGACGCGCCAGCGGGAGGCGGTAGGTGAAGACATCGATGGCGGTGATTATCATAGTACCCAGCCGAGCGAAAAGACCACGCTGTAAACCAGCAGCAGACGTCCGGTGCCGGCCAGGCATTCGTTCAGGTCGCGACCGGTCACGCGAGCCACTTTGCGCATGGCGGCAATGGACGGGATCACGGTCAACGACGCCAGCATCGATAACGGGCTGGTCCGGAACAGAAACGTCAGCAGCAGAGGAACGGAGCAGGCGACCAGGAGCGACCAGTTGTACTCGTGCAGGGCGAAGGGTCGACCGAATCGGACCGCCAGCGTCTTCTTGCCGGCGGCGCGGTCGCTGTCGATATCGCGCAGGTTGTTGACGGTGAGGATCGCGACCGAAAAAAGACCGGGCGCCAGCCCTGAGATTATTACCGCCAGGTTGATGTCTAATGTCTGCACGTAATAAGTGCCACCGACTGCGACCGGACCGAAGAAGATCAGCACAAACGGGTCGCCCAGTCCACTGTAGCCGAGCGGGTAGGGACCGCCGGTGTAGAGCACTCCCAACAGGATCGACGACAGGCCGATGATCACGATCGGCCAGCCGCCCCGCCACACAAGGTAGATGCCGACCAGTATGGCGAGTGCGAAAACCAGCATGGTGGCCTGTTTCATAGCGGGCGGAGAAATCAGACCGGCCTGGGTGATCCGCAGCGGTCCCAGGCGTTCTTCGGTATCGCTGCCCTTCTTGAAATCGAGGTAATCGTTGGCGAAGTTGGTCCCGATCTGGATAAGCAGCGCGCCGATCATCGCGGCCGCGGCCGACAGCCAATGAACGCCGCCGCCGGTGTGGGCCATGGCGGTGCCGATGAGCACCGGCGCGGCCGCCGCCGGCAGGGTCTTGGGCCGGGCGGCCAGCAGCCAGATCTGGAGCTTTGATCGCGCCATATCCGGCTCCTACGGCTGCCGGGGGAACTTGGAGAAATCAGGTTTGCGCTTTTCTTTAAACGCGTCGCGCCCTTCCTGAGCCTCTTCGCTCATGTAGAACATCATGGTGGTGTTGCCGGCCAACTCCTGCAACCCGGCCTGGCCGTCGCAGTCGGCATTGAGCGCTGCTTTCAGGCAGCGGACGGCGGTCGGCGAGTTGGCCAGGATTTCGCGACACCACTGGACCGTTTCTTCCTCCAGCCTCTCCAGCGGCACCACCGCGTTGACCAATCCCATGTCCAGCGCTTGCTGAGCATTGTACTGGCGGCAGAGGAACCATATCTCGCGCGCCTTCTTCTGGCCGACGATGCGGGCCATGTAGCTCGCGCCATAGCCGCCGTCGAACGAACCGACTTTCGGTCCGGTCTGCCCGAAGATGGCGTTCTCGGCGGCGATGGTGAGGTCGCACATCAGGTGCAGGACATGGCCGCCGCCGATGGCGTACCCGGCCACCATGGCGATAATCGGTTTCGGGCAGGTCCGCATCTGCCGCTGGAAATCGAGGACGTTGAGGTGGTTGACCCCCTTCTCATCGGCGTAGCCGGTATCGCCGCGCAGCTTCTGGTCGCCGCCGGAGCAGAAGGCCTGGTCGCCCTCACCGGTAAGAATAACCGCGCCGATATTTGGGTCCATGCGGGCATCGTGCAGCGCTTCCGACATCTCAAAGACGGTCTTCGGACGGAAGGCGTTGCGGACCTCGGGTCGGTTGATGGTGATTCTCGCGATACCTTCGAACTTATGGTACCGGATATCGGTGTATTTCCCGGCTTCTACCCATTCAAACTGTGACATGACGGCCTCATTCACTATGGCTCAGGAACTCTGTTACCGCCCGGCAGAACTCATCCGGGCGCTCGAAATGAGCGTTATGCCCGGCGCCGGGAAGTATAGCAGTTCGACCGCGAGGGCACAAGCGCGCCATTTCGTGGGCCAGGGCGCTATATTTTGCGTCCCGTTCACCGGCGACAAACAGGATCGGTGAACACGTGTCCTGCAGACGTTCCCACAGCGACGGTTGGGCGCCGGTTCCCATGTATCGCAGCGACAGCGCCAGAGACGAAGGGTCCTGCCGGCGGCGGCGGGCGAGCATCCGGGCGAAACGCGGATCGCCCTTGTCCGTCGAGTCAAACAGGGGTTGGCCATACCAGTCTTCAAGAAACGAGTCGAAGCTGTAGATCAGCAGACGGTCGGCCAAAAGTCCGTTCTCCTTACGGCGGGCCGCGCGCTCTTCCTCGGTTTTCAGGCCGGGTGATGCCGATTCCATGATGGCAGATGCAAACCGCTCCGAGTAGTGGACGAGCAGGTACAGACCCAGGCGGCCGCCCATCGAATATCCTGCCAGATGGCACTGTCCAGTACCGTAATGATCGAGCAAGTTTATCACCAATTCGGCCGCTTTGGGCATGCTGTAGTAAGACGCAGGGAGGCGGTGCGGTGACGTACCGTGACCGGGCAGATTGACCGTCAGATGAGAGTAACGGTTGCCGACCAACTCCACAACCTCCGTCCAGTCTTCCCGGCTACCCAGGAAACCGTGAAGATACAGTATGGTCGGCGCTCCCTGGTCTTCACTCAGAGTAAGAGTATGATCAAGCTCCGGGGCAATGGACATAACTCAGTGTTGGTCAGGTTCTGTCACTACCGCACTCAGGATCCGATCGCGCATCCGGCGGCTGCCGGCCGGATCAATGACAGCCTCGATGATGACCGGCCGGTTAGCGTTGCGGGCGGCGGCATAGGCCCGGTCGAAAGCCTTGTGATCAGCGACTTCGGCATGGGCGACCCCGAACGCCTCGGCAATCTTGCCGAAAGTCATGTCGTGCGGTGCGACGAAAAACGGTTCCAGCGCTTCGGCGTGATCGGCCGTCGGCAGCAGTTCGAATATACGCCCGCCGTTGTTGTTGGCTATGACGATAACAAGGGGCCCCTGGAAAGCGCCGACCAGAGCCAGCGAGTTGAGGTCGTGGAGAGCGGCCTGGTCACCGATCAGCAGGGTGACGGTGCGGTCGAGCCCGGCCGCGTAGCCGCAGGCCGCGGCGATAGTGCCGTCGATGCCGCTGGCGCCCCGGTTGGAGGCGACTGGAAGGCTTTCGTCAAGGGCGGCGTACGCGTTTTGATCACGGATCGGCATGCTGCTGGCGAGGAAAAGAGCGGCCCGGTTGCGAAGTCGGCGAGACAGTGCGAATACGAGCGACGGTTCGGTTAGTTGGTCGGTGGACCCGCACAGTTCAGTGACTTTTTCTCGCGCTGTTTCAGAGGCCGCAATCCAGCTGTCAAGAGTGGCATGAGTACGCGCCGTGGTTCCCAACTCGCGGCCGAGCATCTCACAAAAAGACGTGTTGTCAAAGGTCGTGCGCAGCGTGACGGCGTGGACCGGGTCGAACACAATGGCCTGCCCGGAGTTAGAGAGATATGAAGCCGGGCGGGCGACGTCGATGAACTGAAGCAGACGCTTCGAAGCCATCCTGTCACCGATATGAATAACGGTGTCCGCCGCGTGTTTGTGTCGGAAGTTGTCCGAAGCCAGTACGAGGTCGTAGTGCGTGATGATCTGTCGGTCCTCGCGGCCGGCGATGCCCGAGGTAATATCGGCCAAAGTCGGCCAGGCGAGTCGACGGCTCAGTTCCAGTACGGCCTGGCGTTCCGGCTCGGTTCGCAATTCACCGATAAGGAGAAGTCCGCGCTGGCTCTGGTTTATCATGCGAGCCATGGTGTCGATTTCGACCAGGCTCGGCTCGCACCGTGGCCGAGCCTGTGACGCGCTCGGCGCGCCCGAGACAAGCCAGCTACTCAGCTTCGGACATTCCGCCGGAATGACCTCGCGCAGAGGAGTGACCTCCTCCGGCGGCGGAATGAGTGGCTCACGGAACATGCAGTTGATGTGTACCGGTCCGGGGACATTGGCGTGTCCATGGGCACAACCGTAAGCGGTGTCGATCGCGCCGAGGGTCGCTCGCGGATCGGCAACACCATCAGGGCACGGAAGATCGACAAAGAAGCGCGGGTAATCGCCGTACAGCCGGACCTGGTCGATGGTCTGGTTGGCCCCGCAGCGGCGGAGCTCCGGAGGGCGGTCGGCGGTAATGGCGATCAGCGGCAGGTTGTCCATCGACGCTTCGACGATCGCCGGGAAGAGGTTGGCGGCCGCCGTTCCTGAGGTGGTGATCACTACCGCTGCTCGGCCGGTGGCCCGGGCGTAACCGACCGCGTGATAGGCCGCGCCGCGTTCATCCTGGTGAATGATCCGGTTGGGGCGGTCCTCCTGTGAGAGGACCACGACCAGGGGTGACGAACGTGCGCCGGGACAAACGACGAAATAGTCAAGTCCCAGGCGGATCAACTCCTCGATCATGAGCTGAGCCTGTAGAAGGTTAGCCTGGGCGGTGTTCATCATGACTCCCCGCTGAACAGATTCAGGAACGGGCTGATCTTGCTTTCTATTTCGCTCCACTCGTCGTCCGGCCTGGAGGCGGCGACAATTCCGGCGCCGGAGAACAATTCCACGCGACGGCCGGAAATCAGAGCTGCGCGGATCGCCACCGCGAATTCGGCCGAGTCGGCACCGATCCAGCCGACCGCCCCGGCATACCAGCCGCGGTCGAAGGGCTCGTATTCACGCAACTGCTCCGGGGCCTGCTGAGGGGGGAAGCCGCCGACAGCGGGACTGGGATGAAGGGTGGCCAGGATGTCGAAATCGTTAATGCCGGGTTTCAGTCGACCGGCGAAGCGGGTTACCAGATGCTGTACGCCCGACAGCCGCAGAGGCGCACTCGATTCGAGCACGGCGTGATCGACGCACAGTCTGTCCAGCCCACTGGAGATGCCGTCGACCACCAGATCATGCTCCTGTCTTTCTTTCGCGGACGAAGCCAGTTCCCGGGCCAGGAGGCCGTCGGATTGCCGGTCGGTTCCGCGCGGGCGGGTGCCGGCAACCGCCTCGGTCAGAATCCGGTCGTGATCGCGGCGATAGAGCCGCTCGGGCGAAGCCCCGACAAAGGCGGCCGCATCGTTCGGCTGTATTCCGAATGCGAAGCAACTATCGCCACTGTTGCTGAGGCGCCGGAGGAGATGCCAGGGATTGACGGCGGCCCGGCAGTCGAGCGACGTCCGGCGGGCCAGCACCAGCTTCTGCCCCCGACCCGCGCGGAACGAGCCGAGCGCCCGGTTAACCTGCCTGGTCCAGTTTCCCCGATCGGGGGCATCGTGCCGACGGCTCAGACCCAGGGAAGGGGGCTTGATCGGCTGGCGCTGAAAACGAAGTTCTTGAGCAGCCGCGATGATGTCGTTGATAGTGCGCGAGGCAAGTTCGCGGTCGAGAACGTTGCAGGCCAGAATGTGATTGTGCCCGTCAAACACCAGTTCAAACCTGGGCAAAACCAGCCGAATTGCGCCGAACTCTCCCCAGCGAGGATCCTGACTCCCCGAGAGTCGGTCTGGGTCGAACCGGCTGCCGACAAAGTAACGGATACGGTCGCCCGATTCGCGAGCGACGCCGGTGGCCGTAGCCACCAGTTCGGCGATCTGATCGGTCCGGTCGGTCCGCATGATGTCGGCCGCGCCGATAGCCGCAATCTCAAGCTGTCCGTCGCGGTCCCGCCAGTAAATCTTGCTTGGTGCGGTCTGACTCCCCAGCCAGAGGAGAGGATCGGACCGCTCGATCTCGACTTCAAGGCGACGGACTCGGTCAGCGGCGGGCACCAAACTCAAACCACCGCCGCGCAAAGTCTCAAGCCGCCGGGCCAGTTCGGCTATGGCTGCCACGGCCCTTGAGGAGACCGTCCGGCTCACGACTTGTCTCCCTGATAGATCGACGCAATGCCGGCCGTGAGCGGAGTGCAACTGACACCGGTAAAACCAACCGCCGACATGATTCGACAGAAAGCCTCACCGTAAGGAAAAGTCTCGATCGTCTCGTTCAAGTAGCGATAAGCCGAGGCATCTCCGGATATGGCGGCGCCCAGTCGTGGGAGAAGGTGGCGAAGGTAAAACAGATACGCGGCACGCACGGCTTGACGGGTCGGCAGCGAGAATTCAAGAATCAGGGCCCGCCCGCTCGGTTTCAGCACCCGAAGCATCCCGGACAGGGTGCGATGGACGTCGCTCATGTTTCGAATGCCGAAGGCGATGCTGACCGCGTGGAACGTATCGCTGGCAAATGGCAAATTCTCGGCGTCGCCATTCTGAAGACTAAGTGTAGATGCCAGATTGCGCTTCCGAATCTTCCCGCGGCCGACCGTCAGCATGTGATCCGCCAGATCGAGACCAACCCCCTGCGCTACCCGACCGGTTCCGGACAGAGCTATGAGTTGATCGCCGGTTCCGGCGGCCAGGTCAAGAACATGCAGGTTCTCGCCGGATGGCAACAACCCGGCCACGCGCGCGCGCCACCGGCGGTCGATCCCACACGACAGCAGATGGTTAAGAAGATCGTACCGACGCGCAATCCGGTCGAACATTCTCCAGACCTCCTGCCGCGACGGCGCGGTACGGTTGGAGTTTGTTTTCCGGCTCTCGGCAGCCATCGCAAATCTAAATCCGTCGGCCTGATTCATGTTGGGTTGCGGCACCTTCCCTTCCGGGCGGTTGCCGGAAACAATCATTTAATATACCGCTTGAGGGTTCCGGGTTCAAGGCAGGGAAAGCCGAGCCGGAGAGATTGGGATCAGGGCAAAAAAACTCCCGCGCGGGGCGGGAGTCTTCTATATGTGCAGGGCGGGTCCGTGCTCGAACCCGCCATGATTTAACTACACGTAGATCTCTTTCTCATTGCACTTGCAGACGCCGATGTTCTGGGAACGGAATTTCCAGGCGCCCGTCTCGCTTTTCACCGCCTTGATGTGTTGGATCCTCTGAATCTCCCCCTCGCAGATCGGACAGGTCTGGGTGAACTTCTTCTTCCGGGTTTTATCAAAGAAGGATTGTTTCTTGGCCATCGGTAAAGACCTCCTCAATCATCAATGCGTCGTTCTCATATCCTTCGGCGGCCGCTATCTCTTTCTTAACCTCCAGGAGTAGCCGGGTGGTTTCCCGCAGGAGGCAGAATTCCTTGTTGTCCGCAAAGAATTCCGCCGCCCGGTCGAAAAACCCGGCGGCCTGCTGGTACTGCTTCTCGCGGAGCGCCTGCAGGGCCGTCAAATATGCCTTTTCGTGGGGCTCAAGCATGGCTCTCAGCCCCTTTCTGCAGCCGCTCGGCTTCTTTCAGCCGCTTCACAAACGGCTCCACCATGTAACCGTTGTGCTTGAGGTAATATATGATCAGCGCCGACAAAAGCAAGGCCTCTGTGTTTTTCTGAAGGGTGGCCGATTTGAGGCTATCGTTGAGCACCGACATCAGGTGAAGTCGGTCACGCCCGGAGTCTTCGAACAGCCCGGTCACGGCTTTAAGCGAGGCGGCAAACAGGCTGATCGAATCAGGAGCGGACGGGTGCACCCCGGCTTCTTCCAGGCTCTCCGGTCCCTTACGGAGCACCAGTTTCCGGCTGGCGGACGGTTCCGGCCCGGCCACCGGCACGGCCTTCATCCGGGCCTGCCAGCGGTCAATCTCGGCGGTTATTTTCTCGGTGGCCGGAGTCTGCATGGGGGCAGGGGTACGGGCGATCTCCTGCCTGATCTCGGCCAGCATATCGCCGAGCCGGTTGCGGTCGGCCGGGCGCAGGGAGGTATCTTCAATCCACCCATGGTGGCGGGCGAACCAGTCGCCGATTCGGTCGCTCAGTTCGACCCGCCCGATTCCATCCGGCCCGCGCGAAGCGCAGGCGATCTCGTCAAGCCGATTGATGCCGTCGAGCACCTGCAGGCGCCCCGCCTTGAGCGAGACAGCCCGGTCCAAAAACGACTCCAGGATTACTTCGAGCGATCTCAAACTGTCAGTGCGGCTCACTCGACGTCTCTCCGACCAGGGTCTGAGTTACGGCGCGACCGGCGCCGACCGTTTCGGCTTTCTGGGTGAGGTAGCTTTCGAGTTGGCGGGTGAGCGCGGCGATCATCTTCTCCAGGTTCGATTCCACGGCCGGGGCAGGTTTTCGCTCCGACGGCTCGATCAGTCCGGCCAGTCTGAGTTGGGCAATCCGGTTGAGCGTTTCGTGGCGGGTGATCGGGCTGGCCTCGCATATCTGGCTGATCGAACGGTGACCGTCGACCAGCGCCATTACGTTCCATTCGCTGGCTTTCATGGTGACCGCCCGGGTGCGGCCGGCCTGAGACGCGGACAGGCGAAATACCTGATTGAGGTCCGGCAGGGTCTCTCGAATCAGGTTCTCCTCGTCGATGCGCCGAAGACCTTCGAGAATGACATTCTCCACCGAAAGCGACACCGTGATCTCTTCCTTGGTGGGGAACTGATTCTCGTAGAACTTGAACGAACCGGTCCGCCAACTCAGGAGCGAATAGAGAAGTTCCTGGATTTGTTCCCTTACCACCGTTTCGAGATCGGTGCGATCGATGAAGCCCTTGTTGATGAGGATCTCGCCGAGCCGGCGGGTGTTGTCGGTCTGGGCCTGAAGCTGGATCGCCTCGTCGAGCTGCACGTCCGTCAGCTTGCCACGCTCCGTCAGCAACTGGCCGAGATGGAAGGTCTCGCGCGGGCCGTAAGCGTAGACAATGTCGCCCGCCTCGAAGTAAATCATGATGATGGAGTCATCGCGCTGGATGCCGAGGGTACCGGACTTGCGCCCGGCGGCGATCAACTGGAGAATCTCCACCAACGTGAAGTTTTCTATGTTTCCCTGCAAATCCAAAGTGGTTGTTCCTTCATGTTTCGGCTGTCGATCTCCAATGACTCTGTATCCTTCTGCATAGTAGCATGATACATTCGACTGAAAACCGGCGCCTCAAGAACCTAATATCATTAAGGAGCTTAGCTCCGTCACTGACCGTATGTCATAATAGGCTCCCCGCTGAGGGCTGTCAACCAGCAAGTTGCCCTTTGTGAGGCGGCCGCCCGGCCGGCGGCGTTTTTTGTTTATGCCTGGACCACTGAAGACTATTATGAAGGGGTTCCGCAGTGGCGGTAAGGATGGACAGTCGACCAAGGATAACAGCAATTGAAGAACGACCGGGCGACTACCGGGTAAGGGTGTCGACCCTGCCCGAGCCTCTCTTGGTACCGGCCGAACTGGTTTTTCTCTACCGGCTCACCGCCGGAGTGGTGATCACTACCGCCCAGCTTAACCAGTTGATTTCCGAATCGGAGCGGAAAAGGTGCGAGCGGGAGACAGCCCGGCTCCTGTCGGTGCGCGAGCACGCGGCCGGGGAGCTTCAAGCCAAGCTGAAAAGGAAGGGTTTTGACGCCCGCACTATAACCACGGCGGTGGAGAAGTTCGCCGGTCAGGGGCTGGTCGATGATGCCCGGCTGGCGATGTCGCTGGCCCGCCGGACGCTCCAGCAAAAGCCGGCCGGGCAGTCATACCTGGTGGCGACGCTACGAAGAAAGATGATTGAACGAACGCTGGCCGAGCGGGTGGTCGGCGAGTTGCTGGAAGGGGTCGACCTGACCGACGGTGCTATCCGCGCCCTGCGGCAGAAGTGGCCTAACCCGGACCAGATTGATGTTGAGTCTATCCGGAGCAAGGCGTATAGTTACCTCTCCCGGCGCGGGTTTGGCTTTGAGACCGCTCGCGCGGCATTCACCCAGCTGTTCGGGACCGCCGGAAAGGTAGACACAGATTAAAACCTCCGAAGTCAGACAGTCCTTCCTGGACTATTTCCAGAAGCATGATCATCGCCTGGTGGAATCGTCGCCGGTGGTGCCGTTCGACGACCCGACCATTCTGTTTACCAACGCCGGGATGAACCAGTTCAAGGATATCTTCACCGGCAGGCGAAAGCCGGATTTCCCACGGGCGACGTCGTCGCAGAAATGCATACGGGCGGGCGGCAAACATAACGATCTGGACAATGTCGGCTTCACCTCCCACCACCATACTTTTTTTGAGATGCTGGGTAATTTTTCGTTCGGCGACTACTTCAAGGCGGAGGCGATTGAGTTCGGCTGGGAGTGGGTGACGAAGTATCTGAAACTCCCCAAGGACCGGCTGTACGCCACCGTGTACGAAGAAGATGACGACGCCTTTGAGCTGTGGGAGAAGATCGCGCCGGAGTTGAAGAACGGCCGGGTGCTCCGGTTCGGAAAGAAGGACAACTACTGGTCGATGGGGGATATCGGCCCGTGCGGCCCCTGTTCGGAGATTCATTTCGACCGGGGGGAGAAGTACGGCACCGGGCCGAACGACGTGATCAACGGTGAAACCGACCGGTTTGTGGAGATCTGGAACCTGGTGTTCATGCAGTTCGAGCAGATACCGGGCGGCCGGCTGGTCGATCTGCCGAAACCGTCGGTCGATACCGGCGCGGGCCTGGAGCGTATCACCGCCATCATGCAGAAGGCGGACGGCAACTACGGGATCGATATCTTCCAGAGTCTCATAAAGGCAATTTCCGAAATCACCGGCTCCCGCTATAAGGACAACCTGTCGTCACATCATGTGGTGGCCGATCATATCCGGGCGCTGACGTTCGCGCTGGCCGACGGGGCCGGGATTTCCAACGAGGGACGTGGGTATGTGCTCCGGCGGATTCTTCGGCGGGCCGCCCGCCACGGGCGTGAGTTGGGCGCGAAAGAGCCGTTCCTGCACCGGCTGGTGCCGACGCTGGTGAGTGACATGGGGAAGACCTTTCCGGAAATCCGCGAGAAGCAGGACTACGTGGTGAGCGTGATCAAGGCGGAGGAGGAATCGTTCGCAAGGACGCTGGATACCGGGTGCGAATTGTTGAACGCACTGGCTAAAGAGGTCACGTCGAGAGGCAGCACGGTGATACCCGGAGGTGATGTCTTCCGGCTTTATGATACCTACGGTTTCCCTTATGACCTCACGGAAGTGATAGCGGCCGAGAGCGGGCTGACGCTGGATCGCGAAGGGTTTGACCGGGCTATGGAGCAGCAGCAGGAGCGGTCGCGGGCAGTGGACACTTTTTCCTTTGTCGCGGAATCTGCGAAAAAATTCATAGACGATCTTGAGAGGAAAGGTCTAAGTGCACTCCGACCGACGGAGTTCGTCAGGAAAGGTCTCGTGGCTGATGCTACTATCCAGAAGTCAACGGCGATGCCATTTCCTGACGTAGCCGTTGTTCTAGATCGCTCCCCGTTCTATGTGGAGTCCGGAGGTCAGATCGGCGACACCGGCCGGCTAAGAGCTGAGAAATTTCAGGTCGAAGTGAAACGAGTGCCGTTGGGATATCATGCGCAACCATACCGCTACCCACCTCGCCCACGCGGCGCTTCGGAAAGTCCTCGGTGACCATGTCAGGCAATCCGGATCGTACGTTGGGCCGGACCGGCTGAGGTTTGACTTTTCCCATCACCAGCCGATGACTGCCGGAGAAATCGCCGAGGTCGAGCGGCTCGTCAATGAGCAGATCCTGAAAGCGGTCGATGTCATCCCCAAAGAAATGCCGATCGCGGAAGCGAAGAAAAAAGGTGCGATGGCTCTCTTTGGTGAGAAATATGGCGATGTAGTCCGCACGGTCTTCATAGGGCCAGACGGTAAAGAGTTCTCTAAGGAACTATGCGGCGGCACCCATGTGCAGAACACCAGCCAGATCGGGCCGTTCTTCATTACGGTCGAGACCGGAATTGCGTCGGGCGTGCGGCGTCTCGAAGCGGTCACCGGGCGGGAAGCTCAGAAGCTGATGCTGGAGCGCAAAGAGATCGTGGAAAGTCTCAGTCGAACGATTAACCGCTCCGAAGGTGAGTTGGTCGCGGGTGTGGAGCAACTTCGCGCCGACAATCTCGCGCTCCAGAAAGAAATCAAGCGGCTCAAAGCGGAACTGGTCTCCGGTGCAGGCCAGTCAATAGGAACGGAGACCAGGATCGGCGGGCTTTCGCTCTGGGCGCATGACTTTGGTGAGACCGATCGTGAGACGATGTCAGCCTGGATCGACAGCCGCAAGGAAATGAACCGGCCCGTGGTGGCGTTTGCCCTGGGCATGACCAACGGCAAGCCGACCGCCATGATGGCGGCCAGCGCGGTCGCGGTAAAGAGTCATTCGGTACATGCGGGCCACCTGCTGAGGGATTTGCTGGCGGAGTACAGCGGTCGCGGCGGCGGCAAGGCGAGTTTCGCCCAGGGCGGGGCGCCTTCGGCTGTCGATTCTCAGGCAGTCATCAGCAGGCTGAGGGAAATGCTCGGGTAGCAGGGAGTGCTGAGTGGGACAGGTTTACCAGACATTGCTCGACGCCCGGGATCATCGCGGCGGCGGGTTTCTCCTGTTGATCGATCCGGACCGCAGCCGGGAGTCGGATTATATCGCCCTGGCCGAGGCCGCGGTTGACTGCGGGGTCGACGCCCTGCTGGTCGGCACATCCTTCATGATGGCCGGACACTTTGCCAGTGCCGTCGAAGAAATAAAATCGAGAACGACCATCCCGGTCATCATATTCCCCGGCTCGTATAGCCAGATCACGTCGAGCGCCGACGCCATCTTGTATACCTCGCTTATTTCCGGACGCAACCCGCAGTACCTGATCGATGAGCAGGTCAGGGGAGCGCCGTTCATCAAGGCGGCCGGGCTGGAAGCCGTTCCGACCGGCTATATGCTGATCGAGTCGGGTCCGCTGACCTCGGTGCAGTACATTTCGAACACCCTGCCGATCCCGCGCAACAAGCCCGACATCGCCTCGGCGCACGCGCTCGCGGCGCAGTATCTGGGAATGAAACTGGTCTATTTAGAGGCCGGGTCCGGCGCCCGCGAACCGGTGCCGGTAGAGATGATACAGGCGGTGGCATCGACGATTGACATACCCCTCCTGGTCGGTGGCGGGCTTCGCTCTTCGCGAGACTGCGCCGAGCGCATCGAGGCCGGGGCGGCTTTCGTGGTTATGGGCACGCGAATGGAATCCGGTCCCGGTCTGAGCTACCTGCGCGAACTGACCGCGGCCGCTCATCCAAGAGAGACTATACGAGTATGAACCAACAGGACGCACTTCTACAACTGATCAACGAGGCCGAAGAAGCCGCCAAGCTTCGCAAGGCGACTGTCGACGCCCTCGGGCACAAAACGCTCGAACTGTCCGGGATCATGTCCGGCGTGATCGGCGGGGGCGGTAAGATCATGATCGCCGGCAACGGCGGGTCGGCGTCGATGGCGTGTCATTTCGCCGCCGAAATGGTGGTGCGCCTGACCTCGGAACGCAACCGCCAGGCCCTGCCGGCGGTGGCCCTGACCTCGGATATGGCCGTGCTCACGGCCGCCGGCAACGACTACGGTTTCGAGAGTATCTTCTCGCGCCAGGTTGAAGCCCTGGGAAATCGCGGAGATATGTTGATCGTAATGTCGACTTCGGGCAACTCGGAGAACCTGATAAAGGCGGTCTCGGCGGCGCGGCAGAAGCAGGTTATCACGGCCGGTTTGCTGGGGGGTGACGGCGGTCGCCTGGCCAAGCAGGTCGACAAGCCGCTGGTGGTGCCGCACCGCTCCACGCAGCGCATCCAGGAAGAACACCTTTTTCTGATTCACCAGCTGGTCGGACTGGTGGAGCAGGACCTTTTCGCCTGAGGTCGCCGGAGGCCGGGATGCTTCGGTGCCTGATCCAGATTCTCTTCCTTGTTTTCGTTTTCAGTTCGACCTTTTCTATCTCTCTATCTCAGTTGTTTCTCGGCGTCTGCGCCGCACTCTTCGTAGTGGCGGCTCTCCGCGAGCACTTCAATCCCTTTGCCGGTAATTTGCGCTGGTTCTGGTCGGCGGTGGCAGTCTACATAGTCTGGCTCGCGGTAGTCTGCCTGCTGCAGGCCGAGCCTCTGCGGGCGCTCGACCATATCCGCGAGGAATGGCTGTTTGTCGTCGTGCCGATCGCGGTCTTTCTCGGCCGGGACCGGCGGTTCTTTGATCGCGTGGCGCCGGTGCTGGCGCTCGGGTTGCTGGTAGTGTCGCTGGTATCGCTGCTCATGTATGCCTGCGGTGTTCAGTACGACTGGGGGAGCGGATTCACGCCCCTGCCCGAGACCAATCCGCGGGTGCGGGGCAATTTTGCCCATGCGCTGACCTTCGGCAACTACGCGGCGGTAGGCTCGGCGTTTCTCCTGGCCTGGGCTCTGACGGGCGGCGAGCAGATCGGCCGAAAAACGAAAACGCTGGCCATCGGAGCCGGTGTTGTCGGGCTGGTGGCAGTCCTGCTTTGCGGCAGCCGGGGTCCGGTGCTGGCTTTTCTGGTCGGTATGGCCGCGCTGCTGATCTTTGTGACGGCGCACCGGCGCCGGTGGATAGTCGCTCTTCTGGCGGCGCTGGTGCTGGTCGGCCTCCTGGTGCCTTCGGTCCGGAGCCGATTCAGTACCGAACTCGGCTGGCATTTCAATACCGAGTGGGCGGGCGGGCGCTTGTTCATCTGGAGCCGTTCCCTGGAGATCGTTTTCGACCATCCCCTGACCGGTGTCGGACCGGGGAATTTCGCCGTCGCATACAGGCGGCAACTCGACCCCGAGGTAACTTCCCGATACTGGTATGAACATGCCCACAACGATTTCCTCGAGGCGGCGGCCCGGTCGGGTCTGCCCGGAATGGCCACCTTCGCGCTGCTCTGGTTGGTGGTACTGCGCAGACTGTGGCGAGGCCGGACGCAGGTAACGAGCGGGTCTTTTGAACATCGAACGTTATATGCCTCGCTGATCGGGTCACTGGTGTTTTTGGCGGCGTCGATGACCGAGGCGGCGTTCGCCGATGAAGAGGTGCGCGCGCTGTTGATGCTGATCTGGGCGGCCGGGCTGGCCGCGGGGTATAAACACGAGGACGAAGCTGCCGAATCCGGGGCGGCGATGGTCTCTTGACACCGGTGTCGGTTTCGGCGTTTATTAGGGAGCGTTATGGCAGCCAAGACGAAGAAAAGCAAGACCGACGAGATCCCGGCGGTCGACTGGCCGTTCGGCATGAAGAATTACGTGCTGTTCGGTGTCGCGCTGGTGATTCTGATAGTCGGTTATATCTGTCTGGGGTACGGCGACGACCCGAACCATCCGGTGACCCTGACGCTGGCGCCGATTCTGCTGGTGATCGGCTACCTGATCATCCCGTTTGCGATCATGGCCAGGGGCAAGCGAGAGCCGGCCCAGTCCGAGTCCGAGGGCGGCAAGTCTGAGTGACCTCCGGCCCCGGTCCGGATAGTCGTCCGGTCGCTCTGCACGCGGCTATTCTCTACCCTTCCAGGCTTACAGGCATGGGTGCGTTTTGACCACGGCGGCTGTTTTTTTCTCAGCCCATAGCCGGGTAAACAGGTTCGCCTGTGGGGTTAGGCTCACGCCTGAGCCGGGTTGGGGGGATTGGGCGGGGGGCGGGTTCATAATCTCTTGCGCTTTTGAGCTGGTTGGGTATATTTATTGTCTTTGGCAGCGTAGGTGCCATTGGGCGGTTAGCTCAGCTGGTTAGAGCACCTGCCTTACACGCAGGGGGTCACTGGTTCGAATCCAGTATCGCCCATTTTTATGGGTGTTGATTCGGAACCGGCGGCGTGGGTGGATGGTTCAGGACGTTGCCGGGCCGGTCGATGATATCGGAGACGGGGTTGTAGTTCAGTTGGTTAGAACGCCTGCCTGTCACGCAGGAGGCCGCGAGTTCGAGTCTCGTCAACCCCGCTTTTTCTGTCTAAAGCAAGAACTTCATCGGAGTTCCGGTTCCCCGAGGTCAACGGAATCGTATAGTGGACAGTAGCTTGAGGGTAGTCATAGTCTACCCGCTTAATGAACGACCGCAGAAAACTCCTTTGCTCGAAGAACTCTCCATCGGTTAGGAGGTCTCGAAGATCACTGACGTACCGCCTAAGCTGCGAAGGGGATATTGTGAGTTGCGTAGTGGTCTGGCCTTCTTCATACTCCAACTTGCGCATCTTTGCTTGCAGGTCATCAGTCTCCGAACGGAGCAGTCTGATCCGGGGGCCGAGATCTGCCGCCAAAACGTGCCCCTCTTCAATAGCTTCATAGAGCTTCGTGAGCCTCCTCTGTCTCGAATCAACCTGCTTCCGTAGCTCCAGAAGGCGCCTGTTGGCTCGGGCACTGTTCTTGGCCAACTCAGCGTTCGTCAAGCGCACGAGTTCAGACACATGCTTCTCGGTGAGTATATGCGACTGAAGGCTTTTTAGTACAAGGCCTTCGATCCTGTCGCATCTAATGGCCTTGCACGTGCAGACAGAGCGCGATACCCGGTTCCTGCTGTAACACATGTAGTACCGGTATTGGCCAGACTTGGCGGTGCCGCCAAGCATTGCCTTTCCGCAGATTTCGCAGTGCAAAAGGCCGCTCAGGAGATAGTTGCTGGACACGCGCCGAGGGTGCGTTTTCGAATAGCAGCGACTGTCAATGCTTACCTGGACGCGTCGGAAGGTTTCCCTGTCTATGATCGCCGGATGGTGGTCTTTGATTACAATCTGTTCTTCGCCGGGTCGGAGGCGTTTTGAATCAGGCCAGAAAAGATCGCCCGTATAAATATCGTTTCGCAGAACATAGGAGACGGTGGCTTTCGTGAATCTGCACCCCTTCGTTGAGCGAAGACCTTCGGCATTGACTGTATCAGCTATTTCCTTCAACCCCATACCCTTGTCACACAGCTCGAACATCCGCAGAACAGTGGAGGCGCGGTTATCATCCACCGCTAGAGTTCGTCTTTTTGCCCGACCATCGTCGATTTCGACCAGCTTGTATCCGATGGGGGGCGACCCACCGGGGAAAAAGCCGCGACTTGCGGTCTCCCTCAGGCCACGCCTGGCTTCCTGGGACAAGTTTGCGGAGTAAAACTCGTCAATGACCTCTATAACTCCTTCCAACAAGAGCCCGGCGGGCGAATCGTCTACTCGTTCGCTAATAGACACTACCTGAATACCGCGCTTTCTCAGTATTGACTTGTGAATAACCGAGTCCTCGCGATTTCGGGCAAAACGCGACAGCTTCCATACCAGGATCACGTCGAACGGCTTCGACTTGGACCGGGCCGCCGCGATCATCTCTTGAAACGCGGGGCGGTTAGCCGTCCTTGCGCTTTCCGCTTCGTCGACCCACTCCTTTACAATCTCGTAGCTTTGATCCTTAGCGTATTTACGAAGGGCTCGGAGTTGAGCGGATATTGACAGGTCCTTCTCGGCCTGTCTCTCCGATGACACCCGAGCGTATAGTGCTGCCTTCATGGCTGACTCCTACAGTAAAGTGGTCTGCCGGTCGCGTACGTGCAGAAAGACACGCAGCTGGTCCGGGCCGAACGGCCACACCTCCGCCCAGTATTTGTGTTTTTTCTGAGAACCAAAGACGTTGGCCGGAATCTGACCGTATTGGATTTCCTTCTTTAGGAAGGCTTCGGCTAAGAGGTCGTGGAGTCTTATTGGCTCTCCGGGACGCCAGAATCTATGAAATCGATTTGACTTGACTGAGTATCTAACGATAAACGGTGCTCCGCGCGTCTTCTCAGGGTTTCTCAGCAAATACAGAAGAGCACATTGGCCCGGATGGATGGTCACGTAGTGGATGCTCGTTGCCTCAAATGACGCTTGGTACCTGACCGCTAAGTGAGATATCGTCGAGAGGCTGGCCGTCTGACTTCGGATGTCAGTGCAGAAGGCTTCGTGTGGAAACAGCAGTCGGGAGGCGTACTCAAACGCCTCCTTTTCCAACCGCTTATCCGGTACTCTTTCTGATAACCCACAGTCACACAGGTACCCGGCATGATGGCCGTGCCACGGTAGGTCGAAGTGACCACACTCGTGAAAGATACTAAGTCGCTGGCGCTCTTGAGAATCGCACCCCTTGACGAAGATGGTCGCTGACTCTCCTTCCTGATGTAGAAGGGCTGGAATGTGCATCATCTCTCCGGCAGGGCTCGCCAGTCGGCTCATCTCGTCGTCATGTACCAGTCGAAGGCGTATCCCGAAGTACTCCAGTATTGGTTCCGCGGGCACGGGTGGATCTTTGATCTCTAGGTCTCGAAGCACTCGCGCCGCATAGTAACCTGGGTCACGACTTACTATATTGTCGTACCGCATGATCTGCTACGGTTTCTTCTTCTCCTCGGATACCAAGAAGCGGACATAATCAAGGACTTGCTGCCTTTTCTCCGCCGACAACTCCTCAAACCCTCGGAACAGAATCTTTGCCCTTTCGTCGTTCACCAGGGCGTCCTCAAACTCAATCCGGTCCTTCTTCCCGACCAGAAAGTCGACAGATACGCCTAGCGCAGCAGCCAGGTCCCGCAGCTTGTCTGACTTGAGTTGCGTGACCTCGCCGGATTCAAGCCGAGAGATTGTGGCCTGAGTGATGTTTGCCTTCTTGGCAAGCTCAGCCTGCGTCATTCGTTTCTCCTGTCGCTTGACCTGTACCCTTTCGGCCAGCGAAACCTGCTTCATTCCTTTCCTCCGTTTGCTGTAGCTCATAGGCTATATACGTGCATGTATTTATTCTGTCAAGTCTTTTGTGAACAAAATTCGCGAAATTACGAATTAATCGAGTATGCCTGGGAAATCTATTGACTTTACCGGCGCCTAGTTGGATATTGGCGCATGAAGTGTATTCGCGGGCGCATAGGCGCCTTAATTGATGCCCGAGATTATGCATAACTGCATTAACATTATACACGGAGTACCAAGTATGACGCGAGTAAATGAGGACATTCGCCGCGAATATCGCAACGCCGTTTTGCAGCAGCGCCTCAAGGCAGGCTACAAAACGCAGAGGGCTTTTGCCGAGAGAGTAGGCATCAGTCCATCAACCCTGTGTGACATTGAGAGCAACCGTCTATTTCTGTCGTCAACGCATGCGCTGCGGATTCGAGATGTGTTGAACTGCAGCTTGGACGAGCTCTACGAGAAGAAAAAGGCGTCTTAGATGGAGTCTGTCTCTTGGGATAACTGTGACGAAGGTAGCAGATAAGGAAGAAACGCGATACGTAACTGAGGGTCTTTCGATTCTGGCCCGAATTCTCGCACGTCGGGTGATCAGTGAGGATTCGGATGGGAGTTTAACCAGATTCGACTCCCGTGTAGTCACCCGGGATCAAGCCGACCGGCGGGTCCGAGTTAGAGAAATGGACATTTTACGAACAAACGCAGCTCACAAACATGGAGGTTGTTGAAGATTGGAAAACGCCATATGGCCCTGGTTCGACGGGCAGTACAAGGTCCACTGTAACAATTACGAGGCCTTCCGGCGAATATCAGGCTGGAAAGATTGTATTCCGCACGGTGTCTACTCGATGCCCGATGGCTCAATCGAGTGGGACGTGATTATCCCGGAGCAGCACGTCCAAAAGGCCCGCCAGGTTCTCGGTTTGGATGCTCAGTCTCAGACACCCAGATTGCCGCGAAAACCGACAAAGGGCCGCAACGACTTGTGCGACCTCAAATCGCCGCTGAGCCCTTCAAATCGCCGCTGAGGGGTAAAGTATGGTCGAAACGGAAATCGACGCTCTGACGGCAAATCTCGTGGATAATAACTGCACCGGGACCAGGCCCGCCGGACGGGGGAAGAAAAACGGCCACCGGGACGAGGAACCTACGGCAGACGGTTGTCCAGAGAGAATCGAACCGGGCGAGTATCAGGCTATCTGCCGCGCGGCCGAATACGGGTATGCCTGGCGGCGGACCCTGTTCCTGAGGTTCGTCATAGTGGGTCCCAAGTACGAGGGTGTGGGACTGTTCATGGCCTGCCATCGACCGTCCGGCAAACTGAGACACCGGCACAAGCTCTGGCAGCAATGGAGCCTTGTACTAGGTCGGAACCCGTTTAGGGGCGAGCGGCTGAACAAAGAGATATTCAAGGGCAAGATGTACCGCGTGCTGGTGCGCGACACCGACAGGAAGTTCGAAACGAGTGAGCGCATGCCGGATCACATGCAGTACTCGGTGGTCAAGACAATCCTGGAAGTGCTGACCGGCGTGCCGGAGGTTTTAGAGGCATCAGAAAGAAGATGAGCAGTCTTACTTCTTACTCTCTACTCTCTACCTGTTACCGTCTACCTTCTACCAATTACCATGTACTATTTACCAACTACCATGTTAACCATCTGATAAGACAATGGGCGGCAAAACACTGCGCCGAAAAACCTGCGCCAAATCTGCTGAGAATAATAACGGCTGGCGTCGTAATGGCGTCAGCCTGGTCGGTACTTTCAATCATGTATTCGACCATGCCGGGTCGGGTCTTGTGGCCCGGCCCGGTACCAGTTAAACGGCCGTCACTGCCCCCCCCACGGGGGAAAGAAAACGGACGGGGGGGACTCCGAATATGGTACCTCCAGCACTCAGATTTACTGAGATATTCGAACCGGCTTTGGTGGCCGTCAAGTCGTTGCGGGGGTGCTAAATGGGCGCAATTCGGCACATTTCCGGCCAGATCATTTCGATTTCAGGGTCCAGGTGAGTGAATACGTAGGCAAAGCCGTGAAGTATCCAAAGAAGCTGGTGGAAGACCATGTCGCTTTGGACATCACCAAGCTGAAGCCAATACGTGAGGGTATGACCTACGTGTTCAGCTGGAAGCCGGGCCCGCTTCAAGAAGGAAACAGCTTTGGCATTCGGGTTCACGGGGGCCAACTATGGCTGTTCTATACTGCACGGGCATGGCTTGGCAGCCGTTCTGTCGATTACCATTACCCGATAAGACTCACGGCCACAGACTGCCATTTTGGAGGCAGGCGCCACTGGTTTCTGTGCTGGGCCTGCGTTACGCGTCGCCGAATACTTTACCTGCCGTATGACGTGCCCATGGGGGAAGTCATCTTCAGGTGCCGTGATCGTCCGCTGTCAAAAAGTGGCAGTGGGCTCGCATGAGAATTGAGTGAACTAGCAACACCATTCGCGTCGGCGGGTGCGTAATAGTCACTCAGTGCCTCGAAAATGTGACACTGGCACTGTCCATTATGCAGGAAAATCCTTGACAACTGAGGCTATCGGCCGTCATAATGCTGAAGTTCTAACATAGTATGCCCATCGCACAATGGGAGACGCTGATCGTCCGGCCTGAGTGCAACTGCGAATTCGCTCGATCAGTGACGCGCGAGTCTATAATGGCATCCACTATGTCGTTTGAACAACTACACAGGAGTTCAAGCGGGAACTGTCCCGATCCCGGAGGAAGGTCTGTTCCCGGGTTACAATGACGATTGTAAGAAAAGTGCGGTTACACATCGTGTCTGTTCAGGAGAAGATCATGTGGAAATCTAACAGGGATCGGGAAAAGAGGATCGGGATGGCTTCGTATCTCGGTGAATTCATGCGGGCTGCAGGCGGCAAGAGGGCCCCTCTTGTGGTCGTCGCAAGTTTGGCAATCGGGCTTATGTTTTGCCCGATTCGCGCTTACTCGCAGGGTGAAGTTACCACTAAATGCAGCGCCGATTGCCCGAACATACCGTTCGATTTCACCGTAGAGGTTGATTCGCTTCTGTATCCAGGTACTCGCACCTATTTGTTTCGAGTTGACATTGATATTCAAGCGATCGACACAGCGATGAACAATCAGGTCTACGGTCGCGTGACCTGCTATTCGGGTGGCAGCGGTGGCGGGTCATTCGTAGAATGCGACACCGCCGGATTAGCCGGTGCCATGGGCTGTGTTTATTGTAACACTACGGGATATCTTGAGGTGGGCTGGTGCGAAGACGTTGTTACATTTCAACTGGATATTACGTCAAAAAACAATAATGACATCGGAGTGGATTGCAAGCGCCTTTTCTATCGCAACGTACGCATACCGCCGTTACCCGAGGCTCCCAACCACGGTCCCATCACTTGCGAGGCTATGTTCAACGACCCGGTGAACGCAGTCAACGGCAACCTGGTCCTTGAACGGACCGACGTGGTCATCGAAAGCGATATAGGCCTCCCGATCGTCTTTAAGCGGTACTATAACGGCTTGGAAGCAGACTCTACAAAGCGGTGGACCCACAACTACGACTACGAGCTTTATGAATCCTATCGCTGGTACTACTTTAGCGACCCGTCCCAGGTTGTCATAGGTGACGTTGTCCTGGTTGAAGGCAACGGTCGGACTGTCAAGTTCCTGGGCGGCGGCACCATCGGCAACCCCTCCTTCCTGGCCGTCGAATCCAACTATCGCCTGGAGTTCGATACGGCTGGCAATACCTATACCGTCACCACCGACGACAATACCAGACTTGTAATGTCCAAATATGATGACCTCCACTTCGTGCTGTCGGAGGTCCTCGACCGGAACGGCAACACCCTGACCACGGACTGGACCGGCGGGCGCCTGTCCGAAATCAGCAATGAATACGGCCGGTCGCTTAAGTTGGGTTATCTGGCCGTCAATTCGCAAATGGTGATAGGGGAGATTGACGACGCGGATGACAACAATCTTGTGTCATACTCTTACCTGGACTACGGGGGTGCGAATGAACGGGCCGTCCTCGCGAAAGTCGAGTACGCCGACGGGTCCTGGGAAGAGTATACGCCCAGCACACACGCAGCGGACGGCGACCGCATAGCGCAGACCGAGACCTCCGACGGCGCGACCTGGCACTACGAGTACGTAGAAGGCAAAGTGATGCGTGCATATAATGAAAGCGGGGCGAGCGACTCTGCGTATATCGAGCATGACCTTTTGTACTATTCCACGGATGTCGAAATGGACGGGGAGGAGATAGCCGCATACATATATACGACAAAGGCTATCCGCAACAACGCGCCGTTAGATACCACCAAGTACATCTCCAGACAGCCGGTGAGCAGCTACCGGCGCTACCTGATTGAGGTTATCGACAGCGATTGCGGCGGTTGCGCTACCGATTTCACGTACGATTACGCCACGGGTCAAAGATCTTCGGTCACCTATGCCAATGGCCGGGTTGATCGGATGCTATACGATGATCGCGGCAACATGGATACGCTAATACAAAATGCCGGCATGGCTGACAGTACAATAACCGCTTTTGAGTACCATCCAACCTACAACCTGGTCACCAAAATAACCAGTCCCAGTGTCGCTAAGCCCGGTCAATACAAAGAGATAGAGTTTCAGCGAGACGACGCGGGGAACGACACCGCCATCGTCGAGTCCGGCTGGCTGGACGCTAACGATACTTATGAATATAGGACCGACTTTTACTACAACAGCCTCGGCCAACTCGTTGAGATCGACGGACCCCGCCCTGCGATCGACGTTCTTGACACCGTCGGGTTTGTATATGACGCGACGGGGGCGTACGACCTTCAGTACGTCAAGTTCTCCAACGGCGAGACCTACCAGTTCGGGCCGAGGGACGTGTCTCCGGGCGGCTATTCGTATATGACCGACGGCAACGGTGTCAAGACCGAATACAAGTTCGACCCCCGCGGCCGGATCGACTCGATGGTGGAAAACTCGCTGGGCAGCGACAAGAAGACGACCGTTCTGGACTTCACGGCCAAGGGAGCGATTTCGGAGTTGACCTTGCCGCTTGGCAACACCTATGCGTTTCATTACGACGACCACAATTGGATGACCTACCTGCTCAACGAGAGCGGCGACTCGATCGCCTATGGTTACGACGCGATGTCCAATATCAGCCTCGTCAGGTACTACGACTCTGCCCAACAGCTCCGCCGGTCGGAATCCTTCGTTTTCAACTCGAAATCGCAACTGGTCGAGCACGATGGATACGAATACCGCTACAACGCAATGGGCTGGCTTGACACTATCCTGTCGCCTATCGAGGGTGATTCGACTTTCCTGGAATACGACCCGTTCGGCCGGCTTACCAACGCAGAGGCGGTGCGTCAAAATGGCGCTTACGATACGACTCAGTACGAATATGATATTCACGGCAACCTGATCCAAGTTACCGATCCGGACAACAATGTGTTCGCATTCTGGTACGACGACCGGGGACGATTGACCAGGGACAGCTCCTCGGTCACCGGCGTTACGGAATACGCTTATGACGCGGCCGACAACCTGGTCAGTCGCACCGACGCCAACGGCGTCACCGTTGAGTACGAATACGATGCTTTGAACCGGCTGGTCGGGGCGGACTACCCGGACAACAGCCTGGACGTGACCTACCAGTATGATCTGGCGGTCGCTTACGGGAAGGGACGGCTGGGCAGTGAAACCCGGTCCGGTGCGACCATCGATTACCGGTACGACGCGCATGGGCGTCTGGTCAAGGAAACCCACGCCCTCACCGGAGCGTCCTATGTCACGGAGTATAGCTACAACAAGAACGACGGCCTCTCTTCGGTGACACACCCGTCGGTCGCCAAGTACCGATATTACTATGACGCCGAGGGTCGGGTGGTCAAAATCACGGCCCAACACGGGGGCGGGCAGATCGAGACCCTGGCCGATTCGATCGCCTATGAGCCATTTGGGGGAATCCGGCATATCCGGTACGCCAACGACTATGTTACTGACTACAACTATGATACCCTCTATGAC
>SMTZ1_10001228_pt1 | contig 29054 bp, 25 predicted proteins | sample DeeMarSWOR136_30_FD_25667 | JGI IMG/M metagenome (IMG submission 25667) | reverse complement strand
GGGGGTCTATCAAGAATATAAGGAGTTTGTGTAGGCGAAGGTGAAAGACTGTCCAAAGGATTTAGATAGCCTGTGAGTTCATCATAATTATTATTACTACGTTGAAAATGAAGATGGTCATTGTCGGCAAAGCCTTGAAAACGAGCAACGTAACCGAGCGTATCGCCAATATGCACAGAATCACCATTTTGTACCAGCGTGTCGTGTAGAAGGATATGCTGGTAACTCCAGGCCAAAGAGCTATTGTCATCTACAGCAATATTCATAAAACCTGTATCACTCCCAGTACCTCGACGGAAATTAGATACTACACCGTCTATTACAGCTAATACTGGAGTACCTGAATCAGCAGGAATGTCGACGCCGCCATGATATCCAAGACAGGAAATCATATCTACTGTAAAACCATTCCAATCACCATAAGTCTTGTTCGTTGCATGAGCAGTATTTTGTGGATCTACAGGCCAGGGAATAGCATTGGCACTCACAAGAAGAGACAAACTTATGATTACTAAACATGCGCTCTTATTGATCTTCATTTCCTGCCTCCGATGAAAGATAGTAAATTATCGCGTCAGGACTGGTGCTCGGCACAAAAAAGTTTCCGTTTGGTGATATTCCAATTGCATTTTTTAGTTCATGTGATCCATTCCAGATAATATTGCCTTTCTTATCAATAAAATTGGCCGGGTGCTGTCCATCGAGTAGCGAAACAAAAAATGTAAGACGCCCATCTGTTGTCATTACGGGTTTTTTATGTGAATGACCGCCCAATGATTTTTGCCACAAGACTTTGTTATCAGTTGTATTAATAAAATAAATTGTATCACTGACTGTTCCCGTTATAAGGTATCTTCCATCAAAGGAAAATCCTGGATAGTATGTCTTATGATTATACGTATTAATAATAATACCATTTTCATTAAGGAACGATGTACCGCCTATCGAAGCAGCTACATATTTGTGGTTCGGTGACACAGCTATGCAGGGATTAGCATCGGGCCAGGTACCTGGTATTTCAGTAATCCAAAGTTCATTACCATCTTTATCATAAGCAGCAACTGCCCCTACTTTCGTATCATTTCGCTTTATTTGAATCAAGGTACAAAACATTTCGCCATCCGCTGATAGATCATGGCATCCATGAAGCCCATCAAGTCCGCCTACTTTTTTCTTCTCAATGCCTTTTTCGTCATAAAATAGCACGGTATTATACAAATGCTGCAATGGACCTCCTCCCGGAACTGCAATTGCCGTCTTTCCATCATCTGATACATATGACGGCGGTACAATATCATTGCCTTTTCCCGTAAATGTATTGATCGAACCTTCTTTTTTCCATAATATTTTGCCAGTTTCTGTCTCCATAACGATTACTTGCTTGTTTTCTTTTCTGCCAAACTGAATTGCTCGGTCAAGAGCCATAAGACTATCTCGTATTTGTATCCAGTAATTAAAGCTGTCTTCGCATAGTTCTTTCTCTACACCCTTAGCTGCTTCCCATTTTGTACGCCATTCAATTGTAAATTTAACCGCTTCGTTACGTGCGTCTTGTATGAGTATCACATCATCCCGTGAATACCCCATACGGTCAATGTACATTGCATATATGATCATGTATTTCAGGTTGTCTGATGTTGAGATACTCTTCAAATCGTTCGGCAATTGCACTGCTTCACCATCATTGGTGTAAAGTATCTTCTTTCTTTTTGCTATCTCAATGCGCAGGCTGTTTAACAACCATTCCCTATCTTCTTGTCGTATGTCATCACGGTTGAGAATTGCTTTTATCTCTGGTGGTGGAAAACCCTTTGTTCCAATGATTTCATCGAATGGTTTCTGATAAACCAACTCCAACTTTATTTCTCCTATCTGCTGTTGCACAGGCAGAGACTCTGCCTGTGCAACCTCTTTTTCCGTGGCATAGAGCCCGATGGCCACGGCTAATAACACAATGATAATAGCTGAAAATGATTTTCTCACAATTACCTCCTTTTTATCTTAAATTTTGTGCACTCCATATTTTAGTGACCCTTTTTTATATTAAACAATGATAACACACCACCTCCTTTTATGAAGAATTTGCATGAATATAATTCTCTGCAATTAATATAATGTTTGCATCTAGTGATGATCAAATCACCTCTCCTCACCACACAAGGACAATTTTGTATAACAGTGGAGTAACTGCGAGTATACAAACAGCATAAAGAGCCTCCTTAATCTGAGTACTATCAGTGTGTCATACCAACTCCCTCTCTTGGAGATTATATTTCTAATGTGAGGTATGTCAAGGGTTAAAAATGAGACTTAGAAGTTCGACATTACCTTAGTTTTACTGAAAAGGAAGGACAGGGTCAGCTTGAGCCGACCCCAAACCTTGTGCCAATTTTGTGCCAACTTAGCACCAAAACGTACAGAATATACAGAACATCCGTCAATGGACAGAATCATGCAAAATGTTGTCTGGCTTTGATTTGTGCGATTTTGGTCGGAATCTTGAAAGTTGCGAAAAAGATTGTCTGCGGTTTACGAAACCGCTGCTCTACCAACTGAGCTACGCTGGCATTTTAGGGCACAGGATGCAGGGATTAGGAAACAGCATTCTCATCAAAACCTACTTCCTATCCAGAGGTATATTATACTTTCTATCTCTATTTTGTCAACAATTCTGGGAAGAAAGCGAATTGGAGAGACGGAGAGGCATACCGGCATCAGGCGTGATGCGTGTAGCGTCGAGCTTAACGTAGGGCACAGGATGCAGGGATTAGGAAACAGTGTTATGACTAATCCCTACTTTCTATCTCGAGTTATATTATACTAGCTATCTCACTGATGTCAACAATGCTGGCACAAAGAATGTACCGGAGAAATGGAGAAACGGTGAAACGGAGAGACAGAGCAATATTCCAATGTCAGGCTTGGGGTTTTATGGTAGTACTGAGATTGCCGCGCGACTTTGTCGCTCGCAATGACGACACATGCGCGTGAAAGCGTGATATGGAGAACCGGAGAGACGGAGAATCATACGAGCGTCAGGCGTGTAGTGTATCGCGTAATGCAAATCCGCTGTTGACTTCTCCACAAATTTTGTTACATTTAGTAAATGCCCGAGTCACTCAAGATAGATTTGCCAACCTTCTTTGAGGTTGGTGAACATAAAGTAGAAAATCTCTTCAAGATTCTCCAGTTCCATAGATTGGATTTCTCGAAAATTCTATTACTTGGCGACCGCAAGACCCTTAAGCTTGGCGGCGATGCGAGTGCCTCAAAGTTCAGGAGAGAAGGAATACAGGTTAACAAACGTTTAATAGCAAATAGCGACAAGAGGAATGTGGATAAGATAAAAAAGGTTATCACAGAGAACAGACCCGATTTGGTGATCGGATTTGGTGGCGGAAAGGTGTTGGATGTCGCAAAACTTGCTGCAGGACAGAACGATACGAAATTTATTAGTATTCCAACAACGCTCTCAAACGACGGTATCTCTTCTCCTGTTGCAGTTATCAAGGATGAACATGATATACCGGTGAGCCATATCACCAAGGCACCGTATGGTGTAATTGTCGACATCAATATCATAAAGAGAGCACCAATCAGACATATCAAGGCAGGAGTAGGTGATGTAATTTCAAACCTCTCAGCAGTCTTCGATGCACGACTCGCACACGCAAAGGGCATCGAGGAAGTAAATGAGACCGCGCTTTCTTTAGCAGAGACAGGTCCGATTAATCTCTTAGAATATCAGGGCACATCTCTTGTGCCTGGCACGCGGTCTTATTAAGAGTGGTTTTGCCATGTGTATTGTTGGCTCATCCAGACCAGCAAGTGGCAGTGAACATAAAATCAGTCATTCAATAGACCATCTCTATTCACCGAGGAAAAACCTGCACGGTGAACAGGTAGGAATTGCTGCGCTCTTCACCATGGCTCTCCAGAGAAATCAATATTTAGAAAAGGTGAAGGAACTTTATACACGCGTAGCATTTCCACAGAAGATAAAAAAACTATACCTCAATACAGACCAATTCGTTCGGGTGGTACTCAATGCCACAAAGATTCGACCTGAACGGCATACAATTTTGGAGAATGCAAAATTAACTTCAGAAGAGATTAAAAAGATCATTAAGGACACGAAACTATAAGAAAGTGCAGTACCGTCCTTGCGGACTCGCAGTATCATCCACCAACAATTATGGCGGATTCGCAGGAGACGCAGTATCATCTCTTCGTGACTCGCCTAAACAAATTTGCAGATTCTTCAGGGACAAGCACCGAAGGTGCGATCCTGCAAGTCCTGTACCTTATGGGTTGGGCGATACTGCAAGTTCTGACATAGTCGGAACGATACTGCGTATCGTTAGTTGACACATGTCCTATTTTGGTTAATATATGTCAATGAAGAAACTCTTGTGGACTGGTGTCGCCCTCTGCATTTCCTGTGCCGCATTTATGCCCAGTGCTCCAGAAGATTATGAATCTGGTGCCACTGCTGAAGATGCGGCAATCATTTACGAGAGGGGCAACAATTATTTTAAGGTAAAGGATTATAAGAATGCCATTAATGAATTCAAAAAAATTATCGATAGATACAAAAATACCGATGCCTACGAACCAGCATTATATCTGACTGCCTTCTCTTTTTTTAAATTAAATAACTATAAGAGCGCTGCATCGCTCGGAGAAAGATTTATAACAGAGTTTCCAAGCTCCTCATACGCCTTGAATGCGGCTTCGCTCGTTGGCGAATCGTATTTCCAGCGTGGTGAAGATTACAAAGCAGCCTATTATCTCTTAAAATACTATACACAGACAGAAGATTCAACTGGACGTAAAAAGTCCTTTTCCCGCATCCTTGAGATACTTCCAGAACTTTCGTTAAAGCAGCTCGAGAAACTGCATCGAATCTTCATGGCAGATGCTGTTGATGAGCATATACTCTATAATCTTGCGCAGATGGAGGCGCGTGAGGGTAAAAAGGATGATGCCGAGCGCGACTTCAACCTCTTGCTCAGACGTTTTCCTAACACTAAATATAGTTATGAAGTCGAAGAGTATAAGCGATTCATCGATCTCGGTGAGGCAACTGGTCGCGCAGGAGTTTTATTATCGCTCTCTGGAGAATATTCTCAGATTGGACAGCAGTTATTGGATATTATCAGGCGATTTGAGAAAAATAGACAATTGTCATTTTCTCTACACTACCTCGATACAAAATCTGATCCCACTGAGGCAACGATTGCTGCGGCGAAATTGATAGAAGATATTCACGTCGACTTCCTCATCGCGCCAATCCGTTTGATTGAAGCCTTTGGAGTTTGTGGCATAGCCTATGGAAAAGGTATTCCAGTAATTTTACCAATGACCTCTGAGTCAAAACTCGAAGCAATCCCCCTTGTCTTCACTCCAGGGCAGGATCAACAAGAACAGGCAAAGCTGGTTGCTCAATACGGCATGTATGATCTCGGCATTAGAGAATTTGCTATACTTTATCCCGACCACACCAGATATAGAAACATTGCCAATACCTTTGCCGGTGAGGTAGCAAGACACAATCGTGAGGTCGTCGCGACAGTAAGTTTCCAGACAGACTCGATTACTCTAAAAAAGGAGATCGAGGCGATAAAGAAGCAGAGACCAGGAGCCATCTTTTTGGCGATGGACAAGGATATGATAATAAATGTTACACCGCAAATTGCATACTACGGGTTGGAAGGAATTACGCTGTTGGGTATCGATACCTTTATGGATGAAAAGGTGCCGCGCCTCGGTGAAAAATATGTCGAAGGAGCTGTCTTTGCAGCACCTGCACCAATCGATAGCCTCACGCTAAGAGTATTCAGCAAAGAGGGCTATAAAGAGGGCGACTTTTCCGCCAAATTCTTCTATACACTATGGCGGCTGAGAGAACTCCGAAACTATAACCGGAACGTGCTGCCAGATTTGATATCAAAGATTTTAAAGGAAAAGGTTGTAATGAATATTTACCAGATACAAAATGGTGAGTTTTTAAAATTAGCTGAAATATCAGAGTAAAAGGAGTTTTCAATGGCAAAGAAAGATAGAAAAAAGAAAGAAAAAAAGAAAGAGAAAAAGAAGGAGAAAAAAGAAAAGAGGCGTGAAGAATTGCTTGATGTGAAATTCACATCAAAAAACATACTATTCTTTGGTGTTGGACTTATTATGGTAATTATAGGATTTGTGCTCCTCGCGACGGGAGAAATTACGCTCGCCCCAATACTGCTCGTTCTCGGATATTTAGTCTTCTTCCCTCTTGGAATTCTCCTGAAATAACCTCGTCTCTTTTCATCAATTATTTCAGTGATTTATGCTCGTCAAATAAAAAATCTTGGCCGCGAGTTAGGGATTGATGAAATCAGAATCACAACCGCAGAACCGTTCACCGAGGCATCAACAAAGATGGCAGAGCAGGAAAGAGCAGAATTATATCTCGGTACCGAACATTGGCAAAAGCGAGACTTCGATTGTTTCTGTGATGTTCACTCAAAACTTGCCGATGCAAAATCAATCGTCTCTGCCTGCTTGTGTTATTTGACAGATGAAAAAATAGACCTCACCGAACCAGGTAGACCCCACGGTCTCATTGCACGATATACATGGAGAAATCACTATCTCGATTTAAGAAAGAGATTAGAAAAACTTGCTCTCTTCTTGAAAAAAGAATATAACGCATCATTTTGCGTCTATTCAAATGGTCCTGTAGCAGAAAAACCTATTGCCGAGCGTAGCGGTATAGGGTATTATGGAAAACATTCTATAATTATTAATCAAGCATATGGCTCGTGGGTCGTACTGGGCGAGATTATAGCCGACATCGAGATAGAACCAGACAGTTCCCTTACAATGGATTGTGGTAATTGCCAACTGTGCATCGATGCCTGCCCGACTGGAGCAATCATCGGTCCTTATGTATTAGACAGACGAAGGTGCATTCAAGCGCTCACTAATTGGTATGGCGTTATTCCTGATGCGATTGCCCGTGTCTGGGGAAATCGTCTCTATGGCTGTACTATCTGCCAAGATGTCTGCCCAAAGAATAAGACCGTGAAGCCTTTCAGTCCTCGAACTGACCTGGGCTATGTAGGACAGTCAATTCCACTCAGAGACATTCTGCAGATAGACGATGCAGCATATCGACAAAGATATCCGAATAATCAGATTACAGAGGGGTGGATACGTTTCAAGGCGATCAAGCGAAACGCACTCCTCTGCCTCGGGCATATTAAGGACAGGACTACACTACCATTATTAAAAGAATTTGCGCAGTGTAAAGATGAGGTGTTCTCGCGCACTGCCCAGTGGGCAATAAGCAATTTTCGCAGTGGCTAAAATAACAAGAAAACTGAGAACGATAACACATAATCCACGTCATGTCCCTTCACTCGTATGGCGTCGTGCCAGTACCAGGTTGAGTCATCACTTTTGTCATCTTCTCAATGCCTATGCTTCGCTACCAGAAACAATAAACATCTACCCAACTGATCGATGTAACCTGAAGTGTTCGATGTGTTTTGAAAAATCGAGGAAGCCGCATCCTGAAATGGCATTAGAAGACTGGATCAAAATCATCGAACAAATAAAGAAATTCCATCCCCGAATCCATCTGTCTGGTGGTGAACCCTTCTTATATCAAGAAATAACACAATTGCTCTCTCACATAAAGAAAAATGATCTATTCGTAGCAATCACAACAAATGGTACATTCTTAAGCAAATATGCTAGAGAAATAATTGACATGCACATAAATGAACTACACGTATCCATAGATGGACCCAAGGGTGTACATGATAAAATTCGTGGCGTTGCGGGCACCTTTGACCGGATTATCGAAGGTCTGACGGAAATAAAAAGAGTAAAGAAAAATGGCGCGCTCCCAATCGTGCGCATAAATTCTATGGTTAATTTTACGAATAGAGAGGTAATGAAGGAAATGATAAAACTTGCCTGTGATATTGATGCAGAAAGTATACAACTTCTCCACCCACTCTTTGTCGATACCCAGAGCCTCACTACGCACCGTCGGTTTTTGCGGGAACACCTCAACCGCGATTTGAATTACTGGCAATACGCTGATATTGCCTGTGATAAACCCGAGAATTTCATCGATGCCTATAATGTGCTGAAAAATTCAGAGAAGGACCGTTCTCTGCCGGTCGAAATCTTTCCCAAATTCGAACTCAAGCAGATGATAGCATACTACAATGTAGACAATGGATTCTACTCAACCTACCACGGTATGTGCCGTGCAATGTGGAATACCGCTACAATCCTTGCGTCAGGTGACATAGAATCGTGTCCTGATTACGTGCTGGGTAATTGTAAGGAAGATAATTTTCATACCCTCTGGAATAACGAGAAAATGAGGATACTGAGGCGACGTATAAGGAATCGCAATTTTTTTACTGTCTGCCGAGCATGCTGTTTCTTCTATCAGTAATAGCTTAAAGAGCTATTACTGATAATCTTGACCGAATGAATTTTCACGATATAATAACACATGGCTGAAGAAGACAAGAAAGAAGAAGAAAAGAAGGAAGAGACACCTCAATTATTAGAAGAGCCCATCAAGGTCATTGATTACATCTATCTGTCCATATTATCTTTCGAGGGCAAGGCATGGGCATATATGGACCTTATCGCCCATCCAGAGACGCAGAAGCATAAAAAAGACCTTGCCGAGGCAAAGCTCGCAATCGATACCATGGATACGCTCTTCAAATATTGTGAGGAGCATTTTAGTGCTGAACAGAAAAAGGATATCCAGAACAGACTCACAAATCTAAAACTTAACTTTGCGAAACGGTAGAGTAACAGACATCGGATTAACAGGCTATCAGGCAAAGAACATCAGATTATCAGTAGACCAGAGAAAGATGACTATCTGATATCCTTTTTCTCCTGCTGCGCGCTTCCTGATCATCTAATTTCCTGATGGTCTCTATAACAAAAATGATCGCATATAAGCTGAATAACCATATTCTAACTTATGCTTAAACTCATTTCTCTTTTCAACAAGACCTATTCTTTAGTTGCAGCCCTCATGATCACTATATTTCTTATCTACTACTATTCATTATGTCCAACCGTATATCTTATTGATTCTGGCGAATTAGCAGCAGTCAGTTATACGTTGGGCATCGCTCACCCTACTGGATATCCTCTGTATACCCTCATCTCTTATTTCTTCGCCCATTTACCTGGTGAACCAATAAAGAATCTCAACCTCCTCTCTGCCCTCTTCACTACCGTAGCAGCAGCATTTCTCTATCTCACTGCAAAACAGATTCTGAGGGACAAAATCTCGCCACTACTCTGTGCGTCTCTGTTTGCCTTTTCATTAACGATGTGGCGGACATCAGTTACTAATGAGGTCTACCCACTTGCGGCCCTGTTTGCCATACTCATCATTTATTCACTTTTTAGGCTGCGAAATGACCGGGGATTTTATTTTATCATGTACCTTATTGGATTGTCATTAACCAACCATATCATCATTTTTTCTCTTACCATCCCTGTATTCTGCTACCTTGTCTTTGTCTATCGACCATCGTTGAAAAAAATTATGTTTGGAATATTATGTGTGCTGCTGGGTGTTTCACTCTATCTCTATCTCATCACGAGAACCTTTGGCGGTGCTGAACTTGGCTGGGGCAATACCTACAATCTGAATAGATTAATCTGGCATGTAACTGGCAAGCAATACCAGGTTTGGATGTTCACCGTGTCCCTGAGGGAGACACTCAATAATCTCTTCAACGGTTTTACTATGTTACTGAAGGATTTCCTGTTCATCCTTATCATTCCGGTCTTCTTTGGATTCTACCATCTCTTTAGAGTCGAACGCAAACATTTCTGGTTACTGACATCTATTTTCCTCCTCAATCTTCTCTATACGATAAATTACCCAATACCAGATATTGAATCTTATTACATCCCCGGCTTTATTGCCTTGATTCTCATTTTGACCTATGGTCTTGCTTTGACAAAAAAATATCTGAAATGGTTCATTGTTTTACCCATTGCTGTGATCATACCAATACTAAATTACAATCAATGCACACTGAAGGAGAACACTTTTGGTCTGGATTTCAGCGAAGCCCACATTGAACAACTTCCTCAGAAAAGTCTCCTCGTGTGCTCGTACTGGGACATTTATTCTCCCACAATATATTTGAGGAAAGTTAAAGGAATCAGGCGCGACCTCATAATCATCGACAAAGAACTGCTCAGGCGAACATGGTACATCAAATATATTGAAGAGGAATATCCTGAATTTTATCAAACGGTAAAGGATGCAGTTGAGGCGTATCTTATTGAACTATATAAATTTGAGTATGATAGACCCTATGAATCCTACACTATTCAACTCAGATTTATCAGAATGTTGGAATCTTTTGTAGATGCAAAAATTGACGAAGGGACCTACTTTGCAATTCCCTTCCCAGACCATGATTTAAAACAGGTATACCCTTATTATTACAGAATTCCAAGAGGTCTTGTCTTCGAGATAAAAACCGATTCGATGAATTATATTCCTTTTGATTTCTCAAAATTGATGATCAAGAAGCCTTTGATAATAAATGATGAACGACTGCGATACAATATTGAACTCATTAAAGGAATGGCAGATAGCAACTATAGATACCTAAATTTAACAAAGAGATATAGCGAAGCACAACAGGTAAAGAAGTGGCTTACTCATTTTGAGTAGTATTCACTTGACATCTCTTGGCTTGTATTTATAATCTTTAATGAAGAAAGCAGTTGTTGCCTTGGGCGGCAATGCTATCGGCGCTACAGGCAAAGAAGATATTCACGAGCAATTTGCAAACACCCGAACCAGTCTTGAGGGTGTAATCGAACTCATTCAGGAAGGTTATAATCTGGCAATCACCCATGGCAACGGCCCACAGGTAGGTAATGCCCTGCTCAGGGTAGAGAGAACCGCAAAAGATATCCCTATCCTCCCCCTGGGTGTTATTGTAGCCGATACTGAAGGGGGGATGGGTTACATGATTGAGCAGTGCCTTCAGAATAGACTGCACCGCCTCGGCATAAAGCGGGATGTTACGACCATTGTAACTCAAGTCATTATCAATCGCGATGACCCATCAATAACTCATCCGACAAAGTTTGTTGGTCGTTTCTACAATAAAAAACAGGCAGACACACTGACACAGATATTCAACTGGGTAATCAAAAAGGATTCGAACAGAGGCTACAGACGTGTTGTGCCGTCACCCGCACCAACAAGAATTGTGAACCGAAAAATTATACAGCAGCTCGTCGATCAAGGAGTCATTGTAATCGCTGCTGGAGGCGGAGGGATTCCTGTATATATTGAAGTTGATGGCACCTATGAGGGAGTCGATGCGGTGGTTGACAAAGACCGCGCATCAGCAGTCTTGGCACATGATATTAACGCTCAGACACTGTTAATTTTGACTAATGTCGATAATGTGTATATTAATTTTGATAAGCCTCATCAAGAAAAATTGGAGCATGTGACCGTATCAGAGATACAAAAATATTCTAAAGAAGGACACTTTCCTCCAGGCAGTATGGGTCCCAAGATTGAGGCGGCGATAAATTTCCTTGAGAGTGGAGGAAAAGAGGTAATCATAACTTCACTCGATAAGGCAAAGAAGGCTATCTGGGGACGCGCAGGTACAAAGATAGTAAATTAATGCATTCGAAGACACTATTCAGTCTAATGACAAATCGGCGTCTATAATGTTTTAGTCTTTAGATTCTTATTTTTTCTGCAATGTCACCCAAAACCGGCATCTTCCAATACTGTCCTTGTAGAGATTTCACCATGCCGACGATTGCCAGAATGATGCAGATGATTGAACCAATAGGACCAATAATAAACCAACCAATAACCGGAATATAACTGAGTATCCAAATAATGACCTCAAACACAAATAACACCATCCCCTGTTTCCCATGGGATAGAGCAAACTTATTATCCTTCTTAGCCAGAAGTGGCACGAGAAATAGTATCCACCAATATCCGATGAATGCCCATATCTTGCCTTCCTCAACTGTCTTATCGACTTCTGCCATTTTACCTCCTTTATATTAATATAACAAATAATTACAAAAAAGTCAAGAGAATAAATGGACAGTCATTGAGTCATTGGATCATTCAGTCATTGGGAATTTTTGAGCAGCTTGCTGCCTAGTGCATAGTGTTTAGTGTTTTTCGGTATCGCTGGTTCTACAAAAATAACCTCTTCTCTCATCAATACAACACTTCCTGGTCTGCCCTTTTTATTCTTTTTTATGTATTTACACTGGGTATACGAAACAGGTACTCTTTTTTGCTTTTTCGCCTTACTGAAGTATGCCGCAATCGATGCCGCGGTTTCAATGTCACTCTTCTTGGGGCTCTGGCCTTTAGGCACCTTGGCTTTTAAGACGGTATGTGCTCCCTCTGAACCTCTGGTGTGAAAGAAATAATCATTCGGTCGTGCATGTCTGAATGTCAGCTCCTGATTCGATTTAGCACTTTTGCCGACATATACAACCGAACCAGAATCGAGCTCAAACATACGAAAAGGCTGTGATTTTTTCCCTTTTTTTGGTCGTTTGGGCGCCATAGGCTCTGGCGGCGCGAATGTACCTGCCTCGATAGTCTTGATCTCTTTTTCGAGTTCTTCGATCTTGTTATTAATCCTCGGCTGACCGCGTTTGAGTTTTTTATACTTTGAAAAGTAGGACTGGGCATTTTCTTGAGGCGTCTTTTGAGGGTCAAGTTCTATCTCACTCTCTTTGTTACTATAGGGATTGAATATCTTTGTCTGTTCCATACCTTTTTTTATCTTTGTTCTATTCATTAAAATCAATTCCCCAGCAATGCGAAATGTTTCAATATCTTTATCACTCAACAACCTCTTCCTCAATCTCTCAATCCGCCTTCTCAGATTCTTTATCAATGTCCTCTGTTGAGCAGCACGTATGTCTTTCACCTTTTCCTCGACAAATGCGCCAATGCCATCTTCCAATAATCTATTGAATGAGGTATATTCTCTCAGGTAGTCATGAGCGAATAGACTCATACGTAATGGAACAATAGAAATCAGTTTTGGTCTTGTCCTCTCTCCTGATAGGATGCGGCCGAGTATCTCTAAATTCTCGGATGTTAATTCTTGAGCAAGGTATTTATCAATACCCTCATACGCTCTTACCAAATTATCTTCGAAGTGTGCTCCTTTTTTGGCATTGATTGACTGGAGGTCTTCAGCTGTCAATTCGGTGATGGATTTCTTTGCCTGCTTCACAACATAACGCGAAAATAGATTTATTTGTCTCCGTGCAGTCTTGATGCTGAAGTTTGGTGCTTCACGATAGAGCGAAATAATAATCTCAAGAGGGCTCTGCTCACCTGCAAGCACCTTCTCTAATGTTAGTCTCACGACCGGTAGAAAACCAGACTGCTCGACTCCTCTTATTCTATTCGACCTGACCTCATTGGTAAATGACTCGATTTTTTCAAAATGCTCCCTTCTTTTTTTTGAAAAGAAGACTGCAGGCGCATCTGGATAGAGTGAAACAAACAGTGCATCATTCCCACAAATAACCTGAACTATCCTGTGTTGCACCGATATTTCATCAATGAAACGACCAATGATTTTATCTCTCATCTCTCGAAGTAATAAATAGAGGTATATGCCGTTCACTTGCCGTATGACCGTAGATATGAAAGTACGTGCTGCATATCTTCAGGCAGAGGTGCGCTCAGTCTCACCTCTTTCTTTGTACTTGGATGACTAAAGACCAGTTCCGATGCATGGAGCGCTTGACGATCAATCAAAGACAAGATCTCCCTGAATACGGGAAGATCTTTCGCACGCCGTATCACGCCGGGACTTCTTCCCTTATAATCTTTATCACCTACTATTGGACAACCAATATGTTTAAAATGAACCCTAATCTGATGAGTCCTTCCCGTCACGAGCCAGACCTTCAGATACGTTGCGATATTAAATCGTTCCAGAACAGAAAATCTTGTTGTTGCAAGTTTCGAAGATAAAGGCGTCACAATCATCTTTGTTCTATCCAAACCACTTCGACCGATTGGCGCCTCAATAACACCTTTAGGTAGTCCAGGATAATTCCAGCACAATACATCATACTTTTTCTTAACCTCCCGTCTTTCTATTGCCCTGCTCAGTATGCGGAGTGCATCATCTGTCTTCGCAAACAAAATCAATCCTGTGGTATCTTTATCAAGCCGATGGAGCACCCCAGGCCTCACTCTATCACCGAGTGTAGGGAGCCGACCACAATGATAGAGAAGTGCATTAACCATCGTATGTTCAAAATTACCGCGTGCCGGATGGACAATCATCCCCTGCTTCTTATTCACGACTATGACGTCATCATCTTCGTGGATTATATCAAGTGGTATATCCTCTGCCTCAATTGCTGGTGCTGATGTCATTTCAAATAGGACATAAATCTCATCGTCTGTCTTCACACGATATGAGTGTTTTACTGGATGGTTATTCACCAACACCTTTCCTCGGTCAATCAACTTCTGGGTTAGATTTCTTGAAATGCCAATACCACTTATAATGAGATATTGATCGATCCGCTTTCCCCGCTGTTTTTCTGCAACGGTTCTCTTGAATTCTTTATATACAACTTTTGCCAATCGTTTTCTTCTCCAACTCAATAATTTCCTTGATTCCTTTGGCACCCAAATCGATTAACTTATCGAACTCGCTACGAGTAACCGGCAACTTTTCTGCCGTTGCCTGGACTTCAATTATCTTTCCCCTCCCCGTCATTACCAGATTCATGTCTATCTCAGCATTACTATCTTCTTCGTAGCATAAATCAAGCATTAACGTATTGTTCACTATTCCGACACTCACTGCGGCCACATAATCGAGTATGGGAAAAGTTCTGAATTCATTGTTTGTCATCATCCTGTTGACGGCACGACAGAGGGCAATGAATGCACCGCTGATCGCTGCTGTCCTTGTTCCGCCGTCTGCCTGAATAACGTCACAATCAACGATGAAGGTTCGCTCGCCGACAAGATTTAAATCAAATATTGGCCTCAAGGATCGGCCAATAAATCGACGGATCTCCTGAGTGCGACCACTCAGTCTTCCAGTCTGGGCCTCGCGCTGTATCCTATTTTGGGTCGAATAGGGCAATAAGGAATACTCTGCTGTAAGCCAGCCTGTTCCTTTGCCCAGTAGAAATTGTGGAACTCGATTTTCTACACTCACGGCACACAGCACCTTTGTCCGACCAAATGTTATGAGACAGGAACCAGCAGGATAATCAAGGTAATCAAGTTCCACCTTTATATCCCTCAATTGCTCAAGTTTTCTTCCATCGGCTCTCATTGAGACTCCCTTCTCATACAAATAGTCTGTCGTTAATCGTTACACGGTATCGCAGCCCGTTTCGTTGTTCGTTTTTGGTTCTCGGTATTCTTATGTCCGTATAACGATGCCTTCAAACGATACGGGTTTCCATGCCGTAAGACGACTAAACGATCTCTTTTCACGTTCCTTTCAATGCTACTCTCGAAAAGTTTTTCATCGCTTCACCTAAAAATCGCTCGCCAATCTCTTTGAAGTTCATGGAGAGATCGGTGAGGTAGATAGAGAGAGCCCCTCCTCTACCAGGGTGTTCAAGACGCAATTGCTTGAGTTCCTGGGCAAGCGTTACTCCAACCTCACGTGAGGCATCCACATAGTTGATATCACCCATGGTCTTTCTGAATACATCCATTAATAGAGGAAAATGCGTACAGCCTAAAAGAAGTGTATCGATATTATCATTCTTCAACGGGGCAAGATATGATTGAGCAATCAACTCTGTTGCTGGATGCTCAAGCCACCCTTCTTCAACTAAAGGAACAAATAAGGGGCAGGCCTTTCCGAGAACTTCACATTTGTCATTGATTTCCCGAAATGCCTTTTCATATGCACCACTATATATTGTAAGACTCGTGCCAATGACACCAATCCTTCCTGTCCTGGATACCTCCAATGCCTTTTTTACACCGGGCTTTATGACGCCAATAACTGGCACTGAGACACTTTTCCTTACAATATCCACGGCAACCGATGTAGATGAATAACAGGCAATAACAATCAATTTAGCGTCTCTCGACATAAGAAATTGTGTATTTTCTAGGGAGAACTGTATGATTGCATCAACCGACTTCGTTCCATATGGTAATCGAGCAGTATCACCGAGATAGACGATATCTTCGTTGGGTAGTATTCTTCTGATTTCCCGTGCTACAGTTAGACCACCGATTCCTGAATCAAATATACCAATTGGATTCTTATTCAATTATTTAATCTCCTTTCATAATCCTCAACAAAATCTCTTATGCCACAGAATATACAGTAGGCAAGCTTTTTTCTAAACGCATCGCGTTTCAGCAGTGTCTCTTCTGCTACAGTGGAAATAAATCCGCATTCAACAAGTATTGCAGGCATGAAGGCACCATGGAGCACATAAAATCCTGCTTGTTTCACACCGCGCGAAGGAATGGGCAACGACTTTTCTGCATTCCCCTGCACATGTTCAGCAAAGGTGTTGGATTCGTGTAAGAACTCGCTCTGGGCAAGATCATAGAGGATGAAGCTTATATCATCGGTCGGCTCTATACCATCAAATCTCAGTGCAGCATTCTCGAGGGCAGCAACTGCCCGCTCCTCATTTGTCCGTGCCTCAGAGAGAAAATAGGTCTCAAACCCGCTCAGCTTCGACTTCTTCTTCGACGCATTACAATGAATACTCACAAAGAGGTCAGCACTGTTACGGTTGGCAATGTTAGTCCGTTCTTTTAAGGAAAGATATGTGTCTTTCTCCCTCGTCATCTTTACCTTAACCTTTAGGGAATCATTGATCAAACGCTCCAAATATTTGGCTATAGCAAGATTGACATCTTTTTCATAGAGCCCCCGCTTGCCAACTGCTCCGGGGTCAATGCCCCCATGGCCTGGATCAATGACAATCAGATTTACCTTCTCACTGATCTTATGGTAGAATACAACCTCATCATTCCTCTTTAAATAGGCGTTCACATCCTTCAGATCAAATTCCATTCTTGTGTATGTTGTAAATGTATTGATCTTTACGGACTTAACTGCGCCGCGAGCTATGGTCTTTCCCTTGTATCTCCCATCAACCTCAACAATTGCCTTTTTCATTAAGAATTGGACATCAAAGTCGACCCTCTTCTTCCACTTGAATTTAAGAACTGTTGAATCACCCCTTATCACGAAGGAAATGTCATCGATAAATGGTGCTTCTTTGATCTCCTTTATGAAGATAAGCTGGTCAAAAATGCCGCCGAGTGTAGGAATGACCTCTGCAACAGGGATATAGATATCCCCAGATATATAGAGCGGTGCAAATGGTTTATTTTTCATAGAGCCGTTGTAGGTAATTATACCTGCACCACCTATGAGGGTGAGTTTCCGAGTTCCTTTACTGAGATATAGTCGCTGCGTCGTATTGTCCATGACATAATTCAGACCGAGGAGGTCAGCAATCGGCTTTAAGGGCACGTAGTCTTGAAATTCAACCTTCTCAGACTCAACTGAGATGGTGCGATTTTCGCACGTAATCTCATATTTATATGGGAGGATGCAAACGAGGGAGAGTACAATAATGTTCATCGTGCTGCCTTTTTTATCTTTTGAATCTTACGCTCAACCTCTTCCTTGAGTATCTTTTCTTTCTTATCATAGAGTCTCTTTCTGCGACAGATGCCGATCTGAACCTTTGCAAAGCCACGGTCACTAAAATATATTTTGAGAGGAATCAAGGTATTACCCCGCTGTTGCACCAAGCCACAGAGTTTCTTGATTTCTTTTCTATGGAGAAGCAGTTTTCGTTTTCTCTTGGGGGGAGGGCTTGCCTGTGTAGTGAATTTGTAGGGTGAAATATGGAGATTAAAGAGGTACACCTCGCCCTTGACCAATTCACCATATGCATCGCTCAGGGAAACCGTACCCTGGCGCAGAGATTTTGCCTCACCGCCCTTGAGTACAATACCTGCCTCATAGGTATCGAGCACATGATAATCGCGCAACGCCTTGCGATTAGTAGCAATAACCTTCATTTTGCGCATTATAGCATCAATTCCAAATAAAGTCAAGATTCATCGGATTGTTGACAGAAAAAGAATTCTGTGTATGCTTAGCTAAATGATAACCTTTGAAAATGTCACAAAGGTCTATCACAAAGACTGGATAGCACTGGAGGACATATCATTCTTCATTGACAAAGGTGAATTCGCCTTTGTCAATGGTCCAACTGGTGCAGGTAAGAGTACCCTTTTAAAATTGATCTACAAAGATGAAGAACCGACAAAGGGCACCATCAAAGTTCTGGGGCAGAATCTACGATTTGTAAAAAAGAAAGATGTACCACAGTTACGTAGAAAAATCGGTGTTATATTCCAGGATTTTAAATTACTTCAGGACCGCACACTTGAAGAGAACGTAGCATTCGCCCTTGATGTCATTGATACGCCCACACGAGAGTTGCGTAAGAAGATGATGGACATCCTTACTTATCTCAGGCTCAGCCACAAGAAATTTTCCTTTCCCTATCAGCTATCCGGGGGAGAACAGCAGAAGGTCGCTATTGCCCGTGCCCTCGTTAGAGACCCTTACATACTCCTAGCAGATGAACCGACCGGGAATCTTGATACACGAAGTTCCCAAGAAATAATTGATATCCTCCTCGATATCAATTATAAGGGAACGACCATTGTAATGGCTACCCATAATCTTAAATTGGCAAAAAAGGTCAAGAAAACAATACTACGGATTGAAGACGGCAGGCTTGTTGGAGAGAAGTAAAGCATGGCATTACGAATTGGAATACGAGAAGGTCTAAGAACTATTACCCGAAATAGTTCTCTCTTTATTCTGTCACTGCTTGTTACCTCTATCTCACTGTTTCTCCTATCGCTCTTTGCATTGGTCACCGTGAACCTCTACCACTTCCTCAATATCCTTGATGAAAAGATTGAAATTATAGCCTTTCTCGATGAGAATGCTGATGTTGAGGCCTTAAAATCGAATATTCTAAATATAAGTGGCGCTAAAGAAGTGTTATTCATCTCATCCGACCAGGCCCTCAAGAGCCTACAAGATGAATTAGAGGGAACTGAGGAAGTGCTTAACGTCTTCGAAGATAATCCTCTTCCTGCCTCGCTACGGATAAAGTTGGCTTCAAAATTCAGGAACAAACAAGGCCTCGAGGAGATAAGTAGTAAAGTCCTCCTACTCAAAGGAGTCAATGAGACGATTTATGGAGGCGAGATTGTTGGCGAACTTAAGAAAATAACAGATGTCATCACCATCTTTGATGCTGGATTACTCCTGATCATTATCTTTTCCGTAATCTTCGTTATCTTTCAGACAATTAAGCTAACTATATTTGCCAGATCAACAGAAATTGAGATAATGAAACTCGTCGGTGCCTCTCCCTCATTCATTGCTGTTCCCTTTACATTTGAAGGCATTATCCAGGGGGCACTCGGAGGATTTTTCGCATATATATTGACGATTATCACCCATCGAGTTGCACTCTCTTTCTTGAGTAACGTCTATTTCCCGCGGTTGTTGTTCTTTCTCGGTATTTTAGTATGTGGCATCATATTTGGAACTATCGGTTCCAGTATAGCGCTACGTAGATTCTTACGATGAGTTTACTACTTATTCTTTCATTATTGCTCACATCACAGATTGTCGAGAAACAGAAAGAACTTGATGATTTAAAGGCAAAGCTCGGCACTGTAAGAAGTGAAATAAAAGAATTAGAAAAGAAGAAGGTGGGCACATTGACCCGTGTCGAAAAGATTGATGAGGGCATCGCACTTACTATTAAATACATTGATGAACTCACCTCGCAAGAAAGTACGGAAAAGGAGAGAGTTGACGAATTAAACAGAGAAATTGCGAAGTTGGAAGGTAAGATGCAATCAAGAAAAGATGATCTTCGCATACGGCTTCTTCGGCTCTATAAATGGACACCATTCTACAAGCTTGAAATCCTCTTTTCGTCGAAATCTCTTCCTGAAATATTATCATCATCATATTACCTGCAGATTCTTGCGCAAGATGATCAAAAGGCATTCTTCGAATTCAAGTCCGATTGGGAGAGATACCTTATTGATAAAAAATTGCGCGAGGAGCTCATTGCTGCCCTTGAGCAGAGGAAGGAAGAGAAAAGAACTGAGTTGGGCGAACTGAATAAAGACAGAAAAAAGAAAAAGGATATTCTCAGCCAAGTAGCAAAGCAGGAGGAAGCGAAGAGAAAACTGGAAACGGAATTGAAGAGCGCTCAGCGTAAGCTAGAAGAATTGATTGTTGAACTCGAGAAGAAACGCGCCAAGGTAAGACGTGGGACCCATCATCTTGAAAACAACAGAGGTTTAATACCGTGGCCATGCCGTGGAGAGGTGGTGACCAAATTTGGTAACATCATTCATCCCAAATATAATACAAAAACCAAAAACAATGGCATTGATATCAGTGCGAGTTATGGTGACAACGTATATGCCATCGCTTCGGGCAAGGTCGTGTATGCCGATCGTTTTATGGGCTATGGCAATCTTGTACTCATAGATCATTTTGATGGGTATTATTCACTCTATGGACACCTTGCAGAAATCCTTGTCGATGTTGGAAGAGAAGTCAGTGCCGGGAGAATTATTGGTAGAATTGGCGAGAGTGGTTCACTCTCTGGTCCAATGTTACATTTTGAATTGCGTAAAGATGGTAAACCAGTTGATCCACTAGCATATTTAAAATAAATCCTAAATTCTAAATCCGAAATACTAAATTCCGTAAATGTTCAAATTAGAGATTTGAGTACATTTACGAGAATCCACGTAAAACGGGACAAATCCTAATTTTCTAAACCGAGATGTCTAGTTTTGAAATTTGGATTTTGAATTTGTCCCGCTAACGAGGATCCTCGTTTTTCAAAACGGGATTTAGGATTTAGTGCTTGGATATTAGAGTTTCTTATTGGAATCTGACATATACACTTTTTGTCCTCTCACCAAGTACGCGGTGTGTGTAATACCACGTTCTCTGGGCCGCACACCTTGCTGGCGAACAAGCATTTCCCGCTCGACTATCTCGCTCACCTTGATACGTTTGAAATTAAGCTCCTTAAGACCCTCAACTGTACTCTTTACCTGTTCAATGTTTGGGCTCCAACTTACCACATGATGGCCGCCCTTTAGTGCCTCAGATGCCTGGCGAATAATCGTCCATGGCTCAGCGACATCAATAAAAACTGCATCTACATTCTTTTCCACAAACCCCTCCTGCGTCACATCTCGCAGATGAAACTGAACATTCTTTATATAGCCAGCATGCTCAACATTCTTCTTGGCATTCTCAATGAAACCCTCGCGCCGCTCGTACGAATAGACCATGCCATCGGGTGCTACAAACTTCGCCAAAACCAGAGTCAGGGCGCCACTACCTGTGCCGACATCAATTACCCTCGAACCTGCACCGATGGTAGTCTCAAGAAGCACGGAACCAAGGTCTTTAGGATAGACAATGGTTGTGGTTCTCTTGACCTTTAACATCAAATCAGCAGTAGATGGTTTTAGACAGTAATATTCCTTGCCCAGGTGTGTATGACCAATGGAGCCAAAGGGTTTACCAATAATGTCGTCAAGATTCATAGTGCCTAGATCTGAAGAAACCTTCATACCCCTTCTCACCTCAATTAAGAACTGACGTTTTGTATCGAGGTAGATGAGTACGAGATCCTCTTGATTGATTATGTTTTCACTCGTCTTTGGCTCAGCCATCGTTACATCCTATGGTCAGTATATCTAGAAGCATTTACAAGTCAACATGAATAGAATATAACACTTTTTGAGGGTCCTGCAGAACGTTGACATTCTTCTTTGTGTCACTATAATTTTTTATGTGGGCATTGTTTATCTTCGCGCTTGCGCTCATTCTTCGATTAGCCTATCTCTTTCAAGCCAAGAGTGTAGATCCTGTTTTTTACCAGCCAATAATGGATGCGCTCTATCACCATGAATGGGCTGTCTCTATTATCAAAGGTGGATGGCTCGGTAAAGATGCATTCTTTCGAGCACCACTCTATCCTCATTTTTTATCTCTTTTGTATCGGATATTTGGCATAAATCTCTTGGTTCCCAGAATCGCACAATCAATGATCGGTTCCTTAAACTGTGTCCTTGTCGCGATGATTGGAACAGCACTATTCAACAAAAGAATAGGCATCATTGCTGGAATAATAGCAAGTGTGTATCCAGTCTTTATCTATTTTGATAATGAGCTACTGATACCAACAGTCTTGATTTTCTTAGTGCTTCTCGGGACCTATATGATCTTGAAACTTGATTCTACAAAAGTATCAAAAGGAGCATGGTTTTATACGGGTGTAGTCTGGGGACTTGCTGTCATCACAAGGCCAAACGTATTACTCTTTCTCATTGTGCTGCCCTTTTGGATTGCCCAGAAATTGAAGAAAAAATGTGCGACCGCGCTTCTTTATTGTGGAGTAGGTGTGATGGCAATGATCATGCCTGTAACGATAAGAAACTATATGGTGAGTAAGGAGTTTGTACTCGTTGCATGGCAGGGAGGAACAAATTTCTATATCGGGAATAACCCCGATTCAGATGGTTTTACAGCTATCATTCCTGGAACACGGAAGACCTGGTGGGGCGGTTTTTATGATGCAAAGAGAATTGCCGAAGAGACTCTCGGGAGAACCCTCAAAAATTCTGAGATAGACCAGTATTGGATGAAACAAGGTATTCAATTTATAGGTAACGAGCCCATGAGGGCACTGCATCTTTTTCTAAAAAAGGCATACCTCTTCTTTGGAGGCGTTGAAATCTCTAATAATCGCGATATATATTTCTTCTCTCATATGACATACTTAAAATTCCTCATATTTAATCTGCCACTCTTCCAATTTCCATTTGGTCTGCTCTTTCCACTTGCGCTTTGCGGCATCTGTATCTTCTTGTGTCAGAGAGGAGATTGGTATAGTAGTAAGAGAAGAGCCAACATCATACTCATTTTGATATTTATTATGAGTTATGCTCTTTCCTTTATCATCTTCTTTGTCTGTGCACGTTATCGCTTGGTCGTCATCCCATTTCTTATCATCTTTGCCAGTTTCGTAATTCTGTTTTTTATAGATACCATAAGAAGCAAAAAATATCGAGGGCTTCTTGTCCCCCTCATTATCTTTATTGTTGCCTATGTCTTCTTTAACGCCAATATCTTCAAAATACAACAATACAATCCGGCACTCAATTACCTCACGCTCGGTGTTGCCTACAAAAAGATGGGCAAAACAGATGATGCATTAGAAAGTTATAAACGGGCACTTAAATTTGACCCAAATGACGCTGAAGGATATTCCAATATTGGAAACATCTATGCTGAAAGAAAAAACTTCACTATGGCAAAACAGTTTTATCTCAAGGCAATTGAGATTGACCCCTCTTCAGCCAAGGCATACAACAATCTCGGAAATATATATTTCGAAATTGGGGACTATGCGGAAGCTCTTGAATGTTATCGCACCGCAATCACCTTAGAGCCAGACTATCAAACACCCTTTTATCACGCTGGGCTGATCTACAAAAGGCTTGGAGATTACGCTCATGCTGAATCAGTCTGGGTCAGGGCATTGGAAATTAATCCAGGTAACGAACGGATCAGGAGGGCGCTCGAGCGTCTTCGACATCCCTGACAGAAGGGAAAGCAAAAGATTGTCAGGAACTGATAATACCTAAGCCCTTGCCGACTGACTCGAATTTATCGAGGCAATAGTCAAGGTCTTCTTTGCTGTGCTCAACCGATAGGCACAGTCTCACACGCTCTCTGTTCTGGGCGACGATAATCTGTTCGAAAAACAACTTTTTAATAAATTCACCCGCCTCTTCATTATTCTTAAATGAGACAACGACGATAGGTGTTTCACTCAATGTCGAAAACCCGATCTGCTTGAGACGAGTGATTAAATACCTACTATTCTTCCAGAGTTTCTGGAACATATCGCCCTTGCCTTTCTCGGTCCCGATGATTTCAAGACCTGCAAGATTAACAGAGAGCATGAATTGGGGAAGAGGATTAAAAATACCTATAGTATTCTCTTTGATTTTGTTGATTAAGTATCTCTTCGCACCAACATAACAACCAAATCCGCCCAAGAATTTACTGAAACTGCCAATCTCGATATTCATTTCATCATAGAGATTTAAAAGATCAACAAAACCTCTGCCATGTCGGCCAAGAAAACCGAAGGTATTAATTTCATTACCGACAATGATACAATCATTTTCCTTTGCAATCTTCACCAGATCATTTATCGGTCCCATGCTTCCGAGCCACTCATATATCCCATCAATTACTATTACTTTCTCAGTCTTGGCACTCATGAGTTTGTCCAATTGATCGAGATCTTTATGATTGTAATATTCAATATTTCGATATTGTAGTACAGCATTAATGCTTGGCGATGTCTCATAATCAACGAAGAATGTTGTCTTCGGACCGAAGATAGAAATCGTAGCAAAGAGTGCAGCAACTTCATCGGGAAATAAAAGCAAAGACTCTACCTTTTTGATTTCATTCATTGCCTTCCGCAATTCTTCAAATGTTCTCATTCTCCCTTCGGTTGCGGTAATTCCATTGGCATCAATATTCAATTTCGCACTATTTTTAAGATATTCATTATTTCTTAGATGAAAACAATCAAAGACGAGAAAGTTCAGATATCTCTTATTTTCGTAGACAAAAATCGGTTCCGAGGGAAGAAAATCAGGGATTTTGCTTTCATCACTAAAGAGATGTGTTTGATATGGTTTCATTGTACGTTCCGTCCGCAGCACTTCTTATATTTTTTGCCACTGCCACATGGACATGGTTCGTTTCTTCCAATCTTCTTTTGACTAGCAACCACTGTTTGTTTGGCAGGAGCCGCGCCCGGCTTGGCTGCAGCACTCGGCTTGTACTCCTGTGTCCTTTGTGTCCGCCGCTGACGCGGGCCAGGTTGTGCACGAAAGATTAAGCCGGATGCACTCTTCGCAATATCCACCAAGAGTTCATCGTACATTTTAAAGGACTCCTGTTTATACTCAATCAATGGATCCTTTTGTCCATAGGCGCGTAACCGTATACCTTCTCTCAAGGCATCCAGTCCATAAAGATGGTCACGCCATTTACTGTCTATCGTGCCCATGAGCACAAATTTAAGCAGTTCATTAAAGACTTCCTCCCCAAGTTCTTGTTGCCGCCACGACAGTTTATCTTTTGCCTTCTCATGGAGTATATCGAGCAATTCCTCCTGTTTCATCTTGGGAATCTTTTCTTTGGGAATAGCAGCCTCTGTTAAGAAAATCATGTTGAATTCGCCTTTGATCGTATCCCAGTCCCACTCTTCTGGATTGATTTTTGGATCAGTATGTTTGAGGAGAATGTCTTCAATCACATCCTCAAAGAATTGCAGAGCCCTCTCTTTCAATTTCTCGCCCCTCAGAATCTCATCACGCATTTTGTAGATAACTTCACGCTGCTTATTCATAACATCATCATATTCCAAGAGGTGTTTTCTAATCTCGAAATGGTTCTCCTCGACCCTCTTCTGGGCATTGGCAATTGCCTTGGTGACCAGTGGATGCGTGAGTGGCTTCTGCTCCTCACCACCAAATCTATCCATAATCTCTGCGACCCTATCCGAACCAAAGATTCTCATGAGGTTATCTTCGAGTGATAAGAAGAATTTTGTCGAACCTGGGTCTCCTTGTCTCCCGCTCCTTCCCCGCAACTGATTATCAATTCTCCGCGCCTCATGTCTCTCAGTGCCGATGATATAGAGACCACACGGCACATCGTTCAGACATTCTTTTTTCTCCTTATGGTCACATGTCGAGCAATCGCCACTGAGACACTTTATACAACACTGACTACAATCGACAACACCTTTCCCCAATCTAATGTCGGTTCCCCTGCCTGCCATATTTGTAGCAATCGTTACTGCTCCTGGTTGCCCTGCACTCGCAACAATCACCGCCTCTCTCTGATGATGTTTTGCATTCAGTACCTCATGGGAGATGCCTCTTCGCTGGAGAAGCTTTGACAAAACCTCAGAGACGTCCACCGATGTGGTACCCACGAGAATTGGCCTCTTCTTCTCATACCACTGCACAATCTCGTCAATAATTGCATTATATTTCTCGCGGCGTGAACGATACACAATATCTTCATAGTCAATTCTCCTGACCGGCTCTTTGGTGGGAATCTCAACGACATCCAACTTGTAGATCTCCCAGAATTCATTTGCCTCGGTCGCGGCAGTACCAGTCATGCCTGCGAGTTTTTCGTACATGCGGAAATAATTTTGAATCGTAATTGTTGCAAACGTCTGTGTTTCCTCCTGGACCCTGACACGCTCCTTTGCCTCGATTGCCTGGTGCAGCCCATCTGAAAATCTTCGACCTGGCATGAGCCTGCCAGTAAATTGATCAACAATAATAACCCTGCCGTCTTGTACTACATATTCTACATCTTTTTCAAAGAGCGAGTATGCCTTTAGAAGAGCTCGAAGGTTTGCCAGGGTCTCGCTCTTCTTTGCATATTCCTGATATGCCTTTTCTTTCTCAAAAATCATTTCTTTTGGCGTCAGCTTTTCGTTTTTGTCTATCTCACCAATCTTTTCGCTCAAATCGGGGAGTTCGAACATCTCGGGATTGTTTGGTGCAACAAAATGTGCACCCTTCTCGGTCAAGTCTATAATATTTGACTTCTCATCAATGACAAAATAGAGCTCTTCGTCAATCTTGGTAAAAGATTTTTCCCTCAAAAAGCTGAGCTCAGTCTCTTCGATGAGCTTTTTTATTCCGGTCTCTTGCTCCAGTTTGAGTAATTGTTTATTTTTTGGCGCGCCGCGCCGTGCCTGAAGTAACTTCATGCCTATCTCTTTTTCATGCTTGTCACCATCATCGAGCAATTTTTTTGCTTCGGCAACAATGCGGTTCACGAGTACAGTCTGTGCTGAATTGAGACGCTGCACAACAGGACTGAGTTCATTAAACGCCTTCGTTTCATGCTCAACCGGTCCTGAGATGATGAGTGGGGTCCTCGCCTCATCGATGAGAATGCTGTCGACCTCGTCGACAATCGCATAGTTATGGCCCGGCTGTACCTTGTCTTCAAAACGCCAGACCATATTGTCTCTCAGATAGTCAAAACCGAATTCATTATTCGTACCATAGGTTATGTCACATCGATACGCCTCTTTTCTCAGTTCGGAGTCCATGCCTCCCTGTAAGACGCCTACCTTCAGCCCAAGCGATTCATAGACTGGTCCCATCCATTCACGGTCACGGCGCGCAAGGTAATCATTCACCGTGACAAGATGCGCACCTTTACCGCTCAACGCATTGAGATAGAGCGGCATTGTCGCTACAAGTGTCTTGCCCTCGCCGGTTTTCATCTCGGCAATCTTTCCCAGGTGTAAGACGATGGCGCCAATCAACTGAACATCAAAGGGGACCATATTCCACTCAGTCTCAATCTCGACCACCATCCATTTCTTTCCAAGGAGCCTGTGGCATGCCTCCTTGACGAGCGCAAATGCCTCAGGCATGATGTCATCGAGCGATTCACCCTCATTGATTCTCTTCTTGAAGTCCTCGGTCTGCTTGATGAGGTCTACGCCTTGTAATTTTTCATAAACCGCATTTATTTCCTCAACCACTGGCCAAAGACTCTTGAGCTCACGCTCTGTCTTGGTACCAAAGATTTTCGTCAAAGCCTTAAACACTATATACTCCAATTAATTATACAAAATAAAGCCAAACTGTCAACAAAATACTGTCTAATAACCCAATCTTTAGACCTCAATTCACTAGGCTACGTTTATTAAAGGCACTATTTCACATCTAACCGAAATAAACAAGTCTCGTACTCTTGTAATTACAAGAGTTGGTGTAGTAGAAAGGAATTGATTTTCATCCTAAAACAATCATTCCGTCATTCCGGTAATTACCGGAATGACGGAATATGTCAATCCTCTCATTAAAAACTAATATTTTTACCTGAGGAGTATCATCTTCTGGATACGACTCTGCTCATCAAGCTGTAATTGATAGAAATAGACCCCGTTACTTACGCGTCTACCGCTGTCATCATCTCCTGACCAGTTGACCTGGTAGAAACCTGGAGCCTGTCGCTCGCTAACCAATGTCGTCACGAGCTGTCCGATAATATTATACACCTTAAGAGTCACGTTCCCTGCATGCGGTATTTGATACGCAATGATCGTCTGCCCCTGCGAAGGATTTGGTCTATTCTGCTGCAACTGCAATTGGGAAACCTGAGTGCTCTCGATCGGTCTCTCTTCTATTGCAAGTTCACCAAAGTCGGTCATTACCTTTTGAGCTGCTGCGCGTGCCTGTTCCTGATCCATATAGTAGAGTGGAAATCCGAAAAACACGACGTTGTAGTCTGGGCCGAGATACCGTACACCGCACACCTCACCCTCAAAAGGACTGCTGTTGTTCACCATATCTACAGTATAAACATCCTCACCAGGTGACACAGATGTTAGTGCCTCTATCATGCGCATCGTTCCACCCCAACTGGAAACAAGGACCTTTGCAGAGTCTACATCAAGTTGCGGATAGCCCAGGTGGCCTATCGCAGCCTGGAATGAATCGCTCGCTGCTGAGATGTCCACATACGATACCTTCACATAATCGTACATGAAACTGCCTGGAGAGAAGTTCACGGGATATCCTATGTTGCTTCTTAGATTTGCCGTTGGCTTCCACCCCACAAACCATAGGTTACCACCAACATCAAGATAATCCTCGAAATCATCAACGTTGTCTGAGGCCAGGAGTTGTGAATAGTCATCTGCATGCCAGAGGAGTGTAGAATACGGCACAAAATCTGCGAATACCGGTTTTTCTGCTGATGACGTATATTCATAGTCAGTGTAATTATAAG
>SMTZ1_10000953_pt1 | contig 29063 bp, 28 predicted proteins | sample DeeMarSWOR136_30_FD_25667 | JGI IMG/M metagenome (IMG submission 25667) | reverse complement strand
GTTAGCACTGCAGTTGTTCCTGAACACTGTACTAAGGGTCCCCCAAAGGAAGTGGATGCCAAACTGATTGTTGTATATGATGTTGTTGTCGATCCCTCCGTTGGCGACATGAGCCAAATAGATTCCAGCTCCCGCAGTTGCATTGGCACCCGTGAGACTGCAATTGCTAATAATGAAGTAGACTGCTGTGTTGCTGATGCTAATACAGTGACCGGCTGCACCGCCGCGATCAATGTCCAAACCGTCAATTATGTACGGGTTAGAAGAGGAACCATTACCAGGCCAGGTTTCGGCTAGGGCCGTTGCAGCAAAGTTCGCGTCGCTCGTTATGACAATCGGACCGTGAGGAGTTCCCGAACTGACACTTCTCTTCTCTACCTCAGGACTATTCACAGGCTGTATCCTAGGTAGATAGTCATTGCTTGTTGCTCGTTCGATATGTGGCACTGCACCTGAGAGAATCAAGATTAGAGCCAACGATACCACAACCAAGAGGGCACCATTCATCTTGGGCATGTACACTCTCTCCTCTGCTGGGAAGAACGCGGTCGAGGTAGTTCATGCAAGTCCAAGTGCTAGAAGGCAAAGTCGTGCTGCTCTCTTTCTTCCTCGCGACACCTAGCATACCATGTCTATGTTTCCTTATTAGTAAAGACATTGAGTTCTCCGCCGTTTCAGAGTGTTAGAACAAGTGGTAGCAGATTGTGTCAGCTGGACAGGTGTTTCTCACAGTGCAATGCACGGCCAATCTGGACTTTCACAAGCTTTCGAATTGGCCTCATTGCGAAATCTGTTCCATTGAGCGTATCTAACACATCTGACTCAATGGGATACCTTGAGATTACCATTGTTCTGGGTGTTTCATTCCTCCTCTTCCGAATCTGGCTAGTTGAGTTCAAGCTGTCAGATGGACTCCAGTTTCGACGTAGATACTTCAGCCGTTTCTTCACCTACTACACTGGTCTGGCTCTCGCCTTCGGCCTTACTGCATATCCGTTCAACATAATGGTGATAGTTGCCTTCCCAATTCTGATTGTGACGTCTATGTGGGACGTCAACTTCTATCGAAGGGTCAAATCCCAGCCTTATTGGGTAGAGAAACGACGTTGGGCTGTGGTTGAAAGACTGACCCTGCATCCACCCGTAGTTGTCGTGGCCATATTCATGATTCTCAATGATGCCAGGAACTACATCCAACCTCCTAATCTGATCACTATTGTTGTGACCGTTGTCATTCTCTTTGTTCCGTTCTTCCTCCTAGACGAGAGATGGACGCGACGCTACAAATGGCCCGAGGCCTTGATCGTAATAGGGCTGGTAGTCGCATCCGGAACGTCGCTTCTGCTTGCCGAAGCGTTTCTTTGGGGTGTTCCACTTTGGTAGATGAGACGGGCGGTTCAAACGAGTCTTTCTTCAGCTACTTCAAGAAGTCTCGATTGCTCAAAGCGGGCTTGGTCTTCAACCTCTTCTACTATCTCTGCATAATGCTTGGTTTCGCCTTCTTCATTCTCCAAGATGGGCTTTCAGGAACAATCTATACCTTGGACTTTCAAGTCTTCTACGAAGCCGGTCAGATGTTTCTTACTTCACCTGTTGACATCTACACGGTAGCTCCTAACGGCTTGCCGTACAGGTATCTTCCGGTCTTTGCCGTCATTATGGCTCCACTAGTTGCAGTGCCAATGCCCATTCTCTATACGGTCAATATCACATTGATGATGATCCTGAACATCGGCATAGTCTATTCTGCGTATCAAGTGAGTCTGAAGGTGGGTGTCACCCCATCAACAAAGAACTTCGAGAAAACACTGACTATACTCTTCGTCGCACCTCAACACATAGTGAATATCATGCTTGGCCAAATCACACAACTCTCGATTCTTCTTGTGATGATTGCGCTGTTTCTTCTGCAGTCCTCGTCCAAACCTCCGCTTGCTCAGTCCGTTATTGTGGGGTTCCTCGTTGGAATTGCATCAACGCTCAAACCATTCTTTCTTGTTCTGATACCATTTCTGGCTCCAGTGACTTTGTCGGGTCGATTCGGCATTAGTGTGTCACTTAGACAACTCTCCGGTGTAGTCCTAGGACTGTTTCTATCAATGCTTCCTAACATCGCCTACTTCTTTGTATACCCCACAGCACTTGATGGATTCTTTCAAGTCAATCTTGTAGAGAGGCTCTCTCATCATCACAGCACAAGCATAGCACAACTCATTGTGGATCTGCTCTTCTTCCTTGACATTGAATCGCTTCAGACCATCATCATCCTAGTATTAGGTGGATTCATCTTCCTGAGAAGTTACGCAACATTCATCAAGACCCCTGAGTCACAGAAGAAGTACCTTCATCACTTCACAGACATGATATTCCTCATTCTTCTGGTCTATCCTGATTCATGGTTCTTGTTCTTGGCAATCCTGTACGCCTTTCTCGGTCCATCGATGCTTCAGCTATATGGCTCACAGAGCATTTCTCAGGAGGCGACTCGAACTCTTGATGTTCTATGGTCAGGGTCGAACAACTTGATTGCTTTCTTCTTCTTTGGTATAATTCTTCATTACCTAGTACTTGGGCTCGACCCTATCAACCCAATTTGGTTGGCAATTCTCTATGTGTTGTATCACAGGGTCTCTGGTGATGCTTTGATAGAACCTCGACCTATTCGGAATTGAGAAACTCGATTCACAGATCTTTACTACCCTCCAGTCAGCAACTAACCACGAGATTCTTATTGTGGTCTAAAACAATGTCTGCGATTATTATGACGCAAGCGGAACCTATGGAAACATCCTCTGGCTCACCGATCTCATTTCCATATCTGAAGAGGTTCAATCTCTACGCGGGAATTCTGCATTTAATCACTGGGATACTTATGCTGTTCCTGGGTTTGACCCTAGAATGGGAACAGGATGTCTATACAATCTATCTGGATTTTCAGATTATCAGCCTAGATCCCTTCGAGATCCTTGTTCAACCCACACCTGCTGTGTTGTTCACGTTGACCAACATCGGGGTCATTCTTGCATCATTCCCACTGATGTCTGCACTTGCTCATTTCCTGATTGCCTATCCCCTGAATGACAAGTACGTAGCTAACCTCAAGAAAGGGATGAATCCCTACAGATGGTATGAGTACTCAGTCTCGAGTTCTGTGATGATTTTCCTTATCACATTTCTCTTGGGAATCTGGGACTTGTGGTCACTAGTCATGATTGTTGTACTAAATGCAATGATGATAATGTTCGGCTATCTCATGGAGATAGTCAATCAATACACCGAGAAAACGAAGTGGAGTCCCTTCGTTCTTGGATGCGTATCTGGCTTCACTCCATGGCTTGTGCTATTTGGTTATTTCACTGCAGCAATCAGCGTGGCTGAAACTCAACCACCGACCTTTGTCTACATTATCATCTTCATGTACTTCTTCCTGTTCAACATCTTCGCATTGAATATGCTTCTACAGTACAAGAAAGTCAGCAAGTGGAAGGATTACCTATATGGAGAGAGAATGTACATCGTTCTGAGCTTGGTAGCCAAGACCTTGCTTGCTTGGATCGTCTTCGCTGGGATATTCGCTCCCTTCTAGCACATTAGGAAAAAGAGTATGATGAATTCGGAAGCATTCATCATACTCATTCTCTATTTCAAGAAACTTGACTCCATAAAATCACTAGTACCGACGAGCTTATGTGAGACCCCATCCATTACCCGCTATCGCGTGATGTAGGGTCCAGAGGATGTACGAACACTTCGAGCCCTCTGAGAGAGTCTTCGTTGACCGAGAGGAGTATCTCAACTGGATGGCAGAGGCACTTGAGCGCTGCAAGGAACAGAGCGTCGTTCTCCATCTACGTGGGATTGGGGGGATAGGGAAGAGCTCACTCTTGGACTATTGGAAGAGCACAATTCACGAAACTATTCGTCTTGACTGTGAACAGTACGCGGACTTCTATGGCCGTCTGAATGTGGTTGCCAAGGGCGCAGTCCTTCTCGGCGTGAATCTCCGAAGATTCGATGTTCTCTGGCAGATTAGGCAACGGTTTGTCGAGGGAGTAGAGCCGGTAAAAGAGAAGGGCAGAGAATGGGCTAAGGAAGTCGTGATGGCCATTCCATTCATTGGCTCTCTGGCAAGCATAGGTAGTGCAATTGGTGCCATTGGGGCAAAGGTTAGTCCGAAGCTCAAAGGAAGGTATGGCGAACTAGGCGAATGGCTACAGACACGTCTTGGCAAGGACTATATCCAGCGACTATTGGAAATACTCTGGAAGGAGCCAAGGCACGCCGAGTTCTTGTATCTCGATGCTCTACTTGAAGATCTGAACAGGCGAAAGACATCTGGAATGCCTATTCTGTTCCTGCTCGACCAGTTCGAAGACGTCGATAATGAGAAACGCCGATGGCGCTTTCGTGGCAAAGAGATTACCGAGGCCGAGCTCTGGTATGTGTTCCTTAGCTCGCTCTTGAACTGTGTCGGAGTCTTGGCAAGCAGACAGGCCTTGCCCAGCCAGACAATCGAGGACATCAAAATCGAGGAGTCTGAGCTGACAGAACTTGATAGAGATAGCTGTATCAAGTTACTTAATCAACGTCAGATTGAGGGCCTTGGACTTCGGGATAGAATCGTCAGTGTGAGCGGTGGAAACCCCTTTGTGATAGGTGCGATCTGCGACCTTGCAGACTCTGAAAGCCTCTCGCTCAGTGATGTAGAAGACCTGCGTGCAGACACCCTTGAGGCGGTGCGACTCAGGACGTGGAGAAGACTCTTTGGTCAAGAACACGACCTTCTAGACTTGACCGACAAGGCTGGTCTAATGCCCTTCTTCGATAGGAGAACAATGACCATTGTTGCACCCGGTATGAGGACAGATCACTGGGACAGGTTAATCCGTTTGAGTTTCATCAGAGAATGGGGGGACGGAACTTGGGTGCTCCACGATCTTGCTAGAGATCTCATCGTGGCTGAGCTTGGCCAACGGCTTCAAGAATCGACAGATGAGATGGCTGAATCTCTAGAGAAGGCCTCGACCTCAGAGTCGGACTACTCCCTACTAGGACTAGCTCTATCAGTCCGCGCCCTGGCCGCAGAAAGAGGCGCATTAGCTGAGCTCGGATCCATTGTTTCTGACCTTATGTGGAGGAATGAGTTCTCCAACGCACTAACTCTTCTGGATGCTGTTAGAATCGACACCCAAGAGAGCCATGTCGTGATGCAGGGTCTGAGAGGATCCGTATTTACCCACTTGTTCAGAGTGGCCGACGGTGAGCACGCTCTTAGGGAGGCGCTTGAGATATCTCGAGAGCTTGGAGAGAAGATTCCAGACGAGATCTTGGTGCACGTTGCGCGAACGCTTAGCTTTCTTGGTTTCTTGCTCTACCGAACCGACAGAGTGCCAGAGGCCGAGGAATCCTACCGAGAGGCTCTCGCAATCTATAGGGAGCTGGACGAAACAACACTGGGTCGCCGCCCTCAGGATATGGCCTGGACACTCTTCAATCTCGGTTGGCTCCTGATGGCAGTCAATAGACTAGAAGACGGTGAGAAAGCATCTCGAGAAGCACTTCAACTCTATGAGAAATCAGTCCCGACTCCACTATACGACCCTATGAGAGGGATTATGATCTCCCAGCGAAACATCAGTACAGCACTATTTCTCACAGGCAGGCTTTCAGAAGGGGAAAAGATTCTACGAGAGGTCCTAGGAATCGGCCGGGAGCGTGCCAGTAAGAAACCAGACAGTCTCTCTGATGTTCGCGATCTCGGTGTCAGTCTTCTCAATCTCGGAGAATTACTGAGATACATACACAGACCACTTGAAGCGATTGATCTTTTCCAAGAGGCACTTCAGTTGTGGCGGGGACTGGCAAAGAAGGAGAGCGAGGTGTTCTTACCCACGGTCCCATACGCTCTCAACAGTCTAGCGGTGCCGCTTACACAGACTGGTAATTACTCAGAGGCGGAGGACGCATATCTAGAGGCATTCGACATCTATGGAGAACTTGCCGAAAAGGCACCTGACGCCTTTTCGAAGGAAGTCGCCTGGACTCGTCATGACTTCGCAGTTCTTCTCAGGCGAACTGGGAGAGCATCAGAGGCCGAAGTAGAACTGCGCGAGGCTCTTAAGACTCACAGGGAGAATTCTGCAAAGTCCCCCGACAGATTCGACCACCTTGTATCTTGGAGCCTCAACAATCTTGCAGTTCTTCTCAGACAGACCGGGAGAAGTACAGAGGCAGAGGAAGCATACCGAGAGGCACTTGACACGGCAAGAGAGATCAGTCATAAGGCTCCAGAGGTCGTGTTTCTCGCCGACCTTGTTGCCACCGTTCTTAGCAATCTCGCTGTTCATCTCAGACAAACTGGGAGAACAACTGAAGCGGAGGAGGCTCTCTTGGAGGCCCTGAAGATGAGGAGACAGCTTGCTGATAGGTCCCCCGGACATTTCCTCCATCGTGTTGCGACCACACTCAACAATCTTGGTGTCCTGTTGGCTGAAACAGACAGGGCATCAGAGGCAGAGGTCACAATCAGTGAAGCACTCGAGATTCGCAAAGAACTTGTCAAAGAGTCACCAGCTGTTCATGGTCCCGGTATTGCATCGTGCCTCAACAACCTCGGTACCATTCTCAGCCGAACTGGTCGAATACCGGAGTCAGAGGAAGTCTATCGCGAAGCAATTGATGTCGGAGAGCAACTGGTCTCGAAGGCACCGACGGTCTATCAAGATGTACTGGCAACGCCTCTCTGCAACTATGCACTTCTGTTGTCAGCCATAGATAATAGAGAAGATTCCCTACAGAATACTACGACCAGACTGAAGGAGCTTGGCATCGGCAGTCTACCTGAGAATGAGATTTGGTCAGAGGACGAGGACGAAGAAATAAACCCTGCAGGGCCCGTCTGACACACTCCAAGGTCTATCATGACCAGCCAGAGGTGTATTGAGGAGGCTCATCGCTCTGCTCATATGATTTAATATCTAGTTGTCTAGAAACACTCTAGCTCAAAATCCACAGTAGAGCATCGTTCGGGGATGTATCAGGAGAGATTAGCATGACCAATGACGAAACTCCACCAACTCTAGTGCCGACCTCTGGTGTTCGATTCGAAGACCAAGTGAGAGTTATCAGGGCCTATGTTGTACTGAGCAACAATGGAACTGAACCTGTTCATCTCAAAGAAGTCAAGGGGATAACGAGATTGGCAAGGTCCCAGATCTCCGGCCTCAACTCATACATGGTTCAGCTTGGTCTATTAGAGCATGTGAGTAGAGGACACTACAAGCCAACGTCGGCTGCAGTGAACCTATGCAGCAGTGCCCCTGGCGAGGAGGACTTCAGTCAAGTCACAGAAGTCCTTGAGAAATCGGCCCTATTCTCATTGGTTCAGCAGTACTTGAGAGTCCATGGAGGCGGGTCGAGTTCAGGACTGATTGAGTACATCATGGAGAAGGCAGGAACCGGGGAAACATATCGAGTACAGAGCGCAGTGGAGTGGCTCATCAGAGCAGGGTTGGTTGAACGGGACAAAGAATAGAATCTCAGAATGGAGGGCTTCTAGTCCCTCAGCCTTTCAATCACACACATTACAAGACACAACATCCCGAATCATGCATACGAAATGTAGACAAATAACGCACAAAAGGTATATATTCGTATACACATAATCGGCATCAGGCACATATTGTGAAGAGAGCCAGGTGGTCTGAAAACGAAGAATCACACTAGGCCTTCCAACAATTGTCCGAAAAGATCTAGTCAGGAGCGGGAATAGAATGGGTGTAATTGACAAGAAGTTTGCAGGTTTAGACGCTCTGTGCAAGTACTATCAGGAACTTGGAATAAAAGCGTCTGTAATTCCGGATAAAAGCCTTGAAGCAATAGAGAAGGGCTTAATCAGGCAAGATAAGGGCTACATAAAAGTAACAGGACAGAACTTTGACCTTGTGACTATACGGATGAAGGGAACGACTTCTGGCTCGTACGACCTAGGTAAGATCCGCGGCGTCCCGATAGCAACGAAGCAAAAGATACCGTTTGAATACCACCACATAGTGCGAACTGATTCCGTTGATGAGAAGGCGATAGCAGCCAAGCTCAAGAAGAAGACGAAGGGGATCACCAGCAAGGAGGTCACGGATGTATCTTGGGAAGGGGGCCAGTTTGCATCATCGCTCAACTCAAACACTGAACTCAACAAGTCTATCATGAGATTCATTGAACCCGAGGACGGAATCAAGGTTGAACCCGACAAGAAGAACAAGATCATCAGAATAGTGTTCTCCAGACCTTCAGAAATCAAGAGCGGTCTAGTGTACGGATTCAAGTTCAATAGGAACCTGCTTCCAAAAGAAGCTGTGACCGTTATGGATAACATAGCTGGACTCGCACGTAAGACCACAAGTGGCAGACGCTAACTTGAATGGCCAGACGATTAGAAATCGAACCAAGCAATCTCGAAGTAGTCTTGGTATTACTTCGAGATTGTGTTTGTCTCATACAGAATGTAACGTGCCACTATCGCTCGTATCGCTGCGCTTAGGTTCGCGTATATTCCTTCTTAGACAAGCTTGTCAATACCTTCAATGATTCTGACAGGTATCACTTTCACCTTTAGGGTCCCCATTCATATGCATGGACTGAACCCCAGCCTAGTCCTCTCACTAGGCCTATATGATGGTGAATACAACCAACTTGGAGTACTCAACGACTATCCTCTACCAAGGAGATTCCTCTTTACTGAGTCCGACCTAGAGTCTTAGTCCCTATGTGTCAGGGCCATACTCAAGGCCCTGGCCCTTCCTATTCTTCAGCAACTTGAGGGCCACCAGCACTGCCTGGGCATTTACCTCACTCACTTGATTCTGAAACGTCTTGAAACCGTAAGCGACGGCTTTTCAGGTTCATCATGAACCTCTGGGTCCCAGTACAACTTGTCGCAGAAATCTCCGCTGAACAATATCTGCGTTCGTCGTATCTGAACATGGATAGTCTGGTCCGGACTGGTTTTACGGGGCCTGGACTAGGACTTCAGGACGTTTACGTATCTAGGTGGAGCTCTGCTGAAGCAGGTGTTGAACCAGTCAAGGAACGGTTAGACTCATATTCAAGCTACATCTCACGAAAACGGGGAGATTGTAATGCAGGCAAAACCAGTCTTCTTGTTTACCACGTTAGTAGGTCTCTTCTTTGGAATTAGCCTCATGCTATTTCCAGAGATGGTGTTAGATATGACAGGGGCATCCTATCTCAGTGGAGGTCTAGGCATGGCCCGACATGCAGCCTCATGGATACTGCCGGCAGCCATCTTTGCCTTCCTCGTTCGAGATATGGAGCATTCAGACACGAGGCAGGCGATATTCATCTTCTTTGATCTCGCGTTCTTACTGATGGTCATTGTCGAGCTATACTCATACCTCATGGCCATTGTGAGTGTCATGATATGGGGAATCATCGCACTTCATGTGCTCTTTGTGATTCTCTATACCTATCTGTTCATTGAGAATCGCTAGCTCCAACCAAGTCAGACGAAACCTAACCGGGACCTGCAAAGATTCCCTTATGGATATCATAGGCACGACCAAGCATCACGAAAATGATGAATGTGAGAAGCAGTACATAGACGGCGGCCCAGTCTATTGGAAGTAGTACTCCTAGCAAGAGTCCAACGGCGAAGGCTGCTTGTAGCTGGGCCCAGACTTCCATGTGGTTTCTTGCCTCAGAGAGGAGACCCAGCTCTTGGTCACTTAGAGATTCAATCTCCCTCTTGGTCGCAACTTGAATGTAGTACTCAAAGAGTGTATATCGATTAGGCCCAGAGTGAAATGCTACTCCAAGAACGATAGCCAGCACAGCAAGAATCATCTTGGGCACCGTTGCGACTAGGCCAACTGTGCCCATGACACCAGCGAGCCCGATGATTATCAAGAAGAAGATCAACATAGGCCTCCCACTTAGGAAAGCGCCGAGTCCTGGCCTCCATTCATTTGGGGGTCTAGGCATGCTCATGAGTTCCGCGTCGATGTTCCTAGGAACCTCCAGAATCCTTCCGATCGTTTCTCCCTGTTCCAGAACCCTGTCAGCTCTCTTGTTGGACTGTACTCTGACGTACGCTTCGCCAACCATGGCCACCAAGACAATCGCTGTGAATATGTCGACGGGCTCCATCCTAACCATCATTGACTTCTACCAATCATTGCATATTAACAGTGTTCTATTTCCAGATCATGTGCAGGACCGAGAGTCACGAGAGATGCCGCATTGGCCCTCCCTCCTCTCTGTTTTGAATGGAGCATCGAGTCTTCTCATTGTGCTACACGAAACAGAACTTCAGAAGTCCTGGTATCTGCATGTCACATAACTGCTCAGCCATGGAAATTCATCTCGTTTGGGGAAGACGGAGCACCCAATCCAGTGCATGGTCCATTCCTAGGTTGCTGTGAAACTACGGCTTTTATTCGCCAAGATGGATGACGATATAGGTATTCGAAATTGATCCAGATAAGCACGCCAAGGACATTAGTCTGTTCACTCATTGTCATATCCTTGCTGGGAACAATCCCACTCTACCCGAATCCAGCTACTGATATCTCCGAATCGATGAGCGCCAGTCTTGCATCTGTCACACGAGATTATTGGCCCACAGAAGATTGGATAACAGACGTTCCCGAGAATCATGGAATGGATTCGGGAAGACTTGAGGAAGTTGAACGTACCATAGACCGCATGGACTACGCCATTGATTCTGTGGTTGTAGTCAGAGAGGGCTATCTTGTGTACGAGTACTATGGAGAGGATTGGGACGCTGACTACCGCCACATGATTCAATCATGCACAAAGTGCATCACCTCCACACTCGTGGGAATCGCCATTGACCAAGGCCTCATCGAGAGCGTGAATTCGACGATGATGAGCTTCTTCAATGATTGGACGATTCAGAATGTCGACGACCGAAAGACGAACATCACAATTGAACATCTGCTTACATGGACAGATGGAATGGAGTTCCACGAGAACGACTATCCCTATAATGACCCAAGAAATGACCTTGGTCAGATGTGGGTGAGCGATGACGCTCTCCAGTATTGCTTGGACCGTCCAATGTGGAACGATTCTGGACAGAGTTGGTGGATGAACTCTGGAACTCTGATAATCCTTGGTGGAATCATTGAAATCCAGTCGGGCATGTCAATCCTCGAGTATGCGCATCAGTATCTCTTTGAACCCCTCGGAATTGACAATGTATATTGGTCGCAAATTGGAGGTGGAGCAGCTGGAGGTTGGTACCATACTGATGGAGGGCTCTATCTCACGGCGCGCGACTTTGCTAAGTTCGGTTATCTGATGCTGAACAACGGGACTTGGGATGGAGCTCAGATTGTATCAGAGGAATGGGTCGCTGAAGCCACTACCCCCAGAATCACTACCGGCTGGGGCGGCAGCTATGAACTCATGGGATATCAGTGGTGGTACTGGCCTAGTCAGAGAATATACTCGGCTCACGGACACTATGAGCAGGCAGTCTATGTATCACCAGGACACGACCTAGTGGTTGTCTTCAATGGGAATGTCCCGGATGGAGAATTCTATCCGGCAGACTCACTCACAATAGAGCAGATAATCCCCGCAATTGATGGTGAGTCATCCCCTCTGCCTGGCTTTGTGTTGGTTCTTGGTGGATTTGCTGCAGTTGCAGCTACAACTGTTATTGCCACTCATGTTTTCAGGAAACGGAATTCAGGAAGTCCAGCTAGTCTTACGTAAGGACTGATGCAAAGAGGGCAAGAATAGCAGGGGATTCAGTCAAGATTTGGAACACGTGTTCCAAGGAAACTCACTCCATGACTTATCTCTGAGTTCATTGCCAAAGAGGAAGTGCATGAGAAGATGAACAGAACGGCAAACCTGATATCCAATGCAGGAGAAGGTGACATATGACACGTGAATACTCCGAGGGAGCACGCGCAATGATTGCCTGGCTCGTCTTTCTAATCCTTCTCTCTGCGGCGGTCAGTCTATTCATTGCCGCTCTCGGCGTGATGGAGAGCAATCTCATCGTATTGTCGATTGGAGCCGTCCTCCTACTGGCCACTCTCGTCGCTGCATTATACGGTTATAGGGCACTCTACGGTTCCAACACGAATCAATAGTGTGGTTCATGCCGTCTGCGTGACATCCTGATTCCTTTGCTATAACCGTTGTTTCCCAATATCCCTGGTATAGGAAGATGGCCCAGTTTGCAGTCTCTCTCATGCTGAAGACTGATTCTGCACCTGTTTCTTGGAAGTGACTACATCATATTAGCGAGTTCCTCACCTATTTGCCTGAATGTCCCTTCAGCACCCTCTTCGAGTGGCCCCTCATTGCCTAACACAATAGCTGACCTAGCCGACTCTGCAATGTCAAAGCCAAGGTTCTTGAGTCTCTTCTCAATCTTTCCACCGGCGGATCCGGCCATCCTACTCTTGAACTTCGTGTCAAATGCAAATGCCTTCTTGCCGCTCAGGCCCTCAAGACCCTTCAAGCGCTCAAGGAAATTCTTTGCGGGTTTCGATATATTCCAGGCGTGCACAGGAGTTCCTACACACAAAAGGTCAATCTTGTCCAACTCGTCATACTTGACCTCGTCAACCTTAGCAGTGTCCGTTTCAATCCCGCCGCTCTGTAGACCTGCTGCCAATGCTTTCGCTATCTTCTCAGTATTACCAAACTTGCTATAATAAACGACTAGAGCTCTTGTCATTGGTTTCACCACAAGCACCTTAGACTGTCCCCTCATATAATCCCGCCGACACAGAGGCAATCTCAAGCAGGCGTTCTGAGCACGGATATTGAGGTCCGGAAAACTGTCAAGGAGTCACTTTCCTCTTTCTTCATGACGCTGGTTCGTACTACAGTTCTCAGACGAATCGATATACGGCCCTCGTTATCTCCTGCGTACTCAGTAAGTGTGAAAAGCTAGCGAACAGACCACAAAGCTATGGATGACTACACATTCACCACGCACTTCTCCAAAGACCAACAGGGCAAAGACGCCATCCAGGAGGGGCAGGCAGTCCTGTTCTCCGGACTTGAGAGCAACATCACCGAGAAGACCGGCATCACTCAGTTCGGCCAATCGATAGCGGTGTTCATGAGAAACGATGCAGGTGGGATCGTGGGCGGTATCATAGGCAACACGTTTGGAGGATGGTTGGACATCTTCCTTCTATGGGTCGAGAAGTCTTTGAGAGGTATGGGCTATGGCTCTAGGCTCATGGATATGGTGGAGAGTGAGGCTGTCAGCATGGGATGCACGAACGCTCATCTGGACACGTTCAGCTTCGAGGCACGAGCCTTCTATGAACGACTTGGATACGAGATGTTTGCAGTGTTGACGGACTATCCAGAGGGACACTTAAAGTGTTTCTTGAAGAAGCGACTGGTTTCATAATCAAGCGAAGGAATCTGGAGTTGCTCAAGCCTATGGGTCCATGGGTTACTACTGCTCTCTTCCAACGTGACATAGACTGTCTTTGTCCTCTGGTTCCGGGTCGTGTCATAGGTGACTTGCTAGTCAGGAAACATCTCTAGCAGCATTCTGACTGTCGTATCGACAAACTTAGGGCAAACCTCCCTGAAGTGTCCCTTCTCAAGAGCCTTTGTGAATGCTTCCTCATCGCTCATTTCCACGCCCGTTAGGTCATCACAGATGATTGTACCGAACTCTTCTGTGAATCTAGCCGAGAATTCCTCCACAAGACGACATGTGATAGCCTTATGCTCTCTCGTATCGGCGACTGTCTTACCTGTCAACAGACCAATTACAATGACGGCCCCCGAAACCGCCCCACATTGCTGACCACTGAAGCATATACCTCCGCCAAACCCTGCAGCAAGTTGAGTTGCGCCATCGAAGTAGAGTCCTTTGTGCTCTAAGACTGATTTCACTACTGACTGTGCACAGTTGTACTCACCGAGAAAGTACGTTAGTGCTGCACTTACTGTACTGGGGGACGTCATGCTACTGAGCCTCTATTACGAAAGACAAGTCGGCGCAGAGCATAATGAGCTAATAAGTCGTTGCTGTGGATTATGGACGACTATCGACGATTCGGTACTGTTCTAGGCGAAGATCACTTGCAACAGGACTCTGGAAATGGCAGAGAAGTAATTTGAAGGTGAGCCTTTCATTCTATGTCATAAGGTGTAATTGCCAGAAGATTGGCGGCATTGTCAAGACTGCTAGTACTTTCTCTTTCCGTCTACAATAGAAGTGTGCCTAGATTCAGAAACAAGAGGATGATGATAATGATAACAGCAAGTCCAATCACATATCGTTTTCTACCAAGGGCTTCTAGACCATCTTCCATTCGTTTCATTCCTCTCCAACGAGGTGACGAATCATAGAGACCCCGCATGTACTCCTCGAGTCTTCCTTCCCTGCGATACTTAGCCATGGTGCTTATCTCAGGTCGTGTAGAGATAAAGAACAAAGACAGAACCAACACAGAGTAAATGACATACACTGGGTCGAGAGTCCTCAGCCAAAGCCAAGGCGGCATGAACAGGAGCCAGCTCACGTAGGCCATCATCATATTACCCACAACAAACAACCCGAAAAGAATCCCTACAATTGGAAGTACAATTGCAGCCAACCAGTCTACAATAATCAGGCCCCCAAAGATGACTGAGAATCCACGACCCCCTTGAAATCTATGGTAGAGGGGATAGTTATGTCCAATCAGCGCAGCCACTGATATGACCAGATGGTATGATTCTGTCGGATAGAGAATGAATCGAAATATGGCCATTGGAACAGCGGCCTTGGCCATGTCCATTATCCCAATGGCGATACCTCCTCTGGCCCCAAGGATCATCGAGGCCGCATTTGCACCAAATATCTCCACTCTTGCACTCTCTTCGGCACCTTCAACAGGAATCTCAAGTTCCGAGATTTCCCTGTCAGCTCCAGCCAGTCTGAGGCCGATTCTGGCAAAGGAGATTGACCCCGCGAGATATCCTATTAGTGCACTGACGATGAAGATTAAGGGGTCCATATTCTAATCCTCCATTATCTGCACTTCACCATTATAGCCATCTACTGCAACGAGGATGTCATCCTTAAGACTCATTGCACCAGATACTGATACAACCGCGGGAATCCCATATTCTCTTGCTACGATTGAACAATGGGAGAGAATGCCTCCAGACTCTGACACAACTGCTGCAGCTTTGGAGAATAGGGGCGTCCAACTGACGTCAGAATACGGAATAACCAATACATCCCCCACCTGAATCTTATCAAAGTCACTAGGTCCATTGACAACTCGCGTCGGCCCGATATAGTGTCCTCTAGAAGTAGCCACTCCTTCTAGGTTTCGGAGCACCTTGCCCTTGAACAATGCAGTTTCTGGTAATTCATTGTAGATCACTTCAGGCAGTGAAACATCTCTATACCGTTGAACTTCCTCTCTACGCTCCAGAATCACTTTGCGTAGGTGGTCCGCTCTTGATGGATCGTCTAGAATCAGCTTGACCTCGTCATATGTCAAATAGAAGATGTCATCCTTGTGCTGGAGATATCCCCTTTGAATCAATAGACCCTCCAGCCTTTGGAAGAATCTTCTAAACAACCCATAGCCATACGTGTAGAGATGGTTCACCGATTCACGATACTCATGATATCTGGCCGCCCGGTTGTATATCATCCTTAGAATGCCGCTCTCCTCCAATGCTGCAGCCAACCTGGTCTGACCCTCATTGTACTCAGGTACGCTACTTGTGGAAACATGGTCAGCGACCATTCTCATAATCAGCGTTGGGTCTTCCCTCCATGTTGGTTTTGAGAAATCATTTCCACTATCACTAAGGTGTCCAAATCGCTGGACAAATCTACCAAGGAGTTCCCCAAAGCTTCCTAGCTCATCAGTCCCAATAGCCTGCATCCAAGTCATGCCAATGAGAAGTTCCTGTCTTGTCGAATCAAGTGAGTCATATTCCTCTCTCAGGCGCTCCAGCTGCTGCTTGGGATCAATAGGACTGAGCCGCTCGCTGGTTTCCACAAATCTGACTCTATCAAACGAAATACCTCTCTTCTCGAGTTGCGAGCGCAACATCATGTTGTATAGGCTGTTCAGTAGTTGAGAGACTATTACGTAGTATGATGAATCAGTATTGAGCTCGAACAATGAATCGATGACTCCAAGAATCTTTGACTCGTCAAGAGAAGCTGTGTCCAGAGCCGCGGCTTCCTGATAAGCTGTCTTCCGGTTCCGAAGGAATATCTCGATGTTCTTGGAGAAGAACAGCTTGCGTAGAGCGGCCAACAGCATTCTTGGCAGATACCTGAGAGTTCTAGGACCAGGTCTGAACACAGGTCGTCCTTCCTCAACAGTTTCGATACCTGCAAGAATCTCAAGCGCCTCCCGAGGCATGCCAAGCATTTCGAAGATATCGCCGACTATACCCATGTTGAAGTACGCGCGGTAATAGAACGACTTCGCGAGGCTGTCTATGTCTATGGTTTCAGCCTTCTTTCCGATCATCTCTGTGAAGAGTCGTTTCCAAGAAGTATTAACGACTGGTATATTCACAGACCAGACAAGTGGCAATATGATGCCAGGAAGAAACTCTCGGGAGATTCGGTTCGAATAGATATTCGTGTTTCTCAGGGTTGTTATCTCTCTCAACTGCAACCAAACGATACGCTCACCATCATACGCCCATTCAAGGTCAATTGGAGAGCCAACAGCAGCAGCTATTTTCTTTGCAGCCTCTATGACACTAAGAACGGTCTGTTTGCGAGATTCTCTCGCGGACGGGCAATCAATCCAGTTTTCCCATTTGTACACCCATCTCTCAGGCGTCACACCTCCTTGGACTAGTGCATCACCATATCCATCTACTGTTTCAACTATCGCCTCGTCAAGTCCTGTGATTGGATTTCTCGTGAAGACGACCCCGGAGAATTCGGGCTTGACCATCTCTTGAATAAGGACAGCCATCTTAAGATGAGGACCAGCATGACCAAGACCGGACTTGTAGGCTGCGGCACTCTCTCCCCGCGCTGAATCCCATGTACGTTTCACGGCCTCCGTGACGCTCTCAAGCCCCCTCACATTCAATTGAGTTTCAAATTGCCCTGCAAATGAGTACAAGGATGAATCCTCAACATTCGCAGACGACCGCACTGAATAGTGCTTATTCTCGTCGAGAACGCCGCGTAGCAGCCTAGACATGTTCAGCATTCCCACATCATTGTCAGCAGAATACTCATCGAAAGACTCGAAGGGAATTACGAATGTCTCAGGGACAGCATAGCCCATCTTCTTCAATAGCGACAGATTGTACGCCTTCGTACCGGCATTGGTGTGTTTCGTGATTTGAAACAAAGGTATGATGGAGATTGCCTGGTCCATATGACTACACACCTATTCATGCCGCAGTGCGTCGACGGGTTCCATCCTCGCCGCTCTCCAAGCTGGGTAAAGTCCAAAGACCACGCTTATCATGACTCCGAAGACTAGAGAGTTGATGAAGAGTGAGAGATCAAACACAGGCCTGATGGTAATCTCTCCCAGGACTGTATTGTAGGTCCCTGTTGTGAAACCCTCAAGAAGACCAAGCTGATCGATGGACAACGCTAATGCTGACCCTGTCAATATGCCAAGGACTGAGCCGACTAGCCCTATCACTAGTGCCTCATTAAGAAAGACCCCTAGTACGGTACGTTTCTGCATGCCAAGGGCCTTAAGAATGCCAATCTCCCTCGTTCGCTCCATAAGTGAAGTCAGCATTATGTTCATGATACCGACGCCTGCCACAATGAGCGAGATGGCAGTTATCGCAGACACAAAGAGTTCAATGGTTGAAATAATCGAAGATATGGCATCAAGAACTGACTTGGGAGTGATGACCTGAATCTGGTTTCCAAAGGCATCTTCTATTGCCTCTGATGTGTCCTCGATGACTTGCTCATCACTGGTAGTCAACTGGACAATGATTGTACTCACTTCATCAGTCTCAAAGAACTCCTCAGCGGTACCTATGGGCACATAGAGTCCAATGTCAATTGGGCCTCCTATGTTCGTTCCACCTATCTCTCCCAGAATGGCATCGATTCTTCCAGTATAGGTTCTGTTCTCAATCTCATAACCAAATCGAGTCGTGTATGTTATGTTGATCTCATCTCCAACGAAAGTCAACATGCTGCCATTCTTCCATGGGTCATTCACTCGAGCACCAATGATCACAGATACATTGTCCGGAGCAGAAGGGATTGAACCGGAATCCGCAACGAATGTGTTTGAGAATATCGCTGAATAGGTCTCAAAGTCGACCCCAGTCACTCCGAGTATGTATTCTCGGTCTCCAATATAGACCGCACACGTTCTTTGAAGCAATGCCACTGAATGTCTGACATTCTCAATACTGTTGATGTTCTGGGTGTCGTTGAGGTACAGCTGTAGGTCTGACTCTGTGTCAACAAAGCTGATGCTCTCGGTTGTCACGATGAGTGTGTCAGAACTGAAACCCTCCTCAAATTGCGTACTGACAAGAGTCTGAAAACCCGAACTCAAAGACACAATGGAGATTATGGCAGCAATCCCGATAGTGACTCCCAGAACCGCCAGACCCTTTCGCATCTTCCTTCTCTTGATTGCACTGATTGCATAGGAGAACGTGTCGCGTACAAGCAACTATTCTCACACCTCCTTCTTGATTTGTCCATCAAGTAAGTGGAGGACACGAGAGGCGTATTTTGCCATGGAGTGATCGTGTGTTACCATGACAATTGTCATCCCGTGTTTCGCGTTCAGGTCTTTTACAAGTGTCATCAATTCGTTTGCTGTCTTTGAGTCGATGTTCCCTGTAGGTTCGTCCATCAGAAGGAATCGCGGCTTTGCAGCCAAGGCCCGTGCAATCGCCACTCTTTGTCTCTCGCCACCGGATAGTTCAGAGGGCTTGTGCGTCATTCTGTCTTCTAGTCCAACCAAATCGAGAAGTTCTTCGGCCACTTGTCGCCTTGTTGATCGTGGAACATTCGCGATGGAGAGGGGCAGCTCCACATTCTCGCGAGCGGTAAGTCTAGAAACTAGATTGAAGAACTGAAAGACTATTCCAATCCTTCTTCTCAGAAGTGCCAATTCGGAATCGTTTAGATTCGAAACATCAGAGTCACCAATCCTTACTGAACCCGAGCTTGGTTTGTCAAGGGCTCCAAGTAGGTTGAGTAGAGTCGATTTCCCACTCCCGGAGGGGCCGAGAATAGCCACGAAGTCGCCTTTTTCAACCTCGAGATCTACTCCTTGTAAAGCATGAACAGGGATGTTTCCCAACATGTACTGCTTCTTCAAGTTCTGAGTCTGCAACACTGTTACCATTGTGCTCCCTCCCCAAGTTGGATTGGTGAAGCTAGGTTGCCTGTACCAGACAAGCCGAGAAAAAAGACTTCTGTCTGATACTTCTGTTCATGAGATTAAGGCCGAAGGCTGCAGCTCTCATCTGGTCAGGTCTTGCTCACAGAGTGTTAGGCTTCTTGCGCATAGGGCGGCACATACTCTTCATCACGACGTAAGAGATGACGTGCACAAAAGATACAGATGAGAGCAAGCCCAAAAACGGTGGCGCCTGGGAGGATAATCACCATGACCATCTCCACAACCGGATCACATCTGGGCCAGAAGATAGTCCGACCCACCCCTCGACATGAACCGGGTCTGGCCCCTCATTTTAGAACGCGACAAAAAAGGCGTCCGGTCTAGGAACCCTGAAGGCCATCGTACAGTTGCTTACGTGTGCTCGAACTTCGGTTGCAGAGGAATACTGCCCGAGAACCCAGCTCAAGTAGTTGTCTGCATCAAAGATGTACACTGTCATGTTGTCGCCAGACGTGACCTCCACGTCTATGTAGATAGTATGCCATATGTGAAGGTCGCTGAAGTTCGCGGAAACCCCTCTGACCTCAGGCTGGGCCCACAGGTCCACGTAATCAAGAGGGTGGAGATCGTTTTATTCGTGAACAGCAGCGGGACAGCTAGGTGACTGGACTAGCATATCAGTCGGGCCATGGTATCTGGGAGCTGCATATGCTAATGAGAGCACTAGAAGGGCCACAAGCAGCCTACGAATCAAAGTCCCAACCGGTTACATATAGAAGAAGGTATTGAATCTATACTTTTCTGACCAATACAAGACCACGATTCTCGTTCCTGAGAATTTACTTCGAGATTGGTGCCGTTGTAATCAGTCCAGCACAGTCCTATCTAGTTCGGTCTTGCTGTCGGTCCTACCTTAATGACCCACCAAGTGTCAGAGTCCGACATTCTTCTCGATACGTATCTTGCTAGCCCAATGAGAAGTACGAAGACACCCGCCAGCAGAAGAGCGAAGCCCGCTATGTAAGGGGTCGAGGCCGGCACATAGGTTTCCGCATAACCTGTAGGCGCCGTTCCCAAAGCCATGAGAACAGGTCCTATGATCTCAAGCACGAGGCCAAGCTGGAAAAGCCTGTCTGTCTTCAGACTGAGATTCTTCTGAGGCATAATTGCATCCTCATTACTCAACGATAATCCCCAATCATGGTATGAATCATTTGGATTTCAAGTCTGCGCTTCGAGTATGGATTCTTCAGTGTTCTATTATAGTCCTCGAAACTCGGCTCTGTGCATGCCCGCTCGGCAATAGTAGCCATCCTGTCATTCATTTGCCCGTCGTCTGAGGACAGCTACGACAATGGCTATGACTGCTACTCCTCCTACCCCTGTTCCAATGACAAACGTCATTGCGGGGTCGATGGCATCTGAATCAGTGCTTGTGATCGTGGTAGTTGTGGTAGTCGTTGTAGTACCAGTCTCTTCAAGGACTCTGACATCTATTGTTGCTGTACAGAAGTTGTCGTATGGGTCGTATGCAGTGATCTGCAGATAATGCACGCCGGGTTCAAGGGCCGTGGCGTTGGTTATGCGGGCCGTACTTCCCAGAGAGTAGTCACTGGCGGTGAGAGTGAAGTGGACTTTGTCACTGAGTTCCCAGCGCCCGATGCCCGAGAGGTCAATCACCGCAACTTGGTAATCAAGGCCGTCGCTGCACTCCAAGATCTGATCAGTTGGGATAATCAACCATCCGGGGGATGTAGTGTCAAGAACACTAACACGAAAGCTTGTCCGGAGGGTGGAACCATAGATGTTAGTCACCAGTACGCTCAGCGAGTAGGTGCCGATAGGCAAGATAGTTCGTGTTGTGATTATGCCCTGCCCGTCAACTAAGAACATTGTGTCGTTCACATACCAAACAACTGGTGAGGGGCAGTCGAGATTCAGGACGCACTGGAAGAATGAGAATCCAAACTCGAAGGTTTGGTCGGACGGCTGTTGAAACCACTTGGGTGGCGCTGGTAGATACATCAATGGATTGGAATCGCTAAAACCCGACCCAGAATATGGAGTATCGCCGATGCCATCGCCGTTTGCATCGCTGCCTGCATAGTCTGACCAAAAGTTGTAATTGAAGACATTGCCTATCCCATATACATCCATACCACTTGTAGAACTGTCCACAATGGCATTCCACTGGATGTCATTGTACTCTGAACCATCTAGGTAGATGCCGTGGCTGGTGCTGCCGGTGCAAGTGTTGTTCACCACCGTGTTGGATAACGAGATTTCGAAGTAGATGCCATAGCTGTTGCTGCGACAAGTGTTGTTAATCACTGTGTTAAGGTCCGCAGAAGCGAAGAGGATGCCACCGTTGTTACTATCGCAGGTGTTGTTTCCTACAATGCTCGACTCAGAAGAAGTGAGATGGATGCCATAGGTGTTGCTGCCGCAGGTGTTATCGACTACCGTGTTGTTAGAGGACAGATCAATGTAGATGCCGTAACCTATGTTACTATTGCAGGTGTTATTGGCGATTATGTTGAAATCCGAGCTGACCACGAAGTTGACCCCCTTGAAACTGTTGGTACATGTGTTGTCCCGAAATGTGTTGAAGTCGCCATAATTGACTTGAATCCCGTCCTCACTATTGCTGATGAACGTGTTATTCACAACAGAGTTGGAACTGACCTGATACAGGACGATTCCGAATGTGTTCTCGTTGCAGGTGTTGTTGACTGCTGTGTTGTTGTTTGAGCCGTTCTCTAGGTTGATTCCCCTGTTGCTATTGTGAGAGCAGTAATTGTCAGCTATGATATTGTAGGATGAAGAGTCTCTCAGGTTGATGCTATATACGCTATTGGGACAAGTGTTGTTCTTTATCAGAACGGAGTGGGAGTCTGTGAGGTAGATGTTGAAGTAGTTATAATCGAGGGTGTTATCCTGCAACCTACCATAGGTGACATTCTCTAGGTATATTCCAGCTCCTGGATTCACACTAGCACCAGTGAGATGACAGTTGCCTATTGTGAAGTTGACTCGAGTGTTGCTGATATTGATACAGTGACCAGCCGTTCCTCCGAGGTCGATGTCTAGTCCCTCAATGATGTACGGGTTTGCAAGGGAACCATCACCTGACCAACCCTCCACATAGGCGGTGGCAGAGAAGTTGGCGTCTCCATCGATGACAATGGGGGCATGTGGCGTGCCGGCAACGAGTCTACTGGTCTTATCTGGCTCTGAAACACCTGAGTCTGAGGCAAAAGTCGTTCCAAACGGCCTCGTAACATGCCCCGCTGCTGTTGCCAAGCTCAACAAGAACAAGATAGACAGAAGTGATGCTGCAACCCAATAGGCCCCATCCATCCTACGCATGTACAATCTCTCCCCCGCTGCGACGAGCGCGGTCGAGGTCTGCTCATGCTAGTCTAGAGTAAGGTGTCAGTGCAGCTTGCTGCTTTCTCTCTCCCTCGCAACAGTCCACCTACCATCTCTGCGTTTCCTTATTAATCAGAGCAGACCTAGGGTACTGCGAAAGAAATGAAAGAAGAGGAGAGAGCGACAGCAGACCGTTCAGGAGAATGGATAGTCGGTGTGCTTTGTTTCCTAGGTTGACGTATCACGATAATAGAATGCTGATGCTAGGAGAAGTATGAACAGTAGTATGCCTATGAACCAGAGCAATCCTGAGATACTCATGATGAACGACAAGTATGCTTCGGAAGGGGTCACCTGATAGGTCATTGCCAGCATGAAGCATATGGAAATATGGATAAGGAAGCCGACGAGTAGTATCTCCTGCGCTTTTCTCATTCTTCGATATCACCCTCTTTATCTCTCATTAGTAGAATCAGAACTCAAGCCTTCGATAACTGCCGATAGCAAGCACTAGACCAACCAGTGAGAAGATGATTCCCAGAGTCGATTGCAGGAAACTATCAGTGTTTGCCGACGCGAGAAAGAAGAAGACACCGGTCCCTATGAACACGATTCCCACAAAGACTGCGAAGATCAGAAGTGATTTCGAGGATAGGAGTTCCGAACGCGACAAGGTTTCCTCCATGACCCCTCTCTCTTGAGAGCTTATCAGACTTGTGTCTGATAGCCCGTATACCGTGCAGTCTGCATAATCGGCAAGTCAAGGGCGGGAGCGTCCTTGTTCGCCATTCTGTAGAGGTACTTCTCTGTCGATTTCAAAAGAGAGAATAAGGAGCGAAACAAGAGAAACAATGCGGTGGTCTGGAGTGCAAATAGAAGGCTCGTCTCTAGAAGCGCTTATCCTGCTTGCGTCATTAATCATAGTCTTGTCAATTATCATTGTAATAGCTGGATACAAGATCGGGCTGTCTGGGGAACGTCCGAGAACACAGGCCCCACAAGGCATAGTCCTTCGAATCTTCTTAAGCCCATGGACTCAATGTGTGATCCTGTTTCTCTTTCCATTTTGCATTATGAGCTATACATACAATGTCCCAACTCCTGTCGCTGACCTGATTCTCATTGCACCAGGTTGGAGTGTTTCTCTTGGTACAAACACATTCGTGTGGTATTCTCACACAAACTGGTGGACAAACTGGTGGGCCGCAACTGCTCTTGTTTCCACGCCCGTCCTCGTAGTTTTTGCTGCGCTCATAGCCTATAGAAAACCCAGCGACCACCTAGCTCACACGGTTTCTAGATTGAGGTATCTTGTTCTTGTTTCACCGTTGTTGGTCCCACTATTCTCAGTCGTCATGGTCCTCTATTACTCAGTAGGCATCCTGATTCCCTTGCCTACCACCGTTGTCTCTCAATATCTCTGGTATAGGGAGATAGTCCGGGCCTACAATCTTCCCCCTGCTGAAGACTGAATCTGCTTTGATTCCTTAGAGAGAAACTACATCGTACTAGCGAGTCTTTCACCTATTTGCTTGAATGTCCCTTCGGCACTCCCTTCGAGTGGACCCTCGTTGCCTAACACAATGGCTGACCCGGCCGGCTCTATAATGACAAAGCCAAGGCCCTTGAGTTTCTTCTCAATCTTACCGCCGGCGGATCCAGCCAACCTGCTCTTGAACTTCGTGTCAAACGCAGATGCTTTCCTACTGCTCAGGCCTTCCAGGCCCTTCAAGCACTCAGATGGAAGCGAATACTATGGACCGCGTCATGTTACTCACGAGTGTTAGTATTGCCCACAGGGAAACGGTCGGGAAAGAAGTCGCTTCTAAGGCTTCGCGACAAGTGGGAGGAACCAGTCAGTTATACAGTCACAGTCATAGCTGATGGTACTTGCCGTGCTGGTCACGAAGTTGGACAGTCATTTGAGTTCAGTTGGAGGTCTCCAGAGGGTCTCTGCACAGAGAGTCTTGTTGGAATGTATCCTATTCTACACTCAATGCGAATCTTTGGCGATATGAGAGAGTTGGGAAGCCCGGAGCGTAATGTGCGGGTGTATGGTTGCCCATCCCAAGAAATCAAGTTCAAGATTGAAGCCTTCTACAAATGCAATCTGTGTGGGAAGCAGCTGCAGGTCAGCGATGATGGAGTTCAATCGTACGGTCTGCAGTGCACGAAACCTAGGTTTCCACTTCACGTCTGCGAAACCTGCTATTCAAGTCACAAAGACAATAGAATAGAATGGTAGGCCGATCTTCCATGGTCTATGAACCCTTAGAGCTCGGTTCTGTGGAACCCCGTCCAGCACTAGCGCGTTTTCCTATCATTCATCTGCCTGTCGTCTGAGAACAGCTAGGACAATCACGATGACTGCCACTCCTCCTACCCCCGTTCCAATTACAAATATCATTGCGGGGTCGATGGCATCTAAATCAGTGCTTGTGATCGTGGTAGATGTGGTTGTAGTATCGGTTTCTTCAAGGACTCTCACAGTCATTATGGCCGTGCAAAAGTTGTCATATGGGTCGTACGCAGTGATCTGCAGATAATGCACACCGGGTTCAAGGGCCGTAACGTTGGTTATACGGGCGGTGCTTCCCACAGAGTAGTCGCTCGCCGTGAGAGTGAAATGGACTGTGTCACTGAGTTCCCAGCGCTTGATGCCCGAGAGGTCAATCACGGCAACTTGGTATTCAATACTCTCGCCGTACTTCAAGGTCTGGTCCGTAGGGGCGATCATCCAAGCTGGCGGAATGGTGTCTCTCACCCACACATAGAAATCAGCCGCAAGCTCACTCAGGTAGATGTTTGTGACCACCACCTTCAACCCGTAGATACCAATGGGCAGATAGGCCGTTGACGTAACCACTCCTGTGGTATCAACGGTGAACAAAACAGTGTCATTCACCCACCAATTGAGAGGTGCATGTGATGTGACATTCAAGTCATAACGGAAGAAGTAGGATCCGAACTCGACATTCTGGCCAATAGGCGGTTCAACCCAAATCGGTGGTGTTGGCAAGTACATCAGAGGATGAAGATCCAAGGGTCCAAAGTAAATGTAGGGTGTATCACCTACACCATCACCATCTGCGTCAGCGCCAGTATAGTCTGACCAGAAGTTGCAGTCGAAGGTATTTCCAGCCGCAAGCTCTCCTATCGTTACGCTGCCCCAGTTGTTCAGGAAGATGTTCCAAATCACGCTATTGTTTGCTGCTCTATCAAGATACATTCCATATTCATTATCGGCGATTGTGTTGTTAGTAAACAAGTTGTAGACCGGTTCGGAGATTAGCTGGATGGCCTCCCATGCGCACCGAGCAATCATGTTATGGGCAAATGTGTTGTAGCTGGCATCCACCATCAAAACACAAGTATCACTCTCGTTGAAGACATTCTCGACCATCGTGTTGTAGTGTGCGATATTGAGTATTAGACCGTAATCGGAACCAGTAACGTTGTTCTGGAACAACGTGTTGTAATTCGCCCCTTCTAGGAAGACACCAGAGTCTATATTGGAAGTGCAAGTGTTGTTACTGACTGTGTTGTTGTCAGCTCCCATTCTCAGGTAGATCCCGTTCATGTTGTCGCTGCAATTGTTATGGACAAGCTTACCATTGGTGACACTACGTAAACTGATGCCTGCCCCCTCGCTCCCGCGAGCTCCTGTGAGATGGCAGTCACGGACAATGAAATGGAGCAGAGTATTGCGAATCTCGATACAGCTTCCGATTGTGCCGCCTAGGTCTATGCTCAGACCTTCGATTATGTAGGGGTCCTCAGAAGTGCCATTGCCAGCCCACCCCTCAGCCAGAGCCGTTGCCGTGAAGTTGGCATCTCCATCGATGACAATTGGACCATGCGGCGTGCCTGCCGACTCCACCACTCCTCCTTCAGGTTCAAGAATCAAGCCGGCTGACTCTAGACTACCAACACTGAAGTCAATGGCTTGCGCCATGCCCCCTAGAGTCAAGATTAGCATCAGTGAAACAGCAATCCAAACGAATCCGTCCGTCTTGCACATGTAAGAATCTCTCCTCCGCTGCGACGAACGCGGTCGACGTCTTCTCATGCTAGTCTAGAGTTGGAAGTCAATGTCGTGCTGCTGTCTTCTCTCTCCCTCGCAACACTAAGACTACTCTGTCTGCGGGCTCTTATTAATGAGAGCGGAGAGGTCCATCAGACGGCCTCAGAGCACTTGCGAACAGGTCCATACCTCCTCCTGACGGATAGACTGATTAGTCACCTCTTGCTTCACAACCTCTGACGGGATAGTTTGCTAGATTGGCCGATGACCGGAGATGAGAGAGTTTCATCGAAGTTAGACTATGAAGACCAGAGAGAGCTTCAGGAGGCCCAATAGGATGGACATACAGGGAATCAAACGCGCACACGAATGGTCACTACTAAGGATGGCCAATGTAGTAGGGGTGATGACTGGATACAAGAGAAAGGACGGACTGAAGACCCAGGACATGAGCATAATACTGATGGTCGAGAAGAAAGTCCGTGAGGAAGAACTGAAGAAACGGGACGTAGTGCCCCCGAGTATCGAAGACGTCATCACGGATGTTATAGAGGTGGGAAGGCTCAGGGCTCTGTCGATGGACAAGAAGGCTCGACACAGACCTTGTCCAATGGGGACTTCTGGAGGCCACTATCTAGTGACCGCAGGCACAAATGGAGAGCTACTTAGAGACAGGAAGGCTGGGAAGATCTGTATTGGTACCAACAACCATGTTGGTGCAAATTCAAACGACGCACAGATTGGAGATCCCTATCTACAGCCTGCAACATATGACGGAGGAACAGTTCAGAGCGACACGATTGGACATCTCTTGAGATTCGTGCCGATAACGTTCGCCCTCGACCCGAGTGACTGCGGAGCAGCGAGATTCTGGAGTGGGATTTACAACGTCCCTGCGAAGGCGTTCGGGCGAAAGACGAGGCTACGTCCGGTTGTTGTCGAGCCCGAGTACAACCTCGTGGATGCGGCTATGATCGAAGTAGATAGTGATGATGTCCTCCCAAGCATTGTGGACATAGGGGCTCCAAAGGGTGTCAGAGAGGCTGCGCTTGACATGCTTGTGCAGAAATCGGGAAGAACAACCTGCCGCACAGTTGATGGAGAGATAATCGGCGTGGATGCGACAGTAGGTCCCATAAGCTACGGAGGGAAGTCCGCGTATTTTAGGGACCAGCTGATTATAGGCAAGGAGGGTTTCAGTGCTGGGGGTGACTCTGGGAGTCTGATTCTCGACAAGGAAGGGTATGCCGTAGGAAAACTCTTCGCAGGAAGCGAGGCTCAGAATACTACAATAGCCAACCCGATTCAGACCTATCTACACCTGCTGGATGCGGAACTGTATCTAGGATGAGTTTGGTCATGGTCACCATGGAGAAGGCAAGAGAAGTGAAGAGGAAACACGAGGCCGAACTCATGAAGAAGTCGGGTGTGGTGGGTGTTGCCATTGGGTACAGGCACATCGGTGGCAGAAAGACTGACCAGCTGTGTATTGTCTGCTATGTGGCCGAGAAGAGGACAGAGGCGGATCTGAAGACGGAGGACATTATACCTAAGGAGATTGATGGAGTCCCAATCGACGTTGTCGAGTCAGGCAGAATTCGGGCATTTTGAAGAGTGTCATTTCTTACACAGATATAAATTCGAACGAATAGTGGAGAAACGGAGTCCCAGCCCCGGCTCGTCCGCATAGCTGAGGCTAAACAGAAGAACGACTTCTTGGTCAGAAGGAAGTCGCTTGGTCAGAAGACTATCAGCCCCAATGTGAACATGAGGGCCATGAACAGCACAGACAAGACAAGAGCGCAGGCTACACGTATTGCACCTCTTGTTCCGCTCTCAAGTTTCAGTTCTGCTGCAATCCAAATGACAATGACCAAGACCATGGCCACAGTCAGTAACGTATTTGCAGGGTCTGAGAAGTCCAGCTGAAGCAAAGATGCAACCTCATGCTTCAAGCGATATGACCGTCAAGATAAAGAATACGGGCCATCGGCGGCGAGAAGGTATGGTTTCTCTCTATTCACCGTCGTATACCTTCTAAGCCACCACACTCTCACAGTCTGCCAAGATCTCTGCATCTGAGGATAGAGTCACCTGCTTTGCCTGGATGTGGCTCCTGGCTACGATATCCTCAGAATGCGGGCTTCTCATCAATACTAGGTTGGTTGGACCAAGCGCTCCCATCTCACGAACTATGCGGAACTCTTCATTGGCCCTCTTCACCGCATTTTCCCATGTAGTGACAAACTCAACAGGATCAACCTCGTTCTGGAACATTGCAGCAATGGTGTAGTGTCCAAGCCCCTCCT
>SMTZ1_10000896_pt1 | contig 29064 bp, 34 predicted proteins | sample DeeMarSWOR136_30_FD_25667 | JGI IMG/M metagenome (IMG submission 25667) | reverse complement strand
CCAACAAGATACCCAATTGGACATACATCTGTAAACATAAAACCTATTAATATTGGAGTTGCTACAACCAAACCAATAAATGCAATGTATTTAACGTATCGAAAGAAAGGTTCTATTCTAAGTTGACCGAGTTTTCGAACAGCAGGGTATTTCTTTTTTATTTTTTTAGCAACTTTTCCAGTAACTCGCTGAAATAAGCCAATAGGACAAGCCCAGCCACATACAGCTCGACCAGATATAACACCAACAAAGCCAATTATTAAAACAGGGTATAAAATTAATCGCCAATTCCAATTACTGCGATATACACCAATTTCAATCGATCGTAAAGGACATGCAGCCGAAGCAGAAGGACAAGCATGACAATAAAAAAAGGGATAACAAAAACCGGTTGTTACCCCAGGAAAAATTCCTCCTAGTTTCAACCCTAGATTAGCTGAAAAAAAGAAAATAATTTGTGAGATTAATCTCTTGAATCTCAGATTCATCTAATTCTCTTTTTCTTGTAAATCGATATTGCAACTATTATTGAAATTACTAATACTATCAGTTCAAATCCAGGGGTGTCATTAGTTCCATTCTCGCCGTTTCCACCGTTACCGCCGTTGTCTCCGTTTCCAGTCTCCTCAAACACGTCAAAGGTTATTTTTGAATCTTTGAAATCAAACCAGGTTTCATTACTTAGTATTTCTAGCCAAACAGTGCAATAGGTTGTGTCATCATGTATCAATGTGACTGTTCCTTCCCAAGTATTGTCCATCGTATTTGTCATACTTTCGTTTATTATGTCTTGGTAACAGAATTGGTCGTTACATTCTTCTACTCTTACATAGACTTCTTCAATATCGTCTCCGGTTATCTCGACTGTAAATGATACTTCTGATTCACGAGTTGGTTCTTCTGGTGACCATATTATCTCTTCATAGTTTGGTTTTTCTGCACTTGCAATTGCTACCACTGATAGAAATAGACAAATAGTTAGCATTGCTATTAGGGCGTTTTTTAAGGTTTTCTTCATATAATATTACCTCCTTTTTTATTATTACAACAACTCTTTAATTTTTCCAGATATTGTTGAATAATCCGTGTAACCCACATGTGAATAATAAATATTTCCATTTTGAGAAATTATTACAATCTTTGGAATTGCATCAACCTGATATGTACTCGCTACATGCTCTTTATAATTATCTATCAAAAAAATCCATTTATTCGTATATTTTCCAAATTTACTCACAATATCGGTTTTAGTTTCAGTAGTGTCAACATCAATTGATATAACAACTATCTGATTTTTAAATTCATTTACCACAGATTCCAGCTGTTCCATTTGTTGTACACAAGGTGGACACCATGTGGCCATGAAATCGATTACTAAGATTTTTCCTAAGTAATCTGATATTGTAATGTTTTCACCATCGATTGTTGATAATGTAAAATCAGGTGCATCTCCCCATTCTATATTGTTATCTTCGACACAACCGCTAAGAATTGTAAAAGTTAAGAAAATTAATAAAATTGAATTTTTTAATATTTTAATTTAATTCACCTTAAAGCTATTGATAAGTTGTCAATTTCTGTTTTAGTTCATTCTTAGGCATAGCACCAATTATTTTATCAACTAAGTTTCCGTTTTTAAATATCAACATAGTTGGAATGCTCATTATTTGGTATTTTATTGATGTAACTTGATTTTCATCTACATTTAATTTTGCAAAAACGACTTTACCATGCAGTTCTTTTGCTAGATCCTCAATTATAGGCCCAATCATTATGCATGGACCACACCAAGGAGCCCAACAATCAATTACAAGGTTTGGATATTTCTTTATATTCTCATTAATATCTGCATCAGTAATTTTTATTGGTATATTTGGGAAATTTTCGTTCATTTTACTACCTCTGTTAATATATCGCTTTTTTAATTCTTCAAGTTTTCTTTTTCTAATTTCTTCTATTTCGTTCATTTTGTCTGCCTAATAATGAAAAATACTATTTAACGTTTGTGCATAAGAATTGCACAACCATTATAAGTATATAGTAGATATGGAAATTCGTATATGAAATTTATTCAGATAGATAATAATATTTGTTGTAAGGATGTTTTACAATCTGTTTTTGAACTAAATAATTTAGATTTTGAGGTTTATAATAAATTAAGAGAAATGAATGAATCAAGGGCAGATGTTTTGGCAAAAAAAATGAATAAAGAACGCAGTACAATTTATCGATCTTTACAAAAATTAACTTTATGTAAATTATGTGTAAAAAAGACAAAAACCATTGATACAGGAGGTTACTACCATATTTATTCTTGTAACGATCTTAAAAAGGCGAAAGAAGAAATAGGTATTTGTATAGATAAATGGTACTCATCTATGAAAGTTACTCTTGATAAATTTGAAAAAGAATTAGGCTAATTATTTACTATCTTGTATCCATTTTCTAATCCTAAGATAACCTACTCTCTTTTCTCCATTAAGCCATAACACAGGTGCAGTTTTTTGTAAATCATTTAAAACATCATGAGTTTTGGCAAAGTCTAGTTCATCATCAGTCCATTTATTAAAATCATGGGGAAATGTTACAATTTCTACATCTTTTCTATCAATTAAAAGATCTTTTGTTTGATTACATTTTACACAATTCTCAAGTGAAAATAATATCGCTTTATTCATTAGTCCATCCTCTGCCCATTCTCTCTAAATTGATATAAAAGTAATTATGTAATTACAATGTTTTCTTATAATTTTCTTTTGGAAATTATTTATCATTCCAAACGTATTTCAATTATTTTCTTATATGTTTAATAAGCAATGATAACTAATAATTCTAAGATTATAAGAGATCCTATACATGGAAATATTCAGATAAAAAATTATTTTATTGATCTTTTAGAAACACCAGAAATTCAACGTCTTTATAATATTAAGCAACTTGGTTTTGCCCACCTTGTTTTCCCTGGTGCACATCATACACGTCTTGAACATTCGCTTGGTGTCTACAAAATCGCTTCTCAAATATCTGATATTCTAGAAATAGAAGAATACGAAAAAAATATTTTGACATGTGCTGCATTTGTTCATGATATAGGCCATGGCCCTTTTTCACATACACTTGAGTCGATTTTACTTGAAAAATTTGGTGTAGATCATATTGATTTAACTGAAAAACTAATTCTTGGTGAGTATGACATATTTGAATCAGAAGAAAATAAATTTATACAATCTCCAAGTGTTAGTCAGATACTTGAAAGTCAAGGATTAAATAAAAAAGAATTAATAAGTATTATTAGAGGAAAAAATGTTGAAAAATCATATTTAAGTCAGATTTTAAATAGTACTATTGACGCAGATCAACTTGATTATTTAGTGCGTGATGCATATTATACTGGTGTTGCTTACGGTTTGATAGATATTGAGCGGTTATTGCAGACGTTACAGATTTATAATGATAATTTAACTATTAATCGAAAAGGTGTCGGAGTTATGGAAAATATCTTGATGGCACGTGGACTAATGTATTCTTCTGTTTATTTTCATAAAACCGTGAGAATAGCTGAGCTTATGTTATCTAAAGCAATTGAAGAAATTCCGGATTTTGAACCCTTTGAATTCTTTCGGATGACAGATGCTGAAATATTAAACTCATTGAAAAATATGGGTAATTTTCAATACGAAATAATAACACGATTAAAATATCGTAAACTTTTCAAACAGGCTTATGTAGCATCATTTTATGAGCTTGAAAATCATGAAATTAAGTTAGTTGAAGAGCTAGAGAAAACAGAAATAAGACGGCAAAAAGAAATCGAGTTGGAACAAAGGCTTAATATTGAAAAAGGACACGTTATTATTGATGCTCCCCATCTTGATCTTCTTAGAGCTGAACCAAGAATAAATAAAACAGAGATATCAGTAATTGATAAAAACAAGATAAAATCGCTTGATAATTTTACTCCTGTTGCTAAGGCTATTAGATCACGCAAAATTCCGGATTGGATGATAATGGTAGTAACTGATGATAAATATAGAGATATTGTATCAAAAAAAGCCGAGAAAATTCTTTTTTCTTAGAGATATTAAGGAGAGAATGGGGAAGAACGAAGGTGGTGAGGAGAGATTTAAAAGGAATTTTGTCCTCCCCATTCTAAGGAGTGCATCAGGATTGGAATATATAAATTTTTGTATACATTTAAAATAATTTCTATAAATAAAAAAAAATAATATTGTTAATAAATTAAAGAAAACAATAGAGTTGCCCAATATCTTAGAAATAAATGTATAACCCCTAAAAAATAAGATTTTTAGGAAAATTATATATACTAGTTAATACCCATATATAAAGAAAAAAATTTGAAAGAAGGACTAAGAGAGATAAAGGGACGGATTTTTATGAGTATTATAACACTTGATGACTTATCAAAAGCTATAGCAAACCGAGTTGGAATTGATATGGAAGAGGCCAGAAGAGACGCTGGATTTGTAATGGATATATTTGGATTTGACGATCGTGTCATTGATAACGTACTGGATCCTGAAGATAGACAACTATTCTACATTCTAGAAGAAGAAGGGATGCTTACAACTGAAAGAGAAGAAACTACATTATATGATGGTAGAGAATGGCGGACACACTATTGGAAACTTAAGAAAGACACTATAGCAAAATACTCAAATGAAGAAAACGGATTAAGAGGTTATCTCATTGATAAAAAACAATCAAGAAATTTTTCAGAAGATGACATCTATGACAACCTAGATGAAAAAGCCTGGACAACTAGAAAAATCGATTAATAATAACATTATTTTTATTTTTCCTTTCAATATTTTTTTATCTTTTTAATAAAGTTAATAAGGATGCTTAAGTTTTCGGATTTTCTTAAACTTTAAAAAGAATTTGTAGTACAAACTTAAAGTGATGTTATGCAAAAAAGAAAGATTATTCTAAGTTCAGAATCAGTAACTGAAGGCCATCCAGATAAGATGTGTGACCTTATCTCAGATGCAATTCTTGATGAAGCAATAAAACAAGATAAATATTCAAGAGTAGCTATTGAAACAGCAACAAAAAACGGTGGTGTAATGGTTTTTGGAGAAATGACAACTGAAGCGTACATAGACATACCTCGTGTTGCAAGAGACGTTATTAAAGGCATAGGTTATACAAAATCCGAATATGGCATCGAATGGGAAACTTGTTCAGTGTGGGTCCAAATAACAGAACAAAGCCCAGATATAGCTCAAGGCGTTTCAGAAGGAAAAGGATTATTTAGAGAACAAGGTGCAGGCGATCAAGGAATGATGTATGGTTATGCAACCAACGAAACAAAAGAATTAATGCCTTTACCTATTACACTTGCCCATAAACTTGCAAAAAGACTTTCAGAGGTAAGAAAAAGTGGAACAATTTCATATTTAAGACCCGATGGAAAATCACAGGTTTCAATAGAATATGATAAAAAAGGAAAACCATTACGAGCTGATGCAATTGTCGTTTCTACACAACATGATAGAGGAATATCTCATGAAAGAATTAAAAAAGACGTAGTAGAAAAAGTAATAAATCCTATTTGTAAAGATTGGATCGATAAGGATACAAAATTTTTGGTTAATCCAACAGGTGCATTTGTTCGAGGTGGACCATATGCAGATGCTGGTCTTACAGGTAGAAAAATAATAGTTGATACTTATGGTGGTATTGGAAGACATGGCGGAGGAGCATTTTCAGGTAAAGATCCCTCAAAAGTAGACAGAAGTGCAGCCTATGCAACGCGTTATATTGCAAAAAATATTATTGCTTCTGGAATTGCAGATAGATGTGAAATCCAATTTGCTTATGCAATTGGAGTAGCAGAACCTGTATCTATAAATATAGATTGTTTTGGAACAAATAAAATTGAAATAGAAAAAATTGAAACACTTATAAGACAATTTTTCCCAATAAAGCCAAGAGAAATTATAAATGTATTAGATCTAAGAAGACCGATTTTTAAGAAAACTGCGGCCTATGGCCATTTCGGCCGGGACGACCCTGATTTTACTTGGGAAGAAATAGATAAAGCAAAGTTACTTAAAAAAGAAGCAGGAATCTAAAACCAATAATTTCAACAATATTTTTTATTAGCAGTTAAATTAAAGTAGACATTGAGAGATTTAACAAAATAATTGAATGATAATTGGAGAGAAGAAAAAACAAATATTGATACTAATTGCAACTATAATCTTTTTTTTTACAGCTTTATCAGGTTGTGTAAATATAAAATGTGCATATATCCCAAATGAAATTCTTTCAAACGGATGGTATGAGAATTTGTCATTAAGAAACACTGGTTTACACTTCTTAGGAATGGAAAAATGGTGTAGCTCAGTATACGAATTAAAGGGAAAATATCCTGCATCACTAACTCTTACAACAATAAAATCAATATTACTTGCTGATGAAGATGAAATAAACAAAAAAATTCAAAAGATTATTAAAGAAAATTTTAAGGATAATATACAACTAAATGAAAGTACAAGAATTACGGGAGAAAGAACTTTAATTAATTCTCATAAAACTAAATATATTATATATGAAGGACTGGATATTATTAAAAAAAATAAAATAAAAATTATTGGAGAAGTTTGGAATTGTGGAATTTCTGGTTCTTCTATTATATGCATTGGTATAGCCTATATTTCTAATGAGGAAAATCCCTTTGTTGAATATATAGAAAATTGGAAAAAAATTGTAATTGACCCAAATGGTTCTATTGAAAATCTTATCGGGCAAAATGGTTTAATTAATAATGTGATTTGTCATTAATCATATAATTCAACTTGATATAATTCAAGACCTTCAGGGCACTCAATTCTATCACACATTTTTTTTACTCTATATGTTTTTTCCTTTTGAACAGCTTGATTCATACATAAGTAAAAATAATCACAACCAATGTTTTTACATTCAATTTTTTTTATTTTTGTTTCGTCACCCTCTGATAAATTTTTATCAATTGAGACAAAAAGAGGTAAAATACTAACTTCAACCGCAACAACATTTCCTTCATGAATGCTACAGTTATGCTGTTTATCTCTTACTTTAGTTATTTTATATTCCCTACCTTGTTGAAGATTAAAACAAACAGTTTTTAATTTGCAATTTCTACATTCATTATTTGGTCCAAAATAAATGAATTCGTCTCCGTCTTTAGCTAATCTTTCGCCAATGAGTGTTACAAGAACCATTTATATTACCTTTGTTATTTTTGCTAATTTTTTTGCAGCATCTTCAGTAAGACCTTGTTCACCTAAAATTGTATATCTTTCCGGTCTTATTTTTTGAGCATTGACCAATGCTTCAATGATTTTTTTCTTTGGAATTCTAAGATCTCTTGCAGTTGTAGGAGCTCCTATAGTTTCTAGAAAATCTCTTATTTTTTCCCAATCTTCGCCATGAAGATACATCATCATAATTGCACCAACACCGCATTGTTCTCCATGTAGTGCTTTTCCAGGTGCTATTTGGTCAAGCATATGGGAAAACATATGTTCGGAGCCAGAAGCAGGACGAGTGTTACCAGCTACACTCATTGCTACGCCTGAAACAATCATACATTTTACTGCTTGCCAAACTGCTTCTTCAAGACCTGATCTTATGTCTTCTGCTTTTTCTAGAAGTAAAGTTGATGAAGTTTCAGATAAAGAGGCTGCAAATGTACTGAATTCTTCATTTTTTAGTCTATGTGCAAGTTCCCAGTCTTTTACAGCTGATAAATTTGATATCACATCAGCACATCCAGATGCAAGCATTCTGTATGGAGCCTTTGAAATTATCTCGGTATCTGCAAGTATTGCCATTGGTGACTCAGCAGTCATAGAAGTAGAACCTTTTTTGTTTTTCAAAGAAGCGCGTGGAGAAGCCATTCCGTCATGAGCTGCAGAGGTTGGAACACTAATATAGAATTTTGTTAGCTCATATGCAGCAAGCTTTGTAACATCTATTACTGATCCTCCTCCAACACCTATTAGAAAATCTGATTCTTCCTTAGTTGCTGACTTTACAACAGAATTGACCTCTTTCATGGTGGGCCAGGCTACAGGTATATCTTTTTTAATAATTGGTGTTGAAAGGGTTGTGATATTTACTTCGTAGCCAGCTCCTGATAAGATTTTTGCAATCCTGTCACCAGATATTTTTTTTGTATTTTTATCAGCAACAATTAATATTCTTTTATCTCCGGTAATCCTTCTACACATATCTTTAATCTGATCGGTTGTTTTATGTCCTACTATTACTTCCCTAGGAAAAACCATTAATTTATACTTGGTAAACCGTTCCATGAATAATTCAACCAGTAAACCGCTGCTTTAATATATTATTTTTTCTTTGTGTTGATGCAAATGAAAAGTTGGTTTGAAGAAAACAAACTATACATTTTTCTTGGAGTATTAATAGTCATTATTACAATAGTAATTTTAGGATGCCTCTTGGTACCATCTATTTTCTATGACCAATGGATTTGGAAATATTACTGGGGACCGATAGTAGCAGATGCAAATCCTGACGCGACAACTGCAATTTATAATGGAGTAGTAGCATCTGAAGGTTATACTTTAGTTTCTGAAATAACATATGGTATTATACTAATAATTTCTTTATATGTAATTTATAAGCTTTTAAAGAAACTTAAAATAATTATTGATTGGAAGTTCTGTTTGGCTTTAATGCCATATATTTTGTTTGGACCAGTTAGCAGAGTTTTAGAGGATGCTGATTTTTTTAACATACCTTCTGTTTATTGGTTTATTTCTCCATTGATATACCTTCAAATCGCCTCCTATGCTTTGTTTTTTGTGTTAGTAGGATGGTATTTTGAGAATTATTTAAAAAATAATATCAGTGAAAAATATAGGCTATTATATTCTACGCTTTCACTGATTTTTGTAAATGTTTTTGTTACTTTTCTTTGGATCAAAGGAGCAAAATATGGTGTTGAAACTTTTGAACCTTTGATTTTCTTCCTTATTTCATGTTTAGCTTTGATACCGTTTTTTTACAATTTTTTTAAAAAGAAGATTGTTACTGTAAATTCTGTACTATTTTCTGGAGGATTATTGTTTTTACTTCCAGGGTTGTATTTAATAAGTAAATGGATCATTGGATATCAATGGGGGAATTATTTTTCAGAACCCAGTTTTGACATATTTGTACTTGTTGTGGGGTTGGTAATAATTGTTACAGTTGTTGTTTTTCTTTTTGCTTATGTATTTTATAAAAATGAAAAAATCGCTGTTTTTAAGGAGCCACTTAATATTTCTATGATATTCGGTCATATGATAGATGGATTAACAAGCTACATCAGTATTTATGATCCGTTAAATATGGGCTTGCCAATCTATGTAGAGAAACATCCTGCTTCAAATGTTTTAATGGAAATTTGGCCCCCCTTATTTCCAATTGTCAAATTCCTTTTAATAGTTGCTGTTATATATATTTTTGATGTGTTATACAAAGAGGAGTTGAAAAATTATAGACCTCTTGTAAATCTTTTAAAAATAGGTATTTTAATTCTAGGATTTTCACCTGGTGCTCGTGATTTATTAAGGGTAACAATGGGTGTTTAAGGTTAATTTATTACTGCTTGATATTCTAATTCTTCTGGAAGTGCGCAACATGCATTAATAGTTTTTATTTTGTAACCCATCTGTTTAGCTTTTTCTATTGTTTTTTTAGAAGGAATTTCCATTCTTGTAACACCGTTTTCTAATGCAACAAGTTCAATTTCTTCCCGAAATTTTAACCGTGGTCTAATGCAACCAAGAGATAGATCTTTATTTGGAAAAATATCTTTCGCTGCTTTTACCACAGAAGCAATGTCACTAGGAATGGGTATATCACAATTTTCTAAAACAGTACCTTTTGTAGGTCTGAATATTATCATAACCAATAGAGATGGATTGCATGATTCTTTTATTATTTTCAAAGAGTTGAATTCACCATTTAGTTTTCCTTTGTGAAGCCCAATACAAATATGTGGAACAATGTGTGGAATACCTGCAGATTCTAAATTTTGTAGAGTTTTTATATATGAATCAGTGGTTGCCTTAAAATTAAAAATCTCTTTAATCGACTCGTTAGAACCAACTACTTCTACGGACGCAATATCAACACCAGAATCTACAATACTTTCAGCTAATGATTTATCTACAAAACCTGCATGAAGTTTAATTATAAGATTTGTATCATTTTTAATTTGTCGTATTGCAGGTAGGAACTTTTTTAAATTCAACATTTCTCCGTTTTTATTACAACCTCCACTTAAAAGAAAGCCAACACAGCCAGTATTGTCGAATCGCGTACATTTTTCAATTAATTTTTTAGAATCAGTAATAAAAAGCATATCATTTAGATAAGTATGGTTACAATGTTTGCAGTTTAATTCACATTTATTACCAGACATTGAAATTGAAGGAAATTTTGGCCAAACATGGTAACTTCTAAATATTTTACTCATATTTAGGTCTCTGTTTTATTTCATTAATTATCTCTAGGATTTTTTCATCAGAGAGATAACCATTTTTTTCACCAAACTCTTTTACTGTTGCAACAATATCAATTAACAATTCATCGTTTGCCTGAACTTTATACGTGTCTAAAATTTGTTTAATCACATGTTTTCCAGTATGTTTACCTAAAACAATATTTCTTTTATTTCCAACTAATTTAGGTGAAATCGGTTCGTAGGTACGCGGATTTTCAAGTATTGCTGCAACATGAATACCAGATTCATGTGTAAAAACATTACCTCCTGTAATAGGATGTGTTTTTGGAATTGGTATCCTAGTAAATTCTGATGCCATTTTAGACAATTCATATAGTTTTGTTGTGTCTATACCTAAATCCCTGTTATATAATATTTTTAATGAAATTACAAGTTGTTCAAGGGGGACATTACCTGCTCTTTCACCCCAACCATTAATTGTGGTGCATACATGCATAGCTCCAGCACTTAAGGAAGTAATAGCATTTATCAATCCCAAACCAAAATCGTTATGTAAATGTGCAGAAATCGGAGTTGGGACAATTTTTCTGATATTGGAAAAAAGATATTTTACTGTTTGTGGAGTTGCACATCCTACTGTATCAGTTAATCCAATACGTTTTGCTCCTGTTTCATAAGCTATTTTTGCTAATTCTTTTAGAAAATTCAACGGTGTTCTGGTGCTGTCCTCAGTACTAAAACTGGGTATTATTCCATGATCCTTTGCATAATCAATAGATTCTATAACCTTTTTTTTGATATCTTCTTCTGTACAATGGAGTTTATACTCCAAATGTAAAGGAGAGGATGCAATAAATAATAGAATAATATCTGCATCAGTGTAAATAGCAGCGTCAATATCGTCCTTTCTTAATCTGCTTAGTACAAGGATTCTAGATTTAAGCCCATCTTTAACAATTGTTTTTACCGTTTCTCGCTCATTTTTTGATACAGCTGGAAAACCTGCTTCAATTTCAGGAATACCTATTTCATCTAACTTTCTCGCTAGAGCTAATTTTTGCTCTGATGAAAAGGAAATACCTGGCATTTGCTCTCCGTCACGGAGAGTGCTATCATAAATTACTATTTTTTTAGGTAATTTAAAATCCTTCAACACATCATGTTGAGTATTATATGGACTTACTTCAATATCATTTACCATTATATCACTAAATCTCAATCTCTGTAACTAACTTAGCCTTACCACCAACCCGCACATTATTATTTTCAATCTCCACATGTACTCTTCCAGGTCGACCAATTATGTCACCTTGTTCACAAATAAGTTTTTTTTCATGGATAATATTATTTATAACAAGATAACTTGAAACCGCTCCATTTGCTGTTCCAGTAACTGGATCTTCATTTACACCATAAAAAGGAGCAAAATTTCTAGCATGATAAATTGAGCTCTTTTCAAGTGTCTCGAAAGTAAATACGTGGAAACTGCCACATCCTTTTTCAATGCATATCTTTTTTATTTGATTAAAATTTGGTTTGATTTTCTCTAAGCTAGCAAATGATTTTACACATACAGGCAGGGTAAAAAGTCCTGTTGAAACAATTTGTTTAGGTAACGTTTCGTCTATTTCGTCTTTCATTATTCGTAAGGCACTAGCAATTTCTTCAACATCTATTTGGACAGTTTTAACTATAGGTCTTGATTGAGTCATCATAACCTTTTGACAATGGTTATCTTTAAAATATACATTAACAGGCAGTATCCCAGAATTTGTTTCTTGAGTTATTGAAATTTTATTTTTATTTTGAGGTAGAACTCCCTCGGAACCCATTGTAAAAAAGGTAGCAATAGTAGCATGACCACAAAGATCAACCTCTATGGTGGGAGAAAAGAATCTTAGTTTAAAATCTGCTTTTTTACTTGGAAATACAAAAGCAGTTTCAGATACAACTAATTTTTTTGAGATATTTTTCATTTGTTCAGATGTTAATTTAGATGGGTTTATTACAACTCCAGCCGGATTTCCACCGTTTATTGAATCGGTAAATGCATTGACTTTTTTAACAATCATAAAACTACCTTTTAAAATTCCATTGATTATTTAGATATTTTTCTTTCATTAATTTACCAATCAAATTATTTTCATAAGAAGTAAGTTTTGTTTTTTTAAATCTATTTTTAAAATAGATTTCAAATTCGTTTTTTATACTTTCTTTAATATCTTTTATATCAGGTAGAAAACCCATTTCTCTAAAAATTGTTGATACCTTTAAATCAGTATTTTTTTTTAGAATTTTGTTCATCAACTCTAGATTTGTATCAAGAACCATTGAACCATGAATTAGTACAATGTTACCTTTTTTTATTTGAGCTGAACCTGATATTTTTTTCCCATTGAGGAGAATATCGTTTGGTGGTTTGTAGATAGTTTTTATTTGAAATTTTTCTAATGATTTAATTATAGAATTACATACATTTTCAAATATCTTAGCAGAAGACAAATTTTGCATGAAGTCTTTATCATATATTAAACTATAGATAAGGCATTTTTTGTCAGTATATATAGTTCCTCCTCCAGTTATTCTCCTTACTATTTTTACATTGTTTTTTTTACATTCGTTTAGGTTTATATCATCTATAATTTTTCTAGATATTCCAATTGATATAGCTGGAGGATTTCTTCTATAAAAATGAAGAGTATTTTCTACTTTATTTTCTTTTCTTGCTATTGATATTGCCTCGTCTGCTGCTGTGACGTAATAAGGGTCTGCGATGTCTGTATCTATTAACCTCCAATCCATTTTTAAAAACCCAAACGATATATTTTATTTTTCTACTTAACTTTATTTATTGTTTGTTTAATAAAAAAAATTTAACAATGAATTAATATTTGTAAATTTTTATTTATAACCCATTGTTTTAGCAAAAAAAATTATATTCAGTTAAATCCTCGAACTGAAAAAAGTGAAGATTGATCTTGTCTGAAATCCATACGTTCATTAATATCTTTTGAAATCTCCATTTTTATTTCTTTCGTTTTTCTATGTATTTTCCTTTTATAAGGTAGATTTTTCATTCTTATTGCAATTAAGGAGACTCTTAAAATATCTTCAATTTCTTCATCTTCTTCGGTTTTAAAATTTGTTCCAGCTATTTTCAATTTTTTTAAACCCCCACATATTAACATTAGTTAATTATACTATATATTACTTTCGTTTCAAAAAAATTAAACTTCATTCGTTTAGTAAGAATTTATTGATATTTTTATAATGATGGGCCCACCTCTATGCTAGAAAATCAATCATAATTAAATTAATTGAGATTAATTTCCGAGGGAAAAATGCCAAAAAAACCCAAAAAAAGTAGGTAAGGTTGATAAATCAGACATAAAAATTATATTCAATATGGAAAAAACGTAAATTCTCTGAGCATCTTAGGAAATTCAAGAAAATCAAGTCATTTAAGGTTATGATTGAATATTCTTAAATCTATCAATTTTGAGGACGTTTAAAAACTTAGGATTTGCCAATTACAAGAGAAAATTATCAGGTGCATTTTAATTATTCTTTTAAGATATGCCTTCTATTTAGAAAAGTTACAGCAATAAAATTCCTTTTAGAATCCTTTACTTAGTAAAAAGTTAAATATTATTTTCCATATTTGTCTCATCGAGATAATTAAAAAGAAGGATTAATAAAATGAATACTAGGAGGGATAGATTTAGTTACTAAAAATCGCTTTTTCTTAATAATCATTTTTATTCTACTTTTCTTTTCATTTAATTTCACAGTTATTGAAGCAGATAGTATCTTAGAGATTACTGGACCTTCAGAAGCTTTTGAAGATGAATTTATAGAATTTTTTGTTACACTTGATGGCCAGCCCATTCAAGCGAAAGTCACCTTTGGAGATTCAATTCTAGTTAATTGGACAAATAGTTCAACTGGTAGTATCATTTTTGAAATGCCTACGGTTTCTGGTGAAGATAAAAAATTTTTAGTTAGTGCAAGTATTCCAGGAGATTTAACCGCAAGTTGTTTTATCCTTGTTAAAAATAAAACTGGCATTTTAGAAATTGAATTTTCAAGTGATTACGTACCTGAAATGAATAAATTCAATATCTCAATCAGTTGTCAGGAAAAACCAGTAGGAGGAGCAAGTGTATGGTTTAATTCTAATAAGTATATAACTGATTCTTTTGGTAATATAACACTATCTGCTCCTGATGTTCTTATAACCACTAATTATGGAATAAGTGTCAATAAAACTGGTTATAAGACAAATTCGACAATGTTAACGGTCTTTGAAAATGATTTAGGTTTAAATTTGATGGAAGTTATTTATCCCTTTATTGTCGAACCTGCAGAAGAAAATATTACAGTTAAAATAATTGGCAAATATGGTGGTTTAGAAAATGCTACGATTGAAGTATATTATGAAAATACAAAACAAGATATATATACAACTGACTTTAATGGAAACGCATTTATAAAAGCTCCTGTGATTAACAATGAATACTATTTTACTCTAAGGGTCAATAAGTATAAATATAAAACGTATACCGACGAGGAAATTAAAATTAATCTTTTTTCACGTGACTTATATTATGATCTAGAAATCTCTGTAAATCCTTCTGAAGTATATGAAGGCAATTTCATTACAATAAAAGTTAGTGATGAAATTGGTAATGGTATTGATGAAGCTGAAATTTGGAGAGGATCTAAAAAAATTGAAGAATTAACAGATAATAATGGTATTCTGGAAATTATCGCTCCTTCAGTTTTTTTTGACAGAGAATATTATATCTATGCAATCAAACAAGGATATAATTTTGCAGAGGAAAGGATAACAGTTAGAAACCAAGATTCCGCTCAAGAAAAAATAATTATGGAAGTTGAAAACTATGTAAATGAATCTGAAATTTTTTATGTGACTTTAAAAGATGAAAAACGTATTTTATTAAATGGTGTTTCAGTCGTTTTTAATTCAGAAGAGAAAATAACAAATGAAAATGGTGTTGTAGCATTTACCGCACCAAATATTACGGAGGATACTTTTTACTTAATTTCATCTAATAAATATGGATATGTACCAGCATCAGCTTCAATAGAAGTTATTAACAAGGCTGGAACAGATGGAGAATCAAATAAAAAAATAAAGATATGTATTGTACCTTATGTAATGGAAAATGAAGATTTTACTGTAACAATAAGAAACGAAGTAGGAGATTTGATATCTGGAGTAAAAGTTACTTTTATGGATACGACTTTGTACACTGATTATAAAGGTATTGTTACATTCAAAGCACCTGATGTTAGTTGGGAAGGAATCCAACAAATTCTTGCTACAAAATCCAATTACGAATCAAGTACTAGTGAAATAATCATTAAAAATAAAGAAGAATTTCAATATTGGTATTTAATAATGATAGTGGTAATAATTATAATAATAGGATTAATTTCGTTTTTTAAAAATAAGCAACTAATCTAGATTATTTATGAAAGATATATTTTTAAAATAGTAACTGTTTATAAAATCAAATCTAAAGATAAATGCGAAAGAGCAATATTAATTATATGATATAGGTATATCTGTAAGATTTGATGGGTTAAATAGGATAAATTAAAATTAAAGGAAATTGTGGTGAGGAAGGCGAGATTCATAAAAGAAATTATTCAAATATCCAAAGAAAAATTGTCAAGAATAAAAACACATGAAGAAATATTGGATTTGTTAAAAGAAATTGAATTAATAGAAGCAAAAATAAGGAACCCTGAAGAAAAAGAACCCTCTTATGATGAATGTTTTTCTGAAGAGATTGAATTTGTCGATGTTACAGCTGAATCAATAAATCAAAATAAAAAAACTGGTGAAAGTATAGGGGAGCTTGAGTTTTTTGAAATTCTATCAAATCCGGAATTATCAAAAAAGATTCAGGAAAATGAAAATCGAAATAAATTTACGGAAAGAATCAATGATAAAAACCAAGTTAAAACACTTAAAAATAATATTATTCCTAAAAAAAGCACCTTCAATTTAAGTATTGATAATAATGGCAATCTTGTTGGTTTGAATGTAAAACCAAAAATTAAGCCAAAGTTTAAACAAAAAAAAGTATCAACAAAATCCAACGATCAAGGATCAGGAGAAAAACTAAGTATCATTAAAAGAGTTATTGGTTTATTTTCGCGAATTAGATTAAAAACTTCAAGCGAAGAAGGTAGTTCAAAAATATCAGATGTGTTAATAAAAATCAAAAGTATTTTTTCCAGAAGTTAACTTGAACGAAAATATTGAATGTTACAATACAGTAGCAAGGGATTAAAAAAATTAGTTCTATTTTTTAACTTTATTTTTGCAAAAATCCTTTACACGTTGACTGCCGTATCTTCTTTGCAGATAAAGAAGATAATCCTTTTCTTTTTCAATTCTTAGATTATATCCCATATAATTACACTTCATAATTTGTTTTTTGTAGAGATTTTTATTTATGATTTGTTGTACATTTGTTATCAAAAACTTTTAAAAAAAATTCAAAGTTAATACTTTTTTGCGCTATCTTGATAATAATTTTAATAATTTCTGAAAGCAAAGAATAAAAAAAATTATGTTTAATAATTGGTTATTTAAGCCAAAATTTTATTTTATTTTCTTTACTATCGACAACCATTCCATCAATTTTTTCTTCTCTTGCAAGCCAACCAATTGCATAAAATACATCTTTTTCATCAATCCTTGCTAATCTTGAAATAGATGAAACATCAACCTCGCCCCAAGTATCTAACACGCGCCATACCTTTCCTGCATCTTTACCTATTTTAGGGGTTAAATTTGTCTCCCCAAGTTTATAAATATCATTTTCTTTATTTATCTTGTTTTCCCTTGCAAGCCATCCAACAGCTCCATAGAATAAATTATTTTCAAGTTTTGTTCCCCATATTAGTTTGTTTTCTTGCAACGGACCTTTGGATTCTAATATTCTCCAGACTTTCCCTGCACTTTCTTGGAAAGAAGCAATAATATCCATAATGTTCCTCGACAAAAAAGATAATGTAATGTGGAATTAAAAATATTATGATTTAAGCATACTAAATAAATGTTAGGTGCAAAACTATAAGATAACCTTTATAATTCCGATGAATGAGGTCTTTTGGTTATGCCGCAAATACACAAGACTTGTTTTGTTGCAAAAAGTGCAATGATTATTGGAGATGTTACTATTGGAAAATATTGTGGCGTATATCCTCAAGCAGTTATTCGAGGGGATGAAAATTCAATTGTAATTAGAGATGGTTCAAATGTCCAAGATTGCTGTGTAATACATGTAGATGTAGATCATAATGTAAAAATAGGTAGGAATGTCTCTGTTGGACACTCAGCTATGGTCCATGGAGCAGTTATTGGGGATAATTGTTTAATTGGTATAAATGCAACTGTGTTAAATGGAGCAGAAATTAAATCAGGTTCAATTATTGGTGCAAATGCATTGGTTACTACTGATATGAAAATTCCTAAAAACAGCTTGGTATTAGGTGTACCAGGTAAAATTATTAAACAAGATGCTAGTTTCCCTCAAATCGCCAAAGATAATGCTGAAACATATAAGAAATTAACTTTTAAGCATAAAAAAAAGGAATTTACCTATTATAAAAATGATTAATCCTCCTTTTAGTAAAAGTATTAATTTTAGAGTAATCTTCAATAAATATCATAATGTTTTATTAATTTCGATTGGTTCGCCAACATATAATTATATACGAGGAGAGTAAAGAATTAAAATATTACATATCAATATTTTCTTTATACTTTTACTATTTTTTAAAAGTGTCTTTTTATTTGTTACCCATTGTTTTCTAAAAAAAGACTATTGTTTTTTATTCATATCAGGTTTGTTAATTAAAATATAAATTAGTTAGGGAGACAGGTGAGGTGAAAAACAAGGAAAAACCATGAAGAAAGTAAATTTATTACAATGTCGGATAGTCTCTCTACCTCACCGAATTCATATTTCTTTTTTTAATATTTAAATATTCCGCATTAAGGTACCCCTCCATTCTGTAGCCCCCAAATTTTTACTAAACAATTGTTAGAGATACATTTAATAAACAACAATATATTTCAAATAAATAATTTTTATAAATGGGAGGGCTGAAAGTGCAAAATAGTATATGGAAAAGGGCAATTGTTATTGGAGTTATAATTTTATTTGTAGGTGTTAATGTTATATCATCGACTAGAATGGTGAATACTTCAGGTGGATCAACCAATGGTGGAAATATTTTTAATGTTGATAGGAAGGAATCATTGAGTTATGCTTATCCTCAAGAAATAATATGTGAGAAATTTTACGGTATTGAATGGGATGTCACATTAAATATTACTGAAACTAGTGGCAAATACGACTATGTAGTTTTTGGTGAGGCACCAGATGCCAATGATGGTCCACCACATGATGATTACGACTCACCAAAACCCCCTGCTCCAATGGAACCATATATTAGAGCTTGGTTTTATGATAATATGGAACCTCCATATAATCTTATGTTTGATGATTATCGAGTGTATCCTGATATACGTAAAGTGTGGAATCTGACGGTTATATGGGTTGATGATTTTCCCCCCCAAGAAACTACGTTGACAATTTCATGGGATAATAATGAATTTATCGGTTGTGAATATGATTTTGTTATATTGTATGATATTGAAAATGAGGTAGAAGTCGATATGAAAATCGATTCCTTTTATGAATTTACTTGTCCCTCTGACATTAAACAAGATTTCACGATTAATTGTTCGTTAATTATAAATCAACCTCCAGATAAACCAACAATCGATGGTCCTAGTTATGGACAACCTGGGATGCCTTACATCTTCTGCATCGAAGCAACTGATCCAGATGGAGATAATGTTTATTGTATATGGGATTGGGGCGATGGAACATACACTGACTGGCTTGGACCTTATGCATCTGGTGAAACCATTTGTAAAGAACATGGTTGGATTGAAACAGGAATTTATGAAATAAGGATAAAAGTAAAGGATGAATATGGATCAGAATCTGGGTGGTCTGAACCATTTATCATAACAATTGAAGATGAGCTACCTTACCTGGATATAATAATGCCTGAGAAAAGAACTTTTTATCTTAACTATAAAGACAGAATCATATTTCAATTTCCCTTCCTTTTCACCTTGATATTCGGAAAGATGGACATAGAAGTTCATGCACTAGATGAGATATCTGGTATAAACAAAGTAGAGTTTTACATTGATGACGACCTGAGATATAACGATACTGCAGAGCCATATAACTGGACATGGGATGAACGGAAATTCTTTAGACATAAAATTACAGTAATAGCATATGACTATGCAGGAAATTACGATAGTGATGAAGTCAAAGTAAGGAAGTTCTTCTAACTTATGAAAGCACTATTTATTGGAATGAATTATATAACTATCATTAGTGATAACGTTGATAATCTAAAACATAATGATTCCTAAAAAGATGAAAACGAAAAAATGTAAGATGATGAATAATGTCAAAAGTTAAAGGCTTGTCTTCTGAGAGAATTGCAAAAAGGCTACTTGAAAGCAGAGGTTTCCACATTTTATCCACAAATCAATTTATAGAAGAAGAGGATGAGAAGATTGCAGAAGTGGATATCATTGTAGAAAATTCAAATGGTGAAAGATACGCAGTTGAAGTAAAAGCTGGTAAAGGAGATGTAAATTCGATTAGGCAGACCTTCGCGAATGCTAAGCTTTGTGGATATAAACCTATGCTTATTTGTAAAGGATATGCAGATGACGCGGCTCGAAAGGTTGCTTTCAAACTTAATGTTAAGGTAGTTGAGCTGAGTGAGTATTATTTATTACTAGAACCCGAAGAATTGGAAAGCATTATTAAAAAATGTGTTGAAGAAGTATTCGAAACACATGGCTTTCTTCCATATTCAATAGAAGTTGATGATAAGGATAAAAAACTCTTAAAAGCAATCTCTACTGCAAAAAATTTCGACGAAGCTGCTGAAAAAATTAACATTGATCGAAAAAAATTCGGTAAAAAAATGGAGGATTTGACAACTCGTGGTATTATTCCAAAAAGATCTTTAAGTTTTAGAGATCTTAAAAGATTTTCTTCTTCAATTTTAGCAAGATCTGAAATCATATCAAAACTTGATGATATAAAAAGAAGGTTAAAATGAAGAGTACCCATTATGCTTCTACACCAAATCCAGGACATATTAGTTTTGAAATTTTTTGCTCACAAATTAGGAATATAGATATAAAATTAATCCAAAATGTATTAGCAACTACGTACAGAAATATGTTAGATGTTATACTAGGCGGAGAATTAGAATCACCACAGGATGCATTTAACTCGAAGAGGAATCAATATAATGCAGACATCCTTCTTTCATATCTTTTAAAAACAAAAAAGGCAGATACTGCTTTATGGATTATAAAAAAGGATCTCTACTGTAAAGATATGAATTTCATTTTTGGGTACGCTACATTCTATAGAGGCGCTGTTTTATCAGTTTGTAGATTGTCCACCAGTGAATTGATAGAGAAAGAAGCTATACATGAAGTAGGGCACGTACTAGGTTTAAAACATTGTAGCAATAATTGTGTTATGCAATTTTCAAATTCCTTATCAGAAGTAAAAACGAAACCATTGAATTTGTGTAAAAGTTGTTTACGAAAAATCAACCTTATTTAACATTTTGTAAGCTAGAAACCCCCCATATTACAGATTTTTTCTTTCTATGATTTATGAGAAGCTCCTACAAGGCACTGATGTTGACCTGTTCCTAATAAAAATCTGGGATAAACACAATGACGAAATTGTATATTATAACATTCTCGGTGAAGATTAGGATGATTATTCAACAACTAAAATCAGTATCGGCAATATCAAAATCTATGGCAGAGATTAGTTAAAAAAATAATTTATAATACCATTTTTTTCCTTTTTCTAATTAAATAATTAGTAGATTTATCTTAAAAAAAATCCGTTAAGAAAGTTATTGTTAATTGTTAATCTGTTACAAAGGTTTTTATACCAATAGATATATTAGTATCTATAAGGGAGGTTAGAAAATGAAGAAAATATGTGGAATTATTGTTTGCATATTATTAGTTGTAACAATTACCTTACCAGCAACTGGAAATTTTAACATAAAAAAATGGATAAATAATGAAGTTGACAATGAAAAAATAATAGAAAAGGATCCAGATTTTGTTTTAGGGGAATTCCTAATAAAATTTAAAGATGGGACAAATTTATCAATTTTAACTACTGAAAATAAAGTTACGACAAGCATAAATTCTATAGATGAATTAAATGAAAAGTTTAAGGTTCGAGATATTCAAGCGACGATGCAGAATGGCATTAATAAGAAAAAGAACTTCGATCTCTTTACAGGCATTGGATTAAACAGGTGGTATACCTTTTCATGCGATGTAGACATAAATATCTTGGATGCTGTTCAAACATATGAGAAAAACCCATTTGTAGAAGCTGCGGAGCCTAATTATATCGGTCAAGCGTATCTTATTCCAAATGACACAAATTTTAACAAACAATGGGGGTTGCATAATACTGGTCAAACTGGTGGTACAGTTGATGCTGATATTGATGGTCCTGAAGCTTGGGATATTAAAACTGGTTCGTCAAATGTAATCATCGCAATTGTCGACACAGGTATTGATTATAATCATGAGGATTTAAATTTGAATATGTGGAAAAACTCTGGCGAAATCCCATGGAATGGTATTGATGAAGATGGAAACGGTTATATCGATGATTATTGGGGCTGGGATTTCTTCAATAGTGGTAGTAACCCCATGGATATCGATAATCATGGAACACATTGCTCTGGTATAGCAGGTGCTAAAGCAAATAACAACAAGGGGATTGCTGGTGTGATATGGACAGTTAAGTTAATGGCAGTAAAAGCAGCTCAATATAAAAATAATTTCCCACTTGATAGCACAGCCAAATCAATTAAATATGCTGCTGACATGAACGCTGATGTAGTTAGTATGAGCTTTGGATTTGATTATGATCCTCAAGCGTTGGACGATGCTTGCACCTACGCCTATAGCTCAGGTTGTTTGTTAGTGGCTGCAATGGGAAATCACGGTGGTAGTTCACTCAGATGGCCTGCAGCTTATTCTACTGTAATGGCTGTGGGTGCTATAGATCATGATGATAAACGTACTTCATGGAGTGCTTATGGCAATCATATTAATGTAGTCGCCCCAGGTCTTGATATTTATAGTACTCTCAGAAGTAACGCATATGGTTATATGTGGGGTACTTCAATGGCTACGCCTCATGTAGCTGGCTTGGCAGGGTTGTTAAAAGCACAGGATATTACTAGGAGTAACACAGATTTATGGACAATTATTGTCAACACCGCTGATGACCTCGGTGATCCAGGTTGGGATAAATACTATGGTATGGGGAGAATAAATGCATATGTAGCTTTACACGGTGCACCCTATAAACCAGTTTTAGATGGCCCTCCAAATGGAAAAATAGGTCAAGAGTACACATATAACGCCTTGACTTGGGATCCAAATGGAGATAACATATATTACTGGTTTGAATGGGGTGATGGAAACAACAGTGGATGGGTTGGTTCATATAATTCTGGACAAACTGGAAGTGCATCCCATAAATGGAGTATTCAAGACACTTATCAAATTAAGGTAAAAGCTAAAGATGTATCTGGGAAAGAAAGTGATTGGTCAGACTTAATGGAAATCACAATGCCAAAAAACAAACCCTTCATTTTTAACTTTCCTTTGCTAAATTGGTTTTTAGAAAAGTTTCCAAATACGTTTCCGATATTACGATATTTGATGTGAATATAATCTCCCTCTATCTTTTTATAATTCTTTAAATTAATTGTAAGAAATTTATTGTGATATTTGTTACGATAAACAGTAGTTAAATTTATATCCTATTATAATATTACAAATGTTATAAAATTTAAGAGGAAAAATATGAAAAAAAGAAATAATATTTTAAAATTAAGTGTTTTGTTGATTTCTACAGTAATGATTTTATCAATTATTGATGTTGCGGCAGAAGATATTATAGAACTAAAAAAAAGTTCAAATGACACTAGTACCATTTCTTATAGCGGAAATAACATTCAAGGAGATTGGGTTGAATCCTTTGATTTCTATGCTGCTGGTAGTTCCTTACATGGTCAAGGTGGATGGACGGGTTGGGACAACAATCCCGCGGTGACCGCATACGTGTCTGAATCTCAATGTCATACTTATCCAAATTCAGTTCTTATTGGCTCTATGCAAAATGTCGTACATCAGTTCACAGGTGTTTCCTCTAAAATTTGGAGATTCACAGTGTATCTACTTATTCCATCGTTCTTATCTGGTTTTTGTTCTCTTAATCTATTAAACACTTATTCCCACGGAGGGCCATATAGTTGGTCAACCGCTATTCGTATTAATGGTAATGATGGGACAATATATTCAGATCCAGGTGGAACCGTCTTGAGCTTGGACTATGGTAAATGGCATTTATTAGAGTTTATAATTAATTTTGAAGAAAATACACAAAGCATATACTATGTACATGAACATGGGTGGGTTTTGCTCGACTCTAAAAGTTGGACTGAAGGGTACACTGGTGGTGGGGCGTTGAATCTGGCAGGTGTTCAACTGGTTGGAACATACAACAGTAATATTTACTTTGACACATTTACTCTTCGTGGTATTCCAGAATTAGAAATAAAATCCATAAAAGGTGGACTGGGAGTTAAAGCTGTTATTGCAAACACCGGTATCGGGAATGCTGACTCTGTTTATTGGACTATGTTTGTTCAAGGTGGAATGTTAAACTTGATTAATTTAACAACTGATGGGGATTTTTCCAGTCTTGGTCCTGGTGAAGAACAGATGATTAAATGCGAACAACCAGTAATATTCGGTTTTGGGAAAATTGCTGTCGGTGTTTTTACGGCCGCTGATAATGGTATAGGTTATGCACAAGAATATAAACAAGGATTTCAACTTCTGTTCTTAACCCTGATTTAAAACCTTATGATTACCTCTATTTTTTTCTATTAATCAAACTTATATATCAGTCTTATTATAAATAAAATTTATTTAAAAATTTTTTAAATATTTATAGATTTGAAGGAAGGAAGAAGCTTCCAATATATGAATTATTTTATCCGAAAATGGAATTATATATAAAAATTTTCACTGGTTTTCTTAATTATGTCGTTGAAAGCTTGTTTTAAAATTTTTAAACCTTAAATTTTAAAATAATTTCCACAGAGCTATTTGGGATTCCAAAAAATTTGTTTCATTATAGTAAGCTTTTACGCTAAGGCTGTGTTTAAATATTGCTGATTTATTCCATAACCATGTAAAAGGCTCATCTTCATCGGTATGTTGTAATTCTCCATCGAGATAAAATTCTACCTCTTGAACTTCTTCCAACAAACCATTTATTCTTGATTCTATGTTAATATCGCCAATAACTAGAGTTACTGGAAAACGACAAATTTCTTTTCCCATAAAATATAAACGTTTTAAAATCGGTTTTGTTATTATTATCGCTGGTAAAGAATATTCTTCACCATATGTGATATAATCAATCCCATTTCCAAGAGGACCAGAATAACGTTCTGAAGAAAAAATATTAATAGTCGTATTCCAGTGTTCATGCACCCCAAGACTATCTGAAAGATAGATACCATCATTTTCAGGATCATATACCTCAGAAAGTGGTTCTGCTGATTGATGTAAATAGTTTTGAGAACCTTCTACTGGATTGGTGCCTTCAGCGAAAAGAAAATCAAACATTACAGAATCAATAGCAACCGAATCCTGAGCAAAAAATAGGCTATTAGTCCAATCATTATTAAAAGGATGCATCTGGAATTTATCAATAGTTTTGTGATCTATTTTAGTACCAAATGTTCCATCTCCAACATATAATATGGTTTTTCCTCCAATATGTTCATGACAAAATAAATCAGTTTGTGGAGTGGGGTTTCCAAGAATAAATCCTGATTCATGATATTTATGAACATCTAATACACGTTCAATCCAGGTCCCAAAGAAATTCTTCCCAGATAATGTAACACCATGATTAATTGGATGTCTTTTCAGCAGTGGCATATTTATTAGGTATTTTGCTTCTACTACACATGTTGGAAGAGTTCTAACAACATTAGATTCATGGGCAAAAAAAATTTTTTCACTACTTGGTTCGACCTTTTGTCTACCTGATGCTCCTCCGGTTGAATCAATATAATTTACATTTCCAAATTCTACTTCTAAAGAATCTGCTGGATATGTTTTATAATATACTCGGTTATAAAACCAATTTGGCATTACACGAGATGCATCATAAATAGTTATATCTTCTTGAGCAACTCCTACAACATTTACAAGTTGTCTAAGTAATGATTTTACCACATATGGACTAGCGTCTCTATCGTTATCTTCAGCAGTATAAGTATTTACATAATAGTTCCAACAATTATTTAGGTTTATTTTTATTGCAATCTTTTCACCTTGTTGATACCCAATATCACCATAACCATGAACCTGATTAAAATAATTAAATAATAAATCCCAAGAATTATAATCATCATCAGCACCAATCAAACCTTGTATTCCATCAGAGAACATCTGATCGATAACTTCCTGGTTGTTATTTTCAATGTTCCACCAATACCCTTTTAAATCCGATTCGGTGGCATCTGGATTCCAAACCCAAACAACTCTTCCAGGATTTAACCCCTGAGGTGTTCCAATTGGATCTTTTGAAATTGGATACCAAGTACTAGGTGCTTGTGTATTAGGTTGATAAGTATCTGCAAAAACTAAACCTGAAATAGAAAAAGCTACTATAAAAATAACAAGGATAGAAGGTACTATTGCAGAAGTTCTTAATTTAACCTTTCTAACCCATTGTGAAAGGAAATAAAATAAACCACTCCAAAATGCAATATAACCAAAAGCAATTGACATTGAAATCTGCTGACATGGATATTGAGATCGATGAGGAGCAGGTAAAACACGTATTGCAAACCACAATAAACAAGCTATACCAATTATATGAAACCAAATTCCTTTGAAATTTTTTAATTTCATAAAAAGTTTTTTCTTACAAATTTTTTTTATTTTTTATACCCCCAAGTAATTTTATCATAATATTATATAAACTGTACTTTCTAAAGTTTTCGGTGAAAATCAATTTAAAAATATTATTTATAACTTATTCAAAATATCGAAAATAATATAATTTAAATATCCACATTAATAACTATTAATGTCCCTTATTTTTTAACAACATTTTTAGATGATAGAAAATTATCAATCTGTTTTTCGTCAAATCTATAATATTTCTTTTTTAAAGCAGTTGCTTTAACCTTTTTATAAAATTCTATAGCTTGTTCATTCCAATCAAACACTGTCCATTCAATACGCCCACAACCTTCATTCTTTGCCTTTTGAACACCGAATCTAAAAATTTTTTCACCGAAACCTTTTCTTCGGTATTTTTCAAGTATAAACAAATCCTCTATATGTAATACTGGAAGCGCAAGATAGCTTGAATATGTCTTATAAAACATAATATATCCAATAGGTTCATTTTCAATAAAAACAAGATGTGCTTCATATTTTGAATCTTCTGACAAAGCATCTTTTTTTAACCTGTTTTTAGCAGCACTATCTAAAGGCTGATGTTTCTCATATATAGCCATTTTGTCAAGTAATATAAAAAAGTCATTGATATTATCCTCAACAACTTTAATAAATTCTAATTTTTTATTCATAATAAACTCAACTAATTTCTTATTTTAAAATTATTCGACATTAAGAAATATCTACAACAATTTTTTGTTAAAATTCTTAAAATTAGTTAATTCAATCATTATTTATTAAATAAAATATTAATTTTCTTCTGATATAAGTTCGCTTATAATATGTTGGAATAATGAAATAATATCTTCTTTGCTGAGAATATTGTCACCTTCTTGTTTTAGTTTGTAACTACATTTTTCACTTTCTTCATCTCTATTAAAATTAATTATTACTTTGCCTTTCATAATTCCTGCCCTCAATAATCTATATAATTCATATATATTTCAGTATTTAGTTTTTTAGCCTAAAAAAATCTAAAACCTTAAAATGTTATGGTCTATTATAACATTAGAAAATGTGAAATTCTTAATGTAATAGATAATACAAAAATAAAAAATAGGTGTTTTTCTTAAATATTATTTTTTCCTAGTCACTACAATAATGTTAATAATACCAATACATTTTAAGGTATGGTTATCGGATGCATATAGATTATAAAAAAAGACACATTGAAACCGAGAAAAGATTCTACCAGAAAATGAATAAACAAAAAACCTTTCTACTAACTTTAATAATTGTTGGATTAGGATCGTTATTTCTTTATTATCAATATTGGACAATAAACTATTCTGAATCAATAAATTTAGTAATTTGGACTTTAATAGTCAGTATTTTATTTGTATCTCAAACGATGATTGGACATTTTATATTCGAGCATGAAAGAAAAAAATATATCGAAAAATAGACTTAATAATTCTATTATAAACTACGATTTATATCATTTACAAGAACGATATAACATTTAGATAATCATTAATTTTCTAAAAAAACCTGATAAAGATTAACAAGCGTTATTTTTATTAACTAAAAGACTATAACGACCTGAAAAGGGGTCATTCCTTTTTGAAAATGATTTATTTTCATCATTTTCCTCCTTTCTGACCCCTTTTACAACATTTATTTTGTGGGTTTGAAATCAGTATAATAAATTGTTACAAATTTCCCAAATAAAATTTTGTTGTTATATTTGTTACAATAAAAAATTAAAAATTAAATAAATTCCAGTTAGATAACATTTAAATAATAGAATAATATTCTTATAATTAATTTTAATATTTAAAGGAGGAAAAATATGAAAAAGAAAATAATTGGAATATTTGTATGCATGATGTTGATTTTAACTATAATACCGATAGTAAGCTCTATTGATCAAAATTTTTTAAAAAGCAATGTTAAGTAGTAATAAACCAAACAAAATCGTTCTTTTTGATGACTGCGGTTGTGGTAAAATGAACGGAATCGAATGGGGTTTTGGTTTAATGGACGAAAGGACTAAAAATTTGAACATAGAAGGTGCATCAATAAAACCTACTATTATAGACACCCCTGAATATTTCAATTGGATGGATTTTGAGGGGCAGGATTGGACGACACCTGCTAAAAATCAAGGAAATTGTGGTAGCTGTGGTATTTTTTCCGCTATTGGCGCTCTTGAAAGTATTATAAACATTAGAGAAGGTAACGCTGATTTGGATGTGGATTTATCTGAACAATATGTTCTTTCATGTCTTCCTAGGTACGGTAACTGCACGACAGGTGTGTGGGCTTATAAGGTTTATTCATGTGTCATCGGTTAAGACCACCATTCCTCCCTAAATCTCTGTCGATTCACATGCGGATCAAATGCCTGATTATCGTAAATAGTGTA
>SMTZ1_10002396_pt1 | contig 29072 bp, 13 predicted proteins | sample DeeMarSWOR136_30_FD_25667 | JGI IMG/M metagenome (IMG submission 25667) | reverse complement strand
AATCTACAACAAAAGAAAAAAGTTGACTGTTGTTTAAATAAATATTATGAGGTTCTCGAAGATATCCTGTGGGTTTTGTGTAACGAAAAACTGTATCAGCATAGTGTTTGTCAATCAAGAGGGGAATTGGACTTTGCTGACTATCAGGAAAATCATAATATAACTCTTGTTTTATCATTAATCTTTGTGTTACATCTTCATTTCTTAGAAAACCTGCATTTATTCCAATATCAATTTCATTATCATCTACAAAAGTAACAATTCCAAGATCTGTCTTCACATAATTTGGAGTATGGATAAGTCTCATTTGAAAAGGAGTTGAGCTCTCAGAGGCAGAAATTCGCATGGTTTTAAATTTGGTATACTTAATATCTAATTCATACTTTAACAGCTCAACTTTAGCGATAATATCGATATGAGAAACACTACCAAGGTTAACTTCAACAATACAACTCCAATCATATGTTATTTTCAGTCTAATATAATACTTGTCATTTAGAGGATCGTGGAATAAAAAGTCTTTTACTTTATCTTTTGTCAATAGTAATTGACAATTTTCAACAGGGATTTGTTCAAATTCCATAAATTTATTTCTGATTTCAAATGAAATTGATTCCTCGATTAAAGTATAACTAGAAAGAATTTGATACTCTTCAAAAAATATGTCATAAATATAATCAAATTTCAGAGATATCTCATCAAGGTACAAATCGGAATTAATGAAATAATGTGACAGATCAACATCAAATTCAACTCTTGGATTTATAAATAGCTCAGAATTTTGAGGATCATGAAAAATTCTCCCTGTTATTGATGATATACTAAATCCTAATTTAGAAGCAAAACAATCTCCAAAATTTTCATCTACGACTAATATAAAATTGAGATCAAAAGCACCACCATCATCATTAAAATAATCTTCAAAGACAACGAATTTTCGGTCAATGATGTATGAGAAAGTAGGTGAAAACTCTTCACTTGTACCGAAATTATCATAAACTATAGAATCTATGAACTCATATGTTTCAGTTCTGTAATTGTACATATAAATTTTTAATAGAGCAGCATTTTTGCTTTCTTTAGACATGATAGCTTGCCCAGTACTCAAGTCAGTACTTAATATTTCATAGCCAGGAATTCCATCTAATTTGTATGTAATTTCAAGTTCTAAATACTTTGTATATCTACTAACAAAATCTTCTGAAAAAGTCAGTGAAATCGGTTCTAAAGTAGAAATTTGATCTTTTTTCCATTCAAATGCATGATACAATATATCTGCAAAGAGTAATCCAGAATATTCACTTTTAAGCATAATTGAGTCGTCTAATTGATTATAGGAATAATCAGTAATTTGTTCATTTGATTCTGTTCTTAATTCAGTTATTTCAAAATCAAATCCATATTTGAGTATAGATTTATCAAATTTATACTGCAAATTGTCAATTTTTTGCAATTGGATACTATTTTGAGCAATTTCTATATAGGGCAAATCTACAGGAAGTGAATTATAGAGAAAATCTGAATTCTTTGTGTATATTTCAAATGATGCATCTAGCATTTGTTGAGCATAATGACCGGTAAATAGATGAGCGTCAACGAGACAATTAGTCATAGATGTCTCAATAGTGAAGCAAAGATCTTCGTAATAGCCCATTGAAATTGCTTTAGCTATTGCATCATAATCATCTGTAAATTCTGAAATATCAATTTCAAATTCATGTTGATTGAAACTTAAAATTGAGGTATCGATATTACGTATAGTCTTGCCAATATATATATCATTTCCATTAGGATCAATTGTATATAGTTTCACTGTTAGATGATAATTATCAGTTGTTACTTGAGTTGTTTCAGTCCCCAATAATATATCATTTAATCCAGATTTAAGTTTTAAAAACAATCTACCACCAGAGAAATCCTCATAAGAATCTAAAATATTATACTTGTAGAGAACATAATCTTTAAGTGCAAATCGATTTAGATAAAATCCATTACTTTTGGCAAAATGAATGGCACCACGAGGATTTTGTTCTGGTAAAGGGGGTGAATCAAATTCAACATAGAGTCTATCTTCGATCTCATCATGTTTCAGAGTATACCCTACTTGTAGATCAGGGTGTGTGTGGGTTCCATAGTAATGGTCATTATCAAGGACTTCACTTATAAGGAACGGTTGTTCAAATAAAAAGGGTTCTATATTAAAATTTTCGGGTAAATACCAATACGTTCCTTGTTCAAGAGGTATTTGTGGTACATATTGAATTAGAACTTTAGAATATAATTCATTATTGGAGTCAATTTCAATGTAATTATCTTTTATTTGATAATTAAATATTGGATATTCTTCTGTCTTACTATCAGATGTCTCATAAATTCCTTTAACCATGACAAGTTCTCCTACTTGAGGATAAAGATCTCCCAAGTAGATTTTAGAATTTTCTTCAAAATCGAAGATCTTTGACAAATACGATTCAGAATACAATAGATTTTCTTTTTCTAATAAAAGAGCACATTCGGAAATTTGTATAGATTGGCTAATCTCAATAGGAATAAAAGGATCTTCTCGATCATATAATAAATAATTACCAGAACCAGGATTGTCATAATTACCTGGAATAATGTATGATAAAAGGGCAAGATTTAGTCTGCCATCAGGTAAAATATCTACAAGGTTAATATCCTCAAAAAGTATTGGTTTTACTAAAATTTGAGTGTAAGGGTCATTAATCGTTAAAAACATATCTTGCAGAATTTGAGGATTTTGCAAATAAAATAAGTTTGAGACTGTTGGATCATAGCCTTGAAGACTGGGTTCAATTTTCCAAATTTCTTTATATGTTTGAAAATTATCATTTGAAGCCTGTATAATTCCACTAAAGTCTTTCCATTTTTGATTGCTCTTGTCATAGTACATTAACCTAGATCTGATTAACCAGTCGTTAACAGAAGAAGCTCTTCCCTTTAAAGATATATCAAAGCTAAAAGAAAATTCCAAATCTACATGTGTAATACTTTCTAAATTAATAGTTCCATAATCTAGCTCAATTGGAGTAAGTAATCCAATATTTATATCATCTATAGCACTATTTTTAAACCTATTAGTGTTGTAATCTAAAGTAATTACATCATATCCTTGTTTCCCTTCAATATAACCATTAGTTAATAGAGTATTATCTGTGTCAGGGAAGACTTTAAACTCTAATTGTACATCATCAATTAATAGATCTGTGAAAATACTTTCATCACATCGACCAAAGATTGGTGTAATTATTGAATTTTCAAGTATAAATTGGATATTATTGTTGCCAAAAAATGGATCATTAAAAAATCCAGAACAAAGTGGATCGGTATTATAAACTGCTTTAGAAAAGGTTGAGTCTAACGTGAAAGCACGCATATCATTATGAATAGGTATAGGAGTTATCTCATTTAACCAATATAGATAAAGATAATCCAATTTTATATAACGAGATTCCCCTAAATCTATGCTTAAAGAATTAAGATCTTTTATAAAATGATGACTTTTTGTTATCTGTGAAGTTCCAAAAGTAAATTCTTCTAAATCATTTACTAAAAATGAAGCAGTTCCCTCGTTAGTATATCCCTGAAATTGGAGATAAAAATTATTTTCATTGTTAAATAGTTCAGAGTTAAAGTCAAAATCAATATAAGAATCAGAGTGTCTACTTTTACATTCTAATCGAAGGTAATCATAAGTAAGATACAATTCAGGCACTTGAAATAAAGCTTCATGATAAGTATGCGATACAATTCGAAACGTAATTATACCATTAATACCATATCTTTCCCTGAAGGAAAATAAATCCCCTGTATTAGTTATAGTCCTCGATGTGTCTGCCCAGTCGTTTATTGTCAATGGATTGTTATGGTCTAAATGGGCATCATACATTTTGACGTAATCATCCACAATATAATCGTAGATATATAAGTCAGACCAAGCATTACGAATGGGATCATTTTTTATATCCATCTTAATACGATAGTGTAAGGTTATTTCTTCAATAGGATCCGTGAAATAATTAGGGCTAGGTATACCCATATGAAATTCTTGATATGCCGTGATAGGAAACTGAAATAGATCACCATAAGCATTTAACTTAAACTCATTTAAGTCATATTTTGTTTTGCAAGCGTCATACGGATCACCATGAGTTCCACTTCTGGTTCTTTTTGGTTCCCACCAATATCCCATTATAACTTGACCAAAATAGCTGGTGCCTGTACTAGGCGTATTTATAACCTTATATTTATCACCATCATCATCCTCTAAATAAGATAAAGGAGATGGGAGAGTGATATATTTAGAATTTATAGGATCCTGACCTATTACATATTTAGGAATAGCAGGAGTCATTCCTGCGGAGATTATTCCTTCTTCATTATATTGATAGCTATTTTGAAGTATACCATCTAATTGTTCATTCATCTTATATGAGGGAGTGAAATTTAGATCAAAAACATTATTGGGGGTCATATCATCTTGAAAACTGTAAATTATATCGATATCAGCAGATAATTTAGAAAAAAGATTTTCGGGATTTAGAAGTAGATCTTTAAAATCAAAGTCAATTGAGTCTACATGGTTATCCCCCCTATAAAAATCTACAAGGGCTTTATATTTTTCGAAATCATTTTCATTTTGAATTCTTTTATAAAATTTAGATTGGAGGGATTTAATTATAATTCCTTCATTGATTTTATCATACTTTGTAATAACTCGTGGCAAGAAGTGGGAAGGATCAGGATCTTTAAAAGATGCAAATGGAGAGGGATCCTCATTAACATAAATCTTCCAGATTTGATTTGGACAATCATAGTTAAAAGAGATAATGTTATCATTTCCATAAGCATAAAGATCATTATCAGTGACATGAATAAATATATGTTCATTCATAGCGAAAAAAATATCACCAGATTGATCAGTTAACCGGTCAAATTTAAATTCAGCTCTATACAAATCATGAGTTGCAGTCCAACTTTTTATAGGATTAGCATAAATAGAATCTATATCCATAGAAAATTGTTGATCAAACTCCACTGAAGTTCTAAGAATTATTAAATACTCATCATTAACCTCTAATTTATTAAAATCATTATCGGGGATTGTTAATACATAAAATCCTTCATACTCAGAAGCTGAATATCTTTGAAAGGTACTAGAAATATGATCCCATACAAAAAATTGAATATTATTTTCCAATGTGATTGATGCTTGGGTGGTTATTTTTAATTCGATTTTTTTAACATTCTCTAAATCCAAAATTTTTTCAAATAACATATCAAATTCAATATTATGAGTGTTAGGACTGGATTCTTCAGAAACAATTGTCCAATATTGGTTATCTTCAATGTGTGCCATACTAGAATCTGCTCCCGATTGAGAAGACCCGTATAATATCAAAGGAAACACAGGACTCTCTAATTCAACAAAATCATACCTATCGCTTATAGAATCTAAAAAAGCATAGGAAGAACTTTGGAAAATTTTAATGTCATACGCCATAAAAAATTCTGTATCTGACAGTAAACCAGAAAAAATTAATCTATTGAACTGGAAATCTTTATCTATTATGATATTTATAGTCTGATCTTTAAAGTTAGTGTTCCCTTGATTTATTAATGTACACTCCTTCTGAAGAATATCATCATTGAAAAATTTTAATTTAATTTCGTTTGATGAAGATGTTTTGCATTCTAAATTAACTACGTCCCCTGATAGGAGTGTTACTTTATCGTATATAGGGCTTCGAAGGTTTAAAGTTTCAGTTTCATCTGTTTGCATGTAAATTAACCCATTTCCAATATAACCTTTTGATAAGTAATGATAAACTTTTGGTCTTTTTTCCACTTTGGAATATTCAGATGAATAAAAATAGAATCCATTTAAACTCGATTCCTCACTTGAAGCAAGTTTGTATGCAGTGTAAGGATCTCCTAAATCAATTAAATTTACACCCGAACTATTAATGATATTTGTTTTTAAGTAAACTCCTTGAGGTTGATTATTCCAGTTAATCTCAGACTCATCAAAGTCAGTAATCGCAAATGTTTCAATAACAGCAGGAAAATCTCCGTTATTAATATAGACTTCTAGCTGTGAATTTTGAGTACTTCCCGACATTAAATAAGGGGAATCTACTTTAATAAAACTGTTTTTATGATAGAAAGGTTCAATCTCATACGTTATATCAAGTAGAATTATATCGATAATATATTGATACTCAGGATCTGTATCACCTGGAGTTACAAGTTCAAGTTGTAAATTATTTAAATCGTCTTGATTTCCATCTAAATTGCTCCAAGTAATACTTTCCCAAGAATAATATCCTTGCGGTTCAAAATTAAAAGCTTTCTGTTGTATCCAATTACCTAATTTTAATCTGATCTTCAGTGGAGGATCACCATACCATTGCAAACCGTAAATTCGAGCAGTAATTTCTGTAACTTTATTTCTCGAACCTAAATCGATTGTATCTTCAAAACCAAACCGTTCATATGCTCCTGTACCATCATTTCCTATGATGAGGTTATGGAAAGATCCTGTTGTGTAACCATCCCGGTATCGAACACGTTCATAATGATATAATCCTTCTTCAGGAGTATTATCTACCCTCCATTGCGTCAGAATATCTTTATTAGGACGAATGGTTTCGGTCTTATATCTAACGTATTTATCATAATGTACTCCAACATTCACATCAGACCCATAATTAGTCGTTGGGAAATTCTGGTTTGTATATGTATCTTCAATTACATCTAAAGTTAAAGAGATTGTTGGATCACTAACGTCGTGAAGATCCCAATTATCATTTTCAAAAGTCTCGTGGAACTTAATCTCATTCGAGCATTCTTTAATATTAAAACTACTATTTCCATATAATCCAAAACCATTTGGTGTGAAATCAAATTTGTCAGAAACCTTTTGATTGTCAAAAATGTATGAATCAATAAGATTTGAATCAAAATTGTCATAGTTCAGATAGTTAGTATCAGTTTGAACATAAGTCTTAAAATCTCCAATACAAAGATATGCTTCAGATGGACTCACCCATTCCTTTTCTGTTATTAATCTTATTTTAAATTCATGGTTATTATTCAAAAAATCATTATAAAAATCTGCTTTTGTGAACTGAGTAGATAAAGTGGGTGATGGAAATGGATTGGTTAAAGTGGTATAAAAACTATCTGGATTAATAACTAGATTGCTGATCTGAAATTTGTTTGAATTGAATGAATTATCATGAAATAAAAACTTATCAGAATCCTTCCAAAAATTATTAAGATCAAATGTACCGGTTAGATCATTAATTATGAAATTAGAACCCATCTCAATTGAATTGTCAAACCATAAATCATTATTTTCATCAAGACTATAAGGGAAGCAATTTCCAAAATTAATAGTTTGTATATTATTTGAATCTGTTGTTGACCATCTTGGCCTGAAACGATCATCATTACTTTGATCTATTGGGTTCCATGTCCAAAAGTCATAATCAAGTGATGACAAATCATAATATCCTGTTCCTGGGATTAATTTTCCCATTGGAATTGATTGCCATTGATCAGACACAAAATTGTACATTTGTAATGAAAGAGAATAATCATCTACAAAAGATGATGCAATTACGGACCCATCAAAAGCAACTTGAATATTGAATGCTTCCCTATCAATAAGAGGTAGTTTATATGTTAATTCAATTCCAAAAATATCAATGGAATCCATATAAATAGAGATATATTCATCCAAATTTGAAAGTGTATATTCTAATTCTTTTATAGAATCTAGCTCTTGAAAAGACTTAAAAATTGATGAACTTGGAAGAGATCCAGAATTAGATAAACCGCTTAATATCTCACTAGAACGGAGATTATAATCCATCAGTCTGTTTCTAATTAAAACAACTTGTTCATTATTAGAATCAGCATCAAAATCATAATAGTTAAAGACTCCTGGTATATCGTTATTGTGAATAGAGTCATAATACATATCAGAAAAATCATAATCTTCAGAAATGACTGGATTTGACATCCAAACTTTATCTATATAATTCCCTTCAAACCCGTCATCGAAACTGTCTATCAAATCATCTTGCCCTGTTAATTTCTGGGAGAGAATACCAGAAGCGTAACCATCATCACCATAATAAATTAACGAGTTCTCTAATTCTGGCATACTGATATATTCTGAGCCCCAAGTATTCTCCCATCCAGTCATAATGGTCGGGAACAACGTATTTGTCCCTATTCCAGATTTAACTGGCAAATATTGATAATTTATCCCTCTGTAGTTCCAATCAAGTTCCTCTAATGATCTCCAATCCGCATAAGGATCCTTATATGAAGTAGCAGGATTTAACCATAATAAAGGAAGAGCTGAATCCTCAAAAAACTTGCTAGAAGCCGAAATATCTTGAATTGTGTTAATACTTTCATATGTGTTAAAAGAACTATCAATAGATTTACGGTCTTCATCTTTAAATGAGAGATATGAATATGCAATCATTAGATTATCTAAAATATCCCAGATTGAAGAATCTAACTGAAGATCGAAACTAAATCTTGAGTGAGTTATATAATAAAGATTCTTAGCAAGCTCAATCCATAGGTTATTCTCTTCATAATAAATTTTATTTACTTCAAAAATAGGAGTATCCTTTACATTATCTATTATAAAGCGAGGAACTCCCTGTAATTTAAAGTTTAAAAGATCATTGTAAGAATATTGAATGTTTGTAAATTTAATTGGATTAATAATTATATTCATTTCTTCTATATATTCAATGGTTGTTTTAAAAAGACCAGAATTACTTGAAATAATTAAGTTCTTCTGATTATTATCATTAATAAAAAGTAAATCAAGAATCTTAAATCGTGTTTCATCAAAATCGCTTACCTCGTATTCTACCCATGTATCGAGTTGTTCATTATATTTAAGACATTTAATAATATCCATTTTCCCAATATTCATTCGGTTAATTCCTAAGATAATTGTATCAATCCCCTCTATAGAATCATATTCAATTAGATTGATATTACCTAAGACAGATGTATCCAAGACACTTTCTAAAATCAGATCAAAAGTATATAGATATAATTGTGAATTAGAAGTACCTGCATCGTTTCCTCCAATCATAATTTTTAATTGATTGCTATTCATAAAACTATCAATAATCTTTATAGAGGTAGGAATAATATTCGAATCAAATACAACTGGACTTTCTGACAAAATTAAATCAAATTGGGAATTAAAATAATATTTAGCAAGCTCTAAAGTTCCTAAATTTTCTTGAAAAAGTATAAGTGTTGTTTCAGTTGTAGATTGGCTAGAATAGACATCAAATATTGAATACACCAAATTGGGATTAGCAATACAATCTTCTTTTATAACCCATTCTGAGTTTTGGTCTAAATATATAACGTCTATTTGGGATGGTGAGATCCGAATAATTTCATCAATATTATCTCCATCTATATCAATTATTTTAAATACTTGATTGGGAATATTTTTAATCACTCCCTCATTACTTAAGATATTATCAATTATCCACCCATTTACGGAATCAAACTTATAGATAACAATATCAAGCTGTCCGGAAACATCATATAAAATTACCGGTTTCCACTCTTCAGTTCCATCAAAAATTCCCCATGATCCCCAAATATTTGAGACGGTAATAGGAACGATTTTCAAGGGTAAAAATTCATAAGTGAAGTTGTTCATTGAATCGATAAAATCTTTATCTTCATTAATATCCCAGGTAATTGTATAATCTGCATTCACGCCAGAAACTTGAAGTGTTGTAGGTTGAGTATAGAGAGGAATCCAGTCACATACCAAAGGATCATAATAATTTACTACAATATCCCAAAGATTAATATCAGTGTTTTGTAAATAGAAAGAACCAGTGAAATCATATAGATTTGAACTTAGAGAGGGATCAAATTCAATAATATCTCCAAATACAACATCTGTTAGGAGTTCAATAAGATCATAATCAAATAATTTTATGTCATAATTTATGATTATATTATTACCTGCTTTATCGAAGACATAGGCTTTTATGTAATAATCAACAGGAATTTCACCAGAGAGATCATATTCAAAATAAAAGCTCCAAAACATATCACTTGAATAGAAAGCTCTTCCTATTAAAGTAAAATTAATACGATCATTAGAGCCGTAAATATATATTCGTTCTACATCGATATTATTATTTTCATCTACAACTATTGGACTTATATCTATGTTAATTGTACTATCAGAAAAATTCTCAGTGCCAAAAACTAAAATCCCCTCAGAACCACTAGTTTCACCTAAATTCCATTGAAACATTGGGGTGCCAGAAATTTGACTATCAAAAATTCCTTTAAACTTTCTTGTTATGAATGTATTCGGAACGGAACCAATAGTGTTTCCTACTCCATCTAAAATTTCAAACCAGAAGAGGAATTCATCCCCCTGATTTATTGAAGGAATAAAAGATGAAATATCAAAGGAGTCTAAATCCCATAATATTGTATCTAAATCAAATATTAAAGGAATACCAACGGTAACTGCCTCATAAAATAGAGCTTGAACCTGATTTGAGGATGAAAGGAGAAATCTATATTTATCATCAATCTCAATAAATAATGAAGTACCAACCTTGTATATGGAGAAATCTTCAATTACTTTATTACCAATTTTAATTTTTTGTATTGCCTTAATATTTTCCAAATTTGTGTTCCCCATATCATAATTAATAATCTCATAAACTAATGTATCATAACTGAGTGTTTGACTAAATGTTATAGGATGATACATTAATGGATAAGTATAGTACATTATAACCGATTCTATGCCCAATCGAGATTCTAAATATTCAAATCCAGAAATATCTAACCAATTAAATCCATCAAATAATTCATCCATAGTAGATAAAGTAATATTTTGTCGGGTGTTAAAATGCAAAATATCCTTTAAATCGATTGTGTAAATAAGTTCCCCATTCACGAATACATAGTTATTTATAGAGTTTAATATAGGAGCAGAATTGTCAAAATATATATCTAGATAACTAGTTTCGGCAATATTTCCAGCTTCATCAAGAACTTGGACAAAAATATCGTATCTTCCATCTGGGAGTTGATTTGTATCAAATAAGATTTGCCATTCGGTTTTGGTAAATGTTATTTCAGTTTTAATAAAAGAAATATCGAGGGAATTATATATAGCATTTGAAATAATATTTTCACACCATAAAGAAACTGTGTAAGGAGAGATATCATCGATATCAATTCGAATAAGGAAAATACCATTCCATGGATCAGAATCAGAATATATATTAGATAATTCAGGACTAGATTTATCGAAATTTATCGAAAATTCTTTATTCGATATGAAACTTAAAGAATCTTCACATACAAGTTTATAAGAAGTTATTCCTTCTGAAATTGTGGTGTCATTAAAAATAAAAGTATATAAATCTCCTTCAATAATCCATGTACCTGTCAAAGATTCATTAAACTGATAGGAGATGATCTCAGAAACATCTGTTATAAAAAATGAAATATTACCATTAAGAGGATTTACAGAAATTCTATCATTAAATTGGTTATAAATATTTGGACCTTTAAAATCGATTTTAATAATCTCATCTAAAAAGTATTGGCTAATAGTACCACCAATATCAAAAAATTCTCCAATAAGCGTGTAATTACCTTGAGGAAGAGATTGAAAATCGTAACTTCCAACAAACTGATTATAAGTATGAATATTATTTGTTATTTCAAAGTAGATTCTTACATCCTGCGAGTTTGTTAATTCAGAGGTAGTAATTAATTTAATGAAAATATCTTGATCATCAATAAAAAAAGTAAAATTGTAAGCGATTGAATCAACTATAATCTCAGAGATATAACTAATATTCTCTCCAGGTTGTAAAGATGGAAGAGGTAGCAAGAGTATTTTATTATTGATTTCAATGTCAGTATAATCTTGAAAACCATAACTATCATTAACTCCTTTTAAACTCACAATATCAACAACTACATCGTTTTTATCCAAAATTTTGATATTCGCTAACTTATTATTAACGATATAAGGTATTTCATGATCATTTCTATATGTATTAGCACCAGTGACAAAACTCATCCACACGTTATTGCTTTGAGGCAGTGAATTGGGATCAATTTCGATAGAGGATATATTAACTACATCCGAGAAGATTGTATTAGTAACAAGAATAACAATTTCTCTTGATGTAATTCGTTCTTCGCCTTGATTAAGTGAAATTTCAATTGGAATTGATGCAAATTCACCAGGGATAATATTATAATAAATAGGATTCAACTCAATATCTTCAAATATTTCATCTGAAAAATAAATTGAGTCATCATTTTGAAAAATGTTTGTAAGATTAAATGTTTCATAAGAAGTTCTTATGGTAACAGAATCAATATCATTATCAAATGGATTTACTTCTAGCGTGATATCTATCATATCATATTGATTAATCTCATATAAATTGCCATCACTTAGATATTTTATATTAAAATCTAGGTGATTATTGAAGTCTTTTGTAATCCAGTAACTAGAATTAACTAGAGTTGCGATATTTCCCAATTTATCTTTTGCTAAAAATCGAAAGCTAATTGTATCATCTTTTAGATTTATTATATTTAGATCAATATTTATTAGGGAATTTGACGAATTACTAAAGGTTTTATAAGGTATCCAATCGTGTCCTATACTATATTTATAATCAAGCCTTAAGTAATCGAAATCAGATTCTGTAAATTGACAAGCCATAATTAACACATATTCTGATTTGTTATCATAGATCTTGTTCAATTCTAGCGAATAAGGAGGTCCAGATAAAAGATCTAAATCAGGACCTTTTGTATCTAAAATGATTGGATTTAATGTATAATTATAGGAGTATAAACCAAATTCTTGACCATAATTAAGTGAGATTGCAATTACAAAATTCACATCATAATTTCCGGGAATTAGACTTTTGTTTAAGATCCAATCATTTAACACACCTAAATTAATTAAATTAGTAGAAGAAATATCAGAATAATTGATAGGTTGTTGATTAAGAAGATCTAGAGAATTAGAAAAATTTATGTAAATATCAAATGATTTAATATAAGATTCAAAACCTGAAACAGGTACAACATATAAATGAGAATTTTGATTAATTCTGCCATCCACATCATCATAGTAAAAAGATACTGAATCATTAAAGTGATTTATTGTAAATGAAATTAATTCTCCATTAATATCAAAAGCTTCATAAGTTATTCTATTTGTATTATCCACAGCTTTAGTGATAAAAAACCATTCTGACTCATCAGGTAAAGCTCTATAATCTAATACATATGAATAATAATCTCTATCATCAATTACAGAATAAATAAGACTCCAATCATCCACAACAGGATTTTCTAAATCGGGGATCGAATTAGATAAATAAAACTCCATTAATTCTATCGTGACATATTTATTTGGTGTTTTATTACATTGAAAATTTAAATAATTATCAAGGATTTGTCCTGGAGTTGTAATAGGGTTCCAAATTCCAGAACCATTATCATGTGAGAGAGATGATATTATTTTTAAGATATAGCCATTTTTATGTTCTTCAATTTCTTCATCAGAGATAGAACGATTAAAAATAGAAATCTCATCAATAATACCATTAAATCCAATGAAAGAGTTGATTGTATTGCCAATTGTGAAATTTGTTGTTGGTGCTGTTTCTATATATTGACTACCAAGCCATGGCTCTATTGGCCCGGATGCTGCATCTCGATACCATACATTATCAATTAAACAATCAACATTACTCTCGTTATATCGAATTGCAATATATGACCACACATCATTTATAATTGATCCAGTGAATCCATAAGTAGCAGTTGTGCTAGTTGCATCTGTGGTTAAATGAAGTTGCAATAATCCGTCTTGAGAAACACCTAGTTCCAGGAGGGATTCTAAATTATTAGATTTTGAGAGAAACGTATTAGAGACTCCATTATTACTTGTTGTAGATGTCAAACTACTCGGCTTAATCCAGCCAGTTATCACAAATTGATTATTTGCACTCCCAAATACATCATTTAGCACAGTTCCAAAATCACAATAATCAAAATCTTTATATATTACCTCACTAGCAGAATATGAATATGAAGTGTCATTTGCTATTATATAATCCACTTCTTCTGAAGTATGTTCTGTTTCAGAGTCTTGATATCTGTCTTCTTGAACATACGGCTCAATTTGAGTAGATGTGTATGGACCGTCCTCCCATAAGCAATAACTTCCATCACTATCATCCATTGCTACCTGCTTTGCCACCCCCCAAACCGGAGTTTCTCCAAAGTTATGGTTTACTAGGTTATTATGTGAGTATTCTTCAATAGTATCTGCTGTCCTTCCTGTCTTGATGTGCAACCCATTAATAGAAAAATCACCATCTGAAATTACCAAATATGAAATTGTTTCACCAGGGTGATTGTCTTGTGGAGTGCATTCTGCAGAGCTCAACGAAACATAAAAAGAACTAGTAGTAGGAGGAGAAGTTCTTGAACCACCATTTACCCATGATTCAATCCATTTACTCCCTGTAGCAGTTGAGTTTTCTGAGATGACTGATGTCAGAAACCTTGCAGTAGTAGCCCCCCAGAAACTAGTATTTAAGGTTATTTGATCACCAATGGAACCATATGTATTTGATACTACAGTCTGAGTATAATGATTACCTGCTTCTATCTTTGGCCATCCAGGTTCTTCCCACTGACCTGTCTCTACCACGAGAACATATATATTCCCATTGCAAGTGGCGTTCGTTCCATAGATGTAATCTGGTACCACAACCTTTACCTGGCATCCTGTAGAGGAAACCGACCGAATTTTTGTTCCAACAGCAGTATCATTAGGATTAAATCCAGAAGGTATTTCCAATGTTGCAATCACTACTGGATTTGTGTAGGTGTTTTGGAAAGAAACATCAACCCATGTTGATTGATTCACACCAACTACTTTGATAGATTCAATTTGGAATCTACTAATGCTTCCATCCCCTATATCAATTATACCTTCGCCATCAAAATTTAATCCAAACCCATCTTTTCCAGAGATCCATGTTGTATTGCCCTTTATACTCCCCTCTAAATTATTTTGAGAATCAAATGTCTTCACCCCATTATTTTCTTCAAAACTTGCTAAAAATTGTAATGCAGTAGGGAACTCCTGTTGTTGACTGGATAAAGCTTTAAGTAAGTCATAGAGGGTATAATCCCATTCAGGATAACCATCTCCGTTTGTATCATAGAAAAATCTACTTTTCTTGTATTCCTGCTCTAAACCAGCATATTCTTCATGAATCATAGGATTGTATTGAGCATTACCCGCCCAAGAACATTTAGCTAATGAATTTATGGGAAAAGAACCATTAATTTGAATATTATAAAAGAAAGTTCCATCATTTTTTGTATCTAAAGTTATGAGTTTCTCATAACGGTTATTTTGTTCGAGATAGATGTCCAGTTTCCTTACAGGAATAGGCTGGTTCAATGAATTTACTACTATACCATCAAATGATACCAACCAGGAATCGCTCTCAGAATTCATAACTGTATATACTCCACCATAATTTTCACTAGGAATAACATCAAATGGATTAGTAGAAATGACTCGTAAATCATCTTTTATTATTGTTAAATCAAAAATTTTAGGATTAGTATATTTTATTCCAAAACCACTAAATTCTCCATAATATAAATAAGCTTTATAGCTTCCAGGTAGAAGATCAAATTTATCGAGTGGAACTTTTAAGTATAATGGAAAACTATGTAAAGGTCCATTTAAAAACCTAGAACTAGTCTCATAATACGGCTTTATTACAAATCCATTTGCAGCTTCAACATCTTTCGGAATTAGACGTAGATGTATTGTGCCAGTGTGCCCAAATGCAGGGGATATACCACATTTAATCACAAATTCATTGTTTATAGTGAGTGGATTAAAATTACCAAAATTATTAGTATATTCCAATTGCGAAACGTCATAGTTTGGTGATTCTATTCTATTTGTTTGTGGTACAGCTGCAATTTGGTAACCAGGAGGTGTAATGATAATCATAGAATTGATTGAAAGTGTTAAAGGCATAAAGATTAAAAAGATAAATATTAATGAAGCAGATCGATATTTAGGATTATTCCGTGTAAAAATTAAGACAGATACAATAGTCAAGAATGCCGGAATGAATAAATTCTGAGGTTGTAAGAAAAAAAGGATGCTGTAAATTAAAAAATTTATTACCAAAGAAGCACAAAGTCCAAAATTTTTTGGAATCATCTTCGAAACAACAAAAACAATTATAAACAATGATGCAAATATTATTAAAGGAAACCAGAATTGATAGAAATCAGAAGTAAAATCTAAATCAGTGTTATTTAGGCTAATTACACTGATGAAAATCATACTAATTTCTAATATTATTAAAAATGTTGTAAATAGCCTTTTATATCTAGTTCTAAAATATGAAATTACGCCCATCAGTGAAATAATTTAATGTCATTATATTTAAACTTTTTAAAATTAATGTCATTTTTGTCAAATATTCGAATTGACTTGATATTTATAAAGATATTAATTACATTTTCATATTTAAATCTTTATCTAAATTGATTGTAATTTTTAGCCAATTTTATATTCTAGTTAATTAATAAAAAGATAAACTAGTTTACGAAATTGTGTACTAGCTTATGAAATTCAATGAACCAGAAAAGTAAGACCTTATTCTAGTTATAATTGTTAAACTTCCATTAGAGCAAAAACGAGCTTTTCTAGAAAGTTTATAGAGTATAGATCAAAATTTATGAAACCAGATAAAAATAAATCAACCCTTATGATTAAAATGTTTGATTTATTTCTTTTGTTTTCTTTAAATTAATCTGATGGATAGCGTAAAATATTATTATAGCGATAGCGCTCCCAATTATTGCTACGGAAATTATGATATTCGATAACACACCAGTTGGCAATGCATTGATATCCTCATACCAGGGGCTATTTCCTTGATATGTGCTGTTTTTTAAGTAATTATTGAGAATAAATTGCTCAATGGTATCTCCGGTGGCTTTTAGACTCTGTGTATCAATATGATCTAAATTATCCTCAGTTGTATGATGATATGGCCAATCTGGATTCTTATTCCAAAAGCTTATAATTAAGTCAACTGATGGAATACCATAATTAACGAAAGCTAAATGATCATCTGTAATGTATGCAGAAATTGGATTTGCTGGAAATTCATTAGTGTACCCTAATTGTCTTCCAATTTGAAATAATTCATTCAATAAAGAGGATATTGAATGAAGTTCATTGATGAACTTCAAGTTATCACCTCCAACCATATCTAAGAGAATCATGCACTCAAATGACTCCTTACTAGAATTATAATAATTATGAATAACTTGTACAAATGTATTAGAGCCTACACACCAATCCCAATCTGGCATACCATATCCTTTACCATCATTACCTTGGTCTTCAGCATCAAAGAATATAAACCATATCTGGCATTTCAAATCGTCTTTTTTATCATATAAAACTCTTGCTAATTCAATAAGAACCGCGCTTCCACTAGCACCATCATTTGCACCAGGAACAGGGTCATCTGGATTATAATCATCTTTTGTTGCTTTAGCCCTTGAATCATAATGAGCTCCTAAAATTACTATATTTGTCCAATTTTCATTGAGTTTGAAAAGTAAATTTTGGCATTCAGTTGAATATGCTGTGAAATTATGAAGAAAGTATGTGAAATTAATATCTATTTCTTGAAACTTTGAGACAAAATAATTAGCGCAATTTACTCTTTCTTGACTACCTGGTATTCTATAACCGATACTCAATTGGTCATCAATGTAATTGTAAGCATTTTGTTCATTGAAATCTAATATTAAGTCAAGATTTTGAATACTGGTCGTATTTGTCCTGAGGAATGGAAGAATTACTAGAAATATTGTTCCTGTCGCGACAATGATACAAATTATAAATATACTAACTTTTTTAAAGAATCCTCACCCAATATCAAGATTTAAATGAAAGTTTGGTATCCAAATTAATAAAAAGTTTTACAACTATCATCTTAAAACACTTGTTAGATAATTATAAGCATTTAATAGTATTATTGAACTATTTATTATTTATTTCTATTTATAGTAAATAATTTAATAAGAATTAAATAAAATTATATTACTTTGTCAACAAGTCAAGGATAATTTTTCTCATACAAATTCACTATAAAATCAGAGCTAACAAAAAATTTGTAGATTGCCATAGAAAGATATGAGTGCAGAATATAATAAAGAAGATATTCGGTGCCCTAGTTGTAATACAAATAGATCTCGATATAGCTTTAATAAAGATAATCACTATTGTATTAAATGTGGTTCAATTTTTAATTCTGATAATGATTATCAGATTGAAAGACAAGCGCCTTTATGTCCTGTTTGTAGTTCAGATACACAGATATTTAGTTTTGAATCAAATGGTTATAGATGTCAAAGGTATGGAAGTGTTTTTTTGGAAAATAGCTATATAGTTTTAAGACAATAAATTGAGGTGTGCCCCTCATGTGGAAAATCTGAGAGAGTTTATTATAGAGTGCGAACTTATGATCATCGCTGTGCTATATGTAGAATTACATTTTAGAAAATGAAAATCTCTGGTTAAAAATAATTAACCCATTGATCTAGCAAAAATAAAAATATTGAGCAAAAATAAGATTAGGTATTAAAATATTTACCAAATTTCTATTTATCAGGTTCTTCTTCTAAATTAAATTTAAATTTTGGTAGGTCTTCTCTAAGTGAGCATCCAGGCCCACAATGTCTTCCATCGAAATCTTCAATTTGAAAATCTATCGGAACTACAAAATCGTGAATACTTTCGATTAAAATATTTGTTTTTACATTAATTACGTTTTTATCTTTTCTAAAACATAGATCAACAAGCTTTTCAATTGTTTGTAAATCTGAAGCCGAAATGAAGCAAAGTAAATTAAATTCTCCTGAAATTTTAAACGCGTGATTTATAAAAGGACAATTTTCAATCTTCTGGACAATATCATCTACATCTTTGGTAGAAATATAAACAATGGCGACTTTAATATCAACTTTCTTAATGTTAAAACCAACTTGTTTAGTTAAAAGATTTTTTCTTTCCAATTTAATGATTCGAGCACCTACAGCTGGTTGTGACTTTTCAATTTCTGTAGCAATTGCAGAATGAGTTATATCTGGATCTTTTTCAATCATTTCGATGATTTTCTTATCATCATTATCAATTTCTAAAAGTTCATTAAACGATTTTTTCTTCATATCCATTATCAATACAACCTCGTATTAATTTAAACTTGATTTTAATGAATTTAAATCTTTATAAACATATTAATTATAGGAATAAAGAATATATTGTTTATATTTTCTATTTTATAAACATTTTATTTATTTTATAGCAAGATTCAAAAATTAGTTCTATCTTATAAGACAGTAGTAAAAATATTGATAACAATTATTATAACAGCGAATCCTACTAAACCAATTAAAAATTTCAAAGGATCTCCCTTCTCTCTCTCAGGAATCACTTCTCTTACAATCACATATAAAATCACCCCAGAGATGAAGGAATAAAAAATAAATAAGAGTTCTATATTAACTGGAAAGATTAATTTTAAAATTAACCCTATAATTATCCCAGTTAAAGCTGAAGTTCCTAAAAGCCATTTAATAGATAGTCTTTCATCATATTTTAAATCTTCATAGATTTCTAAATCGGTGAATATAAGATGAGCTTCAGATCTTTTTGTTATAACAGTTCTGAAAAAAGCAAATATGAAGAAGAGAATACCTCCTACTAATTCAATCATTAAAAGTCCTATTAAAATGATGCCTACTAGAAAGTGGTAAATATAATCAGTAATAAATCTCAATTTCTTCAGATCTTCATTAATGCGATTTTGAATTTTAATTTTATAATTATTTATTTCAATTTTCATAGCTTCTTCTTCTTTATTCAAAGAAATTAAAGTTTGAGAAATATCTTTTAATGCAACTTTATCTAGACTTTCATGTGTTACTTCTTCAGTAAGAATTTTTTCCATATTGCGTTCAACACTCTCAAGTATCTTTTCTTTCTGAAGCAGTTTTCGCATTTTTTTCTGGGTTTTACTTTCTACTTTTTGCAAAATAAATTTCTCAGTGATGTGAACAAAAGAAAAACCTATAAGAACGAATAGATATTCAAACAAATTCAAATCAAAAGGAGCTGCTGGTAATTTTTCTGCAATTTCAGGAAGTACTATTAGAAAAAAGTAAGCTACTGATATTCCGGCAATAAAAGATGCATGCAAACGAATAATTCTATGTTCATAATAATCAGCAATAAAGAAGAAAATCCCAAAAGCAATAGCAATCAAGACTGTTATTAGAACATCCGTCATTATAAATTTTATTATTTTTAGAATTTTTAAAGTTTTTAGATATTGACTATAAAATATAAAATAACCTCTTGATTTTGATTAATAAGATCGTAAATTATAATTCCTAGGTGAAGCGCTATTCAATTTTTAATAATCACATCAACAGAAGATAAAGCTTCAATGAATATGCGTGATAACTTTTTAAACTCTCAACTTTTTGAATTTGAAAAGGTTGATTTCGATTGGCAAAACCATCCCGTTTTCAAACTCAGGAGTAGTTTAACTGAAAACCAAATTTTTCTTGGTTTAACAAGGGAACCTCTCATTTTTTTGAATAATTTGAAGTTGAAAAAGTCAGAATTTAATCCGGATTATCTTATTTTTGCAAGCCGACATACCTCAAAAGCGGCTAAACCGTCATTTTTAGTTCATACAACTGGAAATTGGAATGATGTTACCGATTTTGGGGGAGATCCTCGTGAATTATCAAGAACAAGTGCAGTGCTTCATAAAGCAGGCTTTATTTCTTTGATTGAGCAAAACGTTTCAAAAGTTTTACCAGAATTTTCAGTTGATATAGAAGTAACTCATCATGGACCCACTAGCTTGGATAAACCTTTAATATTTATGGAACTAGGAAGTAGTAAGAAGGAATGGCAAATTAGTCAAGCTGGTCAGTTAGTAACGAAAGCAATTATTAACACCATATATAAATATATTCAACTTGAAAAAGAAGGCACTCAAAAAATAGGATTAGGCTTTGGTGGAACACATTATGCTCCAAATTTTCATAGATTGATTAAAAATAAAAATATTGCCATGTCATTCATTTGCCCTAAATATTATATTCAAAAATTGAATAAAGAAATAATTAAGAAAATGATTGACAATACTTATGAAAAGGTTGATTATTTTTTAATTGATTGGAAGGGGACCAATTCAGCTGAAAAAACTCATTTAACTTCACTTTTAGAAGATTTTAATATCCCGATAAAGAAAACAAAAGATGTATAACCTTAAAAATATGGAAAAATTAAATTGGGGCTATTTTGATTCTTCTTGAATTTTCTCATAATACTTAACTAAATTCTTAAAAACGTAATTAGTTGGAGTGAATCCCTGTGTAGCAGTTTTTAAAAGGATTTTCTTAAGAAAGTCATAATAAGTAATATTCTCATCTAAAGTAACATTTAATTCCCTTATATTGAAGAAACTTCGAAAGAATAATGTTGGAAAATCAACTATTGGTTGGAGAATTTGACTATAGTATTTCTTTCCTTCTGAGCTTAACTCTAATTCTTTAATTAACGTATATAGAAAATTTTGACCTTGTTTCTCAATTTTAATTATTCCTTCTGATTCGATTTCTTTCATTATATTATTTAAGTCAGCTAAGTTTAGATCTTTTATGTTCAATTTATTTAAGTTATCTAAAATTTCAGCATCAGATTGACCTTTTAATTTAATCAAGGTATAGTTTCTGGCAATTATATTATATTTCAAAGGGACAGATTCATGATCTAATTTATTATATTGTATTAAATTACCTAGAATCTCCTTTGCAACAAGATATTTTAGGATCAATTGATCATCTTCAGAAAAGTCCTTTTTAAATAACTCAGAGTTAAAATAAGTATCATAAAAAGTCTGTAATAGTGTTTTTACTAAATAAAAACCATCAAGAGTTGCTTGTTCGACATTTTTTAAAACTTTAATTCTATAGCTAATATCATTTAGAAAATTATTTTTATCAAGTGTTATTTGGCGAATAATATGAGGTTTTTTATTTAATGGTTCAAAATATTCATCCCATTTTTTTTGAAAACGAGGAGATTGGGTTTTTACTATGTTTGAGAGTTTATATACTACATCTAAAAGTCTATTTAAAAATTCTGTTTCAGATACCTTTGTCATCAACTAAATACCTAATCGTATTGCTTTTTTTTTATGAATATTAATATTATTATAACCTAACAATTTTTAAACTTTAAACAAAAAATCAGATGTGATAATATAGAGAGAGTACAGATTTTATTTTATTAAATTTATAAAAAAAAGTAATTAATAGTTCCTTGATAATTTACTCAAAAAGACTTTATTCTTTTACTCTTGTTTTCTAAATTTTATGTATGAAACGATACAGAGAGAGAGAATCACTATATAAATTATAAGTAGGATTGTTAGAAATAAATTGATCATATTTACACTCGCATATAGAATTATGGCTCTAATACTTAATATAATGCTTATAGATGTGATAACTGTACATATAATACTTGGTGTTTTATATTTTCTCAATGTAATTTGAAGTATACCTATGACAACATAAATAATAACAGCAAAAATGGTTGCAATAATTGCTATGATAAACCCAAAAACAATTAATACTATGCCCAGAATAAAATTTACTGCTTCAGTTGGATCTATAAAGATAAAGGAATAAACTATAGCTCCATTTATATCAAAAAAGAATAGAAAAATACGTAATATTGCTACTAAAATACATAAAGATCCAGCTACAATCCGTATTGTTTTATTAATATTCATGCTATAAACGCCTTATATTTTTCTAATTAAAATTATATCATAATATTTATAATTATGAGATATTAACTATGATTATTCTAGATTTTTATGTTTAAATTACTTTGGAAAAAGATGAAAAAAATGAAATTTGAACATATAGCAGTAGGATACAATTCAGAAGAAGAAGCTGATAAATTTTTTATCGACCTATTAGGGCTAAAAAAAGTCCGATCAAAATCTGCTCCCCCAGATTTAATGGAAAAGTTCTTTGGTGTAAAAAGAGAACAGACATTCGTAGTTTATGGAAAAGAGAATTTAAAATTCGAAGTTTTTATGACTAATGACAAAAGTAAGGCTAAAGATGTGTTTACTCATTCTTGTTTAGTGATAAAAAATCGTGATGAATTTGTAGAGAAAACATCCTCAATGGGTTTTAATGTAATGAAAGTCCCTAGAAAAGATGGTGAGGGATACTACCTTTTTATTAAAGATTCCTTTCAGAATCTCTATGAAATAAAGGAAAAAATGTGAACAAACTAATCAGAGTTATCTAGAATCCCAGAACTTTTAATTATTTCCCAGTGATCGAACGCTAGCTTTAAAGAAGAAATTTTTGTTAAAGGTATAATTTCTAAAGCTGCTGCGTCATCTTTAGCTTTTGGGCTTTCTTTTTTTGTTTTTGGTTCACATAAGAATGCAATAGAGACCGTGTGACCTCTAGGATCCCTATCTGGCTTAGAAAAAACACCTATAAGTCCGATGAGCTTGATATTGATATTAGTTTCTTCGTATGCTTCTCTAATACATGCTTCTTCAATTGTTTCTCCAATATCAACAAATCCACCTGGTAGCGCTAATTCTCCTTGAAATGGAGGATTTTTTCGTCGTATTAGTACTAAATCCTTGCGTTTATTTAATAAGATGACAGCATCAACAGTAATAAGTGGAGTGTTAGGTTTAGGCATATAATTATTCATCCCATACTTTTGATGAAAGCAAATGTTCAATTCTAGCTTTCCTTGGTCTTATAAATTCTGTATGATGCTCTTTACGCTCTAATAATAGACTTTTCTCCAGATTAATCGAATCAACCATATAAACTTCTAAATCACCCTCATCTAAAAAAATGTGATTAAAACTAGGCTTATCATCTGCGCGAACCTTATTTGAAGCAGACGTACCACAATAAAGAAAGATTGTGTTAATGGAATTTTTCCAATTTATTACATAGGCATGGGGTACATGGCGATGGCCCATTAATACTAAATCTATTCCAAATATTTGAGTAAATTCTATGATTTCTCCAGCGTCACGAACTGTTGTAAATTTTTGACCAGACATTGGAATTGGTATCAGATGATGATGTAATGCTAGTATCCGATTTTCTAAGTTCTTATTAAAACATCTACCTGCCCAATCCATTTGTTCATCACCAATCATTCCTTCACTCATATCATCTTTAGAAGAGTTAAGTCCAACAATTATCGTATCTTTATCATCAAGAAGTAATCTTGAGCGTCTAGGACCGATATATTGTTCAAAAAAGATTAACCCTGAATTTTTCGAATCATGATTTCCCGGCACAGCAAGAAAATTAGTTATTTCTTTAATTTGGTCAAGATATGGGCGAGCAGATTTAAATTGAATAATCCTTCCTTTATGGACGATATCTCCTGTACAAATTACCACATCAGGCAAGTTTTCTCTAATATATGAAATTATATTTTCCATATATTGTGCTACAAACTCACTTCCGAAATGTAGATCTGAAATTTGTATTATTTCAACCAAACTTTTACACCCTCTCACATTAAATTCATAGTTTAAATGAAAATTTCAATTATTAATAAGCTAAATTTAATAATAACTGTTAAATTTAAAATGTTTTTGATAAAAAAATCAGAATTAAAAGTAAAATCTTTAAAATCATAAACAAAATATAATTTAAAAAAAGATTTAGTTATAACTCTGTAAATTAAGAGTTTGAACTGAAAAATTGAATTTTTGCTGTGATTTACGTACTTTTGCTAATGCTAAAAGAGTATTTTCATTCTTACAATCATAACAAATACCATTAACATTAACATAGCGTAATTCTCCACATTGTGGACAATAAAATTCTTTAAATATGGGTTTCATAATAATTTTTTCCTTTAAATATGCAATTTAATATATATATTCAATTTAATTTAATCTAGCTATTTTTTCAATATGAAAATTAATCAATTAAATACTAGAATTGATATATTTTTCGAGAGGCGTCTTAGCAACCCCTTCCCTTATTCTTTTATATACTTCTTTTTGATGTATTAATGTTAATAAAAATTGATTAAACATTTTTTATATATAGTTCCCTTATTCATCTTATTTATTTAAAAAAGTTTTAGAGTTTTAAGCTCTCTCGTTATATAATATAATGTCTATATAGTCTATATAGAAAAGAAAAATAGTATCAATTATTAGATTTATTGAATTTATAAAGCTAATTCTTTTAATCAGCTAAAGTTTTGAGGAATTAATTAAAATTTATAATTTTGGTGTTCTACTTTTGTGGTTTTGATAAATCCCAACCTCTTAGATTATAATATTTCTCCAGCATTTCTTTAAGAGGAGGTATATTACCTTTTGTTCCTCCTTTGGGAATGGGAATTGAAAATCTTGTTCCAATCGAATCATCTTCTTTTGTTATACCACATTGTGTATTGTATTTTCTTTTTAAATTGAATAAATTTTCTCCAATATCTACCCAATCTTTTATTGTATATGATCTACCGGTAATGGCATTAACTGCCTCCACCCATGGGCTAATCTCACTGGAATAAAAAAAACCAAACATACATCCTCCTGTTGCTGTATATGATTCACAAGCATCCTGCAATTTTTTGACAGCACTTACAACATCTTCTCCACTAGAGAACGCATCAATTCTTTCATTAAGACCTAATTCCTTTTTAAAGTGAGTAGCAAATGATAAGTGAAAAGGTTCATAACCATGATATGCACCACGAGAAGAAGTGGCAAGATCTAATGCGGTCATGTTATTCGAACGAGGTTCATGAGCAGGTACTTCAAGGCCCTTACCTTGTATATTGAGATCATCCGGTAGATTATTATTTTTACAAAATAAGCGAACACCATCAGCTAAATCATTCCCAATATCTTCTCGAAATGCTATTAATTTGATTAAATTTTCAATAGCAGAACTAGCACCCCAGATTTTATATTGATCGGTTTCAGCATCTTTTTCAAATTTTAGCTTATTAAAATCAATTTCAATTAAGTTCCTCTCTACTGCTTCGAAAAAAACACCAAGAATGCCCCCAAGAGAAATGCAATCCATACCTAAGTCGTTGACTATAATATTCCATCTAATTAAAGCCTCTAAATCATCAACAAATAAATTAGAACCCATCATTGCCAAGAATTCATATTCAGGCCACTCAAACCATTCATTATTATACTTAATTTTTCCTCTACACGCAGTCCAACAATTGAAACATGAAAAATGTTGTAATTCATACTTATCTTTTAAAGCATAAAATCCTATTTTTTTTGTCCCTTTCCATCGACTTAGTGTGAAATTCTTAATTGGTACATCTCCTGCACTAACATAATTATCCATATGTGCTAGAGTACCTACATCATGCATTACTACAGATAGAGGGGCTGTTTTTGCTATTGTTCTTACTTTTTGGGCTGCATCCTTTAACTTTTCTTCATTTTTGATGAAAATATCTTTAGTACCACATACAACTATTGCCTTTAACTTTTTACTGCCCATTATTGCACCCATACCACAACGTCCTGCAGCATGACTTTTATCACTCATTATTGAAGCGAATTTAACAAGATTTTCTCCTGCAGGTCCTATTGAAGCTAATTTTACGTTCTCGTTACCAATTTCTTTCTTGAGAAAATCTTCTGTTTCTCGAGTTCCTTTTCCCCATAATTCTGTAGCATCTCTAATTTCAACGTTATCATTATGAATCCATACATAGACAGGATTCTTACTTATCCCATTAATGATAATATGATCATAACCTGCTTTCTTTAATTCATTTCCAAAAAAGCCACCAGCAGAAGATTCACCTAAAATTCTGGTTAAAGGAGATTTTGCCATAACAAAATGTCTGCCACAATATGGGATTGGGGTTCCACAAATTGGACCTAAAGAGAAGATAAGGAGATTTTGAGCATTAAATGGGTCAATACCTGGGGGGACTTCTTTGATAAAGATTGCTGCAGCTACTCCAGCCCCGCCAATATATTTTTCTTCTAATTCAGGATCTACAATTTCCGTAGTAAAGTTCTTAGATCCTAAATCAATTCTTAATATTTTTCCCATAGTTAATTCATCCTTATTATTAAAAATCTAATAATAATACTATTGGATTTAATTATATTAAATTGTTTTCAACAGTCGAAAAAATAGCTATTTCATATATTTTTAAGATTTAAAAATCGTTATAATCAAAATCTGAGAAATATGCTTTAATTTTCTCTTTTTTCTTATTAGAAATCCATTCAGAATGAGTATATAAAGGATTAATACCAATCTTTTCTGGTTTGGATAACCACAATGGATTATATGGTAAAAACCATATTTTTTTTATTTGCAGATTTTCTAAATAGCTTGCTAACTTTCTTAAATTATCTGATGTATCTGTTATATTAGGAATAAGGGGGATTCTTGGTAGAACTTCTATATCTTGTTTTTTAATTAAATTTTCGAAATTTTCCAAAATCCGTTTATTAGAAACTTTGCAATATTGAGCATGAAGATTAGGATCTAACAGCTTTAAATCAAAATAAATTAGATCAATATATGGATGTATCAGTTCATCAAACTTATTTTTATTATAAAAGCCACATGTCTCGACACATATATGGATCTCTTCTTTTTTAAGTTCTTTGAGTAGATTGTGAACAAAATCCATATGGTAGAGAGGTTCTCCTCCAGAAAGGGTCACTCCTCCACCAGAATTATCATAAAATACCTTATCTTTTAAAATGATATTCATTAATTCTTTGATTGTATAAATTTTACCCACAAACTTTAATGCTTCATTTGGGCAATGATCAATGCAACTTCCACATAAATTACATTTAGTTCGGTCAATGCGATACTTATAATCGAAATTAATAGCATTTTGATTACATACTTTTAAACACCACCCACATTCTACACATAATTCCTTATCAAAATAGAGCTCGATGAATGGAGATTTTGCTTCTGGATTTTGACACCAAATGCAAGAAAGAGGACAGCCTTTAAAAAAGATAAGTGTTCTAATGCCTGGACCATCATCTAGGGCATTTCTTTTGATATCTACTATAAGTGTTTTTTCGGTCAACATTTCAAGAAATAAAAATTAAAAAATAAAAATATAATTTGTTTGTTATCTTGTATGATATTCATGCCTTTCAATTAGTTCTAATTGCATGTTTTTATTTAGTTTTGTGAAGTATGCATTATATCCTGAGACTCTAACTAAGAGCCATCTATAATCAATCGGATTAGCCATGGCATCTCTCAGAGTATCCGAAGAAACAACATTAAATTGCCATTGCATCCCATTTAGATCAAAAAAGCTTTGAACATAACTTGTGAAAATATCTAGCGTTTCTTTATGGTTATCACCTGGATGGGGAACAAGTTTCACATTATAAGATGCATTGTTTGCCATTTTTAAATAATCAAGGGCAGCAACACTTTGAATACTTGGAAGTAAGATATCAGTGGTACCAGGTGCGGGAGTTAACCCTGGAGTTAACGAATTTCCTTTTTTTCGCCCCGATGGTAAAGCTCCAGTGAGCATTCCAAAACCAGTATGATAACTTATCGACCAGTATCCTACAAGATATTTACCACCTCTATAATTCTCACTAGAATTATAGATATCATAACAAAAATCAATTATATCTTGAGCCATTTCAATGGTTCCAACTTCACCTGAACCAAATTTGGGAACTTGTTCTATTCTATGCAAGATAGACTCGTAACCTTCAAAATTGTTATCAATAGCATCCATTAATGTAGCAAAATTA
>SMTZ1_10000894_pt1 | contig 29072 bp, 36 predicted proteins | sample DeeMarSWOR136_30_FD_25667 | JGI IMG/M metagenome (IMG submission 25667) | reverse complement strand
GCAATTTTTCTAACAACACACAATATGAACGATGCAGATGAGCTTTGCGATAGAGTGGGTTTTATTGTTGAAGGAAAATTGGTTTTAATTGAAAATCCAAAGGATTTAAAGATTAGACATGGTAAAAAGATTGTAAAAGTTGAGTATCTAAAAGGCAACGAACTTTTGAGCCAGGATTTTGATTTGAAAAATATTGCTGAAAATAAAGAATTTTTAAATCTTCTGAAGTCAGGAGAGGTTCAAACAATTCATACAGCTGAAGCAACCCTTGATGAGATATTTATTAAAGCTACAGGTAGGCAGCTTAAATGAGCAATCTAAAAAATATGCTAAAATGGGAATTCACACTTTTGTATAGGTATAAAATTATTCATATTTCCATTTTAAGTGTAGTTTTATATTTCCTTACAACTCAGGCAATTGAAGATATGAACCAACCAATTTTCCATGCGATGTTACTATTTTTTGATCCAGCAATAATTGGAATTATGTTTATTGGTGCATTAGTTTTATTTGAAAAATCAGAAAATGTGCTTCAAGCACTTGTAATAACACCAATGAAAGTAGATGATTATATTCTTTCAAAGATAACATCGCTAACCATTCTTTCGGTAATATCTGCATCAATATTTATTGGACTGCTAAATATTTTTAGTGGGATTGATTTTAATGTACTTTATCTTGCAGCAGGAATAATCATAACATCAATTATGCTTATACTTGTAGGTTTTATTTTTGTTTCAAGAGTAAATAGTCTAAATGAATATTTACTTACAATGATAATTTCATTTCTAGGACTACTGTTCCCTCCGATGTTACATTTGTCAGGGCTTTATGAAAATGTGTTATTTTATTTATGGCCAACTCAAGCATCATTTGTTATATTTACTGGTGTTTTTAATGCAGCAAGCTTGGAAGCATGGGAAATTGCATACGGGATAGGTTATCAAATATTTTGGATTGGTTTACTTTATTTCCTTTCAAAAAGAGCGTTTCACAAACATATTGTATTGAAAGGAGGTTAAAAAGATGGTATATGTTCTAAAACTTGCAATAAACGATTTTAGAAACATTATTCGTGATCGTTTCTTTTTATTTGCTTTCTTTGCCTATCCAGTTATGTTAATTGTATTTTCAAGAATACTTGTACATCTTATTGCCCCAAGAATCGAAAATGTATTTCCTCTTGCATCAAATTTTTCATTGATTTTTATGTTTTTCATTGTAATAATACCCTTTATTTTTAGCTTCATTGCTGCATTTTTAATTCTTGATGAAAGGGACGAGCATCTACTAACTGTTCTAAGAGTTATGCCAATATCAAGAAATAGTTATCTTATATACCGAATGTTTTTCATGTCGCTATTTTCATTTATCGTATTATTAATATTTCCAGCATTCTCAGGGCTTATTGATGGAAGTCAATTTTCATATACTGCTTATATACCATCTGCATTATTATTTGCGCTTTTTACACCTTTTTGTGCTTTACTTGTGGCTTCATTTGCAACAAACAAAGTTCAAGCCTTTGCAATCTTCAAAATTGGTGGTACAGTATTTCTACTTCCATTGTTTGCCTTTTTCCTTAAACTTGGTGATCTCAAATATATATTCAGCCCAGTTCCAAACTTTTGGTCGCTATTATCACTTGATGCCGTAATTAAAAGTGGAACAATCGATATTTTTCCTTTAGCAGTAGGATTTGTCTACCAGATAATTTTAATTGCAGTGCTATTTTACGTATTTAATAAAAAAAATTAGTTATTTTTTAAAAAATAAAAAAAAGAAGTTTTACCTTCTTATGACCATTACTACTACAACGACACCCACAACAACAACTATTGCAATAAGTGCAATAAATATGTATAAACTGGAACCACCATTATCATTGTTATCGTTGTTATTCGGAATAGAACCTCCACCAATTGTAACTACAGTAGTTTCAGAATCAACCAATCCATCATCATCAGTTACAGTTAAAGTTACTGTGTATTTTCCTTTGCTATCATATGTATGAACTGGATCTTGCTGGGTAGAGGTTGTCCCATCTCCAAAATTCCATGAGTAAGTATATGGTTCAGTCCCGCCAAAAGCATATCCCAAAAAGCTAATATTTTCTCCTACATCTCCTTCATAAGGACCACCTGTAACTGCAATTGGTGTACCAGATTCTTGAAAAAATTCATCAGCATATATGCTCAATCCACTATATTCAAATGTAGCAACTTCTAATGCAAAAAAATTTTCTTCAATACTTTCTAAATCAAAAGTGTATGAAAGAATTGAATTCCCAACTTTTTTCCACGAAATATCTTTACTTTCTTCATTTAAGAGACATTCTCCATTTACATAAATTATTTCATAAGTGTTTTCAAAGTCTCCCCCGGTAGTATATAACACAAGTAAATATGATATTAAATCCAAAGACTCTATTTCATCAAGATCACCTTTATCTTCTATTTTTCCTTTTACTTCTAGTGTCATTGTAATTTCTTTTCCAGTCTTTGAATATTCTATTTTAGTAATATCTAAATTCGGTTTTTCACTGGTATATACTTCTTCCTCAATAGAAGCAATATAATCTATTACATCATCTTCAGGATCTTCGAATGTCTGCTCTTCATCAGCCGCACTCACCTGCAAACTTGAAATAAGGAGTATTCCGCTCAGTAATAAGCCTAGAATCAATATTTTTTTTATCATCTCTATCACTTCACTTTTTTAACCCTTAATAATTGCCTATATATAATATTGTTTATTACATTTATTTTTCGTTTTTTCATTTTCAAAAGAGTAAAAATAAGACAATAAATGAACCATTTTAATTTATAATCTTATTTTAATTTTTTCTTTAGGTCTTCCATAGTAATTGAAAACTCATCTAGCGTTGCTTCCAATGTACCTAAGGTTTCATGTATTCTATCAGTTACAACTGCTCCATTTCGAGAGGGGGTTATAATACCATCTTTTTCTAGTGTTCTTAAAGAATATCTTATCATATGTTGTGGTTGTCCTGTCATTTGGGACAATCTTATAATACCAATGGGACCATGTTCTTTTACAGTTTTTAAAACATTTATGTGTCTTGTTAATAAATTAATTTCTTTTTCTGCAACACTAGTAATAGTAGACCTATCTTTGTTTTTATCTACCAATATATTACCTCCTGGTTAATTGTTAACATAATTCATTACTAATATTTATTTTTTACTAAAAGAAAATTTATTTGAAAAATCCAGTTTAAATAAATATAGAAAAAATATAATACAAGTAATTTATATTGGGTATTTCATGGCAACAGGATTCGCACTTCTATCAATAAGCCCTTTAAAGGAAAAAGAAGTATTTAAATCGTTAAATAGTATGTCTGAAATATCAGAAGTTCATCCTTTGTTTGGCGAATATGATATTTTGATTAAGATTGAAAGCCCTGATATTGACTCAATAGGCGACATTATCATAAAAAAAATAAGGTCTCTTGATGGGATAGTAGATACAAAAACATTAATTGGAACTAAGAGTTTAAGTGGAGAACCTTAAACTTTTTTTTTCCTTTGTTGACGGCCAAGATATCTAAATCTTTGTTCTACTGCAAAAATTTGTGCAATAAATCTTATTTCGTATCTTTCATTTTCATCCGATACTTGCCCTACTATCAACATATATTTCCCTTTCTTTTCTCCAACATTACATGCTAATTGATAGCATGATTCAATATACTAATATTTGTAATTCGTTAGTATATATTATTTTCTATTTTTTTAAAAATATTTAATTTTATAAATTATATTTTAGTCTTCTCCCCATTTGGTAAGTAAAACACCTGCTATGAAAAATATTAAAGAAAATATTAAAACAATTCCAGTAAAAAATAATGCTTCCCCCAAATCTGCGTAAATCATAGCATTTCTTAATCCCTCATTAACATAATAAAGTGGTAGAGCTTGGGCTATAGTTTGTAAAAATTCAGGCATTTGTTCAAGTGGGAAAAATGTACCTGCAAGAAACATCATTGGAAAGGTAATTGCTCCTCCTGCCATATCTGCTGTTTCTTGATCTTTAACAAAGCGGCCAATTATCATCCCCAAACCTGTAAACATGAAACTAGTAGCAATTACCAAAATGAAAAAGAAAATATTTATTTGAACACTAAGACCCCACACCAACATACCAACCAAAATAATCACAAAAGTAGAAATAAATGACAAAAATAACATAAATAGCATTTTTGAAAAAATCCACTCAACTCTTGTAACAGGTGTTGTTAAAAGTTTTCGAAGTATACCATCTGATCGATATTTAGTATTCCTTTCAATACTTCCATAAACCATTGATGTCATAATAGTAAAACCAATAACTCCTGGAATAAAGAAATCTATATACTCAAATTCTTCCCCTAAGGAACTTTTCTCAGATATTCCGAGAATGTTTTGTCCTCCTGTTATATTAATGTTGAATTGTTGAATTACACTGAAAATAATACTTCTTAAAATTGATGTAGTTGTTTGATCTGAAGGATCGACAATTAATGTTAGATTAAATGGAAGGTCATCTTCATTAAAAGTTGAATTAGGATCATATTTTGATTGTATATATTCATTTATCAAAAGTTCAAAACCTTCAGGAATTACTAGACCGACTCTTTTATCTTCATCAAGCATATAATCTGCAACATCTTTGTTTTTATCAAGATGAATTACTTTTACACCTGTAATATTATTTAAATTTGAAACAAATTCTTCTGAAAAGTTTGAATCATCTAAATCTTGAATCACTAAGTCAAATTCGACCTCAGTACCACCCGAAAAAATTGCTCCAAAAATCAAAATTAGAAGCACGGGAAATAGTAGAGTCCAAAAAACAGTTCCAGTACTACGGAGCCAATGTTTAATTGACAATATTAAATCCGTTTTTATAAATTTTAGATTCAATTGTTTTCTCCCCTAAGTTTTGCACCAGTAAGTTTTAAAAATATTTCTTCAAGATTTGACCTGCGTATATCAATAGTACTATACTCAGCACATTCACGTTTTAAAAGTGATAAAACTTCAATAATTTTTTCCTTATAATCAACTTTAACTGCGATATCCCCAATTCCTTCTTTAATAACTTCAAAACCATTGTCATTTAATACGTTAACAACAGTTTTTGTTTTACAATCCTTAATACGTAAAATACTTTTTTCACCATATTTATCAATAAGATCATCAAGAGAACCTTCTGCGATAATACTTCCTTTATGAATAATTGCGATATGATCTGCTAAATACTCTGCTTCCTCCATGTAATGGGTTGTAAGAAAGATTGTTTTTCCTTTCTTTCTCAAACCTGCAATTACCTCCCAAACCTCTCTTCTTGATTTAGGATCAAGCCCAGTTGTTGGTTCATCAAGAAATATAATATCAGGATCGTTAACAAGGGAAATTGCAACACCAACTCTCTGTTTTAGACCTCCTGAAAGATTCTTATAAAGTTTTTTTACTTCTTCTTTTAGATTCATTGCATCAATGATTTCATCGATATTTGCCTGCTTTTTATAAAGCGTTGAAAAAAATTCAAGAGTTTCTCTAACAGTAAATTTTTCAAATGATTGAAATTCTTGTGGTAAAATACCAATTCGTTCTTTTACTAAATTAAATGACTTTTCAATGTTATTTCCAAATATTTCAATACTACCAGCAGTTGGTTTACGAATGGATTCAATCATTTCTACAGTTGTTGTTTTTCCTGCACCATTTGGTCCAAGAAATGCAAATACTATACCTTTATTTACTGAAAAGGAAATGTTATTTACTGCAACAAGATTCCCATAAACCTTTCTAAGATTTGTTACTTTTACTGCGGTTTCTTTTATGGGTGGTGGAGCTGTTCCTTCAAATGTAATTTTACCTTGGGTTTGACATGAAGGACATGTTACTATTGCAACCTCTCCAGGATTACCAGATTGGGTAATAATAGTTCCACAATTAGGACATTTAACAGTTTTTTCCATAATCCAACCTATTATTGGCCTAAGGAGAATGTAAAAAGAAGTATTTATTTTTAAGTACTACACTATTGTATTAGGTTTTCTCATAATGTATTTTGGGTTTTTATAACAATTTTTTCTCCAATAATTTCATTTGTTCATCGAAGGTATAAACTATTGGAACACCTGTTGGAATTTCAACATTTGGAATTTCTTTTTCTGATTTATTTTCAACATACATTGTTATTGCCCTAAGGCTATTACCATGTGCTGAAACAAGAACGGTTTTACCTTCTGTTAAATCCTTCAAAATATATTTTTTATAGTATGGTGTGGTTCGCTTACAAGTATCTTCTAGGCTTTCTCCACCCGGAGGTTTAATATTATAGCTACGTCTCCAAAGATGTACTTTTTCGTCTCCAAATTTTTCTCTAGTTTTTTGTTTATTTAAGCCTTGAAGATCTCCATAGTATCTTTCAGCAAGATCAACTGACATAAAAATTGGAATTTCCTTATTTAGATCTCCTGTATGATGCTCTCTTTTTTGAATCCTTTCTTCCTCATGATAAATTATTGGTGTTCTGGTGCTCTTTGATTCAAGTAAAATATAATGAAGGGTTTGAATTGCACGAAGCATATGTGAAACATATATTTTGTCAAACTCGAAATCTTTAAGTTTTTTACCAGAGGAAATTGCCTCATCTATACCATTTTTAGATAGCGGAACATCCATCCAACCAGTAAATCTATTTTCTAAATTCCATTGAGATTGCCCATGTCTTACTAAAATTAATTTTGACATATTATACCTCATATAAATTGTAGTATTTATCTTTTAGATAATTTACAAAAACTTTTGAATTAAGTCCTTCACCACAAACCTTTTTTACAATTTCATCAGAAGTCATAAGTCGGCCTAGTCTATGGATATTTTTTCTAAGCCATGATAGAATATTTTTATATTCACCTTTTTCAATTTCATAAAAAATATTTGGATTTTCTTCTGATAATTTTTTAAAAAATTGAGTTGCATATATAGAACCAATTAAATAGGTTGGAAAATAACCAAAGTTACCACCACTCCAATGCATGTCCTGTAATACACCTTCTTTATCACTTGGAGGAATTATTCCAAGCATTTCATTCATTTTTTCATTCCAAAAACCAGGTATTTCATTTACAGATATTTCTTCTTCAAATAAAGAAACTTCAAGTTCAAAACGAAGAATAACATGAAGACCATAAGTAAGTTCATCGGCTTCCACACGAATAAAGGATGGTGTAACTTGATTAACATACTTATACCAAAGATCTAAATCAATACCACTAAATTGCTTTGAATCAGTTTCTTTAAAAATTGGAAAAAAATATTTCCAAAAGTGCTTACTTCTAGCAATCATATTTTCCCAAAAACGAGATTGGGATTCATGCATTCCAAAAGAAGGGGAGTCTGAAATAACAGTATATTTATATTCATCTTGTGGAAATCCAAGTTCATAGAGTGCATGACCTCCCTCGTGAATGGTTGAAAATAAGGAAAAAAAAGGATTTGGGCGTTCAAAATTTGTAGTAATCCTTACATCATCATATCCCAAAAATGTGGTAAAAGGATGTGTGGAAACGTCAATTCTTGATTTATCCTTTGGAAGATTCAGTTTTTCAAAAAGAGTGTTACATATATTTTTTTGTTTTTCAACACTAAATTTTAGATTCAATTTAGATTGCTTTTCAAATGTTTTTGTTGATTTTATTTTTTCTAAAATATTAATTATTTGAGGTTTGAGAGTAACAAATTCTTTTTTCAATTTATCTATAGTCATTCCCTCTTCATAATCATCAAGAAGACTATTGTAGCGAGGACCAGGTAAATTAATATAACCACAATATTCTTTTTCAAGTTCAACAATTTTTTCAAGATGAGACGAGAAAATTTTAAAATTAGCTTTTTCTCGAGCTTCTTGCCAACTTGTATACGCAATTGTTGTAATTTTTGAAAGTCTTTCAACAAAATCAGATGGGATTTTTCTTGATTTTTCTACATCCTTTCTAAGTCTTTCAACAACAAATTTATCTTTTTCAGATAAGGTATCAATTTCTTTTGTTAATTTTTCAATGTGGTTCCAAAATTCTTCTGAAATCACTTTCTCATGTGAAAGTTTTGAAATTAGTGCGCTTTGTTCAGATCTATTTTGCGCACCATTCTTAGGCATATAAGTCATCTGATCCCAACCAAGAAGGCCAGCAATTCCTCCAAAAACAGATAGTTCCTTTTGTTGCGTGTAAATAAAATCAAGTGATTCTTTCATTATATTTCCTCGTATTATATCTCAATATCAATTCCCACAGGGCAATGATCAGACCCCATAACATCCTTCATGATAAATGCTTTTTTAACATGCGGTAAGAATTCTTTATTTACAAAAAAATAATCTATTCTCCAACCAACATTTCTTTCACGAGCTTTTGTTTTAAAATCCCACCAACTATAGTTTTCTGGTTCCTTATTAAAATGCCTAAAAGTGTCAATATATCCATGGTCAACAAAAGTATCAATCCATGCGCGTTCGACTGGCAAAAAACCTGAGATCTTTTCATTTTCTTTAGGTCGGGCAAGATCAATTTCTTTATGAGCTGTATTAAAATCTCCACATACAACAATATTTTTCCCATCAGATTTTAAATTATCAGCATAACCCAGAAACGTATCATAAAAATCTAATTTATAATCAAGTCTTTCTTGATTTTTTTTACCGTTTGGAAAATAAATATTAAATAGAGTAAAAGTTGGAAATTCAGTAATAAGTGTTCTTCCTTCTATATCAAATTTATTTATTCCAAAACCATTTTTTACATTTATTGGCTTTTCTTTTGTGTAGGTAACAACACCACTGTATCCTTTTTTTTCAGCTGGATTCCAATAAATCTTGTATCTTGGTGTATTTTTAAGATGTGCAGGTACTTGTTCAGGTAAGGCTTTAATCTCTTGCAAACATAAGATATCAGGATTTTCTTTCCTAAACCAATCAAATAGTCCTTTTTTATCTGCAGCTCGTATTCCGTTAACATTCCAGCATAAGATTTTCATTTTTACTGTGAATATTTTACAATCTGATAAGTTTAATCGTTTTAAAATGAAATTTTCATTTTTTGTCTTTATGAAAAAAAAGAGATATAAAAAAATTAATTAGGTTAATGGTACGTCCTTTCGTAGATCATCCTTAATTTTATTACCAGTTTCCTTTTCCCAATCCTTGATTGGAATAGAATGTTTTTCTCTAATTTTCTCCCCAATTCCTAGACCATTATATGTACAGAATGGCACAATTCCTTCTAAAGTAGTATAATGAATTACACAACGCTGCAGCCGATCAACATTTAGATTAAAAGCATCTTGGAACCACATTGATCCGACAAACAGGCTTTTATAATGAAATCCTCGAAGAGAGTCATAACTCCCTCCAATTGCAGCATCTTTTAAGAGTTTCTTTAAGTTAAATCCGGTAGGAGCTTTATCATAATCTACAAAGTTATCTATTTGTCTTAGAAAAGCGGAAGCAATTCTTAATTTTTTAAGTGGACCTTTTATTTTACTTTCTTTGTCAACAAATTCTAATAATTTTTCTACATCTATAAATCTAGTCACCGGAATTGGTTTTCCATCTTCTACAAATATATAAGTTGCACCACCACAACCAGGATGGGCTGTAAATTCTACTTGGGCTTCTCCTTTTAGTAACTCAATTAACTTAGAGATTGGAAAGACGAATGGTACTGGAAAAAAATCATCTCTTGAAATTTTACCATCAAATTCTTTTTCTATTGAATCCATCATCATAACATAGTCAACACGCTGCTTTTCTCTTTTTTCATCTTTTATTTTTGTTATTCTTCCACAAAATGAGACTGGCTGAAAATTTACACCTCTTATGATATCCATATTATCAAGAGCAAATTTTACAATTTTACCTGCTTGATGAAGATTTTTTTCTCCAATTAAAACAGGTACTAGAACCACTTTTAAATTTACCTTTCTAAGATTTTCTATTGCTATTTTATTTTTTTCAATCCATGGATTAGTCTCTTTTGTTACTCCATCAAAGCTCATATAAACTGTGTTAGTTTTTGCATCTTTTAGTTCTTTACAATATTTGGGATCTTCTGCAAGTTTTATACCATTTGTATTTACTTGAACATGAGAAAAACCAACCTCTTTAGCCATCTTAATAATATCAACAAGATCTCCCCTAATTGTAGGTTCTCCTCCAGTAATTTGAATTGCTTTAGAGCCCATTGGACGCTGTTTTCTTGCCTGAATTAACAATTCTTTAATTTGGTCTAATGTTGGTTCATAAACTCTGCCTGATGCACCAGCATTCATAAAACAATAACTGCATCTCAAATCACATCTATTTGTAGCTAATAGATTTGTAAGAACACTTTGTGATTTGTGTTCATCATAAAGTGCAGGTTCTTCAAAAACTTTTGTTTTAACGTCAGGAGCAGGTCTTCCTGTAACTTTGTATTTTATCCATTTTTTATAAATGTTTGCATCTGAAAAGTAAATATCTTTGAAAGAACCATGCTTTTTGCAATTCTTAGAAATATATATCTTTCCATTTTCTTCTATAATTGAAGCATCTATTTTTTCAATCTTTCCTTCTTTATAACATCCAGGACAGACAGATGAGGTTTTCTCAAGCTCTTTCATATCGAAAGTACCTCCAAAGTGGATTTAGTGGACTAAACATATCTTTCTATTTAGCTTTAACTATTTTAAACAGTTTTTTTTATAAACTGTTGATGTATAAAACTTATAAATAAAAAATGATAACCATATGATTTTATGAGATATGAGGATGTTATAAAAAAATTAAAATCAATGAGTAATCTAAAAAATGTTGAAGGTATGGCTCGTTATGGAATAAATCCAAAAAATAATCTTGGAATTTCTTTATACCAATTAAGACCTCTAGCAAAATCAATTGGTAAAAATCACACATTAGCCTTAGAGCTTTGGAATTCTGGAATTCATGATGCAAGATTACTTGCCGTATTAATTGAAGATTCTTCAAAAGTTTCAAAAAATCAAATGAACTCTTGGGCTAAAGATTTTGATTCATGGGATATATGCGACCAAGCATGCACTAACCTTTTTGATATAACCCCTTTTGCTTGGGAGAAAGTATTTGAGTGGGCTGAACGAAAAGAGGAATTTGTTAAACGTGGTGCATTTTCAATTATTGCCGGACTTGCAGTCCACAATAAAAAAGCAAGTGATGAAAAATTTGTAAAATTATTTCCAATAATCAAAAAACACTCTATCGATGAAAGAAATTATGTAAAAAAAGCAGTAAATTGGGCATTAAGAAATATTGGTAAAAGAAATATTTCATTAAATAAAAAGGCGATTGAAACTGCAAAAGAAATTAAAAAATTAGATTCAAGGTCTGCAAAATGGATTGCATCAGATGCAATAAGGGAGCTTTCTAGTGAAAAAGTTAAAAAAAGATTAAAACAATAAAAGGATTAGGCAAGTCCTTTTATTGCTGTTGCACACCCTTTACAAATATCTTTTTCTTTTCCTTTTATTTCAATATGTTCAATATCGTCAAGGCCATGTTCTTCTCCACAAACACAACATTTTGCACAACCTGCTGTCATATAAATTATACCTCCACCAAGTTGAATCTATAATACGCTCATATATTAAATATTTTCATTTAGGTTTATATTTTTCAAATTTTTTACTTGCAATTTTATTTGTAATTTGATAGTAAAAATATACAAATAAAAGCTCAATTCCAAATATCAATAAAAACCATCCAAACGTTGAAAATATTTTTAATAAATTGTTAATATTTTTAATATCTAAGTTAAAATTTATTACTATAGATAGTGTAAAGGGAATTAAGATACCAATTATTACTACTATTAAAATTTGAATTAAATCTTTTGTTTTTCCCATACTAAATAACCGATAAAAAATTTATTTTTAAAAGTTGCTTTAAAATAAAAAAATTTGCCCATAAGTTTTATTTATTTTGTTTAGTTGCACTTGGATAAATGACAGCAGAAATATTAATCAATATTCTTGGTGAAGGTTACATATGGCAGGATGTTGTAATTGCAGTAGTTAGTATTTTATTTGGTTTTATTCTAATCCCACAGTTTAAAGATTTATTAAAAGGAAAAGTATACATCAATTTATACACAGCTGGTTTGACAACAATAGGCCTTTATATTCTAGCTGCTACTTTTTTAACACTTGAATTTTGGATATCCTTTTTTGCAGACATTTTTTCAGGTACTATATGGTTATTACTATTCTTTTATTCAATAAGAAATTACAAAAATAAAAAAAAGAAGTGATTACTTCATATATTTTGAAAGTAAAATTCTTTTAACATGTGCATTAATATTTTTTTCAACAAGCTCTGGTGTAGTAATTATTGAATATTCAAGAGCACTTTTACACTCACAGATATTATTATATTTAACTTCCGGAACTAGTTTTTTTATTAAGTTTGCTACGTTCTTGTCATTCTTTTTAAGATTCTCAACTACAGATGAAACGCTAACGTCATCTTTTCCCTCATACCAGCAATCATAATCTGTTACCGTTAGAATTCCACAAAGGCACATTTCTGCTTCTCTTGCAAGTTTTGCTTCAGGAGCAAGAGTCATTCCAATTACATCAACATTCCAACTGCGGTAGAGATTTGATTCAGCTCTTGTTGAAAACTGAGGTCCTTCTATACAAATATAGGTTCCACGATGAACGTCAACTCTTTCTTCTTTTGCTGTTTTAAATGCAAGGTCTGATAAATTTTTACAAAATGGGTCTGCAAAACCAACGTGAGCTACAATTCCATCTTCAAAAAAAGTTGTTTTTCTTTTTGCTGTTCTATCAATTAACTGATCTGCAATAACAAAATCACAAGGTTTAAATTCTTTTTTCAAACTACCTACTGCTGCAATTGAAATAAGATATTCAACACCACATTCCTTCAATGCAAAAATGTTTGCTCTATAATTTACCTTATGAGGAGCAATCGAGTGCCCCTTACCATGTCTTGGTAAAAAAGCAACATCGATATCATTGATTTTACCTATTGTAATTTGCCCAGATGGTTTTCCAAATGGTGTATCAACTTCGATTTCTTGAGCGTCCTCAATAATTCCAATTTTGTATAGACCACTGCCACCTATAATTCCAATTTTAACTGTCATAGAGTTGACGAATAGAAATTACTAAAAAAGCTTTTTGCTTATACACAAATAAAAAATTAAAGGTATCTTGTGAGGTAAATTGATGAGCAGTTCAATATCTGGAAACATCGTTGATATTGTAAATCATAAAATTTTTTCGGGAACTATAAAAATAAAAGAAAAAAAAATTTTTGAAATAATAAAAGATAAAAATCATTATAAAACCTATATTATCCCTGGTTTAGTTGATTCACATGTTCATATAGAAAGCTCAATGTTAACACCTTCAGAATTTGCAAGAATAGTTGTAACTCATGGAACTATTGCAATTGTATCAGATCCGCATGAAATAGCAAATGTGCTTGGTATCGGGGGTGTTATCTATATGTTAAACAACGCAGAAAAAGTTCCTTTTAAATTCTGTTTTGGAGCTCCCTCTTGTGTTCCTGCATCTATCTTTGAAACATCAGGTAGAAAGCTTGATAAAGATAATATAGAGGAATTACTTAAAAATCCAAAAATTGGATTTTTAGCAGAGTTGATGAATTATCCTGGTGTAATCAATAATGATCCTGAAGTAATTGCCAAAATAAATACAGCAAAAAAATTTTCAAAACCCATAGATGGACACGCCCCTGGATTGACTGGTAAGGAACTTGAAAAATACATTTCAGCTGGAATATCAACCGACCATGAGTGTTTCACAATATCTGAAGCACAAGAAAAAATAAAAAAAGGTATGAAAATTTTAATTAGGGAAGGCTCTGCAGCAAGAAATTTTGATGAATTATGTCCCCTACTTGAAAAAAATTGGGAAAGTTGTATGCTATGTTCTGATGATAAACATCCTGATGATCTTTTAAAGGGACATATGAATTTGTTAGTAAAAAAAGCAATAAAAAATGGGATAGACCCAATAAAAGTTTTGTCTTCAGCATCTTTGAATCCTAAAAATCATTACAATTTAGACATTGGATTATTACAGGTAGGTGATTATGCTGATTTTATTGTTGTTGATAATCTTGATAATTTCAATGTTTTAAAGACATATATAAATGGAACAGTTGTGGCAAATAAAGGAAATTCTCTGATTCATAGAATGAAACCTGAAATAAAAAATAATTTTAATATTTCACCTAAAAAACCAATAGATTTTGCTATTAAAGCAAAGAATGGAAAAATAAATGTCATAGAAGCAATTGAAGGACAACTAATTACAAACAAAATAAGAAAAGAATCCCTCATTTCTAATGGTAATGTTGTTTCAAATGTTGATGAAGACATATTAAAAGTTACAGTTATAAATCGTTATAAAGAATCAAAACCTTCTGTAGGTTTTATAAAAAATTTTGGACTAAATGAAGGTGCTATTGCATCAAGTGTAGCACATGATTCACACAATATAATAGCTGTAGGAGTAAATGATGATGATATTTGTAATGCTGTAAATATGATTATAAAAAACAAGGGAGGAATAAGTGCTTTTAAAAATGGTGAAAAAAATATTCTTCCACTACCAATAGCAGGAATAATTAGTAATAAAGAATTTGATTGGGTTGCAAAGAAATATATTGATATGAACCAAATAGTAAAAAATCTTGGTAGTAATTTAGAATCCCCATATATGACCCTTTCATTTATGGCATTACCTGTTATTCCAAAACTAAAACTTACAGATAGAGGTCTTTTTGATTCGCAGAATTTTAAGTTTATTGGGCTTTTTGAATAATTATTTTACAACAAAGCTGCTATGATTAATATAGAATAATAAAAAATCCAATTATTTAAAATAATAAAGTTCTTATAATAAATTATTAATCTATTACTACACATGAGGAAAATCACCTGGAGAATTTATCTCAAATCTTTTTATTTCCAATTTATTTTACAGAAAGTTCATCATTTTTTTATCTCATTTAAAAAAACCAAAAATGAATTCAAGATTTTTTGTATTGGAAGTTCAAAAACCGGTACAAATTCTATAACAAGGGCATTAAAAATATTGGGTTATAGATCCTTTTCATTTTTTGAGTGGCCAACTATAGTTAATAAAGGGGAAGATGCTTATTTAAAAAAAATTAAAAATAGCAGTTATGACGCCTTTGCTGACTGGCCATTTGGAGATGATGATCTTTATAAAAAAATTGATAAGAAAATTCCAAAATCTAAATTTATTTTAACAATAAGAGAAAAAGAATCACTTAAAAAGAGCTGGGTGAATTATTTTAAGAACTCACCAAGAGCAAAAAAAAGACTTGAAAATATAAACGGCAAAATGGAAGAAATTGAATATAGAAACAAAGAAATTATTGATTATTTTAGGAATAATAAATCTAAATTATTAGTAATGAAGATTATAGAAGGGGATGGTTGGGAAAAACTTTGTAAATTTTTAGAAAAACCAGTACCAAACCGACCTTTTCCACATAGAAATATTGGAAAATATAGAAAAAACCCTAAAAATTAATATGGGTACTTTTTACCTAATACTTCTGTAGATGTTAGCGCTGCAACCGCGCCTTCTGCACAAGCAGTAACTACCTGTCTAAGACCACCAGTAATGTCACCTGCTGCATAAACTCCTTTAATATTTGTTCTCATTTGTTTATCAGTTGTAATAAATCCCTTTTCATCAATTTTAACTCCAAGATCTTTTGCAATTTCATTTTGAGGTACTTCACCAATAGAAATAAAAACTCCGTCGACAGGAAATTTAGTAGTTTTGTCAGTTCTAACATCATGAAGCTTAAGATATTCAATTTTTTGTTCACCGTTTATTGATTCTACACGAGTGTTAAATAATATTTTTACTCCTTTTTTTATTGCTTCATCTTCATATGCTTTTTCAGCACGTAATTGGTCACGCCTGTGAATTACAAATACTTCATTGACTCCAATTTGTTTTAAAAAAATTGATTCAATAAGAGCAGAGTTTCCTCCTCCAACAACAGCTACTTTTTTATCTTTAAAAAAGAAACCATCGCAAGTTGCACAATAAGAAACACCTTTTCCAGTTAGCTCTTTTTCACCAGGTGCATTTAGCTTTCTATAATCAGTTCCTGTACAGAGAATTATTGCTTTTACGCTATAATTTTGTTTATCTGTTTGAATATTAAATTCACTTCCGGATTTCTCAATTTTTTTTACCTCTTCATTAAAATGAAAATCTGCATACTTTTTTGCATGGTTTTTCATTTTTTCCATTAAATCCATGCCAGAGATAGATTCAAAACCAGGGTAATTTTCAATTTTTGGTGAAACATTTCCAAGACCGCCGCCTATACCTTTATCAATTACTACTGTTTTAATCCCTGCTCTAACTGCATATATTGCAGCAGAAAAACCAGCAGGTCCTGCACCTATTATAGCCAATTCATAGTTCATATTTACCATCAATCTGTGTTTATTTTTTAATTTTTAATTTCATCTTTTGGACTTAAAATTTTTTGTTTTAATAAATTGTAAGCCTCATCAGGGGATTCAATATCTTTTAACATTTTTTCAAATGGGCAAAGACCATCACCTGCTCTATTGTTTATAAAAGGTATCAACTCATCAACTTGACAAGGTACTCCGCCCATAATTAAAATGGCAATTCCTGTTTTTGTTCCTTGAGGTGAATATGCAGCTTGTGCCTTTGCATATCTGCATAGAAGTGCAGATGCTCTACCTAGAATTCTATCTCCAATAACTGATCCATGGATGTCTTCCCCTATTTCTTCAATAGTATCTAGTAAGGGTTTGAGACCTTCTCCTTTTTTCTTATTCAAGATTTTTCCATTAGAAATTACAACAATCGAGCAATCGGTTGTTGATAATATTTCTCTTGCAAGTTTTAAATCATTTATTACATCTTGGTTTAGAATGCTCATAATCCTCGCACATCACACACTTCAAAATATTTTTTAATATCATTTAATGTTTCCACAAGCTCTTCCTTTGAATGTGGAATAATATCTTGAAGCTTATTTGAAATCAAGGAGGTATTATTTTTAAATTGTTGAAGAAAAAATTTTTTTGAACTCTCAAGCCATTTGGCAATTTCAATTATATCTTCTCTTTTTAAAAAATCAGGGACAAATGTTGTTTTAAATTCATAGGAAATATTTGAATTTTTAATAATTTCAATTGATTTTTCAATTTTTTTTATATCTGTTTTGACGCCCGTTAATAAATCGTATATATTTTTTGGTGCCTTAATGTCCATTGCAATATAATCAACAAGTTTTTTTTCGATTAATTCCTTTAATTTTTCTGGATACATACCGTTCGTATCAATTTTTACTAAATATCCCATTTTTTTTACTTTTACAATGAAATCTACTATATCATTTTGCATTAATGGTTCTCCGCCAGATATAACTAGTCCTTCAATCAGTCCTTTGCGTTTTTTAAGAAATGAAAGTACCTCTTCTTCAGGTATTTCTTCAACTTTTTCTAAAACAAGGTCTTTGTTATAACAAAAAGGACAACGAAAATTACAACCAACCGTCCAAATTATTGCACTAATTGTATCAGGGTAATCCAACAGTGAAGTTTTTTGAATTCCGCCTATTTTCATTTTGAGACCATAACTTTTTTCATCATATCAAAAGTTTTACGATCAGAAAATTCTTGTTGTTTACCTCTATTCCACTGACTAACAGGTCTAAGGTAACCAACAACTCTTGAATAAACCTCACAATCAGTTTTTTTATTATTTATTTTACAAGTTGGACATAGTTGATGCTCACCTGCAATATATCCATGCTCTGGACATACGCTAAATGTAGGTGTAATAGTATAATAAGGAAGCGAATAGTTTTCTGCAACCTTTCGAATAAGCTTTTTTGTTGCAGTTGGTGATGGGTCTTCTTCTCCAAGAAATATATGTAAAACTGTACCACCGGTATATTTCGACTGAAGGGAGTCCTGCAGGTCAAGTGCTTCAAAAATATCTGTTGTATAACCAACAGGTAATTGAGTAGAGTTAGTATAGTAAGGCTCTATTCCTCTACCTCCGTTTCCATAAAATTCCTGATTATATGTTCTAATATCTGGATATTCTGTCTTGTCTATTCTGGCAAGTCGATAAGATGCCCCTTCCGCAGGTGTTGCCTCAAGATTATAAATATTACCTGTTTCCTCCTGAAAATCTGCAATTTTGTCTCTGATGTGATCAAGGACTTTTTCTGCAAACTTTTTACCTTCGGGATCCCCAATACTTTTATTTATAAAATTAAGAAGTGAATCATTCATCCCAATAAGACCTATTGTTGAGAAATGATTCTTCCAATATTCGCCATAAGTTTTCTTAATATCTGAAAGATAAAATCGTGAATATGGGTGAAGCCCGCTGAATGTTAAATTTTCAATTATTTCTCTTTTTGTTTCAAGGCTATTTTTTGCAAGATCCATTAAATTATCAAGTCTTTCGAAATATTGCTTTTCATCTTTTGCTAAATAACCAATTCTTGGTAAATTTAACGTTACAACTCCAATGGATCCGGTCTTTGGATTTGCACCAAAAAGTCCTCCTCCACGCTTCCTTAATTCCCTATTGTCGAGCCTAAGTCTACAACACATACTTCGAGAATCATCAGGTTTCATATCTGAATTTATAAAGTTAGAAAAATAAGGAACTCCGTATTTTGCAGTCATATCCCAAATAGGATCAAGGCTTTCAGTGTCCCAGTCAAAATCTTTTGTAATATTGTAGGTTGGTATTGGAAATGTGAATGGTCTTCCTTTAGCATCTCCTTCAGACATAATATCTGCAAAAGCATGATTTATCATGTCCATTTCTTCAGTAAAATCACTGTAGTTATCATCTTTTAGATCCCCGCCAATAATTGCTGGTTCTTCAACCATGTAACTAGGTACCGTTAGATCCATTGTAATATTTGTAAATGGACTTTGAAAACCCACTCTTGTGGGTACATTCATATTAAACAAAAATTTCTGCATTTCCTGTTTAACTGCCTTATAATCCAATTTGTCATATCTTATAAAAGGAGCAAGTAAAGAATCAAAATTTGATAATGCTTGAGCTCCTGCCGCCTCACCCTGCAATGTATATAGATAGTTGACAATTTGCATTAGAGCTGTTCCAAAGTGTTTAGCAGGTTTACTTTCAATTTTACCAGATACTCCTTTAAAGCCAAGTAGCAAAATATCTTTTAAATCCCAGCCTACACAATAGGCGCCGAGTGTACCAAGATCATGAATATGATAATCTCCTTTTGTATGGGCATCTCCAATTTCTGGTGGATATATTTTATTCAGCCAATAGTGTGATACTATATTTTCAGTTGCATAAACATTTAATCCCTGAAGAGAATAACTCATGTTGCTGTTTTCTTGAACCTTCCAGTCCATCATTGAAAGATATCCATCAACCACATCAATATCTTTTAAAAGACCACCAATTTCTCTCATATCTTGGTGTTGTTTTCTATAAAGAATGTAAGCCTTTGCTGTTTTTGCATGACCTTCTTCGATTAATGTCTTTTCTACAATATCTTGAACCAGCTCAACTGAGGGAATTTCACCTTTTTTAAGTGAATTTTCAAGTCTATCAAGTACTTTTTCTGTTAATTCTGTTGATTTCTTGTAGTCTTTTCCCCCAACTGCTTGAGCAGCTTTCCAAATTGCATTTGTTATTTTTATAGGATTAAAATCAATTACTTTCCCATCTCTTTTTCTAATTTTTCTTATCATTTTTTACTCCTCCTGTGGTTTGTTTTATTAAATTTTTTACTTCTTCTTGAAAAGATGAAACATCAGTAAATGATCTATAAACAGAGGCAAACCTGATATAAGCAACATGATCAATTTCTTTTAAACTATCCATTACAATTTCCCCTATTACTTTACTTTCTATTTCCTCAGTTCCAACTCTTCTGATTTTTTCTTCAATTGCATTTAATAACTCTTCAATTGTATCATGATCAACTGGACGTTTTTCCAATGCTTTTATTATTCCTTTTTTAATTTTATTTCTGTCAAATTTTTCTAAACGTCCATCTTTCTTTTTAACATATATTGGGGTTAATTCAATGTATTCGTATGTTGTAAAGCGTTTGTTGCATTTTAGGCACTCACGTCTTCTTCTAATTGAAAATGTCCCTGTATCGCGAGAATCAGTTACTTTTGTCTCATCATTATGACAATAAGGGCATTCCATTCCCAAATCCTCCAGATAGGCCTAAGATACAACATATTGTATAATAAAACTATAAATCTACACCATATAGTATATACACCATTGTATTTAAACCTTTTCAAAAAACCCATTTTTACGATAAAAAAGTGATGTTAGAAATAGTAACAAAAATAAAAAAATTTATAAAAAATTAAAAAAAATTGTTCAAAATATACTAATAATTAAATAGATAATAACTTTAATTGATTTACAACTTCTTTTACCAATTCTTCAACATTAATTTTTTTTTCTTCGCTTAAAATATTTTCAAGTTTTGCTTTGGTTGCAGGTTTATATGGAACAGCATTACAACCTTTTGATGGAAGTATTGATATGTTATAAGTACCTATTTCTTTAGCAATTTTTACTATTTCTTCCTTGTCAAAACCAATCAAAGGTCTGAGAATAGGAATTTCTATTGCTTGATCTATCACTTTTATATTTTGTAGTGTTTGAGATGCAACCTGTCCTAAAGAATCTCCCATTACAATTGCATTAGCACCTTTTTTTTGAGCGATTTTTTCTGCATATCTAACTAACATTCTTTTACAAAAAATACAGGTATATCTATCAAAACAACTTTGTTTATAAATACTCAGATTTTCCCCATGTGGAATTATATATATTTTAATTTTAGATTTACATGTTTTTTTAAGATGAATAGCAATTTTTTTAAAATTATTAATTTCTTTATTATTCGTAAAAGGTCTAATATCTCCATAAACTAGAATTAATTCTTTTGCTGTTTTTGAAATCATATATGTTGCAACTGGTGAATCAATACCACTAGAAATTAATGATACAAATTTCATGAAGTTTCATTATGTATATAATCAAGGTATTCTTTAAGCCCACCTACAACAGGCATAACGATAATATCTGGTAAATCATAAGTATGAAGAGATTTTATTCTATGAATTGTTTTTTTAATGTTTTCATCTTTTGTCTTTGCAATTATCACTACTTCATTATCACTGTCAATTTTTCCTTCCCATCTATAAATCGACTCAATATTAGGGATAATATTTACACATGCAACCAACTGTTCTTCCACTAAGGTGTTTGCTATTCTTCTTGCATCAGTAATATCTCCTATGGTTGAGTAGACTACTGCTACCATACTCTCCCCACTCCTTCTATATAAATTAAATATGTTTAAAGTTTTTTGCATTAATTAAATTTTTTCATATCTAAAGATTTGATTAACTTTGAAATATCATTATTTAAACTATAAAAAAGATGTGATTCACACTTACAATCACTACAACCAAAATCATTGATTTTTGAATAATTTTGATTAAATTTTTCTGCAATTTCACATTCAATTTTTTTATTTCCTTCTTTGTAATAAACATTAAAAATTTTTCCAAATTTTAATAAAAAATCAATATGCCAATGAATTTTTTTATTTTTATCATAATGTCTTTTTATTCTTTTTTCAAGACTGTTTAAAGCAGAACCTATATAAAAATAGTAACCTTTTTTAAAATATATTTCTCCAAGTTTTCCAACTTGTATTTTTTTGTTTTGATTAATTCTGATTGACAATATGTAAGTTCCTCTCATATATAATTAAACAATTTTTTTAATAATTTTTTCAAAATCCTTTATAAATTCTGTTTTCAAAAGATTATCAGAGTTTCCTATAGACTCCTCAAGACCTTTATCAAATGAAATTGAACCCAAATAATCAAATCCAATACTTTTTACATTTTCCTTAATATAGTTTGATTCTATCATCTTCATGTTCTCAACAACACCTATAACAGGAAGTTTTAGTTCTTTTAATAGCCTTAAAAGCTTTCCAACAGCACCCATTGCAACCTTTGAATTTGTAACAACAACTAAAAATTCACTTTTTTTAACATGTCTGATAACATCAAGAGTCTCATCTCCAATTCCTGGAGGAAGATCAATTATTAGATAATCAAGTTCGCTCCATTTAGTTATAGCAAGCAATTCAATAATTATGTTTGATATATCAATTCCTCTAAATGGAGAAGGTTTGTCTTCCGTAAAAAAAACAATTGACATAAAATTAATACCATTTATCTTATGAGGGAGGATGCCCTTTTCTTCCTCTGGAAAACTAAAATCATCAACACCTAAAATAATGTGAGAAGAAGGCCCATATAAATCAAGGTCAAGTAGACCAACTTTGTATCCTTTTTTTGACAAATTCAAAGCAAGGATAGAAGCCACAAGACTTTTTCCAACTCCACCTTTTCCACTAGCAACTGAAATTATTTTCTTAATTTTTTCTAATCGTTTTTCAATAACACTAGTTCTAACTTCCATTTTTTTCAGTCCCTTCCCCATTTATTGATAAATTCTCTTGCAGCTTTTCTTGTTTTGGGGCTTTCACTTTTTAACTGTTTTTTTACAAAGCTTACTATTTTATTCTTTTTTTGGGCTTTATCATATAACTCAGAAAAAGACTCGATTACTGCAGATTTTAGAAGTTCAATCTGTTTACCGGAATAAATATTTTCAATATCAAGAAGTAATTCTATTATTTTATCTTTAAATTCTGGTTTGAAACTTGCAATTTTGCCTGATGACTTAACAACATATATCGGAACAATCGTCTTTTCGCTTTTTAGATTTCCAAAATATTCATTAAATATTTCTTTAAATCTATATTCCTTGTCAACAGCAGTTAAATTTGCAAGAATTGTTACTGCACTCATCTTATGGTAATTATTATCGCTTTTTAGATGATTTTTAAAAAAATCCCAATGAGGGTATATTACATCCGGTTTTTTTTCGGAAACAATGTTTATTACCTTAAAACAATTATAACGATAAGTTTCATTTTTTGAAAGAAGACCATCTAAGTATTGGCTTATTTCATTAGGACTTTCAATTAATTTGTTTGCATGTTTTTCAGGATTGATATCCTTTTTTAAAAGCTCTGAAATCATTTTTATTTTTCACCTTTAATCAAAGTTATTGAAACGCCTCTACCTGATGTGATTTCAAAATCAGGACTTCCACATTTTGGACATCTTGTATGAACAAATGCAACCTCCGGAACAAAATGAATTGATTCTGACTCATCTTCATTTAGCTTTTTCTTCATATCAGAAAAGGGCCAACTATGTTCACAATTTTTACATTTCAAGGTGCTTTTTTCATCTTTAATATTAATTTTTACATTCTTTAATTTTTCACCTTGTTCCTTTATAATTTGGTCAAGAGCGAACTGAAAAATATCTTTTTCTATTTGTTGCAATTCACCCATTGAAATATTTATTTCGGTTATTTTTTTCATTTTTTCTTTATCTGTTGCTTCAACTGCTGCAAAAAGAACCGATTCAGCAAGCGCCCATTCGTGCATGTGAGATTTGGATAATAATATAACTTGTTTAAATTTTGCTGTAGAAAAATAAAAAAAGAGTATTTTATTTCGACAATTAATATGAAATATAATAAAGAAGAGTTATTAAAACAAAAAATAAGGCATATCGATGTTAAAAAATTCAATAGTATCTCTCTTATAGAATCATTTGATGATATGGCATTTCAATCAAGAAATCTAGCAAATGCATGCAAGATATATGATAAAATGATAAACGACAAAGATTGTACAATCATTCTATGTCTTGCAGGTTCACTTGTTAGTGCAGGACTAAAAAAAGTAATTATTGATCAAATTGAGAATAATATGATAGATATAATTGTTTCATCAGGGGCAATCATTGTTGATCAAGATTTCTTTGAAGGTCTGGGATTTAATCATTATAGAGGTTTCATAAATGCAGATGATAACCAATTAAGAGAACTAATGATTGATAGAATATATGATACATTCATTGACGAAGAAGACCTTCGTATATGTGACGATACAATCACAAAAATTGCTAACTCCCTAAAACAAAAAGCATATTCATCTAGAGAATTTATCTATGAAATGGGTAAATATTTAGATAGATTTGGCAAAAACAAAGAATCTTTTGTTTTATCAGCTTACAAAAATGAATTACCGATATTTTGTCCAGCATTTTCTGATTCTAGTGCTGGTTTTGGGCTTGTTTTACATCAAGTAAAGCAAAAAAATCCTATTTCAATAGATTCTGTGAAAGATTTTAAGGAACTTACTGAACTGAAAATAAAATCAAAAGAAACAGGTGTTTTAATGATTGGAGGAGGAGTTCCAAAAAATTTTGTTCAAGATACTGTTGTAGCAGCAGACCTTCTAGGTGTCAATTCACCAATGCATAAATATGCAGTTCAGTTAACAGTTGCTGATGAAAGGGATGGTGCGCTTTCAGGATCAACCTTCAAAGAAGCAAGTTCTTGGGGTAAAGTTGATCAGTCATTTGAACAAATGGTTTTTTCTGAAGCAACAATAACATTTCCTTTACTAGTAAGCTATGCATATCATAAAAAAGGGTGGATTGAAAGAACTGCAAAAAAACTAAACCAAAAATTATAAAATTGAGTTTATACTTTCAATTTGTGTTTACAATGAAAAAACTAGAGAATTCATTATTACTAAAATCAGTACTATCATCTATTTTTAATACAGCTAGTAGAAGGACTTCAACAATGTCTGCAAGTGAAGTGATGGGTTCAAGTATTAAAACACTTGAGAGAAAATTTGATTTTTTAAAATATGTTTATTTAAATCCTGCAGAATCGGGAGGTGGAGAATTTTCTGTAAGTATATCACCTGTAATTGATTCTGTATCACCTGAAGAAATTGGAAAGGCAATAGAGTCACTAATAAGAGTCATATATAATGATCTTAGTTCAGAAGCAGGTCTTTATTTTATAACCGAAATAAAAGAGCTAGTTGGTGAAGATGTTTCTAGAGCAATAAGTGATTGTGATGCTGATCTTGATCAGGTTCAGTTTGAACAACATTATGCGTATAGAAGAAGAGAAAGAAAAAAAGCAATAAAAGAGGCTGCAAAGGGCGGTGTTTCAACTCTAGCTCGTAATGAAAATTTAATAGGTTATGGTTGGGGCGAGGTTGCTCATTGGAAACATGAACCTGGTAGTAAATACTGCACACTTTACGATAAAAGAGGAAACGTTTTAGATAATTTAAACCTTGATAATATTATAAAAAATTATGTTGAAAGATTATCAGGTTATATTGATGTAGATCCAAGAGAGATTGAAAAAGATTCATCGATTTATGAAAAAGAATACAAACTTTTAAAAATGATGCTTGAAAAAGACATGGATGCAGAAGTTGCAATGGATCAATTAAAAATTGATAGGAATGAATTAAACAATATAATACGTAAACTCTCAGAAATGGAAATGATTCATTATATCGATTACAATACCCTAGAGCTTACAGATGTTGGTATAGGGTATATTTCAAAAAAAGAAAAAAAATAATAAATTTTTTATTTTCCTTTTCTACGTTTTGGAGAAATCATTATTGCTACTGCAAAAAAAAGTGCAGAAACAATTACAATTGAAGCACCTATCGGAAAATCTGTAATAAGTGATAAATAAAAACCAATAAGACAACTAATAACTCCAACAATTGGAGAAATGATTAAGATTTTTTTAAAATCATAAATGAACTGATAAACAGTTGATGTAGGATTAATAATAAGTGCAAAAACCAAAAGACCTCCCACAATTCTTAGTGAAAGTGAAACTGCAAAACCTGTTAGAAAAAGTACTGAAAAATAAAAAATTTTTGTGTTTATCCCTGAAGATTCAGCAAGCTTTCTATTAAACATTATAGATAGTAATTCCTTATAAAAAACAACAATGAAAATTATTATTACAAGAGACAAAACTGAAAGAAAAATTAGATCGCTTGAACTTATCGAAAAAATGCTTCCCCACAAGATTCTAAGGGCTGTAGCGTTTGCAGCATGTCCTGGAATGAAACTTAAAAAGATAAATGCAAGTGCTATCATAAATGAAAACAAAAAGCCGATGACAATATTACTTTGAAGTCGTGCTTTTTCAGAAATTGGTCCAATTACAAGAGCAGTAATTATTGAAAATATTATTGCTCCTAGCATTGGATTAATTGCTAGAGCTAGACCAAAAGCAGCACCTGCAAAAGCAGCATGGCTCATTAAGTATCCAATGGAGGAAAGATTCATTCTTACAACAAATGTTCCCGTAATTGAGCAAACAAAACCTGCAAGAACTGCACCAATAATAGAAACCAAAATCAAACTTTGAGGAAGATAAATCATCAAGTTCCTCCATTGAACAACTGTTTTAAAATTTCTGATTTGAGAACTTTTTCTTTTTCTCCATCAAGGACAATCTTTCCCTTGTTAAGCACAATTATTCTATTGCATCTAGCAGGGATTCTTTTAATATCATGAGATACCACTGCAATTGTAATTTTTTCTTTTTCATGTATCCTATTTAGAATTATCTCTATCTGCATTTTTGCAGGTATATCAAGATTTGAAAATGGCTCATCAAGTAACAGTAGTTTTGGTTCTTGAGCAAGGGCCCGGGCAAGAATTATTTTTTGAAATTCCCCGCCTGAAAGTTTTCCAATAGGTCTGTTTGCGAAATCTATCATTCCTACAGCACCCATGCTGTACCAAACTTTTCCCCAGTCTTTTTTTGAAGAAAATTTAAATGTTCCAATCTTACCAGTTCTACCTGTCATTACAATATCTTTACATAAAAAAGGACTTAGCGGATCTATTTCAAAGTTTTGAATTACATATCCAATTTGTTTTCTAATTTCAGTTTTATTTTTCGAAATTTCTTTTCCAAAAACATAACCTTTGCCTTTTGTATAATCAAGTAAACCATTGATTGTTTCAAGAAGTGTTGTTTTACCCGCTCCATTAGGTCCTATTATTGATATAAATTCTCCATCACAAATATTAAGATTAATGTGTTTGATAACCGGGATTTTTTCCCCTTCATAAATGGTTTGAATGTCTGTTAATTCAACAATAAATTTATTCATATTATTTATTTGAAATCTTAAAAAGTTCTTTATTTGATCGGGAGTATAGATTTTCTGAATAAGATAATATATTTTCCTCAGTTACATTATTATCTATTTCATCTCTGATTTCTTTATTCAATTCAATAGATATTCTTTTTCCGGATTTATTTGAAAATTCTGCTTTTGCAACGTTTTCATCTTTGATGATTATATTTCCTTTTCCCAAAGTACAACCTGAACTGATTTGAACGCCATCAACAATGCAAGAAATGGGAGGTGATGTACCGGTAAATATTACTACATTTTTCGAAAAAGGATCTTTACCCAGTTCCTTGTTTGCAATCTGTCCCATCTTATATCCGATTAAAACATATGGACCAACATGACCGTGGAATTCTTCAAGTTTTTTTAATACTTTATTCAATTTATCCCTCTCTATTTCTTCTTATAAAATGCATACATTACAAAAATTAAAATAATGAAAATCCCACTCAAAGCCGCAAAGATACTTCTTTGTAACTCTAAATTTTTTATGTCTTCCTCCAGTGCTGCAATATCACCCTTTTTATATTCATATGTATTAATTGCTTCAATAAGTTTGTCTGTGTTATATTCAATCATTTCTAGATATGTGTCAGTTCCAGGTATTGCTCCTGGAAAATTCGTAAAAATAACATGGGAAGCACCAGATTTTGAAGAAACTTCTGCTCCAAAATCAGTACCACTCTGTAGATTATCAATAACTGCATAGACTTCATTTTCTGTTGCTGCGTTTATTATGTCAAGTTCGTCTTGAGTGGAAAGACTTTGGGGAGGGCCATAAGAATAAACTACGTCAAAACCAAGCCATTCAAGAAAATCCTTTTGCCATAACATTGCAATAATTTTTGTATTTGTTAAATTGTTGTCTTTAATTTTATCAAGTAACTCATCAGATTTTTCATTTATTTCTAAAATGTAATTTTCTGAGTTTTGATTTATAGTATCATTTAATTCTATGGTTATATTCACAAGACCGTTTTTTATGCAATTAACATGTTCTATCGCACCTGATGGAATATTCCATTCTCCAAGGTCTTTACATTCTATTATTGACAAATCTTCATTATATGTTAACAGGTCTGCAAGCCATGGTTCTTTCACTGGATCTCCAAAAGAAATCAAGATATCTGCAGTAACAACTTTCGAAACATCACTTGGTGGGCAATCATAAAAAGCAGGACATACACCAGAAGGCATTAAATATTCAATTGAGATATTTTCCTTAATCAAATTATTAGTAAAATCAGCAAGCACTGAATTTGTACAAACAATGTTTAATTCATCTGCTGAAACCTTTAGTGAAAAAATTGCTAAAGTAATTAATGTAAGAATAATTATTTTGTATATTTTTTTCTTCAAATTAATAGACCTCCCTTTTTAATTTTGTAAAAAATGCAAATATAAAGTTCATTAAAAACTTTTTGGTAACAAAAAATTTAAATTCGTGCTACGAATATCTGGTAAATGTGTTACTATGGTTGAAAATATAACAAGATTTGGAGTGTCGATAGAACCTGAACTTCTAAAAAAATTTGATAGATTGATAAAAAAAGAAGGTTACCAAAATAGATCTGAAGCGATAAGAGATTTGGTTAGAAAAAATTTAATTGCTGAGAAAAATAAAGATCCAAACCAAAAAGCAATTGGGACACTTACTATTATTTATGATCATCATGTTGGAAGTTTAACAGATAAATTACTTGATTTACAACATGAAAATACTAGCGAAATCCTTGTGACAACACATGTACATATTGACCATCATAACT
>SMTZ1_10000892_pt1 | contig 29074 bp, 26 predicted proteins | sample DeeMarSWOR136_30_FD_25667 | JGI IMG/M metagenome (IMG submission 25667) | reverse complement strand
CAACGATTGGTCATATGCCGGCTGGTCTCTCCTTATAGTTTACAGCAGTGTTGAGACCGAAGGGCACCAGCTCTATCTCTACGACGACTTTATCTATGCTCATAATGCCTCCAACATCGACTTCGATGGTGATGGCGAGGCAGGGGGCAATATCACCGGTTTCATAGTGCCGGAGCCTATCGGGGGTGAGGAAGTGGACGGTAATGCCGCCAAGATGACCATCTTCGTGGGTGAGGGCGACTACGTCTGGTGGGGTGACTCCCTGTACTTCAACGGGGTACCCCTTTCCAACGGGCAGAATCCATGGAACAATGTCTGGAACTCCCGTTCGTACGGGATGAGTGAAGACGGCGTGGACATTGACACCTTCGAAATCAAGTGGTCGGATGGTTTGCTTGAGCCCGGCGATACCTCCGCACAGCTTGAACTGCCCACCGGTGTCGACTCGTGGAACCTGGTATATATCATCCTGTCACTTCGCAGTGAGACCGTGACCGGGGGCACCACGCACTACGTCATACGCTCAAGCTCATAGCGCCATCTGAACATCGTGCCGCCAAGTATGCATACCCTTCAGTCTAGCCTTTCCTATATATGGCTTTTTATCCGTTTGGATGATACCCACTTTTTTACGAGTGAGATAAAAGTCATATTTAAAACACCTGTTATCGTTCACAATGTACGTGTATGAATCGGTGCAGGTCACCTATATCATGTTCTGGATTCAGATTGCACGTGTGGGGGCTGGAGGTAGAGGTATGAGGAAGAAAGTCATAGTTGCGGCGATTGCATTTTTTGCTGCTTTATCAGTCGTGCTGCTGGCTATCAATAGCTGTACGACGAACGTAGTAGAGGTGCTTGAATCTCAGGAAATCAGGGAATATCAGGGTGAAGACCTTTCCTCGGTGAACGATTTCAGAGAGAATTCTATCAGGGGGCCGCAGTACGTTGATATTGAGGATTACGGACTTGAAATCACAGGGCTGGTCGAGTGCCCTCAATCTTACACCTATGACGAGGTTATAAGAGACCACCAGAGCTATAAAAAGGTTGTCACGCTGAACTGCGTCGAGGGGTGGGATGCCACCATTTTGTGGGAAGGCTTTCTGGTCAGAGACCTGCTCGCCGAAGTCAAGCCTACGGATGATGCCAGGACAGTTATATTTCACGCCTATGACGGCTACACCACCTCTTTCCCGATTGAGTACGTAGCGAACAACGACATCATCATGGCCTACAAGATGAATGATGTTCCACTGCCCCCGGAGAGGGGTTTCCCCTTTCAGCTGGTGGCCGAGAGCAAGTGGGGCTACAAGTGGATAAAGTGGATAACGAAAATAGAGCTGTCTGATGACGTAAACTACCGGGGCTTCTGGGAGAGCCGGGGCTATTCCAACAGCGGTGACCTGGACAAGAGCTTCTTTGACTAATATGTAGTTATGGTCCAGCCAGTATGAAGAAAAAGGGGAGCAGAGATGCTCCCCTTTTTTGTTTGGAGAAAAGTTTATTGACAGAAGAATCCCTATTGACAAACTGAATCATTTATGTGATTATTCCGTACATTAAATGTGGAGGGGTACTGATGTTAAAGGATTTTAGGGCATTCATAACCCGCGGGAATGTGGTTGACCTGGCTGTCGGTATAGTAATCGGTGTAGCCTTTGCTGCCATTGTCAATTCATTTGTGAAAGATGTTATTATGCCACCAATTGGACTGGCACTTGGGGACGTGGATTTTGCCAACCTGTTTGTCGTCCTGAAAGAGGGTACCGTGGCTGGCCCCTATGCCTCCCTTGCTGCCGCCCAGGAAGCCGGAGCCGTTACCATAAATTACGGTATTTTTATCAATGCCATAGTCAGCTTTCTAATCCTGGCGGCTGCTATCTTTTTCTTTATAGTGCGGCCAATAGCCAAAATGCAGGCACGCCAGAAAGCAGCAGAGGTGGCGGCGGAACCGACCACTAAAGAATGCCCGTATTGCTACACAAATATCTCAATTAAGGCGACAAGGTGCCCGAACTGCACTTCTGAACTGCCGTCGGCGTGATAACAGTACTCATGCAGGGATGGGAAAGCAGTCATCTACCTAACGGCATCAACATCGTAGTAGCGTCTGGTATAATGCTTGCCGGTCTCGTCTGTGTAAGAGTTAGAGGACGCCTTAATCTGGAGTTGCCCGAAGCGTGAGAACAGATGGACAAGCTCTTCTCTGGTGGTATAGTGGTGTGGCACGTCCTCTTCCGTCTTCTTTTCACCGAGAAAGGTGTTTTTCTCAATCTCCTTGCCAGTCCCGTATGTATCATCGTTGACCGTCAGAAAGTCAGTAAGCACCATCCCGCCCGGATTCAGAACCCTGTATATCTCGTTGATGGTCTCCTGAATCCTGTCCAGTGTCCCGTGATATATCGTCCATATACAGATGACAGCATCGAAGAAACAATCTGTAAAGGGGATCCTTACCATGTCATGCTGCTTGAAATGGATGTCATACAGTCCTAAAGATTCGGCTTTTTCTCTGGCTATTTCAATGCCGGTCCGGGACATGTCGGTGGCGTATACCTCGAATCCTTCCTGTGCCAGGAAGACGCTGTGCTTGCCGGTGCCACATCCGAGGTCGAGGACATTCCTGTAGCCCTTCTTCTTGAAAAGTCTGGACGCTTTCTCTATCTTGGGCAAAACGTCATACTGGAGGTCGCCCTGCTCTCGGTATATCCTCTCCCAACCGGTTGCCTTCACAGTTAGTAGCTCTTTTCAGTGTTGCCCTGGTGCTTAATCATTATCGCTGCGTATCGCGGCAATGATGAAGATGATGGGGATGATTGCCATCAGGACAGCCCGTATCCAGATGATATCGATAAAGATAACCGCCAGGGCTACGACAATTGCCTCGGCTATTATATAGGCGGATATGACCAGCAGGAAACGACTCAATAGCTGTTACCTCTGTTAATCCTGTGCTGGCAGTCTAACACTCCGCCCGATATATTTCAATAGCACTATCGGACTATATGCCCCGTTGCAGATAGTCTTGGTCGACCGTGCCGGTAAGTCTGAACGCTCAGGTTAGGGGAATGATTGACCCTCCTCGCCCCCTGTTATATAATGAAGGTGGACAAGCTGAGCGAAGAGGGGCAACCTTGCACGAGAGTTGCGGAGTTTTTGGAGTCTATAGTCCCGGTGAGGACGTAGCCCGACTCACATACTTCGCTCTTTTTGCTTTACAGCACCGCGGTCAGGAAAGCGCCGGTATCGCCATTGCCGACGGCAAGCGGATGCAGGTTGCCGGTGATATGGGGCTTGTCTCCCGCGTCTTTGATGAAGAGACCCTGAGTGGCCTCATCGGGCACATTGCCATTGGCCATAACCGTTACTCAACCCGCGGTTCGAGTCGGGTATCCAATGTGCAACCCTTCCTCGTCGGAAAAGGCAATCATACCATTGGCATCGCCCACAACGGTAATATCATTAATGCCGAACTTCTCCACGAGGAACTTGTCCAGCACGGCTATACCTTCCGCACCTCCACAGATACCGAAGTCATCGCCAGCCTCATTATCTCGTCACCAGGAAAGGACTGGGTGGACAGAATTCGCTATGCTATGCACCGGCTCCAGGGAGCGTATTCTCTCTGTCTTCTAACCAGGGATAGCCTCTACGCTGTGCGTGACCCCTGGGGTGTCCGCCCTCTCTGTCTCGGGGTGATAAACGGCGGCTGGGTAGTTGCCTCAGAGAGTTGTGCGCTAGACCACATTGGAGCGCAGTTCATACGTGAAATCGAGCCTGGGGAGATTCTTCGTATCAGCGAGAACGGCCTCGATAGCTATCAGGAGCAGGTTGAGAGAAGGGCCCTGTGTATCTTCGAGTATATCTACTTTGCCCGACCCGACAGTATTATCAACGGCAAGCTGCTTTATCCCATACGGCAGGCCATGGGTGCCGGTCTGGCCGAAGAGCATCCGGTCGAGGCCGATATGGTGATGGGTGTGCCGGACTCGGCGACAGCCGCTGGCATCGGTTATTCGCTTGCTACCGGTATGCCATTCTGTGAAGGGCTGATGAAAAACCGCTATATAGGGCGTACCTTTATTCAGCCCGACCAGCGGATAAGGGACCTCGGTGTCCGGCTGAAGTTCAACCCTCTACCTCAAATGCTGGATGGCAAGCGACTGGTGGTGGTGGATGACAGCATCGTCCGGGGTACCACTACCCCGAAGGTCGTTGACCTGCTGAGAAAAGCCGGGGTCAAAGAAGTCCACATGCGTATCTGTGCTCCGCCAATACGTTACCCGTGCTTCCTGGGTGTAGATATGGCCACCCGCCAGGAACTCATCGCAGCCCGTAAGAGTGTTGAGGAAATTCGCAACTTTATCGGTGCCGATTCCTTGGGCTACCTGAGTGTTGAAGGATTGCTCAAGGCGGTAGCTATGCCGAGGGAGCTATTCTGTATGGCCTGTTTCACCGGCGACTACCCGATGCCTGTCCAGCTGGAGATGGACAAACTGGCGCTGGAAATCCCGGACAGAGCACTTCAAGAGAAAGGGCATCAAATAGCCAGCTTTACATAAGCATATTATGTTATGCTTTAAGCGAAGGTCAAACTTGTAGAGCTGGCAGCACATAAACCGAGAGGGGGAGAAAATGCCAGGACTTTTCGGATTAAGTATAGAGCCGAAAGAATACGATGGCGACTTCTTGCAGGACCTTTTTTGGGAGACATTTTACCAGCAACACCTTGGTGAAGAATATGCCGGACTGGCTTCCTATGCTGGAGAAAGTATCAAAATACGCACACACCGGGGACTCTTTAGGCCAACCTTCAGTGAAGACCTAGCTGGCCTCGAGGGTACAGAAGGAATAGGTTATTGTGGCGATACTAGAGAACCAGTCCTGGCTGATTCTAAACTGGGTGAGTTCGCGGCTTGTTTTTCCGGCAATCTCATCAATCGAGAGGATTTGGTAAGTGCATATAAAGCAGCTGGCCATTCCTTTGCCTGGGAAGGGAAGTGTATTGAGATAATTGTGAAATTAATTTCTCAGGGAGAAGGACTGGTTGATGGCATAAAAAGAATGACGAAAGAGATACTGGGAGCTTATGCGCTCCTGGTTTTAACTCATGAAGGTATTTACGCAGCTTGTTGTCCCACGGGTCACTGGCCGCTGGTTATCGGAGAAAAGAAGGGGGCAGTAGCCGTTACTACAGACCCGAGCGGTTTTCATAACTGCGGCTTCACACCTCTTCGTGATGTAGAACCAGGCGAGATTGTATTATTGAAGAACGGGGGCCTGGAAACGATAGAAAAGATGCCAACTGCCAGGACTCAGATTTGCTCTTTCGTATGGGTCTATACCAATTTCCCGGGAGCAGTCTTTCGGAATATCCCGGTCACCGCGGTCAGAAAGAGGCTGGGAGCTATTCTGGCTCGTAGAGACATTGAGCGGGGATTCATTCCAGACATAGTTACTCCGATTCCTGATTCTGGCAGGTTCTGTGCGATAGGTTATGCTCAGGAGTTTGTCCGACAGAAGAATGAGGGGAAGGTAGAGAAAGCTCCTGTATATGATGAGGTTCTGATTAAATATCCATATGCCGGTAGGAGCTACCTGCAGTTAACCCAGGAAAAGAGAGAGACTTACGCTCACACCAAACAACTCGTCAGCGGTGAAGATTACAGTGGGAAAGTATTAGTGGTTTGTGATGATTCCATCAGGCGAGGGACTCAGACTCAACGAACCACTATACCGAAGATCAGGAACCTGGGTTTTACTCAGGTTCATCTAAGGGTTTCTAATCCAGACTCCCTATCTTATTGTCCCTGGGGTAAAACCATTAAAAAGGGTGAGCTTCTGGCTGCCAGGATTCCTGATTTCAAGGAGAGGGCTGCCTTTCTGGGCGTTGACAGCGCAGAACACCCTACAATTGAAGAACTGGCTGAGGCTGTTGGTCTCCCTGTAGAGATGCTCTGTGTCGATTGCGACTTACCCTCTTCTGATTGATTTTTTTCAGGTAGTGGTTCGGCTACAGAATGAGAAAGGCCGCCATCTTTCTCGATGTAGCTGACCGGTTGTTTTCCCATTACAGCAATGGTGCGATATATTTACATAATATGTCATCTGGGTTGTCGTGTCGGCCTTCCTGAGATAGAATAGAGTAATCTGCCAGCTCATAACGAGCGGACTACAAGCGTGAATACTCAGAGGTGATGAATTGAAAGCAGATTTGTCCAAGCTGGAGAGGGCTTTCAATCCCAAGGTGCTGGCTGTGGTGGGGGATTCGGGATTCTTCCAGTGGCTTCGTTCCAGTGAGAATTTCAATGGCAAACGCTATTCCGTGCAGGTAAACCCAAAAACCATCGCGCAAATTGAAGAGATGGGCGTGGAGAACTACACCAGCCTGCTGGATATTCCTGAGCCGGTGGACCTGGCGATAGTCACCGTTGGCCGGAAGTATGCCCTCCAGATACTGGAGGACTGCATTAAAAAAGACGTAGCCGCTGCCCATTTCTTCACCGCAGGATTCGCCGAGACCGACACCGAGGATGGTATTGACCTTGAGCGTGCTTTAACCACGCGTGCGATAGAAGCCGGCTTTCATCTTATCGGTCCTAACTGCATGGGAATATTCAATCCGGCAGTTGGTTTGAGACAGAACATGGGGCAGTATGTGGGAACAACCGGGCCAATAGGCTTTATTTCACAGAGTGGTACCCACGCTATCAATTTCAGTCTTGAAGCCCACCTTCAGGGGATGGATATCAGCAAGTCGGTCAGCTTTGGCAACGGGACCGTGCTCGACTCGGCTGAATACCTCGATTATTTTGGTCGTGACGACACTATCAAGGTGATTGGTATGTACTTAGAGGGTGTCAGGGATGGAAGGCGACTCCTCGAGGTGCTCCGGGAGGTCTCTAGCAAGAAGCCCGTGGTTGTCTGGAAAGGGGGGCGTACGGAAGGTGGTAGTCGGGCGGTTGCCTCGCATACAGGCTCATTGGCGGTCTCCCAGACCATCTGGACTTCAGCAATGAAGCAGGGTGGCGCCATTCCGGTTCTGGGGATGGATGAGCTGATTGATACTCTGAAGGCCCTTTTCTATTTGAAGCCAGTCTATGGAGACCGGGTAGTTTTAGCGGGTGGTTCGGGTGGACAGTCGGTAGCGATTACCGATGCCTTTACCGAAACAGGACTGGAGGTGCCTTCGCTCAGCCAGGAGTCCTTCGATAAATTTGAGGAGTTCTTCACCGTGATTGGTGGAAGTTATCGGAACCCGATAGATACCGGAAATCCAAACCGCGCTCAGATGAAGCGTATCATTGAGATTATTGAGCATGATAGCAATACGGATAACATCGTGATGCTGATGAATGCCAGTGGTGCCGGCCCGCCGGGTATGGATGATCAGCGTGATAGCGATATAAAAGCAATTGCCGAGATGCGTAATAGGACTTCAAAACCGGTGATGGTATGCCTCCAGCTGACCATGCTGCCGCGTGTTATCGCGGATGCACGGACAATCGTAAAAGAGCTTCAGGATAAAGGAATCCCGGCGTTTACCAGCCTGGAACGGGGTGCCGTGGCATTAAGAAACGCTCTGGACTACTATAAATATCGCCAAGCTTAATGTCCGGTTAGTGTGTGTCTATTTCGGTGCGTGTGATCCTTCCGACTGCTGCTTCCACTCATTGCGATAGATTTCCATAAGCAGGAACTCGTATCCGTCCCTCTGCAGATAACCGCAGGGCTTCATGTTGCATTTCATGAAGCACCTGTGCGCTCGGGTATTTGAAACAAGGGTTTTCAGGTAAATGCGGTCCAGTGCTGTCCGGCGGAATATATGGTTTATGAGGGCGGATACGGCATCCGTACCGTAGCCTTTATTCCAGTACTCGCGGTCACCAATCATGATACCAAGCTCGGCTTCGCCCCTTCCCTCGTCTACGTTGTAATAGACACAGTTACCGATGTGTTTGCCGTCCAGAGTCTCCACGGAGAAAGGGTAGCGGTAGGGGGAGGGGTACTGGATTTCATCGGTATAGTCCGTCAGATATTCCTGAAAGGAGCAGGATATCGGTGTGGTCGCATCCAAACCGGCCAGCTCGTAGTCCCTATGCCATTCGTAGTCATTCCTGGCATCGGAGAGCCGTTTATTACGCAGTCTTATCTTGCTATCGTTTGTCATATCAATAAAGGATTTCTAGGTACTGAAAGATTGCAGGTCTTCTTTACCACCCACCGAATCAAGGGCTTGCTCGGCGGCAAGGCGTATGGTTTCTTCATCGTCGTCAAGGCATAGCTCCAGGCACTCCCTGGCTTCGGCGCCGCCTATCTCCCCCAGTGCCCGGATGGCGGCTATCTGGACGTCGATGTCATCGTCATAAACGAGCTCGGCTAGCTGTGGTACGGCGTCTTCCTCTTCCAGTTCGCCAAGTGCGGAGGCCGCAACACGGCGTCTCTCGGCATCTGGGTTGGTCAACTCCTCGAGCAGGGTCGGCAGCCAGGAAGGGTCACAGCTTATGCCCATGGCACAAATAGAGCTGAGGTTGAGCTGGTCATCGGCACATTGATAATTTTCGCTGATGGCGTTGCTAACTCCGGGGAGACTTAACGGGGCGACTGCCTCGAGGGCGCAGCATCTGATATTTACTGGCTTATTTTCGTCACTAATTATGGAGAGCAAGGCCAGACCAAGGCTGGTTGTCGTGGTTTCATGCAGCTTGCCATGTTCGGCGAGCATGGCGAACCTGCCCAGAGCAGCGGCTGCCTCGGTCTGGACCATCTCCGAGCTGTCATTCTCGAACAAATCAATAAGTGGTGGTACCAGTGAGGACTCCTCGCATTCCCACAGCCCTTCGATGGCCTGTCTTCTGACCTCGGCATCAGGGTCTGTAAGACATTTCTTGAAGATGACGTTGAAGTTAAGTCCGACATTTTCATCGGCCAGCTTCACGAGTTGGCTGACTATCCGGCACCGCTGTTCCGTTTCAATTTTCCCCCAGGCCTGCTCGAATAGCGCCAGTTGTTCGGTATCGAGTCCTGATAGTTCGGAAAGGTCGGAATCTAACAGGTCGCTGTTAGAAAGCCTGGTCAGAAGCTCTTCGATAGACATTTAATCATTCCCTGACCGTGAGCTTTGCCTAGTCCTCCTCGTCGTCATCTTCATCGTAGTCGTTCTCTTCGCCATTTCCACCCTGTTGCCAGATGGGCTGGGTGAAATGCTCAATGTACTCTCCCATGGCGATAGAGGTTGCCTGTTTAATCTGCTCTCTTGTTTCACTGGCGGTCTCGGAAAGCTCGGCAACATCCACCTCGATACCAAGTATTCCGGCGAGGACTTCTATAATCGCGAGAGCAGCCATCGGGTTCTCGATTCGTGAGGCGTGTGCGGGCACCTCACCCAGGAGGCAAATACCGTTTATGTCTCTCTCTTTAGCTGCCCCGAGTAGCAGGCCGTTCAGTCCGGCAATCTGGATGTTGCCCCGATCTATAAGGCCACACTCCTGTAACTCTGAGGTTATCGATTGATTGGTGGCTACCCCCCAGACCCTGGGCTGCTCCGTGAAATGGATACGTGTCAGGGCAGCGGCACAGGTGATTACCCTTTCGACCTGAAAAGCAACGCCGACATCGAGGACGGTGTTTGCCAGTTCGTAGACTTTAGAAGACGGCTGGTCATCGCCGATGAAGAGTATCAGGTCTCGTTCCGTCTCACTTGTGGCCTTGCGATAGTAGAACTTGCTTTGTGGAAACTGCGGGGCTTCCACGACATTGTTACGGGCAATGACACCAATCGGGTCAAAAAAGTAGGGGGCATTTATCTCGCCCAGCTCCTTGAAATCCAGCTTGTTAAGAAGGTAATTGGCCAGAACCATCGAAACATTGCCGACACCGGGCCAGGCAGCCAGCATAACCGGCGATTCGAGCTTTGGCCGGGCCTTGATTCTGGCAAGATTACTCATTGCAGCAGACGCCTCTACAGAGAGTTCTACCTAAATGGTACAACGTCGGCCTGAGGCGGTCAAGAGAACATACTGTATATGAGTGTTGATGTTGACCTACCTGCTTGCCACAGATACTGACGAACAGTATATGGAGGGGGTGCTGAGGAAGCCGCCTATCCATCTGGTGTCGCTGCCGATGGCAGCTACATGCTTGAGGAGCTGGTAGATATTACCGGAGACCATAGTGTCTTTAACCCGCCCGATGATTTTGCCGCCTTCCACCTTGTACCCCAACAGGACGTTACCGCTGAAGTCGCCACCGAGGACGTTCCCCTGAGTGGCCCCCATCAGCTGTTCTACCACCAGTCCCTCCTTGATGTCACGTACCATGTCGTCGAAACTGGTATCGCCCGGGGTGACCACAAAGGCACCGGGCGCCGGACTGGGCTGTCCCCCCTGGTTCCTGTGGCCGTTGCCGGTGCTCCGCGTGTTGGCCAGGGCGGCGGTCTGCAGGTCATAGAGGAAGTTGCTGACCTTCCCTTCGGCAATCAGAGGGGTGACCTCACTGGGGACAGCCTCATCATCGCAGGGGCTGCTGCCGGGTCGGTAGTCTATCGTCGGGTCGTCCCTTAGTGACAGCCTTTTATCAAAGACCAGTTGCCCCTGCTTTTTGCCGATGGGTGAAGCCCCTTCGAGGACGGTTTTGCCGTTGAAGGCGGCTATCAATGGACCGGCGAAGGCGCTGACTATTCCGTGAGGCGTAAACACGACTGGCATTGATTTGGTGGATACTGGAGCATTCTCCCGGGCCCACTCAAGCTGCTGGAGCACTCTACGGGTAATATCATCGATTTCCAAGAGCGGGTGGCAGGAACTCTGGTGTTCGCCCACAAAGAGCATGTCCGTATCCCGAATTAGCTGCCCCTCAATAGCTGCAATGAAAACGCTCTGCTTGTAGTCGGCCTGTCCACCATGGGAATTTATGATAGTGACATCGGTGACGGTACGGATTACTCTGGCCTCGCAGATAAGCTCTGGTGTGTGCCGTGTCAGTATATCAATCATGCCCTGGCCGAGTTCCGCCATCTGCTCAAGAGTAACCTTCTCGATATCAGGGTTGAAAATCTTAATTTCCGGGTAAGGTGTCAGCGGTGGAAGCGTGAATCGTGCCTCGGTGCCGAACTCGGCGGTGGCCAGGGCATTACTAATCAGTTCTTCGATGTCATCTAATCGTGTGGAAGTGGCGTAGCCAATCCTGCCGTTTTTGATTATGCGGAGCGCCACGGTGCTGTTCTGTTTGCTCTGGATGTGCTTGAGACGGTTGGTTTCAAACTCTACCGGCGTCTCCTCCGAGGTGACCAGAAAGACCTCGGCTTCCTCGGCGGCTTTACTGGCACGGGCAAGGATTTCCTCCATCTACCTGCCTCCAATCAGACAGGTGCTAATCCTAATGTGGGGGCTACCGTTGCTGCAGGGCAGCGGGGACTGACCCCCCTTACCACAGCCGCCTCCCTGGTTCATATCGAGGTCATTACCGATGGCGTCGATATGAACCAGGGTATTGAAGACATTGCCGGTGAGTACTACCGGCCGCAGCAGCTCGGCAATCTTACCGTTGCGTATCATATAGGCTTCGCCTGCGGAGAAGGTGAACATTTCCATGCTGGTGACGCCTCCGTACCAGTTTTTCGCATAGACCCCTTCTTTAATATCGCCTATCATATCCCCGAATGAAGTAGTGCTCGGCTCGATATAGGTATTAGTCATGCGCACTATCGGTGGGTGGCGATAGTTGATAGCACGGGCGTTGCCGGTAGGTTTCTCATTCATCTTGGCGGCTGTCTCGCGAGAGTGCAACCGGCCTACCAGCTTACCTTCCCGAATCAGGTAGTTCTTGGTGGCGGGGACACCTTCGTCGTCGTACTTGTAGCTGCCGCGCAGTCCGGGCAGCGTCGCCGTATCCACGATGTTGAGATGGGCTTCTCCGAACGTCTTGCCGAGTGTCATTATCTCGCGAAGGCTGTCGTTTTCGTAGACGAAGTCGGCCTCGGACAGGTGCCCGAAGGCCTCGTGGGTGAAGACACCGGCCAGTATCGGGTCGAGCACCACGGTATACTCTCCGCCTTTGACCTGGGGTGCAGAGAGCAGGTCGACTGCCCGTTTGGCCAGTTGTTCGGCCTGCGAGTGCAGACCACGGACGGCACCGAAATCGTTTAGACCACCCAGGCTAATTCCTGCCTGCTGTACCTCACCGTTGCTGGCGGCGATGGCTGCCAGTCTCAGGGCGGTATCCCTACGTTCCTGCTCAATCCGGCTCCCTGCCGAGTTCAGGAAGATGGTCTTTCTATGACTGTCACTGTAGCTGACCATGGAGGTCTGTATCTTTGGATAACCACAGATGATGTCATTGTACTCATCGAGAAGCTGTTTCTTCTCGGCAAGCGGTACGGCTTTGGGGTCTTCACCGATTGTTGAGGGGACGATTTCAACGGCAGGTTCTATCGGGGCAAGCTGGCTCGTTTCCTTGCCGACAAAACGAGCTTGATTGACCGCCAGGGAGACCTTCTCCGGAAGGTTATCGAAGTCGTTAAAGCAGACGAAACCCCACCCGCCCTTCACCAGGGCGCGTACGTTGCCACCGGTGGCGGTGTTTCGCCCGATGGACTCCAGCTTTCTACCGCGATAGGTAATGCTGCTGCTCTCGCCCTCGGTTAGCCGGGCCTCAACATAGTCGGCGTCCTGCCCTTTGATTGCTTCCGCCAGCTGGTGGCTGATTGCCTCGATGCCTGCCATACCAGAAACAGTTTAAGTGACACAGGAGAAGGTTGTCAATTTGTGTGTTGCCGAATGGCAGTTACGTCAGTCTCGTTGACAGGTGATAGCTGGTGCACTAAAATCAGACATAATTGGCCCCATAAAAAATCCGGAGTAATTATTTGAATAGCGATGAAATACGTACGGCATTTCTGAAATATTTCGAGGAAAAAGGGCATAAGGTTGTCCCAGGTTCTTCGCTGATACCACACGGCGACCCGACCCTGCTGCTTACCAGCGCCGGTATGGTGCAGATGAAACCTTACTTCCTGGGTGAAGCTGTGCCTCCCAGCAGCCGACTGGCATCGTGCCAGAAATGTTTCCGGGCCACTGACATTGAGTCGGTAGGTGATTCGACACACCTTACGTTCTTCGAGATGCTGGGTAATTTCAGCGTGGGCGATTACTTCAAGAAGGAAGCGATTGCTTGGGCGTGGGAGTTTGCCACAGAACACCTGCGTATAGACCCAGAACGACTCTGGGCGAGTATTTTTCTCGATGACGATGAGGCTTTCAAATACTGGCGAGAGACAGGACTTCCTGAGGAAAGAATATTGAGATTTGGTGAAGAAGATAACTTCTGGGGGCCGGCCGGCGACTCAGGGCCTTGCGGACCAGATACCGAAATTTTTTATGATTCCGGCGAAGAGTATGGTTGTGGAAAGTCTTCCTGCGCACCAAATTGCGCCTGTGGTCGTTTCAACGAAATTGGAACTCTGGTTTTCATGCAGTATGACCAGGATAAGCAAGGAAACCGTACCCTGTTACCCAAACCAAGCATTGATACCGGTATGGGAATAGAGAGGATGGCCGTAGTTTTACAGGGCAAGGCGACGGTATACGAAACAGACCTCTTTGCTCCGCTGATTAAGCGTATCGCCGAACTGAGCGGTAAGGAATACGGGATTGATGAGGAGACAGACCATGCCATGCGGGTCATCGTGGAGCACGGTCGTGGAATTACCTTTCTCATTACTGATGGTGTCATGCCGAGTAACGAAGGGCGGGGCTACGTACTGCGGCGTCTGCTTCGGAGGGCGACGCTGTTTGGACTGAGGCTGGGGCTTGATAAGCCGTTCCTTGCCGAGATTGCCCGGGCTACCGTGGAGAAAATGGGGCATGTCTATCCAGAACTGAAGGAGAGGGAGGACTTCGTTACACGCGTTATCGAGCTTGAGGAGGCCAGGTTCAGCGAGACGCTCAGGTCTGGGTTAGAAGTGCTGGCGGAGATAATGGATGAACGTGAAACTGATCGGATGGGGGAGATTACTGGCTTTGATGCCTTCCGCCTGTACGATACCTACGGCCTGCCGGTGGAGCTTACGAAAGAGGTCGCCGCTGAAAAAGGCTTTTCCGTGGACATGGAAGGTTTCGAGTGGGAGATGGAGGCACAGCGGCAGCGGGCCAAGGAAGCCCAGAGATTCGAGAATATACAGGAGAGGACTACAACAGTAATAAGCCATTTTGTTGGGTACGAATGCCTCACAATGGAGACACGAGTGGTGGCTATCCTTGCTGGAGATCAGACTGTTAACTCAGTTAGCAATGGAGAGACAGCTGATATATTCCTTGATGAAACACCATTCTACGGGGAAATGGGTGGGCAAGTTGGGGATACAGGTGAGATTCACGGACCAGCAGGCCTGTTCCAAGTTACTGGTACGATTCGGATGCCTATAACAGGTAGCATCTCTGGCACTATTATGGTGCATGTAGGCGAGGTAAAAACAGGAATCATATCGGTAGGCGATGTAGTTACCGCTACAGTAGATAAAGAGCGCCGACTCGACATCGCCCGTAACCATACCGCCACGCATTTATTGCAGGCAGCCCTGCGCCAGGTACTCGGTAACGAGGTGCAGCAGCGGGGCTCGCTGGTGGCCCCGGAGCGACTCCGCTTCGATTTCTCGTATCTGACAGGCATGATGCCGGAGGAGATACAGCAGGTGCAGGAAATCGTAAATGAGCATATCCGACAGAACCTGCCTGTCTGTGCCGAGGACATGGCCTACCGCGAGGCGATTGCTCAGGGGGCGATTGCCCTTTTCGATGAGAAGTACGGGGACACTGTCCGCGTGGTGAAGAGCGGTGAGCCAACGGTCAGTGCCGAGCTGTGCGGCGGCACGCACGTGACTGCCACCGGTGAGATTGGCCTTTTCCTGATTACCGGTGAGAGCAGTATCGGTTCCGGGATGCGTCGGATTGAGGCCGTCACCGGAAGGGGCGCCGAGAAGCTGGTAGAGCAGCGTTTCGCAGGACTTGAGAGGATTGCCCAATCAATCGGCTCTTCTACAGATGATGTTGAGGAAAAGGTATCTGGAGTGGTCTCCGAGTTGAATGCCGGGCAGAAGCAGACGCTGGCCCTGGAGCGGGAACTATCGCGGATGGTGGCCGAACGCCTGCTTGATAAAGTAGAGGAAATCAAAGGGGTGAAGGTACTGACCACAGCCGTGCGACCTTTCCCGCAGCAGGTACTGCGTGAGATGAGCGACTTCCTGCGGGACAAACTGAAGAGCGTAATTGTGGTGCTGGGGACCGTCCATGGCGACAGGCCGTTTTTCCTGGCGGCGGTCACGCCTGACCTGGTGGAGCGTGGTTACAATGCCGGGGACATCGTGAAACAGGTCGCACAGGTGACCGGCGGCGGTGGCGGCGGTAAGGCTACGCTTGCCCAGGCGGGCGGTAAGGACAAGAGTAAGCTGGAAGAGGGCCTGCGACTGGTCAAAGACCTGATATAAGACGATAGTTATACATGCGTATCATGGGACTGGACATTGGAGATAAGAGGATAGGGGTGGCCCTCAGTGACCCCGGTGGGATAATGGCCAGTCCGTTTACTATTATCGAACGCACCGGCGAAGAAAGGGATATCGGGACTATTTTTGACATAATAGAGCAACGTGAAGTCGGTAAGATAGTCGTGGGGCTGCCACGCTCGATGGATGGCACAGTTGGTCAGCAGGCATCTAAAGTAGAGGAGTTTGTCGAGCAGCTACGCCACCACACACAAATACCGATAGAGTTCCGTGATGAGCGTCTCAGTACGGTCTCTGCCCGGCGGCTGATGCAGCGTACCGGGCGCAAGGCGAAGAAGAAGCCCAGGTACGATGCGGCTGCGGCTGCCGTTATACTTCAGGCTTATCTGGAAGAGGGGCGTTAGGTAGAGTTTTCTGGATTGCTTTCTTACGAAAAGGTCTCAAGCCGAGATGACAGACAGCCCTGTTAGCTTTCAAATGTTAAAGACGTGCCCTGGCAGCCGGGCACGGGCTGGCGAGCTGGTTACACCTCACGGGATTGTACCCACACCAGTATTCATGCCTGTAGGCAGTCAGGGTTCGGTGAAAACATTGACTCCTGAGGAAGTCCGTGATGTCGGTACGACAATGCTGCTGGCCAATACCTATCACCTGTATCTACGCCCCGGTATCCCGGTGATTGAAGGGGCGGGTGGTTTACATAAGTTCATGGCCTGGGACGGACCTATTCTCACCGATAGCGGCGGATACCAGGTCTTCAGCTTAGCGGGACTGCGGCGCATCAATAATAAAGGGGTCGTCTTTCGCTCACATATCGATGGTAGTGAGCACACTCTAACACCCGAATTGGCAGTGCAGTATCAGGAATCGCTCGGCGCCGATATTATTATGGTACTTGATGAATGTACTGCCATAGATAGTGATTACGCCCATGTCGAGCAGGCACTAAGACGGACAAACCACTGGGCCGAGAGGTGCCTGAAAGCGAAACGGCGCAGTGACCAGGCGTTATTCGGGATTGTCCAGGGCGGGATTTACCCTGAACTTCGAAAACAGTCAGTTGAGTTTCTGACATCAATGGACTTCCCCGGATATGCCATAGGCGGGCTGAGTATCGGTGAGCCGAAGCAGGTAACCCTGAGTATCACAGAGGAGACGGCTGCCTTGTTACCTCAGGACAAACCGCGCTACCTGATGGGGGTCGGTTCCCCGGAGGACCTGGTCGAGTGTGTTGCCCGCGGAATTGATATCTTCGACAGCGCTCTGCCGACACGGGTCGCCCGGAACGGTGCTCTGTTTACGTCTTCGGGACGGGTCAATATCCTTAACGCTGCCTTTGCTGAAGAGCAGCGGCCACTGGACCCGGCGTGCGACTGCTATACCTGTCGTACCTTCTCAGCCGTTTACCTGCATCACCTCTTCAAGGCAAAGGAACTGCTTGCCTATCGGCTGGCAACCATCCATAACCTGACCTTCATCAGCAACCTGGTGTGCCGTATGCGTGATGCTATCCTCAATGGTACCTTTCCATTGTTCAGGGAAGACTTCATGGTACGCTACCGTCCTACCGATGAGGCCACGCGGCTAGACCAGAAGCAGAAGTGGCTGCAATCACGCAATAACGATATTTAGGTTGCCTGCTCTCAGTTGGCGAACTGATTGGCCATCGTTTTCTGTATCTCTTCGGCTTCCTTAACAGTACGCTCAATGACCTCGGCTACCGTGGGGATATCTTTTATCCTGCCGGCAGTCTGTCCCATCATCAGGATACCGTTCACGGGGTCCTCCAGGGCTACCCTGAAAAGCCGGCTGCCAACGGCGAAACGCATTGATGAAGCCAGGCCGCGCTGACCACCCCCGACACCTGACGGCTGTTTCCGCATATTATTGGCAGTACGGAGAAACTCTCCCCAGGACATGTTCAGTGTTTTCTTCATGTGCAGGCCCGCTGAGATGGAATCAAACAGCGGGAAGGCTTTCTTCTGAAGCAGGTCTTCGGCGGCCTTGTTCCTCAGCACCCGGCAGTTGATGCCGTCGAAGGCCGGGTCGATAACGGTATCTTCTTCACTGGCGTTGACCCAGGTCTGCTTGACAGCATCGGATACTTCGGCCTCCTGAGTGGCCGCCAGACGGCTACCCATAGATATGCCCTCAGCACCCAGGGCCAGGGCTGCCGCTAGGCCACGACCATCCGCGTAGCCGCCGGCCCCGATGCAGGGCACTTTCACCGCCTCAGCGATGGTGGGTACCAGCACCAGGGCACCAACATTTCCAGAATGAGAAGCGGCTTCATACCCGGTGATAATAAGCGCATCAGCCCCAAGCTGCTCGGAGCGAAGAGCGTGCCTGAGCATGGCTATCGTGCCGATAACCTTGCCCCCGTAACCATGGACTGCCTCAATTAAAGGACCAATCTCCGGGGGTCTGCCCAGTGCGTAGTTCAATACCGGTACCTTCTCCTCTAGCACTACCGGTACACGCTGGGCGGAGCCGATTCCCAGGGTGAGGTTGATGCCGAATGGTTTATCGGTTAGCTCCCTGATTTCTTTAATCGCCTCTCTTAATCCGTCGGGGGTCTGGTGATTCCCGGCTAAGACACCGAGGCCACCGGCATTAGAGACGGCTGCAACCAGTTTCGGGGTGGTTAGCCAGTTCATCCCGGCTATCATGATGGGATATTTTATTCCAAATAGCTCGGTCATTCTTGTCTTCATGACACACTATCTCCTTATATCAAACGTCTATGTTAAGACCCATCCACCCGTCTCTCCAGCAGTAATTAGATACAAAACGCTTATTTATCACCTCCTGTTGCTCTCTGGCGTTATTATGCGCTCAACCCCAGCTTCTCCAGGCGTTGCATAATGGTTCTAGAATCACTGACTATGCCGTCCATAATCTCCTTAACGGTGGGAATGCTATGTATCAGGCCAACAACCTGTCCTACTGATATTGCCGCTCCAGAGCCGATGTCGCCGGTAGCATAAACATTCTGCCCGCGCCGACCGCTAATCATGGGCATTAGCTCTTCCAGGCTGGCACCGCGGTTCTCCATCTCCAGTATCTTCTCCGAGTGTTCTGTCCTGACAACACGGGAGGCGTTCTTGATTGACTTCTGGATAAGGATGGTGTCCATTTCGCCAAGTGTCAGCAGCCACTCTTTGACGTTGTTGTGGATGAGACACTCCTTGCTTGCCATGAAGCGCGTGCCCATAAGCACACCATCCGCTCCCATTGCCAGGGCGGCAACGAAGCCACGGGCGTCCGCGATACCTCCTCCGGCAATGACAGGTATCTTTACCGCGTCACAGGCTATCGGGATTCTGACCATAGTACCGACCTCTTCCTGTCCTGGATGCCCGGCCGCTTCCATGCCGAGAATAGTGACCGCATCTACGCCAACCCGTTCCGCCGTTTTGATATCCTTGGTTCTGGTTGCCCGGTGCAGCACAGTCGCTCCAGCGTCCTTGAGCAGTTTGATGTACGGCTCAGGACTACGCCCTGATGTCTCGACAATTTTTACGCCTTCATTAACAATTGCCTGGAAGTATTCTTCATAGTTGACCGGCCTGGCCGAGGGCAGCAGCGTAACGTTGACGGCGAAGGGCTTCTCGGTGAGGCTCTTGGTCTTCTTGATGGCTTCCCGCAGCTCATCTATCGTCTGATAGGTCAGAGAGGCTATGATACCAAGCCCACCAGCATTGGAGACGGCCGAGATTAACTCGGGCCCTGACATGTAGGCCATTGGTCCGGCGAGGATAGGATACTCAATACCGAGTAGTTCTGTGATTCTGGTCTTAAACATAATTCTCCTTCTTTTCCCCTGACTGTTTAGTATTAATAGTTTCCGTAGGTTGTTCGTTACGGTTATTAGCCACCACCGAGGAGATAAAACACGTGGAGCTCATCTCCGTCATTGACCGGTTTGTTTAGTTCGTCCGTGTTGACGAACTCTTTATTGAGATAGATACTGATGTAGCTGATAAGTTCACCCCCTTCGTTGAATAGCTTATTACCTATATCAGGGAACTGTTTGCTGAGATTTCTAAGACACTCACCGGTAGTGGAACCGGTGACTTCAACCACTTCGTAACCGCTGGTAAAGGGTTGCAGATACGAAGGGATGTTAACCTTAACACTCATAACGTGACAGCCCCCTCCTTCCTATCAGCTTTCGGTGATACAGGGTTATGCTCTGGTCAGAAATGTAGTTCCATTGCCCTGGGAGGGCATGATTTGATACACAGGCCGCAGGCGATGCATTTGTCGTTGTCAAAAGCGACCACACGGGTTTTCTTGTCCAGCTCAAAGGCCGCCGTAGGGCAGATGGTGATGCAGGCACCGCAGTGGGTACAGCGTATCTCATTACGGGTTACGTTCTGGCTAAGTGCCTGGATTTGGACCCCGGCCTCGTTGAGGTAATTAATGCCCTGGTCATAATCTTTCTGGTCGCCCTTGAGCTCAAGCACCATCAGCCCTTCCTCCTCCGGGGTGACCGATGCTTTGAGGATATTAAACTCCAGGTCATAGTCCTTAATCAACCTGTATACTATGGGTCGGTCTACCAGTCGACGCGGGAAATGAAGCACAATTCTTCGTGAAACAGGCATTCCACCACCTCCACAGTTGTTATCTATTCATGAAGTCAGGCCTACGCTTTCTGGTGAAGACCCGGACGGTTCTCTACGGTATAGACGGGTGTCTTTTTGTAATGTGACTTGCCTGAATAATAGTATTTCACGGTGAGTTTGTCAATTTGGTAGGGCTGGAATCAGCTATCCCGTTTTGACATTACAGGCAATGCTTGCTAACCTAAATAACAGACAGACTTGCAGACCCTACTTTATGATACGACGGTTGATTCAGAGAGTTGGTATTCAGGAAGATAGATTTACACGTGCATACCCCGAAATCGGCCTGCTTCAGTGACATGTCAGTTACACCTGAGCAGATAGTGGATGCCGCTCTGGCTGCTGGTCTTGAGGCGATAGCTATAACTGACCATAATTCGGCTGAAGCAATAGATGAGGTACGACAGGCATCTAATGGGAAGGGGCTCATCGTCTTCCCTGGTATCGAACTGTCTACGGTCGGCGGGCATATCTTGGCCCTTTTTCCGCTGGACACTTCACTGGTGGAGCTGAGGGACTTTCTTGGTTATGTCGGGCTTGACCGAAAGCAGTGGGGGGATTCTATTAATGTAACCAGCGGTGATACCGAGGAGGCTTTGCGAAAGATAGATGAGAGAGGTGGACTGGCGATAGCCGCCCATGTGGAGCGCTGGCCAAGCGGCTTTCTGGAGACACAGCAGCCGCGCGCGGTGAAAATGGCAATCCATGCCAGCGACTATCTCAGTGCCCTTGAGATTACCATTCCCCGGAACAAGCCCCGGTGGAATGCGGGGACAGTACGCGGCTACCCCAGAAAGCGTGCCTGTACCCAGGGCTCTGATGCCCATGCCCTTGATGAGATTGGCCGCAGGCCGGTATATATCAGGATGGAACCTATCAGTATCGATACTCTTCGTGAAGCCCTTAAAGATTACGATACGGCGATTCGCTTCCCGGAAGAGCTTGGCTGTGAGAAGAAATCGTCCTGACTGCGAAGGAGAAGTTGAAGGATGGCAGGGAAAAAGAACGTTCAGAAGGGTTATCCGGATATAATCTATACCAAGGAAAACCATATTGCGACGATAACTATGAACCGACCTGACAAGATGAATGCCTTCACACCGGAGATGTCTGATAGCCTCTACCGGGCGGTGGAAGATAGTGCCAGTGATGACGATATCAGGGTAATAATAATTACCGGCAACGGTCGGGCTTTTTGCTCCGGCGCCGATGTTAAAGCGATGGCAGAGCGTTTTAAGCAACCGGATTCTCCGGCCGCAATGGGGCAGCGTAGGCCTGACCGTGTCTCGCTCCATCTCCTGATGCAGAAATGCCTGAAACCGATAATCGGGGCAATCAATGGCGCTGCGGTCGGAGGGGGTCTTGATTTTGCCTGTGCCTGTGATATTCGTATTGCCTCCGATAGAGCACGGTTCGCCGAGGTCTTTATCAGGCGTGGTATGTTGCCTGCTGCGGGTGGTACCTTCTTTCTACCAAGGCTTGTCGGCATCGATAACGCTCTACTCATGGCGATGACGGGTGATATGGTCGATGCCGAAGAGGCAAAGCGTATCGGTTTGGTGACCATGGTCGTGCCTCACGATGAGCTTGAAATAGCGACGCTGGAGCTGGCTGAAAAACTGGCCAATGGGCCCACGCTGGCGATTCAAAAAACGAAGCAGGCTATCTACGAGGGATTAAACATGGACCTCGAAGAGACATTGAAGTATATACAGGGCAAGATGCAGGAGCTCAATAAGACGAGGGACCACCAGGAAGGGGCCACGGCATTCGTTGAGAAGAGAGAGCCAGAGTTTCGTGGGGAGTAGAGAGGGCCTGGCCTCCGTTCTTTATTAGACCTTCTATACAAATAAACAGCAGTATTACTATTTCGCCTTTACTTATTCGCTTTGTCAGTCAACTACCATGGTTTTCTCCTCCGGTAGTACATCTTCTGGTATAGCCTTACCTCTTCCCCTGGCCGCCCATTTTAAATAACAAGGCTGATGACTTGTGTGGGCGGTTGTGGGTAGAATGCAACTATATTCGCAATTGGTAATCCGTATATGATTCCGTGATGAATGCGGAGAGTAAAGGTATGGGCTTGAAGATTGCTATTGTCGGTCACACAGGTCACGGCAGGTTGACCCTGATTAATCGACTTCTCCGTAAATCGGCAGCCCTGTCCGAAGAATGTGCCGTAGATACTGCACGTATCATGTCTAAGGAAAGGGACTTCTACAAGGTCGTGGACATACCCGGCCACCATGGATTTGCCAGAAACACAACTTCCCATGCCCAGGTGGCTATCCTGGTAGTCTCCTGTATTGATGGTATCCAGGAGCAAACCCGCCAGCATGTCCGCCTTGTCAGTATGCTTGGTATAAAAGAAATCATAGTTGCCATTAACAAGCTGGATATGGTGGACTACGACGAATGGATTTTCCGGCGTACTAAAGTAGAAGTGGCCGGCCTGCTTGCTGCACTGGGATATACCGGGAACAGGTTTGTTCCTATATCAGCAATGCAGGGTGATAATATCTATAAGCCCTCAGAACGCACCTACTGGTATCACGGACCTACCCTGATTGAGGCTCTGGATGCTGTTCAGCCTGATGAGTTTGCCGAGCGGGTTCGAGAGCCATCCACCCACTAGAGTAAAAGGGGTTGGTTTATTAGGTGTGCCGGGTACCAGTCATTGATTCCGCAGCTCACTTGACGGTTACTGATTTTGCGAGGTTTCGCGGTTTATCGGGGTCGAGGTTTCTGGCAACGGCGGAATGGTAAGCAAAGAGCTGAAGCGGAATAATACTCACCAGCGGATAGAAAATCTCGTCGACCTCTGGAATCTCAATCCACTCGTCAAACGCAGGTTCCTGGCGGTCAGATACCCCGATAACCCGCGCTCCACGTGCCTTGGTCTCAGCAATGTTGGACAGCGTTTCGTCGAACGTGTAGTCGCCGGGACATATGGCTACTACCGGTGTTCCTTCTGTAATCAGTGCCAGCGTGCCATGTTTCAACTCGCCGGCAGGCATACCCTCGGCGTGGACATAGGCAATCTCTTTTAGTTTAAGGGCACCTTCTCCGGCGGTAGCGAAGTTAATCCCCCTGGCTATATAATAGAAATCGTTCTTCCGGCTCATTCTGTTGGCTATCTTGGGGACTTCCAGGCCATTGTGCTGCAGGTTGTCGGCAATCAAATCGGAGACCGCGTTCAGCTGTCCAACCCCCTGGTCGAACCGGTTTATCATGGTGTAGGCCAGTAGATAGAGAATGGTAAGCTGTGCCGTGAATGACTTGGTGGCGGCGACACCAATCTCCGGACCGCAGTTCAGGTAGGCGACACGGTCACTCATGCGTGCCAGCGAGGAACCGACCACGTTGACCAGAGAAAAGATAGTAGCACCATTTTCCTTGGCCTTTTTTACGCCGTTCATGACGTCAGCGGTCTCTCCGCTCTGGGAAACGGCAATCACCAGCGTGTTCTTGTCGACCGAGTCAGAAAAGTACCCCAGCTCCGAGGCCATGACAACATCGCAGAACTTACTTGAGAGCCTGGAGAAGACGTACCGTCCGATGAGAGCGGCGTGTCGTGAGGTGCCGCAAGCCGTGAATAACACCTGTCTGGCCCGCAAAATCTCGAGGGCCATTTCCATCATCAGGGTTCGGTCCTGCATTAGGGCATGGCGTATTGCCTGTGGCTGTTCAAGAATCTCCTTCATCATAAAGAAGTCGTAGCCCTGCTTGGTGGCCTCGTCTACCTTCCAGCTGGCCTTACTCGGTGTCCTCTTTATCTCGTGGCCGTCATTGTCAAATAGAGAGACTTTGTCCCCTGTGAGGATTACGCATTCGCCGTCTTCGACATAGATAATGCGGTCGGTCTGTTCCAGGAAGGAAAGACAATCGCTGGCAACAAAGTTGCCTCCATTGGCTATACCGGCTACCAGAGGACTATCCTTGCGTGCCGCCACCATTTTCCCCGGTTCTTTGGCAGATACCGCAGCGATGGCATAGGAACCCTTCAGTTCTCTGCTGGTAAGACGTACAGCCTCTTCAAGAGAAGACCCGGTGCTGGCATACTCTTCGATGAGGTGAGCGATTACCTCGGTGTCCGTGTCCGAGGTAAAACGGTGCCGTGCGCTAAGACGGGAACGGAGTTCCTGGTGGTTTTCGATGATGCCATTGTGCACAATGGCAATCTCCTGGTTACAGTCCAGGTGCGGGTGAGCGTTGCTGGCCGTGACTGCGCCGTGGGTTGCCCAGCGAACATGCCCGATACCGGCTATGCCGGGAAGCTCGTTCAGCTGGTGCTTGGTGTTGACCTCGACCAGAGTGCCGGCATCCTTTTTGATGCAGACGTGGCTGTCCGTGATGGTGGCCAGGCCGGCCGAGTCATAACCCCGGTATTCCAGCTTTTTAAGGGCGTTCAACAGGATTGGAGCAGCCTGCTGGTTTCCGATATATCCGACGATTCCGCACATTTCAATGTCTCAGCATTTTCATTCTGGCCCCGGCAGTCTTATCGCTGATTTGAAAGCTGTTCCGCATAGTGCTGTAGCCGGAGATAGTAGCAATATTGTCCGGTTCGAGGTCTTTGGTGAGGCATACCTGAGGGCCGACAATTGAGTTCGGCCCGACTTTAACACCGGGCATTAAACTGGCGTTTACCCCGCTACGGCAGTTGTTGCCGACTATTGCCCCGAGTTTATTCAGCCCGCTGTCAAGCCGCTTGCCGTTTACCCTCACAGAGATGTTTTTCTCGTCGAAACGCCAGTTGGCGAACACGGTATTGGCCCCGAAGGAGCACCTTTCGCCGATAATAGAATCACCGACATAGCACATGTGGAACCAGCACCCGTTGCCGATGTACGAACCCTTGACCTCGGTGGAGAAACCGACCACACAGTCCGCACCAATATGACTGTAGCCCCTGACCAGGCTGCCGGTGCCGATAATCGAGTTCCTACCGATGTAGACAGGTCCTCGTATTACCGCATCTTCGAAGACCCTGGCGTTTTCGTCTATATAAACGTTGCCATCGATTATGGCCTTTCCCGAGATAACGGCGGTTGGTGCGACATAGCCCGGTGTCTGGTCGAGGAACTGCCGCACGACAGAAAAGATGTGCCAGGGGTACTTAATAGGTGTCCATGAATCAGCAAATGGGACAACCCTGACAGTCTGGTTCTCCTTGACCATGCTGTCAATGGCCAGCTCATAGACATCATCACCGTTTGTCTGGACGTTCGCTACGTGGCTCAGCAGTTTCTCGGGGTCGGTGTGCAGGTGTACCAGGATATTCACCAGGTTGGATGGTTCTTTCCCTTTCCCCGGCTTTTCCACGATATGGGTCAGCGTATCTGGCGGGTTAATTTCAAGGTAGCCGCCGGGGAAGTACTCGTCCACTTCGTAGCCGAGCATATAGGAAACGGCATTATTAGCCTGGTGAGCGTCGAGTAATCTGGTATAGGCGGAACCGTCAAAGACATCATTTGGGTTGACCACGATAATTTCGTCATTCAGTAGTCGTGCGGCGCTTTCCAGGGCATTAGCAATACCATTCGGTGTCTCCTGGATGGCCAGCTTGACACTGATACCAGGGATAGCAGCCGTAATATTCACTATCCGGCTGACATTTCTGGTACCTGTCACGATAACGAAGTCGGTCAGCCCTGCCTTTTTAGCCACCTCAATCTGGTGTTCAAGGAGTGTTTTCCCGAGGAACTCGAGGAGGAACTTGTCCTCCGTAATCGGGAACATCCTTTTACCGGCCCCGCCACAGAGAAACACTACTTTCACGCCACCCGTCCTGCCATAATTTTCTCAACCAGTTGAATCCCCTGGCCCAGGAGAGCGCCCGTGGCTGCTTCTGAGCTTGCTTCGGCGCTGACGCGTATCAGAGGCTCCGTGCCGCTGGCCCTGATTAGCATCCAGGAATGGTCGACCTCAAATCTCAGGCCGTCAAGCGTATTCACTTGATATTCTCCCAAGCTTGGGGCTTTTCTTCTAACCTCTTCCATTACGGCTGTCTTGGCGCTGTCTGGACAGGGAACCTTGCTCTGGGCAAAGTACGGGCGGGGGATATCCTTGAAAAAGTCCCTTATCTGCTCAACCCTGTCTATCCGACTGAGCAGAGCGAGTGTAGCGAACATCGAGTCCGGATACAGGCCAATCTCCGGCATGAGATAGACCCCGACCGGCTCGACACCGATAGCAGCATCCAGTTGCCGCGTAAGGTGGGCTACGTGAACATCACCGACGCGACCCCGCACTACGTCAACCCCCAGATCACAGAGTGCCATGTCCAGAAGCGACCCGGTTTCAACGGTAGTGGCTACCTTTTTCCTGCCGCTGCTTTCAACCGCCAGGCGGGAGATGAAGGCAATCAGCTCGTTGAATCCCAGAAATCCCTCTCTATCGAGAAAGACGACGCGGTCGGCATCACCATCAAAGCAGACTGCCAGGTCAGCGTTGTGCTGTCGTACAAAATCGGTGGTGCCTTCCAGGGTGTCCTCTCGTGGTTCCGGGTCTCGCTGCGGGAAGGTTCCGTCGGGTACATCGTTGACAGGCAATACGTCCAGGCCAAGTTGTTGGAAGAGCTCGCTGGCAAATCCGGCGGCAGCGCCATTACCGGCATCCACGGTTATCCGGAAGTCGCGATTCAGGTCCCCGTTGGAAAAACGGTCATGCATAAAGCGGTAGTACCTGTCTTTCGCCTCCGAGCTATGGGCAAGGCTCCCCGGCAGGCTGTTGCGGAACTTGCGTTGACAGTAAACCTTTTCTATAGCCCTCTCTTGGGCGCGACTATAGCCGATACAGTTCTCATTAAAGAGTTTTATGCCGTTAAACTGGGGAGGATTATGAGAAGCGGTAATCATTATTCCGGTATCGAAGCCCATGTCCCTGGTGACAAAAGCCAGTGCCGGTGTTGGCAGGATTCCAAGCGTAGTAACGTCAATACCGGTAGCACGCAGACCGGCGACAATGGCATCAGTGAGGACTTCTCGACTTGTCCGTGTATCTGTAGCGACACATACTGTGGCATGCTCGGGGAGAAGGGTGCCTATTGCTTGAGCGACCTCGAAGCAGCGCTCTTCTGTCAGGTCTTGCCCGACGACACCCCTGATGCCGCTACTACCAAATAGGCGTAGATTTTTTCCTGGTGATTGACCCTTGCCCGGTATCATTCCATCCGTTAAATCCAGGGTATCACGTGCCTGGAGTATAGAAATTAAGAGACCCTTGTTATTCCCTCTGACTTCACGAAAGGGTTAAAAGAGTTACCTGCGTAATATATGAGCCAGTCTATATGTCTAAACTAACGCAGATAGCCAATACATGCATCAAACTAATTAAGGAATGGTGATGGTTCCTGATGATGAAAAGGGTTCAGCTTATGAGAAGATGGGATAACTGTGGTGCAGAATATTTCAAGAAGGGGAAAGTAACCAGTTAACTTGTCATAATCTTTTGCCTGAGACAATCACAAATCAGGTGCTCCAGAACCAGGTGGAGCGATTCCACCTGTGGGGTTGAGTTGGCAGGGACGATAATGGAGACATCGGCGATTTCTTTCATAGTCCCGCCGTCAAAGCCGCTCAGGGCGATAGTTTTACCTCCAATCTCCTGCATGTAGCTCATTGCCCTGAGGAGATTTTGTGACCATAGTCCGGCTTTGTCCCTGCCTGAGCCGCCGTGGACGCTGATGCATATCAGGATATCCCCTTCCTGTGCCTTCGTCTTCAGTTGCTCTATGAACAGGTTATCAAAACCGTCGTCATTGATGAGGGCCAGTACCAGAGGTACATTGTCGTTGAGACACTCTGACTTGATTCCTCGCTTGCCCGCCACGGCGGTGGTTTTCACAAGGTCACAGGCAAAGTGTGTGGCCGTGGATGCAGAACCGCCGTTACCACAGGTGTAGACATGGTTACCTTTCTTCCAGGCATTGAAAAGCAGCTCAACGGCCTTCTCAACTGCGTCCACGTCGATGAGCTTGGTGATTTTCCGTGTTTCTGTCAGGTAATTCTGAATGTACTGCTGGCTGTCCATCTTTCCCATTCTAAGTGTTGACCAGTATCTTGGCACCGTCAAAGTCGAAACGGAACCGCTCCCATCTCAGGCCGCACTTTTTCATAGCCTCGATAATTCTTGGCTTGTGGTTATTTTCGCAATAGAACATAAAGAATCCACCGCCACCAGCCCCGATAAGTTTACCACCGGATGCCCCGTTCTTTCGAGCTAACTCATAGCATTCGTTAAAAAAGGGAGTAGATATATCACAGGAACGTTTTTTCTTTATCTCCCAGTGGGTATGTAAGAGTTCTCCGAGCATATCGGGTTCGCCATTTTCCAGATACCGCTTTGTTTCCAGTCCTATTTCCTTAATCCGGTCGAGGTTACCAATCATGTCAGGGTCATCCTGTTTTGACCTGATGTCCTGTTCCGCCAGAATATCAGAGGCCTGCCTCTCTTTACCGGTGAAAAAGAGGAGGAGATTACTTTCGAGCTGGTCCAGTGCTTCCTGGGGGATTCTGAGTGGTTCCGCCAGGACGTCTCCATTCCTGTCGAAGGTGAGGCAGGTGAGACCGCCGAAAGCTGCCATGTACTGGTCCTGCTTGCCGATGGGCTCTCCGAGCATGTCTATCTCTATGTGACAGGCCTCCTCGGCGAGTTGCTTGTGGGTGACAAAGTCGTGCTTATACGTATGGAGAGCGTTGAGGAGGGCTACGGTAAACGTGGAAGATGTCCCCAGCCCGCAGCCGGCAGGAACATCCGCCGTAGAGTGAAGCTCTATTCGCCGGTCGATTCCAAGTAGCTCGAGTGCCGCTCGAAAGATGGGGTGTTTTATCTCGGTGACCGTGTCTACTATCTCCGTCTGCGAATAGCTGAGACGTATGCTGTCATAGAACCTTTTGTTGGCAAGGATGGTGCAGTACTTGTTGATTCCGGCGGCGAT
>SMTZ1_10001772_pt1 | contig 29099 bp, 39 predicted proteins | sample DeeMarSWOR136_30_FD_25667 | JGI IMG/M metagenome (IMG submission 25667) | reverse complement strand
CAATGGTAGCCTTTTCTAACCTTCTCATTTGCCATGCACCGAGCTTAGCATGAGGATATACCCCGCAGCAAGCTGCGGGGAATTATCAAGTTAAGCCGGGATCTGCGACGCTTCCTTTTCCCGGCATCGATGCCGTTGTCGTCCGAGAGGATGGATTCGAATGTGACGTCAACGAGGGCGGCTATCTCTGCATTCGTAAGCCGTGGCCTGGGATTATGAGGACTGTCTGTGGCGATCCGGAGAGGTTTGTGCATACCTATTTCTCCCAGTTTCCGGGAATGTACTTCACGGGAGATGGGGCCAGAAGGGATGAAGATGGCTATTTCTGGCTCATGGGGAGGGTAGACGATGTTATGAACGTTTCGGGACATCGGCTGGGAACGGCGGAGATCGAAAGCGCCTTCGTCTCCCATGCATTGGTGGCAGAAGCGGCCGTCGTGGGATACCCTCATGATATCAAGGGCCAAGGGATCTATGCCTTTGTCACTTTGAAATCAGGCGTCGAAAAAACGGAAACCCTGAAGAAAACCTTGGTAAACCATGTCCGCAGGGAAATTGGCCCTATTGCCACACCGGATAAGATTCATTTCGCAGACGCCTTACCCAAAACCCGAAGCGGAAAGATCATGAGGAGGATCTTGAGAAAAATAGCCGCGGGGGATATCGAGAACTTCAGAGATACATCGACCCTGGCCGATCCATCCGTTGTAGAGACCCTCATTGCTGGACGGGAATGAAGCGCAGGCAGTGGAATTAATCTCCAGTCTTTCCGCTCCATGGGATTGTTCTTCCAGGACGGTCCCTGTCTCAATTTAATGGTGCCATTTCTGGCTGTTCCTTATGAGCATCCCGCCCCCGTGAGACCGAACGAGAATATCGAAGGATGATGAAAAGGTCAATAAGATTTTTTTGAGCACCTTCCCTGGGAGCACTTCTCTGCCTGACAGGAGTACTTAGAGAAATCCTATACATTCTCTTTTTTGGTGTTTCTCGACGATTGGGAAACACTTTGAGCCTATCAACTATCGGCACATTCTCGCCCCCTCCTTTTCACATTGGATGACCAATTCGCTTCCCATCCCTAGGATGCCCGGAGGTAATGGTATGGACCGACATTACCGCAAAGTCCAATTTTTTCTTGACAATGGACTTTTTTATGTAACACTCTTATAAGAGTGCTATAAGAGTGTAAAATTATGGGGGTCCGAAAATGAAACGTGCCATGGCGGTTGGGTCAATGGTCCTCATCTCAGCAATAGGATTCTTTCTCATCATTCCCATAACCATGAGGGGATTCCACATCATATCCATGACCGGACTTTTTGTTCCTTATTGGTATCTTATTTTTTCCTTGGCTTTTCTGTGTGAATACATGGATTCCACGTTAGGCATGGGGTATGGCACTACACTCGCCCCTATCCTTCTCATCTTGGGCTTTGAACCCCTCCAAGTCGTCCCATGCATTCTCCTTTCTGAACTTGTTACAGGGGTGATGGCTGGATTCATTCACCATGAATTTGGAAACGTCAACTTTTCTCGTGAATCAAATCACGCCAAGGTAGCACTTTCCCTTGCTACCTGCAGCATATTAGGGTCATTGGTGGCGGTTGCTATAGCCTTCAGGCTTCCATCTTGGGCTCTAAAGACCTACATTAGCCTCTTGGTCTTATCTATGGGGGGTGTGATTTTGATGACCCTCAATAAGGATTACCCATTCTCTTGGAAGAAAATTTTCATCCTCGGTTCTGTTGCCGCCTTCAACAAAGGCATAAGTGGTGGAGGATATGGTCCGGTTGTCACAGGGGGGCAACTTCTTTCCGGTATCAAGGGGAATCATGCCGTGGGCATTACCTCTCTCGCTGAAGGATTGACCTGCATGGTGGGATTGGCAGCCTATGTGATAGCCGGTGGTGTAATCAATTGGGCATTGGCGGGCCCCTTAGCGTTAGGTGGAATCTGTTCGATTCCTATGAGCGCATGGAGCGTAAGCAAAATTCAAACACGCAAAATGAAAATCTATATCGGGGTTGCCACCTTGATATTGGGAGCATTCATTTTGGTGAAATTATGTACTCATTAGTAAAAGGGAAGACGTACAGGAGACAACACTCCCATTGGTATACCCAATATCCGCATCCTCTGGCGCGACCGAGGCGAGATTTTCCCTGGCAGCAACCAAGACCTTTATGACCATGGTCTGTTCCTCTGAAATTCCACACCTAAAGCCTTTCCATCATGCTAGCCACCGGACTAGCCCTAAACATTCCCTAAAATCTGGGAGGAACGGTGGACTTTTGACAAGCCAGATCCCTTCGATTTTTTGGGATTTTCTTCTGTTAGTCCAGAAGTTTATTGTATAATGAAGGTGTAGTGTCTCCGTTGATGATGTATTTGGCAAAATCTCCTTGCTTGAATTAGGTTTGGTGGCAAACCTGATTCGGGAAAATGTATATGGCCAAATCCACTGAACAAAACCCTAACAGATCCTTAGAGGAAAACGAAAGCAAGGAATTAGCGGATTTCCTCAAGGGAATCAGCTTATTCAAAGATATATCGGATGAAGCCAGGGAAAAGGTAGCCTTGCGGCTCTTCGGAGAAGAAATTCCAAAGGGTCTTTTTATCACGAAAAAGGACCTTCCCGTAGCCTGCCTCTATATCATCAAGAAGGGGCACGTTCAAGCCATTGAGGTCAACGTTGAGGGGGCAGAAATCGCACTGGCCGATTATTACGCGGGAGACTATTTTGGGGAAATGTCGTTATTGACCGGCGAGCCCAGCGGAGTGACCACAAAGGCGATCGAGGACACCGAGGTCTTGGTCCTCTATAAGATGCATTTTGATGAGGTTTTACGGGATAATCCCGGCATCAACCGACATTTCATCACCATCCTCTCCCAGCGTATCCGTAAGGTCAATAAGCAGATCGAGGAGGCCCGGGATAAGGAGATCGCCTTCAACCGATTTCTCCTTCAAGAGCAGGAGTTTCGGTTTAGTCGACTGGTGGGCAGCTCAAAAAAGATGCAATCCATCTTGGAGCTCATCAGGGAGGCCTCTGCAAATTCCCATCCGGTCCTCATTCATGGTGAGAGGGGAACCGGAAAGGAATTGATCGCTCGCACGATCCATTATCAAGGGGGAAGAAAAGAAGAGCCGTTCATCGTCATCAATTGCGAATCGATGGAGAGGGAGGCCTGGGGATCAGAGCTGGTGGGCTATGAAAAAGGGGCCTTTGCCACGGCAACTGCCCGGAGATTGGGTTATTTGGAATTGGCTGACAAGGGGACCCTCCTTCTGAAGAATGTTGACAGACTCCCTTACGATATCCAGAGGCTATTGGCAGACTTCATGGAAAGGAAGCAGTTTCGACGGCTTGGAGGAAGGGAGACCCTTTCGGCGGATGTCCGGGTGATCGCGACCACGGAGATGGGTCTAGAGGAAATGGCAAAACGGGGTACATTCTTCAAGGAACTCCTGGACCAGCTCGAGGGCAACGATATCGAAGTCCCTCCCTTGCGCGAACGGAAAAGGGATATCCCTGAACTGGTGGAACATTTCGCTGAAAAGCTGTCCCGTCAAATGGGAAAGCCCATTCCAAGGGTATCAACGGATGCCATGAACCTCTTCCTCACATACGATTATTCCGGTAACATCGAGGAGCTGGAGGGAGTGGTGGAACGGGCCGTCGCCTTGACCGAAGGGGATACCATTCTACCCGATCAGGTCTATCTGGGACTTCCATCCGTTGAGGAGAGGGGAAAATACAACCTGCTCAAGAACACATTGGTCTGGGGGTATTTCCAGAGCAGCGTATACCCGTTCCTGGTCCGTACCTTCACGGTGTTGGTATTTGGATTCATTTTTTATTCGCTCTTTTTCGGACCCAGGGGGGGCGGACAAAATATCGGTAACATCCTGGTCTTGTCTCTTTGGTGGCCAAGCCTCTTTATCCTCTCCTTCTTCTCCGCCAGAAGCTGGTGCGCCATCTGTCCCATTGGGGCTGTCTCTGGGTTAATCCAGAGGTTCTTCAGCCTCCAACGGAAATTGCCCCAAATCTTGAAGCGGACGGAACTTTGGTTGCCGGCCCTTATCTTCGTGCTCATTCTATGGGTGGAAAAGGTGACCAGAGCTCGTGAATTCCCGTTGCCAACAGGCTTCGTCTTACTATCCATCACGTTGGGGGCTATTGTTTTCAGCCTCATCTTCGAACGAAAAGTGTGGTGTCGCTACCTCTGTGCCCTTGGCAATATGTGTGGAATCTATGCGATGGCCTCCATTTTGGAGGTGCGGGCAAATACGAACGTTTGTATCAATGAGTGCAAAACCCATGAATGTTTTAAAGGCGGCAAGACCTATGGATGTCCCATGTTTCGTCACCCCCTTTTCCTGGAGGATAACCAGAGCTGCCGAGTCTGTACCTATTGCGTCCAAAACTGTCCCTACAGGTCGGTCCAGCTGAATTTAAGGCCCCCGGGACAAGAGATATGGACTCAGACGAAACCGGTGAAAGGAGGCGCATTCTTTTCGCTCCTCTTGGCGAGCCTACTGATTGTGGAAATCCTGCCGGATCTGCCCCAGTCCACGGTTTTTCTCAATTCGCCGATCCCTCTCCCGAAGGTCAACACCGACCTGGGTTACACGGTCCTCCTCATTGGCATCGTCTTCTTGTCCTTGTTCCTCGTGGAATTTCCGCGGTTGTTCTTCTGTCGAAATGGGGAAACAACGGGGACGAGTTCCAACCATATCCGCTATAGCTTCGCTTTCATCCCCCTGGCCTTATGTGGTCATTTCGCCAATCACCTCCGCTACGTGCCGGGAGGCAGCGGTTTGACATTACAATTGACCAGGTTCCCATTTACGGCATCGGTGGAGGGTTCATCTACCATACTCATCACCATCAACCTTATATGGACGGCGCAGATTATTTTGGCCATCCTTGGGATCGGATGGGCCTTCTACGTCATGTACAAGGTTTATGCAACGGAACGGCCGCCGGCCGGAATCCAGAAGGACTCCCGCATCTTCTCCTACCACCTAATCCTCCTGGGTATCTATGGAGCACTGTATCTTTGGCTCTTTACGTCCTTGAGGACCATTATTTAAGCCCCTAGGCTTTGTTAAGTAATACTTAATTCTTTCTTGACATTTAACTTAGATCATGGTAAAAATTTCACAAAACATAGAGGAGGGACGGTGAATGGGGAGGAAAAACGGAAGGCTTTCGGTCCTGGCGTCGCTGCTCTTGGTGGTTGGAATTGTCCTGGCCCCAGTGAAGCTCTGGGCAGTGAAGGATAGCCTCTGTTTCGAATGCCATAGCGATAAGGGATTAGCCAAGGTCGATGAATCGGGAAGGGTGGTCTCCTTGTATGTGGATAAGGCAAACTACGAAAACTCCGTACATGCGGACATCTCATGCGTGGGGTGTCATACCGATCTAGAGGATATGGAAGCCGAACATGCCGCGAAGCTCGAACCGATCAACTGCGGCCAATGCCATGAGGAGGTGGATTCGGTCTACCAAGAAAGCCTTCATGCAGAGGCCATCAAACGCGGGGTAAAGGATTCGGCGCGCTGCTCGGACTGCCATGGCAACCATTATGTCTACCCCAAAGACCACGTCATGTCCAAGGTGAACCCCCTGAATATGGAGGAGACCTGTGACCGATGCCACGCCGATGTGGCTTTCGTGAAGGAACATCGGGGCATCCCCGATCGGGTATATCCAGGGATTGTTTATAAGGAAAGCGTCCATGGTCGTGCCGTTAAGAGGGGTATTGAGGGGGCAGCCAGCTGTAGTGACTGCCACAGCTCCCACAATCTCAGAAGCCCCCTGGATCCAGAATCCCTGATCTCCCGGCAGAATGTCTCCTCCACCTGCGGAAAGTGCCATCCCGAGGCCTTTCGAGAATATGGGGGAAGTGTTCACGCGGTTGCGGCCAAAAGGGGGGTAGGACGTTCCCCCGTCTGCACCGACTGTCACGGCATCCACAGCATCAAGGCCAAGGTTGACCCGGCTTCCTCCATCGCGGAGAAAAAGATCGCCATGACCACCTGTCCCCAATGCCACGGGGCGGAGTGGATCACCCGGGAGTACGGCGTATCGACCCTCAAGGTCAAGTCCTATTTGGATAGCTACCACGGTTTGGCTAAAAAGGGAGGAGATGTGGTTGCGGCCAACTGCGCCAGTTGCCATGGGGTTCACGATATCCGGCCCTCCAGCGATCCGAAGTCGATGATCCATAAGTCCAACCTCGTAAAAACCTGCGGAAGTTGTCACCCGGGCGCTTCGGAGAACTTCGCCAAGTTTCCCGTCCATTTTGCGCCCTCAACAACAGTAGGGACCTTGGGGGATAAGGTGGCTTCGTGGGTGAGGGTCTTCTATATCGTCCTGATCATCCTGGTGATCGTCTTCATGTACTTTCACGGCGGGATCGATTTTATCCGGAAGTGGTTGGCAGCGAGGAAAAAGGAGGGGGTCAAGTATTACGAGAGGCTTACCGTCAACGAGAGGATTCAACATGGCCTGTTGGCGACCAGCTTCACCATCTTGGTGATCACGGGCTTCGCCCTGAAATATCCCGATGCCTGGTGGGTCGGCATCTTCTTCCACCCTCCGGCCAGCCCCATGAGGGGTCTGCTCCACAGGATAGCGGGAGTGGCTACCGTGCTCCTCGGCATTTACCATTTCCCGTACATGTTTTCCACCAGGAGAGGGCGGAGCCATATGGTGGCATTGATCCCCACCTTCAAAGATCTGCTCGATGCCTTCAAATTGATAGGATACGATCTCGGCATATCAAAAGAAAGACCGAAATTCGGGAGATATAGCTATATCGAGAAGATCGAATATTTTGGGGCTTTGTGGGGAACCTTCGTCATGGCGGTTACGGGTTTTATCCTCTGGTATCCTAAGTACTTCAGCCTCTTTTTGCCCAGCTGGGGGGTAAACGTAGCCAGGGTGGTCCATTTCTATGAGGCGATTTTGGCGAGCATGACCATCCTGGTCTGGCACCTTTACTCTGTTATGTTCGATCCCGATGTCTACCCCATGAACTGGTCGAAGATCACCGGGAAGATCTCGGAAGAAGAGATTAGACATCACCATCCATTGGAGCTGGAGGAGATTGAGGGGAGGAAATTAGATCTGGAGGAGACGGAAAAGGAGAAACTCGAGGAGGAAATGATCACCAGGGCAGAGGAGAAGCTGGCCAAAGAGAGGACGAAGTACAGAGGCCCGTGGGACCTCATCCCCCGCATGAGTCCCTACACCTCAAAAAAATTCAAACTGGATCAGGCCAAAAAAAAGGCCTTAAAGGAAGAAAAGGAGGAAGAGACTAAAAGAGAGAAGAAAGAATAAGTAGTAGGTCAGGGTCAACCCCTGGTTTTAATTAATGAAGGTCTCATCTAACCCTGAGCACAATCAGGGTTATGTCATCGGATTGGGGGGCGGCTCCCCGATATAGATTGACCTCAGCTTTAAGCTTTTGGACGATTTCATCGGCGGATGCCTGGGCATTATCCCGAATGATGGCTCTCAACCTGCTCTCCCCGAAGGGTATATCACTTTCATCAACCGCCTCTACCACGCCGTCGGTATACAGTGTGACGATCTGGCTCCTTTCCAAGGTGAAACTCTTGGCCTCGTAGTTGCTCTCCATCGTGATGCCTAACGGCCTCCCTTCGGTATTAAGGTAGGTGAATTTTTGGAGGCCGGGATCGTACAACATGGGATAGACATGTCCTGCGTTGCAGTATTCCAGTGTTCTCTCCATCTCGTTGTAAATGCCGTAGAAGATGGTAACGAACATGCCGGATTTGGAATCCAAGCAGATCAATCGGTTGGCCTTTCTCATGACCTCAGAGGCACTGAGGCTCTCAAACCCCTCGGCTCTAATGATACTCCTCACCATCCCCATGAACATGGCAGCGGGCATCCCCTTACCCGCCACGTCGCCGATCACGATGTTGCTGTAGCCATCGCCGACCTGGAGGAGGTCATAGAAATCTCCCCCCACTTCCAATGCGGGAATACACTCCCCAGCGATTTCTAGTCCCTTCACCGTGGGGAACTGTTCGATGAGGAGACTCTTCTGAACGTGGTAGGCTATCTCCAGTTCCCTCTCCATCCTCTGTTTGGTGAGGATCTCTTCCCTGCTCTCCAGTAATTTTCCGCTCATGACGTTGAGGGCTTCCCCCAATTCCCCCAACTCGTCTTTGCTCCGGACGTCGATCTTGGTGTCCAATTTCCCCTGGGCCATGAGCTTGGTCTTTTCGATAATCTCCAGGATGGGTTGAGTAAAGGTTCTGGAAATCTTCAAAGAGAGGAGGACGGTGAACAGAAGGGCCCCGATCACGATGAGATAGATGCGCCTCAATATTGATTCGCTCAGGGGGGTGAAGAAGGCCTCCTTGGTCCCCACATACAGGATGCCGATACGATCGCCCCAATAGTTTTTGATGGGTTCATAGGAGGAGATGTACCAGTCCGTCACCACAAACGCCCTGAAGTTCCAGGGTTTTCCTTCCTTGATCACCTGATCGTAGACCTCTTCGGACACTCGCGTACCGACCGCCCTCTGGCCTTCGAAGTCCCTGACATTGGTCGAAATACGAACATCATCTTGGAATATGGTCGCCGTTCCCTCCCCCACGCTGTCGACGATCTTATCCACGATCTTATAATTTCTCACCAGAAATTGAGCTGCCACCACTACCCCGATCACTTTTTCTTCGTCCATTACGGGAATAAGAGCCACCAAGGCCATGCCCATCAGGTTTTTCTCGATGTTGAGGGGCCTAGCCTTCGGTGTAAAACGGTATTTAACGGTCAACTGCTGGGCATAGGTTTGCCTCACATCGTCCTCGATATCCACCTCCTTGGGGGCAAAGACCTCTGTGGAGACAATCTCCTTTCCCTTCAGAGCCTCTCTTATCAGATGCTTGAAGGCATATTCGTCGAGATCGTTATTGGTTTTGCAGAGGACATCTCCGAAACGGTCCATCACATTGATGAGGTCGACGTTGAGGATTCGCTTTGAGATGGTGATCTTTTTCTTTAATCCACCAATATCTCGCTCGAGGACCTTTTTCTTGATCTCTGGTGAGGAGGAGAGGATCCGAATGCCATCGGCGATTTTTTGCAGCTCGGCGTTATAGATCCCCCAGGCCGTTTTCAGGTTGGTGGAAATTTTGGCCTGATTGTATAAGCTCATCGTTCCCTGCAACCGCCTTAACGTTATGGCCGTAACAAAACCCAGGGGAACAAGGGCCACGATAACGAAAAAGATGAGCAACTTTCTGGAAATGGTAAAGTGAAATTTCGTTCGAAAAGGGTTTAGATTCATGTTTGAGGCCCGATGAGTTCGTTCATTTCGCCTTCCTTTTGGCCTCCAGTATCGCCATAGCCTCCTCTACCGTATCCGCTTGGGTCAGATAATCATGCAATTCGGCGACTTCGATGACTTTCTTAACGATATCCCGGAGGTTTATCAGCACGAGACCTCCATCGCCCTCCGTTTCCTTATTGATGGAGAGCAAAACCCTCAAGCCACTGCTGCTCAGGTAAGTCACCTCGGAGAAATCCAGAATGATACTCTTTGTCTTCTGTTCCAACACGTTATCAATCTCATCCTCCAATTGGGAGGAGAAATTGGCATCCAATCGTCCCTCTATTCTAACCAAATGGATACCATTTCTTTGGGTGTCGATAACCTCGATCTTCATTGACCATTCCCCTTTGATTGAGAGATCCGTTTAATCAGTATCAAATGGTTCCCTTCGTTTGGCGAATAACGGTAGCGGATATTATCCATCACCTTCTTCATGACGTAGATTCCCATACCAAGGTCTTCCTCGCCTCCTGCAAGCTCCTTTTTGTCAGGAGGAGGATTTTCCAAGGGGTTGAACCTTCTTCCCTGGTCGAGGAGGTCTATTTGCACCAGGTCGCGGTCGAACGAAACCCTCACCTTAAAATAGTTGAGGGGACCGACTTGATAGGCATACTTTATGACGTTGGTGGAAGCCTCATCGACAGCCAGGAGGATATTCTCGATGTCTTTGGTGGGCACCCCATGCTTTTGACAAACGCCCTTCAAAAAGTCCGCTAAGGTAGATAGGTATTTTAGTCGGTTGGGCAGCCGGATTTCCGCAGCTTCCTTGTGAGGGGATATCTCATGGCCTTCAGGTTCAAGGAGATAGCTTGTAGTGACATCCAATGCCTCGGAGATCCTCCGAAGTGTGTCCAAAGAAGGTTGGCACTTATTCTGTTCGACTTGAGAAATGAAGCTTGCTGAAACACCCACCTTTTTTGCCAGATTGCGAAGTGATATTCCCCTTAACCTCCTCACTTCCCTCAAGCGAACCCCGATATCCATAGTCTTAATCCAATTTGAAGATTTTAGGATTTTACCGTATTGGTATGCTGTTGCCTCAATCCCCTCTCATTTATTGAAGCAAATGTGGTACTTAGCTAAAAACCTGTTACTTATTGAAACATGTCATATGTACCATGAGATTGAGCGCCGTGTCAACCTATACTGAACGAATACCCGGATCGATCCAAGAGGAGGAGAGTTTTCACGGGGGAAGTTTGGGCCAAGCCTCAGTATTTGGTGGTCAAATAGTTTTGTGAAAAAAATTTCTTTTTCCTTGCATTATTCCCTTGACGTGCTATATAGTTAGGGGTCAGAAATCCAGATTTCGCGAAAATGCCTTGTAATTTTGGTGAAAGGAGTCGATGAGTTGAAGTTCTCGAAGGTTCCAGAGGCGACCATTAGGCGGTTATCAAGATATTCAAGGTGCTTGGAGCAATTACAGGCTAAGGGAGAGAAGGTTGTTTCTTCCGCCCAACTGGCCACTAGGTGTGCGGTCAACGCAGCCCAAGTGAGAAAGGATCTGGCCTACTTCGGTGAGTTTGGCATCAGGGGAGTTGGTTATCACGTCAGGGATTTGTTATTCGATATCAAACGAATCCTCGGATCGGACAAAGAATGGAGAATGGCAATTATAGGCATGGGAAATCTGGGTTCAGCGCTCTTCTCCTATAAGGATTTTCTGAAGCAAAACTATAAGATCGTGGCCGCATTCGATATCGATCCCCCTAAGGTCATTGGGCGGATATCGGAAAAGCTGGGCAAGCCTGTGGAAATCCTTCATTCCGATACCTTAAAGGAAGTAGTGACGGAGAGAAACATCGAGATCGGGATTATCACGACCCCGGCGGATCAAGCCCAGAAGGTTGCGAATCAACTGGTGGAGGCCCATGTTAGGGGGGTCCTCAGCTTCGCCCCCACCCAAATAGAGGTTCCGGAAGGGTATATCGTGAAGAACGTATTCTTCACGACCGTATTAGATAATCTGGCCTATCTTCTATCCGTTTAATTCTTTTCAATCCCCCGGTTGGCTTTTCGCCACTATCGGAGAGACATACTTTTCTAACACTTACCAATTGTCATTTCGTCACCAGACGAGGGTGCAGTAACGTTCCCTTCAATGAGAAGGTGTAAATTCCCTTGGCCTTACCTTGCCAGCCGAGAAGGGAAAGAAGCATCCGATACTTGGGATCGAATTTCCCCGAAGGTTTAATCGTTATTCTCAGGTTGAGTCGACTTTGGGGAAAATGGGAATTGAGGAGGATGTTTCCGAGTACCTGGCCATCGAAATCCCCTCCTGAGGAGGCGAGCCGCTTGATAATGACTTTTCCACGTTTTAGTTCTATGCTGCCTTGAATGTGCCCTACCCGGAGAGGAGCTATGCCGGGCAAGGGCAATCTGTTCAGCATAGCCTCGCTGATCAGAAATTCCGCTGAACCGGATTTTTCGGAGATACCCCTTCCCTCAAGAGTAACCATCGTCTTTCCCTTAAGGATTCCTTCCATTTGTACTCCCACGACCCCTCTAAGAATGTCGATTCGTTGGAGGTTTACATCCCTTCCCAAAAGCATTAATTCCCCTCGTCCCCCACTTTTGGAAAACTCCCCCTCCACGGTGCCATCCAGCATCTTTCCCCATAATCGAAGGGAGACCTTTCTCCAAAAAAAGGGAAGGAGGGAAAGGGTAATCCTAAACCGCTCAACGCCTAACACTTCAACCTTTTTCGAATCCACCAGAGCGTGGACAACTATGTTCTTAAATGTCAAGCCGAATAAGGGATGAGGACGAATTTCCTCAATTTCGTAACGGAAGGGAGTTTTCGCCTCCAGCTCTCCTATGATTCTTCTCTTGAGGGTTTCATAGGGGAAACCGATATAGAAAAAAAGCATGAAGAAGAAAACGCCAAGGAAGATGAAAATGACAGCTTGGAGGGCCTTCTTACCCTTCATGTGGATGGCCAATGGCTTTCTCCTCTTTCAAGATTGCCGATAGCCGGGAAAGATCTAATCTCTCATTGCACTCAGGAGAAACGCCTCCATCTCCTCCACAGTCAAGATTCCCGAGGGAATGGAGTGGCCCTTTTGTTCAAGGAGGAGGGATAGTTCGGCAACCGAAGGGAGACAGTATCCCTGTTCGAGTAAACTACTCCGAAGGGAGGGAATTTCAGCGGGGATATATTCAGCACTTAACTCCCCATTCTCCAAAACGAGAATGAGATGAGCATGGCTGGCCTCCCCAATGGAGGTGGTGAAGTGGATGATGGCCATCTTCCTTGTGACATTCAGCTGCGACAAAATGGACATGAATCGACTCTTCCAATGGGGATCGAGCAGGAAGGTGGCCTCGTCAAGGAGGAGGTAGTTCGGTTCCAGGGCCAAGACCGCCGCAATGGCTACCCTTTGCTGCTGGCATTTGGAGAGGAAGTGGAGGGGAAAGCTGAGGAATTGTTCCATTCCAACCAAACCCAGATATTCCATTATCCTCTTTTGGATCATCTCCCTTTCCACCCCGATACATTCCAAGCCAAAGGCCATCTCCTCCCCTACTGTGGGGAAAAGAAGTTGGTCATCTGGGTTGGAAAGAATTAGCCCGACATTAGAGCCTCCCTCACCTGGGTAAATTGGCTGCCCATCGACTAAAATTTCCCCCGATGAAGGACGGAGCAAATTTTTGATCAATTTGGCCAACGTGGTTTTACCCTCCGCATTCTTCCCCAGGATGGCAATATACTCCCCCCTTTCAACCACGAGATCAATGCCATTTATGAGTGAAGACCCATTTCTTCCTTTATCGCCATAATTAAAACCAACCTCTCTCAATTCAAGCATCGGTTTGATATCCGAGGTATAAAAAGGGGGGGTATCAGCAATGCCCATTAGCTGGGCGAAGCCGGAATCACCTCATCTCTTCCCTTCTCCAGGACCTTTTTCCCTCGACGATCCTTTTCCCTTTTCTCCCTTGGAAGGGGATTTTTTGCTGGGTCCTTCCTTTTTGGAAACCGATTTGGATCTGGAAGCTTTCTCCTTTGTCTTCGCCTTTCCCTTATCGGTGGAAGATGCTTTGGTGGTCAACTCGATCACACTTAAGAGAGCCCCGTCCCCAGGGCGATGCCCAGCTTTGAAGATTCGTGTATATCCTCCCTGTCGGTCTTGAAAGCGGGGAGCAATATCTTCAAAGAGTTTCTTAACAATTTTCCTATCCTTGATAACGGCCAGGGCATTCCTCCGTGCGTGGAGACTGCCTTGTTTTCCAAGGGTAATCATCTTTTCGGCGAGTTTTCGAAGTTCCCTTGCCTTAGCATCGGTGGTCTCTATCCTTTCATCGCCGAAAAACGAGGTTACCATATTCCTCAACATGGATATCCTGTGGCTAGAATTACGGCCGAGCTTCCTCCCCGCTTTTTGATGTCGCATGAGGGGATCTCTCCTTATCCTTCCGGCGTTGTCGACTCCTCTTCGGCCTTTTTCTCGGGCTTAACGGGGAAATTTTCCAATTTCATGCCTAAGCTGAGACCCATTTCCCCCAGTATCTCCTTGATCTCGTTGAGGGATTTCCTCCCGAAGTTCTTGGTGGCCAGAATCTCCGATTCTGTCTTTTGGACGAGTTCTCCGATCAATTTAATATCGGCATGCTTGAGGCAATTGGCAGACCTGACCGAAAGCTCCAATTCATCCACGCTCTTGAAGAGGCTCTCGTTCAACTTCTCCTGTTCCTCCTCTATTTCCTCCTCGTCTGTCTCGTCCTCTTCCTCGAAGTTGATCAATATGCTGAGCTGGTCCTTCAATATCTTGGCCGCATAGGCAACGGCATCTTCCGGCCGCACACATCCGTTGGTCCACACCTCCATGGTTAACTTATCGTAATCGGTGATCTGCCCTACCCGAGCGTTGGTAACCGTATAATTTACCTTGGTGATAGGTGAGAATATGGCATCGATGGGTATGGTGCCTATGGGCTCGCCCTCCTCCTTGTTCTTCTCAGCGGGCACATACCCCTTCCCCCGTTTAACCACCATCTCCATATTCAACTTTCCGTCAGAGGACAAGGTAGCGATGGGATGATCTGGGTTCATGATCTCAATTGTGTCATCGGTGATAATATCACCTGCCTTAACCATCCCTTCTCTCTCCGCTTCAATTTGTATAGTCTTCGGGCCATCGGCGTGTAATTTAATTTTGACCTCTTTCAGGTTAAGGATAATATCTGTAACATCCTCCGTGACACCGGGGATAGTGGTGAATTCATGGAGGACACCGTCTATTTTTACCGAGGTGATGGCGGCCCCTTGAAGAGATGACAGCAAGATTCGCCTGAGGGAGTTGCCTATAGTAATGCCAAATCCACGCTCAAAGGGTTCGGCGTAAAATTTCCCATAAAATGGGGTCAGGGTTTCCCTTTCGACCTCCAACTTCTTAGGCTTTATAAGCTCCTTCCAATTCCGCTGCATGATTTCCCCCTCGAATAGAGGCTACGCGAAAAGCCAATGACGATTTTTACCCCATGAAATGGAAGGTAATAATGGCCCCCCGATTTCGCCATAAACTTTCTATTTCGAATAAAGTTCGACGATGAGTTGTTCCTGAATAGGCATCGTCAAATCTTCTCTCGAGGGAAGGCCCTTCACCGTTCCCCTCAGGTTGGTCTTATCCAATTCAAGCCACTGGGGGATTCCCCGTCGAGCGACGGATTCGAGGGCCTCCGATATTCTGGAGATATTCTTGCCCTTATCCCTTAACCGAATCACATCTCCCGGTTTAATGAGGTATGAAGGGATACTCACCTTCTTATCGTTGACCAAGAAGTGGGAATGTCTCACCAGTTGCCTGGCCTCATTCCTAGAACTGGCAAAACCGAGGCGGTAAACGACGTTATCCATACGCCTTTCCAAAAAGATGAGCAAGTTTTCACCCGTAATCCCCTTTTTTCGCTCCGCCTTCTTGAAATAGTTGCGGAATTGCCGTTCCAAAACGCCATAAATCCTTTTAACCTTCTGTTTTTCCCTGAGCTGATTTCCATATTCGGAAAACTCACGCCTCGATTTTCCGTGCTGCCCAGGGGCGTAGGGTTTCCTGTCGATGGCACACTTATCGGAATAACACCGATCCGCCTTGAGAAAGAGCTTGAGGTTTTCCCTCCGACATAACCTACATTGCGAGTCTACATATCGAGCCAAAATATACCTCCTTAAACCCTTCTTCTCTTGGGAGGCCGGCAGCCATTGTGGGGAATTGGGGTGACATCCTTAATGAGATTGACCTTAAATCCAGCTGCTTGAAGCGATCTCAACGCAGCCTCCCTGCCCCCTCCAGGTCCCTTTACATAGACGTCAATACTTCGCATACCGTGTTCCATTGCCTTCCTAGCGGCATCTCCGGCGGCCAATTGGGCCGCGAAGGGGGTACTCTTCCTCGATCCCTTGAAGCCTTGGGTCCCTGCACTGGCCCATGAGATAACGTTCCCGTCAGGATCAGTTATGGTCACAATGGTGTTGTTAAAGGTCGCCTGAATATGAGCAATACCGCTTGGAACATTCTTTTTCACCCTCTTTCTCTTCGTTCCTTTACCCTTAGCTTTCGCCATAAATCCTCCTACCTTCTCCTCTTACCCATTACCGCCCTTCGGGGTCCCTTCCGAGTTCGGGCATTGGTGTGGGTTCTCTGTCCTCGAACGGGAAGGGACTTTCGGTGGCGAAGACCCCTATAGGAGCCGATATCCATCAACCTCTTGATATTCATCGCCACATCTCGTCTGAGGTCCCCTTCCACTTTATATTGCCGTTCAATGGCCTCCCTGATCATCACCACTTCAGATTCGGTGAGTTGGCTCACTTTTGTATCCAAATTCACTTGGGTTTCCGTGAGGATTTTGCGCGATACAGACCTGCCAATACCGTAGATATAGGTCAATGCAATTTCGATCCGTTTATCCTTTGGTAGATCTACGCCCGCTATTCGTGCCAATTCAATTCCCCCCTTTAGCCTTGTCTCTGCTTGTGCTTTGGATTATCGCAGATAACTCTCACAACGCCCTTACGTTTCAGGATTTTACATTTATCACAGATCTTTTTGACTGAAGCCTTTACCTTCATCTCCCGAGATAACTCCTCATTTCGCCCTGTAGATGATCCTTCCCCTGGACAAGTCATAAGGGGAGAGTTCTACAGTCACCCTATCCCCCGGAAGGATCTTGATGAAATGCATCCGCATCTTCCCGGAGATATGGGCCAGGACTTTATGCCCATTTTCCAATTCGACCCTAAACATGGCGTTGGGGAGGGTTTCTAAAACTGTACCTTCAGCTTGGATGGCTTCCTCTTTTGGCATACGTTTCCTTGTCCTCGATGGCTTCCAGAATTCGATGGAAAATATCGTCTATATTACCGACCCCGTTGATGGACCTTACTACCCCTTGAGAGGCGTAATATCGAATTACCGGTTCGGTTCGATGGGAGTGAACTTCAAATCTGGATCGAATGGTTTCCTCCTTGTCGTCATCCCTTTGATAAAGGGAACCCCCACATATATCGCAAATTCCCTCCTTCTTGGGTGGGTTGGAGAGAGGATGATACATGGCGCCGCATTTGCTACACGTCCTCCTTCCCCTCAACCGTCTTATCAGTTCTCTGGCTTCAGTCTCGATATTGATCACATGATCAATAGCCAATCCCTTTTTCCCTAACATCCTTTCCAATGCATTGGCCTGGACTACGGTTCGGGGGAAACCGTCCAGAAGGAATCCCCTCCCGCAATCCCGTTGCATGAGCCGGTCTTCAATAATCCCAATAACCACTTCATCGGGAACGAGTTCTCCCCGAACCATATAGGCCTTGGCTTCGAGCCCCAGAGTCGACCCATTACTTACTGCTTCCCTGAGGATATCCCCCGTTGATATTTGTGGAATATGGTACTTCTCCGCAATAAGCTTCCCTTGCGTTCCCTTGCCCGATCCAGGAGGGCCCATGATTATGACATTCATGGATCTTGCCCTCCCCCCATCAACGACGCCTAACCCTCAATCTTCCTTTCCTCATCAATCCTTCATATTGTCGCGTCAGCAGATGGGATTCGATCTGTTGCACTGTATCAAGGGCAACTCCCACTACGATAAGCAAGGCCGTCCCACCGAAATAGAAGGGAACGTTGAATCTCCGAATCAAGATGGTTGGAAGAACACAAACCGCCGAAACATAAAGGGCTCCACCTAAGGTGATCCGGGAAAGAATTCGGTCTATATATTCCGCCGTCTTTTTCCCGGGGCGAATTCCCGGTATATATCCCCCGAACTTTTTCATGTTTTCAGCAACGTCGTCGGGATTGAAGACGATAGCGGTATAGAAATAACAGAAGAAGATGATGAAGGTGACATAAAGGACGTTGTATAAGATGCTCCCCCCCCCTAAACTATTGATGGCCTTATTGAGCCAAGGATAAGCTTCCATCCACGCTTTAGGCATGAACTGACCTATGGTCAGGGGGAACATCAGTATTGACGAGGCGAAGATGGGGGGAATAACCCCTGAGGTATTGATCTTTAAGGGAAGATGAGTACTTTGCCCCCCGTAAACCCTCCGTCCCACGATCCGTTTGGCATATTGAACGGGCAATCGTCTCTGACCCGTCTCCATGAAAATGATAAAACCCACTACCACGACCATGAACATGAGGATGGCCAGTATTAAAAAGACCTGCAGCTCCCCCGTCCTCATTAGCCGAATGGTATTGCTGAAAGCCCCGGGCAATCTCGCCACAATTCCCGCAAAGATGATGAGGGAAATCCCGTTGCCAATTCCTCTTTCCGTAATCTGCTCCCCCAGCCACATGATGAAAGCGGTTCCCGCCGTCAGGGTGATCATCGTCATAGGGATGAATGTCCAACTGGTTTCGGTTACGACCGGCGTGCCCGCAGCTTCCATCTGCCTTAGACCAATTGCAATTCCGAAGCTCTGAACGAGGCTCAAAAGCACGGTTCCATAACGGGTATATTGAACGATCTTCTTTCTTCCCGATTCCCCCTCCTTTTTCAACCGATCGATATAAGGAATAACCACGGACAAAAGTTCCATGATGATGGAGGCGCTGATATAGGGCATGATCCCAAGGGCAAAGACCGAAAACCTCTCCAACGCCCCCCCCGTAAACATGTCGAATAGGCCGAACAGGGTTCCCCTCGCTTGGGCAAAGAAGGAGGCTAGGGCATCGCTGTTGATTCCAGGTGTGGGAACATGGACCCCTATCCGATAAACGGCTAAGAGCAGAAAGGTGATAATAATGCGCTTCTTGAGCTCTGGTATTTTGAGGATATTCGAAAAAGCACCGATCAATTTACAGGACCTCTATCTTTCCTTCAGCTGCCACTATCTTCTCGGCAGCTCCTTTGCTCACCCGATGGACTCGTAGTATGAGGGGAACGGTGATCTTCCCCTTTCCCAATATCTTCACCCCATCATGGACCTTCTTGACCAATCCGGCCTTCCGCAGGGTATCGACATCGACGATGCTGTTGGCCTCGAATCGGTTCAAATCCCTTACATTCACCAAGGCGAATTTTTTCTTAAAGATGTTGATAAATCCCCTTTTGGGTATCCGTCGTTGCAAGGGCATCTGCCCCCCCTCGAAACCGGGAGGAATCCCCCTTCCTGATCTGGATCTTTGTCCCTTTGTCCCCCGACAGGCGGTCTTGCCATGGCCCGAACCGATCCCTCTGCCAATCCTCTTTTTCCTGGTCTTGGAGCCCTTAGGAGGCTTCAATGTTCCCAGTCTCATTCTCCAACGATCTCCACCAAATGGGAAACTTTTTCGATCATCCCCCGGATTTCCCGCGTATCCTTCAGAGTAACCATTTTGTTCATTCTATTGAGATTGAGTCCGTTCAGGACCCTCCTCTGCTTTGGGGATTTACCGATTCCGCTCTTGATCAGCCTAACGCTGAGAGTTTTGGAAGATTTAGCCATCGGATCTCTTTTCTATTTCTAAAGAATTTCCGCAACCTTTTTTCCCCTTTTTTGGGCAACTTCCTCAGGAGTTTGTAGTTCCCTTAATCCCTGCAAGGTGGCTTTAACCACATTGTAGGGATTGTGCGAACCCAAGCACTTGGTCAATATATTCTGGACGCCTCCGCATTCCATGATTGCCCTAACCGCCGCTCCGGCGATCATCCCGGTCCCTTGGGATGCCGGCTTTAAGAGGACCCTTGCGGCACCATATCGGCCGATAACCTGATAGGGTATGGTTTGATCAATGATAGGTATTTGAATCAAACCGTGCTTAGCTTGTTGAATGCCCTTCCTGATGGCCTCGGGAACTTCGTTTGCCTTCCCCAAACCGCATCCTACAATACCACCCCGGTCTCCGACCACCACTAACGCGCTGAAACTGAACCTCCTTCCCCCTTTCACTACCTTTGCGACCCGATTGATGTGAACCACCTTATCGACCAATTCCAGTTCGTCGGCATTAATCTTGGGCAATGTCTTTCCTCCCTAAAAAATCAAGCCGTTTTCCCGGGCTGCCTCCGCCAGGGCTTTTACCCTGCCATGATACAAATACCCATCTCGATCGAATACGACCGTCTTGATCCCCTTCTCGATGGATTTCCTGGATATTAATTCCCCCACCTTTCTAGCGGCCTCGGTATTGCCAGTTCGCGTCAACTCTCCTCGAATTTCCCTGCTTAAGGTTGAAGCGCTGACTAGGGTCTGGCCCGTGGTATCCACAATTACCTGAGCGTAGGTATGCCTCAGGCTCCGGAAGATACTGAGCCGGGGGCACTCAGGAATTCCCTTCACCCTCTTTCTCACCCTCTTTCTCCTCCTCACCCGAGCCTCAATCTTTCGATTGACGTTAATGGCTCCAACCTCCTTTAGGCCTTTGTCTTGCCAACCTTCAGTCTTACGTATTCATCGGCATAACGAATTCCCTTACCCTTATATGGTTCGGGTGGCTTAAGGGATCTAATTTGAGCAGCCACAGAGCCCACCAGTTGTTTATCGATGCCCTTTACCTTGATGCTCGTCTGCCTTTCAACTTCAACCTTAACCCCTTCGGGTAGAGAAAACAATACGGGATGTGAAAAACCAAGGGTTAATCGAAGGACCTTTCCCTGCAGATCGGCTCGATATCCAATCCCCTGGATTTCCAGCCGTTTCTCAAAACCCTGTGTCACCCCGGTGACCATATTTGCGATCAAAACCCTGGTCAACCCATGTAATGACCGGGTCGTGCGATGGTCATTAGGCCTGGTCACCAATATCTGTTCAAGTTCGATGGAGATCTGAATTTCCGATGGAATCCGATGGGTCAGTCGGCCCCCAGGCCCCACGACCTCCAGGATCGAATCGGTCAGTTTAACCTTCACCTCTTTCGGAATGGGAATGGGAACTTTGCCGATTCGAGACACGGTATCTCCCCTTCATTACCAGATATAGCAGAGGATTTCTCCCCCCACGTTGGCCCTTTTGGCCTCCTTATCGGTAAGGACGCCTTTGGGGGTGGATAGGATGGAAATCCCTAATCCTTTCAACACGGATGGAATCTCATCTCTCCCTACGTATACCCTTCTACTGGGTTTACTAATCCTTTTCAAATTGATGATCCCCCGGCCGTTGGTGTCATATTTGAGCAAAATCCTTAAGGTGCCATGCTTCCTCTCGTCCACGATGACCTTAAAGTTCTTGATATACCCTTCGTTCTTGAGGATCTTAGCGATCGCCTCCTTAAGGCGGGAAGCGGGAATATCGACTTTATCGTGCTTCGCCGAACTGGCATTTCGAATCCGGGTTACCATATCGGCCAAAGGATCCGTTATGGACATAGTTGACCCCCTCTACCTCCTTCCCTCGATCTTCGGGTTACCAGCTTGACTTAATCACTCCTGGGATCTCCCCCTTCAAGGCGTATTTCCTAACGCATATTCGACACATATTAAATTTTCGATAAAATGCGCGTGGTCGACCGCAAAGTGGGCACCGATTATATTCGCTAACCTTAAACTTCTTCTGCCTTTTGGCCTTCTCCATTAACGCTTTTTTCGCCAACACTCCCCCCGTAAATCCATCCCTATCAATTTCTAAAGGGCATGCCCAACAATCTAAGCAACTCCTTTCCCTCTTCGTCGGTTTTGGCCGTGGTGACGATGATGATGTTCATCCCCTTCACCTTATCGATCTTATCGTAGTCAATTTCCGGAAAGGTGATCTGTTCCCGGATTCCGAGGGCATAGTTACCCCGCCCGTCGAACGACTGTACATCCGATCTCTCCTCAGGGTAACCATACAACCGATTGGCATCCCCTTCCTGAGCTTAAATTGAGCAATGGATTTCCTCGCCTTGGTAATAGCTGGCCTTTGGCCTGTTATAAGTCCAATTTCCTCAACGGCGGAATCCAATACCTTGATGTTTTGTATGGCCTCTCCCACTCCCATATTGATGACGATCTTCTCCAGCTTGGGCGCTTGCATGATGTTCTTGTATCCGAACCGCTTCGTTAACTGGGGGATGACCTCACTTTCATACTTTTCCCTAAAAATCCCCAATGAGTCCTCCCATCAAAGGTCCGTATCATACCTATTTATCTAATAATTCTCCGCACTTTTTGCACGTCCGGACTTTTTTCCCATCATCCAAGATCTTCTGGCCAACCCGAATGGGAAGGTTACACTTTTCACAGATGACCATCACATTGGAGACGTGAATGGGGGCCTCTCTTTCGACGATTCCCCCTTGTTTTGCTTGTCCGCTAGGACGCGTATGCCTCTTGATAAAATTAACCTTTTCAATGAGGACGCGATTCTTCCCCGGGAATACCCTCAAGATACGACCGCTCTTGCCCCTTTCCTTTCCCGCCATAACCATTACCAGGTCGTTCTTTTTCAAGGAAAATGTGCCCCTCATCATTCCTAATCCGCCTTTCCCCGTCATAAAACTTCGGGGGCCAATGACACGATCTTCATAAATCTCTTCGCCCGTAACTCCCGAGCCACGGGGCCGAAAATCCGGGTGCCGATTGGATCTCCCAGGGGATTGATCAGAACGGCAGAATTATCGTCAAATTTGATGAAAGACCCGTCTGGCCGTCCCACTCCTTTTTTGGTGCGCACGATCACCGCCCTCACCACTTCCCCCTTTTTTATTTTCGAATTGGGGATGGCATCTTTAACGGAAACCACAATTACATCTCCAAGGCTGGCATATCGTCTCCTCGTTCCCCCGAGAATTTTTATGCAGCCCACTTTTTTGGCCCCCGAATTGTCCGCCACATCGAGAATAGTCTGCATCTGAATCATCTAAGCCTCGCCGTTCCATGACCAGGGATCACATGGCTTTCTTGATGATTTCCTTAACCCTCCACCTCTTCTCTCGGCTTAGTGGACGAGTTTCAATGATCGATACGGTATCGCCCATATGGCACTCGTTCTTCTCATCATGGGCTTTGTACTTCGCCCCTCTCTTCACATACTTTTTATAACGGGCATGTTTAACCAACCGTTCTATCCTGACCACCACGGTCTTATCCATTTTATCGCTGCATACGGTACCGATCAATGTCTTCCGAATTCCCCTCTCCTTCATCTAGTTAACCCCACATATGATCAACTATCCGCAGGGACATCCGAGGCCTCGGCTTTTCCCTCCCCTGCCAAAGCCCTCTCTCTGAGGACGGTCTTCACCCGGGCGATGTCTCTTTTAACCCGTATGATGGCCATGGTATTTTCCAGTTGACCCGTCGAGTGCTGGAACCTCAAATTGAATAGCTCCTCCCTCAGCTCCCTCTCCTGTTCGATCAATTCGCCATCGTTCTTTTCCCTTAATTGGCTAGCCTTCATGACTTCTCCCACGGCTGATAAATCGAGTAGCTACGTGGAGCTTATGAGAAGCCAGCCGGAAGGCCTCCTTCGCTTTCTCCTCCGTAACGCCCTCCATCTCATAAAGGATCCGCCCCGGTCTAATTACCACCACCCAGTCCTCAGGAGCTCCCTTGCCCTTCCCCATCCTGGTCTCTGCAGGTTTCTTGGTGGTGGGTTTATCGGGGAAGACTCGAATCCACACTTTCCCGGTCCTCTTAACAAATCGCGTTATGGCAATACGGGCAGCTTCTATTTGGCGTGTTGTTACCCATCCGCACTGGGTCGCCTGGAGTGCATAGTCGCCGAAATTGAGGCTATTCCCTCGAGGAGACTTCCCTTTCATCCTTCCTTTTTGCATTTTCCTGTGTTTTACCTTCTTAGGCGTTAACATGGCAGTTTGTCTTCCCCCTAATAGAATTAGGCTGCTGTTGCTTCTTCTTCCCCGGAACCGAAGACCTCGCCTCTGAATATCCAAACCTTGACGCCGATGACTCCGTATGTGGTCTTCGATTCCGCAAACCCGTAATCGATATCAGCCCGAAGTGTGTGAAGGGGAACCCGTCCCTCCCTGTACCATTCCCTTCGAGCCATCTCTGCGCCTCCGAGCCTTCCCGCACAAGCAATTCTGATTCCTTTTGCCCCCACCTTAAGGGCCGAAGTCACCGCCCTCTTCATGGCTCTGCGAAATGAAACCCTTCTTTCCAGTTGAAGGGCCACGTTTTCCGCCACGAGTTGAGCGTCCATTTCGGCCTTCTTGATCTCCTTGATGTTGATAATCATCTCCTTTTGGGTCTTCCTTTGAAGCTCCCTTCTCAAATTCTCCACTTCGACCCCTTTTTTTCCGATGATAATTCCGGGTCGGGCCGTAAAAATATTGATTTTCACCTTCTTCCCCTTATCGGCAGCCCTTTCGATTTCAATCTTAGAAACCCCCGCATGGTAAAGCCTTTCCTTGAGAAAATCCCTGATTCGAATATCCTCTTCCAACAACTGGGGGAAACTCCTACCAGCATACCACCGTGAATCCCAGGTCTTAATAATTCCCAGTCGAAAACCCGTAGGGTGAACTTTCTGGCCCACTGTTGCATCCTCCCAAAATTGGTCTAATAACTCTCCGCCAAGACCACCGTAATGTGGCTCATCCTTCTCCGAATCATGGTGGCTCTCCCCATAGCCCTCGGCCGATACCGCTTCATAGTCGGCCCCTGATCAACGGTAATCTCTTTTATGAAAAGGGTGTCGACATCGATATTTCTCATCTGGTCTGCATTCGCAACGGCGGATTTAAGCAATTTGGCAACGATCTTTGCAGGGGCCTTCTTCGTAAAGGCCAGAACGTTTAAGGCCTCTCCAACCCCCTTCCCCTTAACCAGCTCAGTCACCATGCGGGCTTTCCTGGGCGAGGTCCGAATGAATTTAGCCCGAGCTTTAACCTCCACAGCTTTCCTCTCCTCAGTTCCGCTACTTCTTCCCCCCTATCCTCGTCTTCTTATCCCCGGCATGACTGTGAAAGGTCCGCGTAGGGGAAAAATCCCCCAATTTATGGCCCACCATCTCTTCGCTGATGAAGACGGGGAAAAATTTCTTTCCGTTATGAACACCAATGGTGAGGCCAACCATCTCGGGCAAGATGGTAGAGCGTCTCGACCACGTTTTGATAATTTTCCCACCCTGTTCGTCTCTGACCTTCCTCAACAGACTTCCGTCGACAAAGGGACCCTTCTTAACTGACCGTCCCATTGCTCCACCTCCGCCATCTGAGAAGACTTACTTTGGAACCTCCGTAAAAGTCGCTCCTCGCTGCTCAAAATATTTTTTCGACCATTCAAAACTCGCTTCACTGCAAAGAGCGCCCAGGCGCTACTTCGTTCCCAAAACTCGCCCTTCAGGCTCAAACATTGGATTTGCAGCCGTTTCGCTTCACTAAGAATGGTTACCGAAAAAATCTTAATTCACGCTCAGAGCTCCTTTTCCCAGTTTTTCAGAAATCTCACTTCCTCTTCTTGACGATATACTTATCCGTAGCCTTATTCTTCCTCGTCTTGAAGCCCTTGGTCGGAATACCCCAGGGGGTAACCGGATGTCTTCCCCCAGAACTCTTGCCTTCGCCGCCGCCCATGGGATGATCGACTGGATTCATGGCTACCCCTCTAACCCGAGGTCTCCTTCCCAACCACCTTCGCCGTCCCGCCTTTCCCAGGGAAATGTTTTCATGATCAATATTGCCGACTTGTCCGATAGTCGCAAAACAGTCCAACAATACAAGGCGGACCTCTCCGGAAGGAAGGCGAATGCGGGCGTATTTCCCCTCCTTCGCCAAGAGCTGACCATTGGAGCCAGCGCTCCGAATAATCTGGCCCCCCTTTCCCGGGTTCAATTCGACGTTGTGAATATCGGTTCCGGAAGGGATATTTCTCAGAGGAAGGGCATTGCCGGGTTTTATGTCGCCCGATTCACTGGCGATGATGGTCTCCCCCACGTTCAGGTCCACAGGAGCGATGATATATCTCTTTTCACCGTCCAAGTACTGAAGAAGGGCAATGCGAGCAGACCGATTTGGATCGTATTCAGACCGATTTGGATCGTATTCAATGGAGGCCACCTTCGCCGGTATACCCCTCTTATCCCTTCTGAAGTCGATAATCCTATATCTTCTCTTGTGTCCCCCACCAACATGGCGGATCGTCATCCTCCCATAGGTGTTCCTACCGCCACTCTTCTTCAGGGGCTTTAGGAGCCCCTTTTCGGGCTTCCCCCGGCTGATTTCCTCAAAGGTGGAGACGCTCTGAAATCTCCTCCCCGGTGAAGTAGGTCTATATTTCACATTTGCCATCGATTAAGCTCCTAAACAAGGAATCGGAGCTAGGCCCCTTCAAAATAGTCAATCCGATCCCCCTCATTCACGGTGACGACGGCCTTTTTCCAATCGGGCCTTTTACCAAACCGTCTTCCCAGCCTCTTCACTTTCCCCCTGATCGTAGCAGTCCTAACTTCCCTCACCTTTACCTTGAATAGGTGTTCAACGGCCTCCTTGATCTCAATCTTATTAGCCTTCTTGTTCACCCTAAAGCTGTATTGATTTTGGCCTTCCCGTTGGGTCGTGCTCTTCTCCGTTACCAGTGGGCTAATGATAATATCGTGGACTTCCCTCATGATGCTAATCTCTCTTGGATTTTCTCAACGGCATCCTTGACGAGAATTAAATTTTCGTGATGCAAGATGTCGTAAACATTCAACCCCTCAACCCTCAATACTTTAACACCCGGTACATTTCTGGCCGACCGCTCAAGGTTGAAATTCTCCCCCCCGATGACGATGAGAGCCTTTTCCATGCCGAAACGACTAAGGACCTCTAAGAAAGATTTCGTCTTAATCTCCTTTAACTGGAACTGGTTGAGAAGCAGCAGTTTTCCCTCCCCAGCCCTCACACTTAAGGCTATTCTCAGGGCCTGTTTCCTCACCTTCTTGGGAATGCTAAAACCAAAATCCCTCGGGGTAGGACCGAAGATAACCCCCCCTCCTCTCCAGAGAGGAGATCGGATCGTGCCTGCCCTGGCTCTTCCAGTCCCTTTTTGCCTATAGGGTTTCCTGCCTCCCCCCCTGACCATGGATCGATTCTTGACAGAGGCCGTTCCAGCCCTCCTTTTTGCCAATTGTGTTCGGACAACATCATGAAGCAGGTAATCCTTGATCTCCGTGTTGAAGATCTGCTCGTCTAACTCCATCTCCGAGACCTTCTTTTTACCCGTACTGTAAACTTTGACCAGAGGCATCCTTTTCCCCGCAGGAGGGCTTACGGTTCTTCCTTCTGAGGTTCTTCTTTAGCCTTTTCCTCAGCCTTAGTCTCAACCTCAATTTCTTCCTTTGCCTCAGCCTCAACCTTAATTTCTTCCGTCTTGGCTTCTTCCTCGGCTACTTCCTTAACCTCTTCCTTTTTCTTTTCTTCCTTGACTACTTCCTTAACCTCGACCTTAGCCTCAGCCTCACCCTCTTTTCTCTTAGCCTCTTCCTTTTTCTCCTCAGGTACAGCAGGCCAAGGAGAGGTAGCCGCCTTCTTGGCTTGCCTTATGGTAACGATTCCATTTCGCCAACCCGGGACGGCACCCTTCAATAAGATAATGTTCTGTTGAGGCCTCACCTCCGCCACTTCTATATTTTGAACGGTCACCCTTCGGTTCCCGAAATGTCCTGGCATCTTTTTCCCCTTAAAGGTACGACTAGGATCAGCCGCTGCACCAATGGATCCCCCGTGCCGGAAATATTCATGGGTACCATGGGAACCCGGGGCACCCCGAAAGCCATGGCGTTTCATCACACCGCTGAATCCCCTTCCTTTACTCGTTCCCGCGACATCCACCAAATCACCGGGTTGGAAGATATCGACGGCGATCTCCTGGCCCAGCTCGTATTGATTAACCTCATCCATCCTCAATTCCTTGAGGATATAAAAGGCCCCCCTACCGCTTTTCTGAACATGTCCCGTAATGGGTTTATTCACCCTGTTGGGTTTTTTAGACAGAAAACCCACCTGAAGGGCATTATACCCATCCTTCTCCTTGGTCTTCTTTTGGATAATAGGGCAAGGGCCAGCTTCAATAACGGTCACCGGCACGATATTACCCTCCGGTGAAAACAAGCGAGTCATTCCAAGTTTTTTCCCTATGATTTCCCTTACCATTTCAGCTATTTACCCGCTGTTACCTCTACCTTTCATTGTCCGCGGTAATGAGCTAAAGTTTTATTTCCACATCGATGCCGGCGGCCAAATCCAATTTCATCAAGGCATCCACCGTCTGCTGGGTCGGATCCAGGATATCGAGGAGCCTTTTGTGGGTTCGAATCTCAAACTGTTCCCTTGATTTCTTATCTACATGGGGCGATCGAAGGACGCAAAACTTGTTTATCATCGTAGGCAATGGAATCGGCCCGGCGACATTGGCCCCGGTTCGTTTAACCGTATCCACGATTTCCTGAACCGATTTGTCCAGGAGTTTATAATCGTATGATTTCAAACACACCCTTATCTTCTGCGCTGCCATAGAGAGCTCCCATTTCGGGGATCAACCCAACCCTACTTCACGATATCGCTGATGACCCCAGCACCTACCGTCTTACCACCCTCCCGAATCGCAAACCGTAACTCCTTCTCCATGGCAATCGGCGTGATCAACTGCACCTCCACATTCACATTGTCCCCAGGCATCACCATCTCCACCCCAGAAGGCAACGTCACCACGCCCGTCACATCCGTCGTCCGAAAATAAAACTGCGGCCGATACCCATTAAAAAACGGCGTGTGCCGACCACCCTCCTCCTTCGTCAATATATACGCCTCCGCCTTAAACCGCGTGTGTGGCTTTATACTCCCAGGCTTCGCCAATACCTGACCCCGCTCCACATCGTCCCGCTTCGTCCCCCGTAACAATACCCCAATGTTGTCCCCAGCCTGACCCTGATCCAACGTCTTGCGAAACATCTCCACACCCGTACATACCGTCTTCTGCGTCGGCCGCATCCCCACCACCTCAATCTCCTCGCCCACCTTCACCAACCCACGCTCAACTCGACCCGTCACCACCGTCCCACGCCCCGATATCGAAAAAACATCCTCAATCGGCATCAAAAAATCCTTGTCCACATCCCGCATAGGCTCCGGTATATACCCGTCCACCGCCTCCAATAACTCCCATATACACCCATACTCCTCCGCCCCATCCCAATCCTCCGACGAACTCTCCAACGCCCGCAACGCACTCCCCCGTACCACCGGTATCTCATCCCCAGGAAAATCATACCCCGATAATAACCCCCGCACCTCCAACTCCACCAAATCCAATAACTCCGCATCATCCACCATGTCCACCTTGTTCAAAAATACCACGATCGACGGC
>SMTZ1_10000890_pt1 | contig 29099 bp, 27 predicted proteins | sample DeeMarSWOR136_30_FD_25667 | JGI IMG/M metagenome (IMG submission 25667) | reverse complement strand
AAAAAGGCCAAAATGAATACAACATCCGATATAAATATTACTAATAACTTTCTATCAAATTTCAATAATTCTAGGAAGTAATTGGACGTTATAGAGAGACTTAATAAGAAAGTTATTAATATTATTAAAATATACTTAATAATCTCAGGATTATTAACAACATTTAATGTTATATTTCCATTCAATTCCATACTTCTAGTTATTAATATAAAAAGAGGAAACATCCCCGTAATGACTCCTGTTATTACCGGTAATAAAAATATAAAAAAGAATGTTCTAAATTTTTCTCCTTTAATGATTACTTCTAATCTTTCTTCAAGTTCTTGGTGTTTATTAATAATTTTCAAAAGATCTAATATTTTATCAGATGTAAATAAAGCATTTTGCTCTAAAAATTTACCAATTATATCTAATATTATATTATAACGGAATGATTTTAGTTCAAATTTTAAGAATTTTATTATTTCCTTGAACGGATAAGCAAAACTAAGAAGTGAGTTTATTTTATTCTTTATAGGCTCTTGTAAAGAAAAGAGAATTTTTTTTTTTGGTGAGATTGAATTTAGAAATGCTAACTCTGGAGAAATTTGACTTTTTAAATTTATAGCAAAAATCTTTAAAAATATTAAGAAATCATCAAATTTTTGTTTTTCAGAACTTGAAAATCCATTTAATATTCCAATTATATAAGAATTTTTTCTTAGAAATTTTTTAAAAAGAAAATTCAAAGTAAGAGAGAAACATGGAATCAAAAAAAACAGAAAAATAAGATTTATTAGTTGAAATAGAATTAGAAAACAAAGACTTATTGGAAAAAATAAACCAATAAAAATAAATATACTTATCTTTGATTGAATTTCATTTAAATAAATTTTAAATTGTTTTTCTAAAGAATTTTCAATATAAAAATCTTCATCATAATTGAATTCATTAATTATTAAAGATTTTAAATACTTATCAAAATCTTCAGAAGGCGTTGTTAATTTTAATAATTCTTTTTCAGGTTGCGCGCCTTCAAGAATTTTTTTTAAAATTTTACTAAAAATATCAGAGAGGGGTATTTTATAGTTTTTAATTAGTAAAATGAAGTTTATGCAATTGTCAGAATTTTCTTCTAAAGTTTTTATAATGAAAGAATAATCAATTTTAATGAAGTAAAGCATTGCATTAATTGAGGACTCTTTCTTCTTAAGATCATTGTAGGGAATTAGGTTAAATCTGTAAGAAAAGATATAGGATAAAATTATTGAATAAAGAATAATAATTATAATATTTATATTCGTAAAATTTATAGATAGAACAATTGAAATGATAAATGCTATTAAGAATAAAATAAAACTTGCTTTATTTACATCATCTTCTTCAATATTGTATATTTGACGATATAATATTCTATATCTGTTATTCAAATCCTTAAACTTTAATTTGGGTATCTTAAACTTATGGAAATCCCTACAGATCTGAATAAATAAATTAATAGATTTCATAAATTAAAAAAATTAATATAAATTATAAAAATAGACATTTATTAGCAATCTTTTATATGATACACTTAAGAGATAAATTTGAGGGGCCAGATTATAAAAGGAATTATTAAATAACCACTCATCATAGGCGATAACCTTCTCATAATGATTTTTGTCAATCAAAAAATTAAAAATAATATAACTATCAATAAATGTGATATTTAGATCTTTTGGATATTGAATTTGATTTAAAAATTCTTTATCATTGTTATCAATTATATAATTTACACCTTGATCAATTTTCTCAACAAGTGTTAAGTAAGATTCTAAATCATTTTTTTCGTTTTTATCAAATTCTATAATTTCTCCTATTAATGGTATTATAAGAGAGGAAAAGATTACCAAAATAAAAGCTCCAAAACCCACTAACAATGATTTTTCAAGTAAATTAGTCATGTAATTATATTCCAATTTAAAAATTTAAACTTCGTTCCTTTTTCCAATTATTCCAAAAAACCTTAATAGATTTTATTGATTTAAATGAAAAGTAGGAAATTTTGTGAAAAAGATTCACTAATTCTAAATTTTGTAATTTCTCATTATTCAAAAGAAATTTGAAGATATCTTCATAAATATTAAGAAATTGTGAAAATAGTTCTTCTGATAAATTTTCATACTTTTTCAATTTATTAATTACATTAGTATGAAAAAGTGATTTATGGATTTCCCACTTTTCTAAATCTGGATTAAATAAGAAAATCGGATTATTTAAATCTGAATTTTCAATTTGAGTATTATTAATTTCTGAAATTGAAATAATCCTTCTTTTTTTTATATCTTTCTTCATTAGTATTATTAAATCCAGATCATCCAGGCATGATTTATCAATATTAAAGTGAAATAAAAAGCGGTTTATTAATGATCCTATATCATTAGCATGGATGGTTTGAAAACCTCGCAAACCTGCAGCCAAACAATGGAACATCGCTTCACACTCTTCTTTAGTTAATATTTCTCCTAAATAAATTATATCTGGAGTTCGATGTAATAATGTTTTAATCTGATTGCTTTTTGAAAATTTATTATTATTCTCTAATGAATCTACTTTATACTTTAGTTGATGTTTGCCAAAATCTGATTGGTTTAAAGATTCTATAACGTTTTCAATGTAAATCTTTCTAAATTCCTTAGGTGTAATTAAATCTAACGCATTAATCAATGTAGTTTTACCAGTATCTGTTTCACCAGTGACGGTTATATTTTTTCTTCGTAATAAGTTAAAATAGAGAAATGAAGCCAAAGTTGAATCTAATGTTCCATTTTTTAGCAAATCTTGAATTGTGAAGATATTTTTATTTAGTTTCCTAATATCTAAAGCAAAATTATAAATTTGGAGCGGTTCAACATCAATAGCAAATCGGCAGTAGAAAAATTTATTTTTAATTACAAATTTTAAAGTTGGATTCTGTAAATCGAGTCTTTTGCCACTATATAATCTTAATAGCGTTTTAACTCTTTCAATATCTTTTTTAGTAAATTTTATACTAGTTCTACATCTACCAAATTCTTGGTGATTTATATATAATTCATCATTGGGTGAATCTATAAAAATCTCTTCAATATAATCATCGATTAATAATGGAAATAGCTTCTCAAAATTTAGCTTTTTAATTGCTACAATAAAACTAATTCTATCTTCTATAATTTTTGATAAGTTATATCTTGAATTTAGAATTTTTATTGCTTCTTCTCTATAAATTCTAATTAAATTTTCAATAGAGACTATATCATTAAACTCAATTTCATTAATATTAGTTTTAACATCTTGAATTAATTTTTCTATATAATCTTCATTTTCATTTTTTTCCAAAAAATTTTTTACAAGATAGATTTTTTCATTTTCATACGGAATCTTGAATATTGACGCTTGAAAAGAAGAATACTTTCCAAAATAATAAGTTTTTAACAAATCTGTAATATTATTTAATCCTTCAAACTCTTTTGTTCTTTTCTTTAAAGTTTGAGAATTAGTAAGAAAAAATTCATAAAAGTTAATATTATTTTTCAAAGTTTGTTTGTATTGTTGGAATTCTTGAAATTTCTGTATTATTTTTAGACTATTTAATATTTTTAGAATTTTTTCTAGCGAACTATTTAAAATGGCTCGGCATTTTTGACATATTGAATTAATTGGGTTTACTTTTTTATTATTAAATAATTTCTCTATAATATTAGAATATAACTCTATTGGGTTGTAATATATCAGATGATGTAATCCCTGGATGAATGAAGAATTTGAAAAAAAGGAACATTTAAATTCTTTATATTTACACTTTTGGTTTCTGATATATTTAATTTTTTTATAATGCTTTTTGATTTTTTTTAGTTCCTGAAAATACTCAATGATTAAATTAAATTGATTTGGTTTTATGATAATATCATTCCATAATAAGTAGATATAATCAATTTTTCTATTTTTATTAATATACAAATTATATAATAGGCAAGATTGGCAATTAATGTTATCAAAAATACTTTTATTTGCTTCTGAACATCTGAAACAATCAATAATTAGAGTTAATTCTTTTTTACCATTAATTTTTTCCTCTTCGTTAAAATAACTATGATTTTTTAAAACCATTTAATTTTCATTCTATAAAGAAAAATTTAAATAACCCATTTTTATCTATTACCAAATGCTTGGAGGGAAATTGAATAAAAAAATTTATTTATTTTAAAAAATTCTTATCCCAAAGTTAGTGATTGAATATGGGACATCGCAAAAAACACGCACCAAGACACGGATCATTAGCATTCTTACCAAGGAAAAGAGCTGCATTGATAAAAGGTAGGGTGAGACATTGGATAAATAATTCAGGAGAGATTAATTTTCTTGGTTTTGCGGGTTTCAAAGTAGGAATGACTCATATAACATACATTGAAGATCAACCAAATAACCCATACTATGGGAAAGAATTAATGAAACCTGTAACTATAATTGAAACACCCCCCTTGATATTAATGGGAATCAGGGTTTATAATGAAGATGATTATGGTAAATTTATTGTTGGTGAATTATTTGCTAATAATTTCACAGATTTCCTTGCAAGAAAAATAAATTTACCCAATCTAGAGGATTATGACTTAAAGAAGATAAAAAAAGAAATTTCAAACAGAATAGATTATACTACTGAGATTAGAGGAATTTTTCAAACCCAACCATACAAAACATCTTTACCAAGAAAAAAACCAGATATAATTGAAATTAAAGTAAATGCAAACAACAGTCCAAAAGATGCTTTAGACTTTGCTTTTAATGCTTTGGGTAATGAAATCCGCGCTAGAGATGTATTAGATGAAGGAGAACTTGTTGATGTAATTGCGGTTACTAAAGGAAAAGGATATCAAGGTCCCGTCAAAAGATTTGGTATTAAAATACTAACAAGGAAAAATAGCAAAGTTAGACGTGCCGTTGCTTGTATTGGACCTTGGCATCCAGCAAGAGTTCTATATACAGTACCTCGCGCAGGACAATTAGGATTTCATCAGCGGACTGAATACCACAAAAGAATTATGTTAATTGGTGAAAATGAGGAAGAAATAAATCCTAAAGGAGGATTTATTAGATATGGATTGGTGAAAGGAGACTATTTGTTAATTTTAGGATCGATTCCAGGACCTAAAAAAAGATTAATTAGGATTAGAAAGACTATTAGGCCAATACATTCTTTTGAGGTTAAAACACCCGAAATTAGTTTTCTTAGTCGTGAAAGCCAACAACGCAGATAAAATATGAAAAGTGATGTGTTATTATGGAAAAAGTGAATATTTATGATCTAGAAGGAAATAAAAAAGGGTTAATTAATGTTCCAGAAGTTTTTAAAGTTAAACCAAGAAAAGATCTTATTCAAATATCAAGTACAGTTTACCAAAGTAGGAATAAACAAATTCAAGGAAGAGATAAAAAAGCTGGATTGAGAAACACATCAGAAAGCTGGGGGACTGGGTTTGGTTTATCAAGAGCTCCAAGAATAAAAGGTTCAGGTTTTCTTACAGCAAGAAATGTAGGAACGGTCCCTTTTGCTAGGGGTGGCAGAAGATCACATCCAATAAAATCTGAAAAAAAAATAAGCAAAAAGATAAATAAAAAAGTAAATAAATTGTCAATGATTTCAGCACTTTCAGCTTCAGGAAATGTGTCATGGGTTGAAAATAGAGGTTATAATCTTAATAATATACTCAGTCTTCCTTTAGTTATTGATGATAAAATACAAACTATAAAAAAAACATCTTCAGTGTACTCAATTTTATGTAATATAGGATTAAAAGAGGAATTAGCAGGAATTAAGGATAAAAGAAAGATAAGGCCGGGAAAGGGAAAATCAAGAGGGCGTAAATACAAAAATAAAATAGGTATATTAATTATTATTAAGGACGATTTTGGAATCGTAAAGGCAGCTAGAAATATACCCGGTACTGAAGTTGTTAAATTAGAAAATCTATCTATTAATAGTTTAGCTCCAGGGGGCTTCCCAGGAAGATTAATCGTCTGGACACAATCTGCTTTTAATGAACTAAATAATTATGAGGTGTTGTTATAGTGGAAAAGTTTTATTCTATTATCATAAGACCATTAATTACTGAAAAAACTTTTGATTTAATTGAAAAAGAAAACAAACTTGTATTTATTGTTAATAGACTTGTCAATAAAAGTCAAATTAAAAGAGCTATTGAAAAAATTCATAATGTGAAAGTTATCAAAATCAATACTATGATTACTCCAAAAGGAGAAAAAAAAGCTTTTATAAAACTTCATCCAAACAATTCAGCACAAGATATCGCAATAGATTTAGGAATTTTTTAGTTCTTATTTCTTGAAATTATAGTAATCAAGTTTTTTAAAATTCTTCCTCGATAAAATTTTAATATTTCTTATAAATTTAATTGTCTTAATTTTTTTCAGTTCTTCATACTCTTTTTTTAGCAGGAGCAAAATAAATATCTTATATTTTGGATAATAGTTATCAATAATCTTATAGAGTACATTAAGATCTAATTTTGAGAATATTAAAAAAATAAATTTTTGTTGGATTAGATACAAGTTTTTATTGAGTTTAAGGTATATAATTTGATTAGCTAACAAGCTCTTTTCAAACTGATCTAAAATTGATTCATAGGAAAAACCTTTCTTTCTTGGAAATAAACTTTTATTATCTTCAAATAAATAAGAGTTATCTGAGATCTTTAATCTCCATAAGTAGTTAACTATGGTTTTTTTTTTTATGTATTGTATCTTAATAAGATCCTCATTAAAAAAATCATTTATAGCTTTTTCAAGATTAAAAATATTCTCATTAACTCTACAAATATCTATAAAATAAGCTGAGACTTCAATATTGTCATTATTACTGATTTTAAGATTAAAGATTAAATAACCTTTACGTTTAAAGCTATTTATAATACGTATAAAATTTTGAATAAATGATTTCTTATTTTTTGTATTAGTTAAATTAATATTGTAAAATGTTAGTAATTTAGAGAGTTTTTGGTGTGTGATTAAAATAGAACTTTTTAAAACATTAATCAATATATTAATATTTGGGTATTTGAAAATCAATGCTAAAAATCTCTTTTCTAATAGTTTACCTTTCAGAAATTTAAAGACTATGCTATTATCAATTAAGTGATGATATATTAAATTAAAAACTTGAAGAATTCTACTTTTTTTATAGTCCTCAAAATTCAATATATAAAGATTCTTACTATTTTCAAACGTATTTAATTGAATGGAATAATACTTGATAAACCTTTTTTTCAAAAAATCATTTAAGGTAGTTAAAATAAAAGTAGTATTTTTAGTTTCTAGTAACGCAAATGCTATTATTTTCTTGTTCCTGCTAATGCTTTTGTAATAGATTAAATCCTTGTCAACTATATATGACAATAAATTATATTTTCCTTTTTTGACCATATTATTATTGATTTAGATAAAAATTATAAAAACACTATTTTTTATTAATCTAATTTAAAAGATTTATGTCTGATTTCTACATTAAAACTTAAAATATCATCCATTTTATATTAAATCAATTATTTTCTATATTTGGTAGTAGCATTGCTAGAATATATTAAAAATTTCTTATATAGTTTAAACCCAGATTTAATAGTGCAAGCTCCTTCTAGGATTAATTTAATAAATCCTTTAGATGCTGTAGAGGGTGATTTTTGGATGCCATCATTAGCGATCAATGGTGAAAAGAATCCACTTTCAGCATTCTTTTATATTAAAAAAGTTGATCAAGAAAGTAAATTAAAAATATATCAATTAAAAATTCATGGCAATAATTATTCTATGGATATAATTAGAGATGAAAAATTATTAAAGAGTAGAGATGAAATCAAGCGGAAAACTGAGGGAGAAGATAAGTTAATTTATGCTAGTATTTCTAGATTCATTAGAATGAGTTCATATTTTGAAGAAATGTTTAATAATTCTAATTTCGAAATTGGGTTAATCTCAACTATTCCTTTACAAAGTGGTTTAGGAGGAAGCGCTGCAATAATAATTGCCATTCTTTATGGATTTGCTAATTATTTCAATATTTTTAATAACTTAAAACATGTGAAGAAACATGAGTTTCCAATAAATAAAGATATAATAGCAGAAATGGCGACTAAAATTGAGGATGAAGATTTAAGAATTACAGCAGGCTATGGAGACCGATATGTAATAAGTAGGGGTGGTTTGAGTTTTTGTTCCTATTATGGTAAGCTTTTCCATAAAGAAATATCAAAAGAGCCTTTAGCAGTCTATGATAGAATCGATAAAGTATATGGTTTAAATGATATTCCTATAATTGTATGTTATTCAGGAATACTTCATGAAAGTGGAGATGTCCATAGAAAATTAAGAAAAATCTATTTAGAAAACAATCTTGATATTATTAAGTGCTATAAAGAATTAGGAAAAATAGCTTGGAAATCAAGATTTGCAATAATGTGCCGTAATTGGAAGTTATTAGGAGAATATTTTAAAAAGAATACTATAATTATGAATAGAGTAATGGAAAACGCGGGTTTTGAATTTGGGATTGGATTAGCAAATAATATTTTAATTAAAATAATAGAAGAAAACCCTGATGTATATGCTGCCAAATTAACTGGAGCGGGTGGTGGAGGTTCTGTTTTTGCATTAGTTAATTCAAATAAAATAGAAACCATTTTAAATTATTGGAGAGATAACCTAAATGAGTTAATTATAAATAAAGATAAATTCTCTTCAAAATTTCCTGCATATCCATTAGAAATAACAAGTCAACTAAAAAAAGCTCAATTTTTTCGAATCAAAATCGATAAAAATGGTGTGAAAAAGTTATAATCCATAAGTAATTATTTTAATAAAAGTAGTTGAGGATTTAAATTGAGTAAATTTGAAAGATATAAAAAAAAAACTGAAACCTATATTTATCCTCATAAACATTGTAAAAAGTGCGGAGAGATGATAGATGAGGGCTTTTCTTATTGCAAAGAATGTTATAAAGCCTTGAAAGAAAAGAAAAAAAGAAAGTTATTTAGGAGGAAAGAGAAAAAAGGCAAGCAAGAAAATCAAGCCACAAAACCTTATGATTCTGAAACAGCAGTTAATTTATAATTACTAAACTTATTTTTTCAAGATGATGATTTAGAAATTAAATATCTTTCAATAATTATTCTTCATCAAGCAAGGATATAAATTACTCTAAACACTGACCACTTTTTTTAGTTAAAAGAATTTGATAGATATATCTGAAAAATCGTTTAATAATACATAAATTATAGTAAAACTGCAAATCTCTAACTTTTCTACTTTTTTCCTCAAATTTACTTCTTAAAAAAACATAAAATATAATTCATGTAATATTTCTAATGTGATATAGTATAACTGAGATTAACTTTTTAAAATGTTATTTTAATAGGTTTTTGGATATAAATTTCTTGAATAATTTTTTATAACCAATGAATTAGAATATCATGACTCAAATTTACTGACTATCTGGCCCTACTTTAATGAAGTAATATTCTTTATTAGAAAAATTTTTCTTTTATGTATAGTATATTTAACGTAAGTAAATTATATTTGTTACTTTTGCTATTAAATTATAGTGAGCAATATAATGCGGATTGCTGTTTTAAATAAGGATTTTTGTAAACCCGACAAATGCAGCCCTTTTGGTCAAAAACCATGTATAAAATATTGTCCTAGAGTGAGAACAGGGGATAAAACAATAATTTTAAGCCCTGATAAGAAGTATGTTATAATTACGGAGAGTTTATGTTCTGGAGAAGGTATATGTATTAAGAAATGTCCCTTTAATGCAATTAGTATTGTAAACCTACCCGATCCATTGGAGAATCAAATAACATATCGATATGGTCCAGATCAATTCTCCTTATTTCGTATGGCAATACCTAAAAAAGGAAAAGTACTTGGATTAATAGGACAAAACGGAATAGGTAAAAGTACATTATTAAAAATATTATCTAATGAATTAACTATAAATTTTGGGAGATTTGGGGATAAAACTCCAGATTGGAAAGAGATTATTGATCATTTTAAAGGTTCTGAATTACATCAATACTTTACTGAACTCAAAGAAGAAGAAGTTAAGATTATTCATAAACCCCAAAATATCACTACGATCCCTAAATTTGTATCAGGAAGAGTATTCGATCTTTTAAATAAAACTGATGTAGTAGAACAACTAGATCAGATTTCAGAGAAATTAAATCTTTCTGAAATCTTGGATAGAGATATAAGAGTATTATCAGGAGGAGAATTACAAAGAGTGGCTATTACTGCTGCTTATCTTAAAGATGGAGATATATATTTATTTGACGAGCCGAGTTCCTATTTAGATGTCAGTGAACGAATAAATATGGCAAAATTAATTCGTACTTTATCGGAAAAGAATAAGACTGTGATTGTAGTTGAACATGATTTAGCAATTTTGGATTACCTTAGTGATTATATTTCGATTTTATATGGTCAGCCTGGCGTTTATGGAATTGTTTCTCACCCTCAAAGTGTCAGAGTTGGTATTAATATATATTTAAATGGTTATATTAAAGATGAAAACGTTAGGTTTAGAGACGATCCTATAGTATTTCATGAACATCCCCCACAGGATTCCTTATTTGACTCTGGAGATCTTATTTTTTCTTATGAGGATATTGAAATTAATTTAGGAAATTTTCATTTAACAGTTTCTGGAAGTGAAATTCATGCTGGAGAAATAATTGGAATTTTAGGTCCTAACGGGATAGGGAAAACCACTTTTATTAATACTATATCTAATAAGGTCAATGCTGATAATATTGTTCTTTCTGATATAGAGAGTGATCATTCAATTTTAAAAGTATCAATAAAGCCTCAATACATTAAGTTAGAAGAGGAAAAGTTTGTCTCAGAGCTGATAACAGAGATTAAACTAGCACCACACCTCAGTGAATCTTTTAAAAAAAGGTTAATAAATAATTTGAAACTAGATTTAATAAAGGAACGGAAAATCTCTGAATTGAGTGGTGGTGAATTACAAAGAGTTGCAATAGCTAAATGCTTATCAAAAGAAGCAGATATTTACTTATTAGATGAGCCATCCGCATTTTTGGATGTCGAGATGAGATTACAAGTTGCTCAATTAATAAGAAAATCTATTGAAGAATTGAAAAAAGCAGGATTTGTCGTAGAACATGATATTATTACACAAGATTTTATAGCTGATTCGATTTTAGTATTCAAAGGTACTCCTGGATTAAAAGGTAATGCTTTGGCACCACTAGACTTAAGAGAAGGGTTTAATATGTTTTTAAAAATGATGGGAATTACTTTCAGAAGAGATGGGGTTACAAAGAGACCTCGTGTTAATAAACTGGGGAGTAATAAAGATTTTCATCAAAAAAGAATAAATGAATATTATTATATTCCAAAATAAAAGTTTTATTCATTAACTATTAACTTGTATATACACCAATTTTTCGAGTGGAATCATTTTATTTTGAAGGTTAACTAATAGCTTGTTAAAAATTTAATAAAATTATTTAAATATAAATGAAACATAACTTCTCTGGGCTCTATTCTAAAATATAATTAATATTTTTATTTATCAATTCTAAAATATTGATTTGCAGTGGAAATATAGGAGTATCTCTTAAAAAGAAAAGATAAAAAAAAGGTAAAGTTTTAATTTTCTACCTTCCAAAACACACGAGGTCTTCCTCTGCTTCCATTATTTCGAGAAAATTTAGTAATTATTTTTCTTTTTTGTAATTTTATTAAATTATCATAAATTGTAGTTCTCGGGGTTTTGAGTTCATTTACTAAATCATTACGTGTTAATGGGCCATTTATTTTTAAAGCTCTTATTAGATTATACTGAATGGGAGATAAATATTCATTACTTTCAACGAAATTTTTTGATGAAGTTTTATTATACATAATTTATTCCTCCAAAATTATATAAGCTTCTTAAATCGACAATTCTTCGACTTTTTTTATTTTAGACTTTAAGAATTATTTTTTATAATTATAATAATTCCGTTTAATATTTAAATGATGCTTATTTATGCATTATTATCATCAATAAGCACATAATTTTATATATAAGTATAATTAATCAAAAATTGTAAATCATCTCTTTAAAAAAGTTTAAAATACATATGACTGAAACAACAAGAACAACAGTTACATTAAACAAAAGTTACATGAAATTGGTGGAAGAATTAGTTGATGTATATGGTGCCACCAAAGCACAAGTAATAGGTAATATAGTTGAAAATTTCTTTAATAATAGTAGTAATGATTCTTTATTAGAAAAATTAAGAGCAAGGAAAAGAAAAGAACATCCACCTGATCCAATTGAAATTGATACCAGAATTAAGAAATATCTTAAAATTGTTGACAAAATACCATTCAATATCTTTGTTGAGCATTTAAAATTAGACGAAGATTTTGTTGTAAACCATCTTGATGAGTGGGGGAAAAAATATAATTTTAAAGTTATTGATTACAAAATAGTAAAAACTGAAAAATAATTTTATAAAAAAACTTAGTTCATCCAGAAAATAAATCTAAAAAATCATTCGAAAGTCCAACAGTCCAATTTAACATTGATGTGATTACTCCGATAATCAGAAAAAATATAAACAAAGCAAATCCAATTAAGAGAGCATATTCTACTAGATTCCCTCCGTAAATATCAAAGATAAATTTTTTTATCTTCTTCCAAAAATACCCTAAAAATTTTCTTTTTTCCATATATAACTGCAATTTAAGTTGAACCTTTTAAACTGAACCAATTTTAAAGTCAAATGCAACAAAATTCAAATCAATATTGCAATATATTTAAAACTTGATCTAATTCTTCTTTGGTTGCTTGAGTTCTTGGTAATTTAACTCTAAATTTTTCATCATTAGACTTTCTAGGAATTATATGGACATGAAAATGATTAACTACTTGTCCAGCAGCTAAAAAATTATTTTGAAGTATATTATATCCATCAATTTTCAATTTTTGATGTATTAAAATTGCTATTTTCTTTACAACAATATATAATTCAGCTAATTCCTTTTCAGGAATATCTTCTAAGTTTAAATAATGATTCTTTGATATTACTACTGTATGACCTTTAGAGATGGGTGAATTATCTAAAAAAGCCATGCTGAAATTATTTTCAAAAATTATATTTGAAAAAATTTCTTTTTTGGAAATTTTACAAAATATACAGTTATTTTCTTTCATAATTTTAAAGGTTAATCTATTTTCAGATCTGATTAATATAAATTTACATTTAATTTTAAAATTAAAAAATCGTTACTCTGCTTTATCATAAAAAATCTTTAAGTTTTTTCTTCTTATTGAAATAGAATCTGTGAATTAAATGTTGCTTAATGATATTGATTCATTATTAAAGAAAAAATTATTTCCTAAAAAATTTAAATTGGACTCAGAAATTTATGGATTACATTATGATCAGAATAGGAACAATAAACTAATAAAAAGGGTAATGTTAACTATAGATTTAAGTTTGAACGCCATACATTTTGCATTAAAAAAAAAAATTAATTTAATAATTTCACATCACGGATTAATTAACGAGCCAATTAAGAACTTTAAACGTAATTTGATAAATAAGTTAACCCTCCTTAACAAATATCCCATTTCAGTTTTTGTTTTAAGTTCCCCGTTCATAGCATCTGAGGGAGGAGTTTCGGATACACTTGCGAATATGCTATATTTGAAATCAGAAGAAACTTTTAATATAAAGTCAAAAAATGGTTTCAAAGTTCCTATTGGCCGAATTTGTTCACCAAAAAATTATATGAATAATAGGTCTTTTATGACTTTAGAAGAATTAATAAAACGGATTAAAACTAATTTAGATTTACAATTTATTTCATATGTGGGAGATCTTAAAAAATTAATGCATAAAATATGTATAGTTGGAGGAGATACTCCAAACATTAATTATATAAAAAAAGTAATAAATCTTGGATGTGATTGTTATATCTCTGGAAAGATTGGATATTTTGAAGCAGTCTTGGCTAGAGATACAGGTTTGGCTTTAATAGAAACTTCTCATTATAAGAATGAAATTCATGCTTTAAGAAAAATTTATAAAATTTTGAGTTTACAGTTTCCCAATATCGAATTTACATTATTTGAATCAAATGATCCTTTTAAAACATACTTTTAAAGAAGTATAATAAAAATTTATATTTATTCGGAAATAATCTGAATTTAGATAAACAAATTTTTCTTAACTGATTTAATAATTGTTGATATATTATGCCTATAATAGAATATAATGGGAAAAAGCCCATTCTTCATCAAAATAGCTATGTATCGCCTATGGCAACATTAATAGGTGATGTGCAGATTAGTTCTAATGTGATTATTTGGCCAGGAACAATCATTCGAGCTGAGAACTCACCAATCTTAATTGGAGAATTTACTACCATTTTTGATGGTGTAATGATTTTTACAAGGTCACAGAAAAGTTCAATAAATATTGGGAGGTATTGTATTATAGAAACAGGCGTAGCACTTTTAGGGGGTTTTCTGGAAGATTATGTCCAAATAAAGGAGGGAACATTAATTTATGAAGAAACATCAATTGGAGAGGGCTCTATAATCCTCAATGGAAGTCAAGTGCCCCCAGGATTAACGATTCCAGCGCGAGCAGTTATGAAGGGGATACCTGTTGAACCAATCAGAGAACAAACTCGAAATGATGTATTAAAACAAAAAGAAAGAGCTGAAAATTATTCTCAATTATTTATTAAAATTAAAGAAAGTCTTCCAAATGCACAAGGATATCTTTTAACTTTACCAGATTTCATTAAACTAATATTAAAAAAAGAAGATTAAAAAAACATTATAGAATAAATTTAAATCATTATATTTAACATTCTTACTAGTTCTTTATATCTTGAGCGAAGTGTTACTTCAGTAACACCAACAAGATTAGCTATTTCTTTTTGTGATATTTTTTTATCCTTTTTTTTACAAACCAAGTATAAAGCACCAGCACATAATCCTTTTGGATCCTTTCCTGAGGTTGAATATTTAGAAGTGAAAGTTTGCAATATTTTAATTGTAATATTCTCTGCATCAGCATCCAATTCCAATTCAGCAATAAATCTTGGAATGAGAGAGACAGGGTCAGTTGATGGTACTTTCAAATTCAATTCTTTAATTAAAGTACGGTAACATCTTCTTACATTTTTAGCACTAACTATAGTTTGATCTAATATTTCTTGTAATGTTCTGGGTATTTTTCTTTCTCTGCAAGCAAAATATAAACAAGCAGCAACCATGCCATTTATAGATCTTCCGCGAAGTAATTTCTTTTTAAAAGCTTCAATATATAATCGAATTGCTGCCTTCTTTACATGATTTGGCAAATTTAAGTTACTACCTATTCTTTTAAGTTCTGTAGTTGCAATTAGCATATTTCTTTTATCCCATGTCATTCTTGAATTCCATTTAGCCGCTCTCTTTAAATCAGGGCTTTTAATACTTGATTTATCAATAATTGTACTTAATCCCATATCTGGTAATAAGATTGAGATAGGAGATCCAGTTCTTTCCCTGCTTTCTTTTTCCTGTTTAGTAAAAGCTCTTTTACCACTATGAGAAATATCAACAATCCTTTCACTGACAACTAAACCACATTGTCCACAAACTATTTCTCCTTTTTCATGAATTGAAATAACTTTTCCCCCACATTCAGGACAATAGTTCGATAAATTATTTAAATCTGATTTAACTTCCATAATAATAACCAATTTAATTTTTTTATTTTAAAATTCTTACTTATACCTTGTAATAGATGTTATTCTATCCAATTTCAACCCGTGTAGCCAATAGTGAATTAAATTACCATTAAAGATGGTATAAATGTGACTGAAATTCAAATATATACTCCGATGCAAATAATATAAATTTAAATAGAGTATATAAATGTTTCGGTGGATCGCAAAAATTATCTAAAAAGCTTTTAAATTCTAATTATGTTTATAAGTTAAATAACAAATTCTAACTGAGACTTTAATTCATGAATTGTCATAAAAAAAAAGGAAGACATGTTGTGAAACCGAATAAAATACCCCCTATTATCCCTGATATCATAATTCCAACTGCTTTGATACGATCATTAAGTAATCGGTTACTATTTATTAAACACCAAAAACTTAATAAAATATTTAATAGAGAAACTAAAGAACCAAGAGTAAAACAATAATAAATAGTTATTTCATGAGAAAATTGAGACGAATTGATATCTATTATTCTATTTAGATAATAAGGATTAAATCCATTAAAATCGATAAATTCATAGATTAATCTATCTGGTAAAGGATTTAAAATCCAAATCAAAAAATATGTAAGATAATTAAACAAAATCCCAATACCTAGAAATTTTTATAAAAATCCTAAAATTAATTTTATTTTTATCAAAAAATCCTTGCTTTTCTCGTTATTTGGCAACCTAGATTGTCTAAAAGTGCCTCTTAATCTTAGTAATGTTAAAATTCCAATGGATAAAATGATAAAGACAAAAATATATTTCAAATATCTACAGAAAATTAAGAATAAATTATTGAATACTATACAACAATTCTCTAGACCTTTTATCATCTCTGTCAAAATATCTCCTAGGAATGAAAATATCTATTATTTAAGAGTATATAAAGCACTTCACATTATAATTAATCATTGAGTATTTAAACTCAAAAAAATTTAATAGATAAGATTTGAATTTATATGAAATAAGATTTTGTTATTGCTCTATATCAAAAATTTAGCTTTTCCCTATCATTAATGACGATCATCATGATATTTTTTCACATTCATTATCAATTACTTTCATTGTCATATTGAAATCTTGCCACCAATCTTGTCCTTGTTGGGCCACTAACATGGAATCTATTTTTCTAGAATCTAAACATCTAATTTCTTCTTTATGACTTTTAATTTTTTCCTTCCAAATTTCAGAAAAAATATTTTGCAAATTAATTTTCACTTTCTTAATTAGTTCTTCATAAGAAACTGACACATCTTCGGTTTTTTGCAATTTCTGAAGTTGATCAAATTTAACCTTTTCTTTAGCTCTATTTAAATCACTACACTTTATTTGAACGGTAAAAGGAATATCTTTCCCCCATTTACAAAATTGTTGAATTTCACATAGAGAACAGTAGTTTTCAAAACTAATAGTATAATCTTCAAGTCCTATTATAGAATAATTTAATATTTTTGGCATAAAACTCATATAATAGTATTTTAAGGAAATAAATTATTATTTATATAATAGTAGGTCAAAAAATTTTTTAAATACTTATTATTAAATTTATACGTTAAGTAGCATTTTTTAAAACTTCAAAATTAATAATCTCCTAGAGATCTCCATTTCGGGAGAGTGGCTTAGCCTGGTATAGCGCACGGCTGATAACCGTGAGGTCGGGGGTTCAAAGCCCCCCTTTCCCATTATTTTTAAAATAATATATTTCATTTAGGGTCATTTACTTTTTTAAGTATCAACTTCTAGTATAAATTTGGAAATGAAAATAATTATAATATCTGGAACACCCGGTAGTGGGAAAACTTCAGTGGCAAGAGAACTCAATAAGCTCATCAACTCTAAAGTAATTTCTCTTAATAAGTTAGCGATGTCAGATAAATTTTTATTCAAATATGATGAAAAAAGAAGTACTTATATTGTAGATCTTGAAATTTTCTTACCTTATGTATTAAAAGTAATCAAGAGGATTAAAAAAGTCAATCCATCATATTTAATAATAGAAAGTCACTTTTCCGATATCATTCCGGAGGACTATATTGATTTTGTATTTGTTTTAAGATGTGATCCTGATGAGTTATTAAAAAGATTAGAAAAAAAAAATTATAACTCAAAAAAAATAATAGAAAATATTCAAGCGGAAATTTTAGGGAATTGTGTGAACTATTTTATTCAAAAGCAAATGAAGATCCCTTTATTAGAAATTAATACAACAAATCTTAGAATTGTATCAGTAGCGAAAATTATAATAGATATTGTAGTAAATAATAAAGATGGAAAAAGTTATTCTATTGGAAAAATTGATTGGTTAGAAAAACTATTTCAAGAAAATCGTTTGGAAGAATATTTTGATTAAAGATGAAATGGGAAATAACAGCATCAGATGCTTTAGGACGATTAGGTAAATTAACTGTAAATAGTAAACAGTTAATTACTCCAAATTTATTCCCAGTCGTCCATCCTTATAAAAATGTTATATCTTCTTCAGAGTTAAAAAAGATAGGCGCTCAATGCATTTTTACAAATGCCTACATAATTTATCAGAATTCTAAATTAAGAGAAGAAGTTTTACAAAAAGGAATACATTCCCATTTGAATTTTGATGGAATTATTGCTACTGATAGTGGGGCGTTTCAAAAATATATGTATAATAAAAGTAATTTAGAAATTAGTGCAGAAATTATTGAAAAATTCCAAGAGGATATTGGAACTGATTTTGCTGTGATTCTAGACGAACCGGTTCAACCTAATGATGATTATAACACTGCAAGTAAAAAAATTGATATAACAATTGAGAGAGCTAGAGATAATATTGTTAGAAGATCAAAAAATAAATGCTTTTGGTTTGGCCCAATTCATGGTGCGAATTACAGCGATTTATTAGAGAAAAGTATTATGGAAATGGGTAAATTAGATTTTGAAATTTATGCAATAGGAGGTTTAGTTAAATCACTTCTAAATTATCGGTTTGATTTAGTGCTTAAAATTCTATTAGATGTGAAAAATAAAATTGTCTGTAATAAACCAATTCATATGTTTGGATTAGGATTACCACAATTCTTCTCATTAGCTATAGCATGTGGATGCGACTTAATGGACTCTGCTGCTTACATATTGTTTGCAAAAGAAAACAGATACTTCACGGTATCTACAGGAACAAGGAAATTAGAAGAATTAGAAGAATTTCCTTGCCATTGCCCAATTTGTTGTGAATATAATCCTAAAGAAATAGTTAATTTCGAGGAACAGTTACGAACTGAATTATTAGCTAAACACAATTTATATATTTCCTTTTCTGAATTAAGAACAGTTCGCCAAGCTATTAGAGAAGGAAACTTATGGGAACTTGTAGAACAAAGGATAAGAAATCATCCCGCTTTAGTGAGAGCTTTAGATCTAATTAAATCAGATCTACCTTTATTTGAGAAACATGAAAAATTGTATAAAAAACATGGAAGGCTATATTCATCCCCAGAAAGCATTTATAGGCCTCTTGTTTATCGTTATGAATTAAAATTGAAAGAGAATTATAGAGTTCCAAAGGATGTAAAATTTTTAATAATTCTCCCTGAATTAGATGCTAAAGGTGAAAAATCACCAAGTATTAAGAATTGGCTAAAAGAAATAGATGAAAATAACATAATCCACAGAAACTTACTTCATATAGCGTTCATTTCTGATTTTTATGGTATTATCCCTTTTGAATTAAGTCATTCTTTTCCAATGGGCCAATATGAATCAATAGAATTATCAGGGGTCGAAGATATAATATATTGGAATTTAAAGCAAAAAACCGAATTATTTTTTGAGAAACATAGTAAATTTTATACTAAATGTGGAATTTTAATACCTGAAAGATATATTAATCAATTTGATGAAATTGTTGAATTTTCTAAAAAAGAAATACTAATCAATTTATCAAAAATCTTAAATTATAAATATAAATTGAAGATTGGAACTTCTACTAATATTCCCGATCTTTTTGACTTTTTTAAGGATACATTATGACTATATTAGATATAATATATGCATATGGTCATGAGAACGTTATTGGCACTCATGATACAACTATAGAGATAACGAAAAATTCAAATTTAACCAAGAGAGGAAATTGTATAATAGCGGTTAGATCTTCAAAAGCATGCAATGATTTAACTATAGAGTTAAAAAATAAAATAAAAAAAGAGAAAAAATTTAAAATCATATTAAAAGTGAATGATTTGGAGGATCACTTTTACGGTTTTGGAAATAAAGCATTAAGATTATTAGATAAGAATGACATTGTATTTCGCAAAAGTAATTTTATCTGTGATAGAACAGTGCTTATTAATTGTACAAAATCATCAAATGAGATTGATCGTTTTCTATTAAAAAAATTAAAAACTCCCGGAACAAAATTATCAATAACATTTGAAGTAGAAAATGAGTTAAATGGAAAATAATCCTGCAAAAATCTTATATCTGAAATTGAATAAAAGAAGTGGACAAGATGTCCTTAAATTAATAAAAGATAAATTTAAAAACACACCAATAATTAACCAAAAATTTAAAATATTATATGAGAATGATGAAATACTCTTTCCAATTATTAATGATCATTTTCTCATTAGTAAATTAACAGGTTCTATTAGAAATATTGATTTTGAATTTATTTCTAAAGAAGGATTACCTAATCAAAATTATAAATATAGAACACTTCAGGAGGGATTAAAAGATAAAATTCCAGAAAAGTATTTAAATCTAGTTCCAAAATCATTAGATATCATTGGTGATATTGTATTAATTGAGTTTGATAATTTTAATAGTATAAATGATAATAAGTGTGATATTTACAAAAAAAGGATTGCGAAAGTAATTTTAGACATACATAGAAATTTAAAAACAGTATATGAGAAAAAGAGTAAAATTAAAGGAAAATATCGCTTAAGAGAATTAGCCCTTTTATGTGGTGAAGATAAATCTGAGACTATTCATAGAGAATATAATTGTTCATTTAAACTTGACGTTAAAAATACATATTTTTCCCCAAGATTAGCCTTTGAACGACATAGAATTGCTTCTAGTAATATTAAAATTAAAGAATTAATTATTGATGCTTTTTCGGGAGTTGGACCTTTCTCCATACAAATTGCGATGTTAAATAAAGTTAAAGTTTATTCATTTGATATAAACTCTCATGCCTATAAATTCCTTAAAGAAAACATCAAATTGAATAAATTAAAAGGAATAATCTATCCATATAACATGGATGTAAGAAAGCTTCTTAATGATTCAAATAGATTAGGTAGAAAATTGCATAATAAATCAGACAGGATAATTATGAATTTACCCCAAAACTCGCTTGAGTTCATTGATATTGCATGTTTTTTAATTAAGAACACAGGAGGTATCTTGCATTTTTATCAAATTTCAGAAAAACCACATCAATTGGAGAAAATAAAAAATAACTTAAATAATAATTTAAATAAATTCAATTGGTTTATTGAAAAAACTCTAAACTTCAAAATTATTAAATCTTATTCACCTAAGTCGGATTTAATTGTATTAGATTCAAAGATTAAACAAAGAGATTCTTAGTAAGAAAAAGAATCCTTATTAAATGATGAAAAATTCACAATTAAACCATTTTGTGAAACGGACCCGGCAGGATTCGAACCTGCGACCTTCGGATTAGAAGTCCGATGCCCTATATATCTAGATTTTAATAATAAAGAAACTACCAGACTAGGCTACGGGTCCAATTTTTCTAGAATAAATTTTTAATAATTAATAATAATTAAAAGATTATTAAATCTTATGAAAATTGATAAAGAATCTAAGTAATAAACAAAAATAACTCCCTGTAGAATTTTAGGATAATATGAGTGAATTTATTTAAAAATTTCTTAATAGTTAATAAATTATTAATACATTTTTTTTAATAAGTTGAAATTTTAAATTAATTTAATTCTAAATACTAAATTATAACTTTGAATTAGTAAAAAACGAGAGAGATTTAAATTTGCTTGAAAGAAAGCTATTTATGCATCAAAATATTCCTTATTCCTTTAATTGGAATAGATTTCACTTCAAAGAAAAATTAATTCAAAACATTACTATTAAACAAGAACTAAATAATCTTAAGATGCACTTTAGGAAGGTAAGCAAAGGGGAGATTCCCAATCATCTATTTAATTTGCGAGCACTACCTAGAGTTTCACAATTCAAGATTAAAGGCTTAAAATCAGCATTTATAAGAAGTATTAGTAAACAACTTATTAGATCTGATAAAATTCGCCAACTTGGACCTAAATCAAAATTACCAAGTTATGCCCAAAAAGTCTATAAAAATTTTAAAGATAATAAAATTGAAGGAGAACCAGGTCACGACCCAATATTAAAAAACATATTAATTAAGGACAAAAATTCATTAGCAATAGAAATTCCTATTTGGAAAAATAAGGGAAACAAGGTTATAACCGGACATATAGATTTAATTCAAGTTGAAGCTAATATCATTAAGGTTATTGATTATAAGCCGGAGGGAAGATTTTTAGTTTCTTTACCTCAAGTAGCAATGTATGGAATTTTATTGAAATCTGAATTAGATATTAAGAATCTAAGTTGTATTTCTTTTAATAAAAATAAAGCATGGGAATATGATCCACAGATTTTAATGTTAGAAATAAAGAATTATTTAATTTCTCAAGGTATAAATTATAGACCATGGGAAAATTTTATTTAATAAAAAATCGAATCAATTTGTTTTTTCTTTAATTTTTGAGGTTTGAGAGGATTCTTTAATTTCTAAGTAGTTTTTTAATAAAAGAAAACATAATATCAATGCAATGAACTCTATTAATATGCTAAAAAAAGTAATTACTGTCCCACTATATCCTAAATATCTAAGAAATATCGCACTCACTAAACCAGAAGAGATTAAGATGAATAGGAAAAACGCTTTAAATATTTCTAAAAAAGATTCTCTTATGTATATAATTTCTCTTTTTATCCATGATATTATTGATGACATAAAATTTCAGATTTATTTTTGTTTAAATCTTTAGATAAATTAATTATGTATCTTTTAATAGCTTTTTTATCCTCCAAAAAAACTATTAACGTCCCTTTTGCTTACTTTTAAATTTTGAATATAACGCTTTATCAAGTAAACGTCCTATTCTTATAGCGATTTGTGTAGCTATTTCGTAACGTTCACCATCGAGTAGCTTTTCTTGTTCATCTTTTAATTCGGTTTTACTAAGTCTTTTATTTATTGTTTTTTGATAAATATCTGATACAATATTCCTACTTTTTTCTTTATTAGGTAATACTATTTCGTCAGTAAAATTCTTAATTTTCTCTATAGCAAATACAAAATATTGGTGAATTAATTCAAGAGGATTTCCTGTTAATTTACTGTGGAGTTTTATATTTTCAGTTGCTATTTTAGTATCTTTTTCTTGCCAATATAATTGATTTGGGTTAATTCCAGGACTATTAATTCTCATAAGAGAACTCGCAATTCTACGCTCAATCCAGTTTAAAGTACTTAATTCTTGTTCTTCACGTAATTTTTGTGCTTTAATTTCTTTTTCTTTTTCTTTTGACTCAATAATCTGCTCTACTTCAATTTTATGCTTTTCTTCGAAGATTTCAAGTCTTTTTAAAATATCATAACCTATACAATAAGAAATTGGAGACATTAAATTAGACTTTAATGATAAAGGTGCAATATCTTCATAAATTGGACTCACTGTGTTAGTTAATTCTGCAATAGCTTCTTTTAAGGACGTATTTTTTAACCGTGCTAATATAAATCCATTAACAAGAAATGGTTGATTTATGGCATCAAAAACTATTACCAATTCTTTTTGTCTGCGAATTATTCGATTAATAATTAGCTCTTCTAATTTTACTTTTACCCAATCTTCTGATTCAGTGATACCATAGATTTTTTTTAAAGCTAAAAGGAACAAAGATTTATCATTGGATACTTTTAAATATGATTCAATTATCCTACTTAATTGTCTTAAAATTTTAGAGAGAATATAAAAAAAGACGTCCTTTGCCATTTCGTTTATAATCTCTTCAAATTCTAGGATAAATAAAATATGGGCATAATCTATTAATTTTAATTCATCTAAAAAAATCTTATCAATAGCTTGCTTTTTTTGTATAAACTCTTTTAACTTGGTGATTTTATAGCCTGTTTTATTTTCTATTATTTCCCATAAATTTTGATATTCTCTTTTATCTTGATTTAATATTTTTATCAAATCAAAATCCATCAAATTAGTAGATAAATCGAGAAATTGGTTAATTTTCTGAAAATCAAATTCACATAATGCTTTTTTAGCCAAAAAAATTGGATTTTGCTTTTGATCATTGAGATAAACTATATCTAATTTCTCAATGTTATATCTAATCAAGTTGCGTCTTACATTTTCAGATAAGTTATTATCTAAATTAGTAATGTATGAAATGTTAAAAATTCCATATTTTTTTAATAAGTAAATTATGTCCTCAAAACTACATTCATTCAAACATTGTAAAAAATATATAAAATCATTGGGATTTTGTTTTAATTTATTAATTAATTCTGACTTTAAATAATTAAGAATTTCAGTCTCAAATTGATCATAATTTATTTTCTCATTGAGAGCTTTATTTATCTCATTAATTAGTCTTTTTTTTAAGATATTTGCTTCTTTAAAAGCCTTTAATCCTGGAATAGAAATAGGAAAGCGATCAAAATTATAATCTAATATTTTTCTTTTAATCATCCTAATAGGCATTGCTTCTGTTTGCAATTCTTTATAGGATTTAAACTCAAAATCAGTCTGAATATTATTAATCATTCGACTAAGTGTTGCTAATTCAATAAATTTATCCTCTTTTTCTTCAGATTCTAATTTTTTTTCTATTTCTACTGATAAGTCTTTTAATGCTGAACTTTCTGATAAGATTTCTTTTTTAATTTTATTCGTAAATCCTAATAAATCACCTAATAGATCGTAAAAATAAAAAGGGGGATATTTAAGTATTATTTCTTGTAATTCCTGCTCGATTTGAATTTCAATTTCATTTAATATTTTGTCTTTCTGAAAATCCTTAAGCGTGATGTCTCGTTCATCAATCAAAAATGAAATAAATTTATTTTCTAAGCCAATTAACTTATTAAAAAGATTTATTTCCAAGGATAGAGAATTATTTAATAGTGAATTTACTTCACTTAAAATAATCGTTTTTTCTGTTGATTCCAAATTTTTAGCGGATTCAAAAGTAAATTTATTTGCATCTAATGCATCCTTAACTCTAATTCCTAAATTATAATAAATATGAATAGTTGCTGTGGCAATTAATAAATTATTAAAATTAGTTTCTTTATCAACTAATTCAAAAATTTTCTTTTTATCTGCTTCTCTTTTAAAATGAGAAATTATTAAATCGACCGTTTGAAAAAATCTATAAGTACTCTCTACTGCAGTCGATTTTCTTTTTATTCCCGTGATCATAATTGTTTCCACCATTCCCTATAAACTTCTTTAAAATTATCAGACAATTCAAATCTAGCATTCTTATGCCAGAATTTAAATGCTAAAACATGATATAAATCTTCCTTGAATAAATCCCTTTCTTCACTTGTTAAACTATGCTTTAAAATCAACGTAAGAGGTCTAGGGATTAATTTAGAGAAATATTTTAACTCCCAATTCTTAATATAATTATATAAATTGTCCTCTTTATCTCCTTCTATATAATTAATTGGACTCAGAATTTCTTCTTTAAAATCTAATGATCTTAATTCTTTCTTGATTTTCTCTTTAATATATTTAGGAAATTCAACATTTATATTAATACAATGTTCATATTGCTTATAAAACTCTAATAAATAAGATTTCTCTTCAGAATTGTTTATTTTAATGATATAATTATCCAAGAATTCAAGAAAATTTTCAATTCTCTGTTCTTTTAATTCTCTTTTTTCGAAATACTCTATGAAATCATTATATATCTCTATTAAAGTTAATTCTTTTGTTTTACTAATATGAAAAAATTTTTTAGCATAATCCATTATCCATTCTAAAATATAGGATTTCCACTCTAATTTAATTCCACCTATTCTTTTTTCTAAAAACCGGTGAAATCTATTTGCAAATGTAACAGGATCTGTTATTTCCTTGTCAGGCTCTTCTTTTATAAATCTATTTATTGTTGAATATCTTAATAAATAACTTAACAAATAATGCAGTTCACTTGAAAGTTTTTTAAATCTTTCAGTATGCATTTTTATCACAGCTATATCATCTTGCATTTGTAATTCCGCAAAAGAAATTAAATCTTCTATCTTTAAGCTAATACTGTCAAAAAAAAAATCTATATTCTCATTTACTAATTTTTCAAATTCCTTTTTCAACTCTAAATCATTGTAATTATTCCTTTTCATTAAAATTAAGGAATTAGTTTCAATTTGATTAACTAAATATTCTTCAAACTTGTCAATTAGTTTGTACCCTAAGATTTTTGCTGGTTTTTGCTCCTTGGAAAATATCAACTTAAGATTTTCTAGTAATTTATTTGTTAAAATTTTTAATCGGCGACGTGATAAATATTGCGGTAGTGATAATTTTATTAAATTGACACTACTCTTTATGATCTCACCAATATAATTAAAAGCAGAGCTTAATTCTGTAATTCTTAGATTATGTTTTTGAATTGTTGATTCATTTATAAATTTTACAGATATTTTACATATTTCATCAAAACTTACATTCTCTAATTTTCCTTTAATCCCAATAAAATTTAGATATTTATCTAATAATTTATCTAAATCCCCAGATTCACCTGAAATTAGAAATTCGCCAGAAAAATCTAGAAATTTATTCAAATAACCTTGTAATTCAATCAATATTTTGTCAAAATAAGAAATTAACTCTTCTGCAGTAATCGATTTATCAATATTTTCCAATTTCTGCTTTAACCACGTTAATAAAAATAAGATTACACTATCTTGAGATTCATCTAAAGTTCCGATATTTGCTAAATTAATTAGATTTGTCCCAAGATTGATTGTTTTATCAACAACGAAATTTGCACTCGGTTCTGATATCGAATATTTTAGGTGTTCTATAGCTTGTTGACCCTGAAATGGTGATTTTACTTTTTCAAATTTAGCATTTAATAAATTTATTTCAGGTTGTGTTTTAGACCATTTAATTTCAACATCTGATTTTATCTTTGCATAAGAATTTAATAATTCTTTTTCTGTTGGTAATGAAGTACTTAAACCTATTAATTTTTTATTCCATTTGTCTTCAATTAGATCTCCAAAAAGTTTTTTACTAAATCTTGCCGCAAACTTATCGTAGATTTGACATTTTTGAGATATTTGTAATTCTGGCCTATTAGTGAACTCTTCAACCTCAAAAAATAATTGACTTATTTTATTTAAAGAATCCCGAGATTTGTGAACATCTAAATATCCTGTTTCCGGTTTTAAAGCTAAAATTAAGCTTTCACAATCCTTAAACTGTCCAGGTATGAAAATCATTGATTTTGGGTAAATATTAGTCTGGGAACTTTTCTCATTCATATTATATAACTCAAATTCAATACTAAAGACTTCAGATCCAGTATAATCTCTCAGAATTGCATTATACATTGTAAGATATTTAATCACTTCCTGTGAGAGCTCATTTATTTTTTTCCTTGTTAGTCTTCCAGGGCCAATCACATCTCCTACTACTAGGTCATTAGGGGAAGAATAACCAAATATCAATGAAAATTGATAATTTATAGATTCTCTTGTAGTAATCATAATATAATCCTATCAATCATCAATAAATTATAAAAAACGAAATGTAAAGGGAATTTTAAAACGGTTTTATTTATTCGTAAGATTTTATAATATTAAAATTTACTTTTGAGATATACACTTTTTACTCTAATTAAAATATATTAATACAAAATTTTGGAGATTTTATCAACGATATTCTATATGTCTAACGAAATATAATATCTATATCCGCTTTAATTTTTATTTATGATTTAAATAATCAAATTTGCATTTTAACATCATAAATTAAGAATAAAAATATAATAGGTAAAACCATTATTATAATTATAATAAAATTTTATGCATTAAAGGTGTTAATTATACAATTCGGGTCAGACTTAGGTATTAACCAAGAAGACATTGAAAAAATAAGCCCTCAAATTACTTTTATTACCTCTAATGCAGATATAGAAGCAATTGCACTAGTAAGTTCTGAAGGCTATCAAATTGCATTTTCAGCTTTACCACAATATCATGTTGATGGAGATCAATTTTGTGGACTCGCGAGTGCATTACTCATGACGGGGAGATCGACAATTCAAACTTTATTTCAAGAAGATTTAAGTGAAGTTATTGTAAGGGCGGAAGATGGATATATTGTCATTACTAATGCTGGTAGATTAGTGATAGTTTGTGCTGGTACAATTATAGATACACTAATGAAAACTGTAAAAGTTATGCGTATTGCAGCCAAAAATCTCTATAAAATTTTTGAAGGGCGTTAAATATTTTTTTATTTATTTCTATTTTTCTAAAAGCCTCTAGACATAATTAGATTTAATTTCAACCATTTTGAAAATTTCTTTTGTTGCTTTTCATTTTTAAGAAAATCTTATAATAAAAGAATGCTTTTACAATCAAAATTTAATAAAATTGGTTATTATTGCACCCCCTCTCGATTTTCATAATCTTTTACCTGTATTTTTATGGATTAGTCCTTATATATATCACATATTTAGCAAAAAGGAAAAAAGAAAGAGGAGCATTTATTAATAATTTATCTAATACGATAGTTTTTTTAATTTCAATAACAATTAACCTATTTTTGATAAATCTCTACAATATTCAAAATAAAGAATTTATTTTGTTTCCCTTCAATTATTTAATGATATTTGCTATTATTCTTTATCTGCCTCTTTTTTCCATCTTTATAATTCTCGAAAAAAAAAAGAGTATAAAGAAAATAAAAAATGAGGATAAACAAGAGATTATTTTCTTAAAAGAATTACCATTTAAGTATGAAATTTATAGGAAATTAACTCATTTAGTTGTCTTAGGTATAATATTCCTCTATTTTACTTTAGGTTTTTTTTTTGAAGATAATGATATTATGATTTTTACTCAAAATTTAGTAGTTTTTTTGGTCGGTTTCTCATTAATTGGTTTATTAACAGCAGATTTTGTGAGAATTTTAAATCCTAAAATATATCCTCTTAAAAAAGTTAATCAAATATTAAGAGAAAAAGAATTATATATGA
>SMTZ1_10000887_pt1 | contig 29109 bp, 23 predicted proteins | sample DeeMarSWOR136_30_FD_25667 | JGI IMG/M metagenome (IMG submission 25667) | reverse complement strand
TGGTGCTTTGGGAAGCGCAGTTCGGAGATTTTTGCAACGGCGCCCAGGTGATCATCGACAACTACATTGCAGCGGGAGAGAAAAAATGGCAGGCCGTGAGTGGGCTCGTGATGCTCTTACCCCACGGGTATGAAGGGCAGGGACCCGAGCACTCCAGCGCGCATGTTGAGCGTTTTCTCCAGCTCACCGCAGAGAACAATCTACGGGTATGCATCGTGACAACCCCTGCGCAATACTTTCATCTGCTGCGGAATCAGGCAAAACAGGAGGTCAGGAAACCGCTTGTGCTGTTCACGCCCAAAAGCCTCCTGCGGGCAAGATATGCACTTTCTCCGGTTTCCGATCTCACTGAAGGGGGGTTTCTCAGGGTGATCGATGATCCGGAGGGAAAGGAGAGTGCAGAAGTGATCTGCCTTTGCGCAGGAAAGGTCTACTATGATCTTGCTACCCGCAAAGTAAAACTGGGCGCTGATAATAGGGCGCTCATCAGAATCGAACAGCTCTACCCCTTTCCCCAGAGGGAGATCGAAGAACTTTTCGAAAGGTATCGGCAGCATAGGGAGGTGATCTGGGTCCAGGAGGAACCTAAAAACCGTGGAGCGTGGAACTTCGTGCAGGAACCAATTGCACGGATTATCGGTCCAGGCTCACTCAAATACATTGGAAGAGGGGAAAGCTCAAGCCCGGCGACCGGGTCTCACGGGAGGCACGCCTACGAACAGGATACTCTCCTAGAGAGTGTGTTCGGTCACGCAATCACGGATCGGAATAAATCGGAACATGTTGCACAGAGATAAAAGAGCGAAGAGAAAGCGGTGAAACTATGAAAACAGAAGTCGAAGTACCAGAGGTAGGAGAATCCGTCACAGAGGGAACGATCACTTCCTGGCTGAAGAAGGATGGAGAGTTCGTATCTGAAGGGGATGATCTCTTCGAGCTCGAAACGGATAAGGCGACACTTTCGATACCCTCACCCGCCTCAGGAGTGCTTTCCATCGTCGTTCAGGAAGGAAGTGAAGTGAACGTTGGACAGGTGGTTGCAAGCCTCGAGACAGACAAAAAGCAAAAAAAAACACCTCCTCAGAAAGCAGAGATAAGCAAATCTCAGCCCCAACAGACACAGACGGTCACTGAGCCCCTTTCACCCGCTGTTCGGCGCCTTGTTAACGAGCATGCGCTTCAACCAGAGGAGATTGCGGGTACGGGAAAGGATGGGAGAATCACTAAGAAAGACGTACTCGAGAAGCTCGAAAGAGGTGAACAGATAAAACCCCCAGCACCATCAGAGATTCCGCTTCCCGTAAAAGATCGTCAGACACGAGTGAAGATGACCACCATACGCAGAAGAACGGCAGAACGCCTTGTTTCAGCAAAACAGAATGCAGCCCACCTCACCACCTTCAATGAGGTGGACATGGAGAGGATCGTCCACATTCGCGAACAACACAGGGAGAGCTTCGAAAAGAAATATGGGGTGCGGCTTGGCTTCATGTCCTTTTTTGTAAAGACCTGTTGCGCCGCACTCTCCGTATACCCTGAAGTCAATGCTTATATTGAAGGAGATGAGATCGTCTATAATAACTTCTACGATATCGGCATCGCGGTTTCTGTTGAGAGGGGGCTCCTTGTGCCGGTGTTGAGAGATGCAGACAAGATGAGCTTTGCAGAAATCGAAACCGCAATCAAAGATTTCGCCGAAAGGGCGCGTAACAAAAAGCTGTCCATCGACAACCTTCAAGGCGGAACATTTACCATCACAAACGGTGGTGTGTTCGGCTCTCTCCTATCCACTCCGATTCCCAATCCTCCACAGACGGCGATACTGGGAATGCACGCAATTCAGAAGAGACCGATAGTGGTAGCAGACGAAGTGGTGGTGAGGCCGATGATGTACGTGGCGCTCACCTACGATCACCGGCTCATAGATGGAAGAGAGGCGGTGAGCTTTTTAGTAAAGATGAAAGAGCTATTAGAGGACCCGCATCGTCTCCTGCTGGAAATTTAGGGGAGAAAATCTCCTCACCTGTGAGAGGTACACAGGATCATGGAAAACACATCTGAGAGTTACGACCTAATCGTAATTGGATCTGGACCAGGTGGATATGTGGCCGCCATACGGGCGGCCCAGCTGAGAATGAAGGTCGCACTCGTGGAAAAGATGCCTTCTCTTGGAGGAACCTGTCTTAATATAGGCTGCATACCCTCCAAGGCACTCCTGGAATCCAGCGAGCTGTTCTTCCATCTGAAAGCCCACGGGGCGGATCATGGCATTACTGTAAAGAACATAGGGCTTGACCTTAAAAAAATGATGGAGAGAAAGGAGAAAGTTGTCAAGCAGCTTATCGGAGGGGTAGCTCTGCTTCTGAAAAACAACGGGGTTCGGGCTTATACCGGGACAGGAACTCTTCTCGGGCAGGGAGAGGTAGAGGTGAAAAATGAGTCCGGGGGGGGCGTTCTTCTCAAGGCTTCCCGTGTACTCCTCGCAACGGGCAGCATTCCGGCACAGCTCCCCCTTCTCCCCTTCGACGGTGAGTTCATCGTGAGCTCGACAGAAGCTCTCTCCTTTGAATCCATACCACCGAAGCTTGCCGTAATCGGTGGAGGGTATGTGGGACTTGAGCTGGGGAGCGTGTGGTTACGCCTCGGCTCTGAGGTAAACATCATCGAGCTCATGCCGCAAATTCTCCCGGGGATGGACAGGGAAGTTTCGAAATTCATGGCAATGTACCTGAAGAGGCAGGGAATGAACCTGCATCTGGCCACAAAGGTCAAAGGATATACAGTAGAAAAGGGTATCGTGCACATAAATGCGGAAGACTCCTCCGGGAAGAGTCTTGAAATCCTTGCGGACAGGGTTCTCGTTGCAGTAGGAAGACTCCCCTTTCACCAGGGCATCGGACTGGAGAAGTTAGGCATCCTGGTTGATGAGAAAAGGGGATTCATTCAGGTGGACGACACATATCAGACCAATGTGACAGGTATCTATGCGATCGGTGATCTAGTGGGCGATCCAATGCTCGCCCATAAGGCGGAGGAGGAGGGAATCGTCTGTGTAGAGAAGTTCGCAGGCATCGCCGGGCATGTGAACTACCTCACGATCCCCAAGGTGATGTATACATCACCGGAGGTCGCCTCTGTGGGTATTACCGAAGAGGAAGCTCAATCAGAGGGGACAGAATACAGCAGCGGAATGTTCAACTATAGGGCAAACAGCAGGGCACTCACCATGGGGAAGCAGGAAGGATTCGTAAAAGTTCTTGCTGATAGGAAAGGCGACGAAGTACGTGGGATCCACATCGTCGGACCATTCGCCTCGGAACTCATCGGTGAAGCAGTGGCAGTGATGGAGTTCGGAGGAAGTGCAGAGGACATCGCCCGGACGGTGCATGCCCATCCAACCCTCTCGGAAGCGGTAAGGGAAGCAGCACTCGCGGTTGACAGAAGATCCATTCATTCCCTTCCCACCTCTCATCGATGAATGTAGAGGATATAAATCGGGAATACCGGTTACAAAATAATAAGTGGAGGAATGTGCATGGAGCAACAAACCTATGCAAAAGGACTCGAGGGAGTTATTGCCGCAGAAAGTAAAATCTGTCAAATCGACGGGCAAAACGGCAAGCTCTACTACAGAGGTTATTCTATCGATGATCTCGCAGAACACTGTACCTATGAAGAGGTGACCTACCTGCTGCTCTATAAGGATTTGCCCACTACAGAACAGCTCGACAGCTTCTCCAAGAATATGAGGTCTAGCCGTGATATTGCCCAGCCGATCAAATCAATGATACATACCTTTCCGACCGGTGCGCACCCAATGGAGCTTCTACAGTCGGTTGTCTCATACTTGAGCAGCTATATCGAGCACAAGATCAAACATTCGATATACTGCAACTGCAGGGACACCCTTCATCAGGTAGTGCAAATGGCAACCGTGGTCGCTACCTACGCACGCTTTCGCGACGGAAAGGAGTACGTGAAACCAAGGATGGATCTTTCACATGGTGCTCACTTCCTCTCTATACTCAGAGGCCGTGAACCGGACCCTCTCGAGGGGGAGATCATGGACAAATGTCTCATACTCCACGCAGAGCATGGCTTCAATGCGTCAACCTTCACTTCCCGCGTTGTGGCTTCCACCCTGTCAACCTGCTACTGTAGCATCTCTGCAGCCATGGGTGCACTATACGGTTCACTGCACGGTGGGGCAAACGAAAAGGTGATGGAAATGGTTGATGATATCGGAAGTAAAGAGAACGTGAGGGACTGGATCGAGAAGGCACTCAGCAAGAAACAGAAGGTGATGGGAATGGGGCATCGAGTGTACAAGGCAAAGGACCCCCGCTCCATAATCATGGAAAGGTATCTTGAACAACTCTCTGATATGAAGAAGGATTATCGCTATTTCGAGATCCTCAAAGAGGTAGAGCGGGTTTTCAGAGAGAAAATGGAGCAAAAGGGGAAACCCATTTACCCGAATGTAGATTTCTTTTCAGGAGCCGTATACCGTCTGCTCGGCATTCCTACTATTCTCTTTACTCCGATGTTTGCCGTTGCACGTGTCGCAGGGTGGCTTGCACACATACTGGAGCAGCGGGAGGATAACCGTATCTACAGACCAAAGAGCCTTTACACCGGCCCTACACCACGATCTTTTTTGAAGCTCGAAAGCCGATGAAAGGGAGCAGATCCGCGAAACCGGGCTAAAAATCGGAATCAGCGCTGGTATGGTTTGGGAAGGGCGTCTTTCCTGCTGAGATTGATCCGTCCCTGGCTGTCGATTTCCCTCACCTTCACAGGAACTGTGTCCCCTACTTTCAGAATATCGGTTACCTTATTTACCCGCCGGAATTCGAGCTGGGATATGTGGCACAGACCTTCTTTACCTGGAAGGATCTCTATAAAGGCACCGAAATCAACGATCCGTTTTACACGTCCCTGGTAAATCTTGCCCACCTCTACCTCTTCAGTGAGTGCCCGTATCATGTCTGCTGCATTCTTTACCGCTTCTTCTTCCTTGCTTGAGAGGGTCACAATACCCGAATCCTCGATGTCCACATCCGCGCCCGTTTTCTCGATGATGGATCGGACTGTGATTCCGCCAGGCCCTATGATAAGCCCGATTTTATCGGTAGGCACCCTCACCGTCATGATCTTCGGTGCATAGGTGGATATATTTTGCGCAGGAGCATTTATCGCATCCGCCATCTTTTCAAGAATGAAAATCCGTGCCTCCCGGGCATGTTGGAGGGCTTCCAGCATAAGGTCTTTTGAAATTCCCGAGATCTTTATGTCCATCTGAAGGGCGGACACTCCATTATTCGTGCCTGCGACTTTAAAATCCATGTCTCCAAGATGGTCCTCAGAACCGAGAATATCCGTCAGAATCGCGTAGTTACCGTTCTCGTAGATGAGCCCCATCGCCACACCTGCAACTGAATCCTTCAGCGGTACACCGGCACAGAGGAGGGAAAGGGTGCCTGAGCACACAGACGCCATAGATGAGGACCCATTCGATTCCGTTATTTCCGACACCACGCGGACCGTATAGGGAAACTCCTCTTTAATAGGCATGACGGATGCAATTGCGCGTTCAGCAAGATGACCATGGCCGATCTCTCTCCTCCCGGGCGCTCCCATAGAACCTGTTTCACCTACAGAATAGGGAGGGAAGTTGTAGTGCAGCATAAAACTTTTTGTTCCTTCGCCCTCGATGTCGTCAAACCGCTGTTGATCACCTACAGTCCCGAGGCTTGTAATCGCCAGGCTCTGGGTCTCCCCGCGGGTAAAGAGAGCTGAGCCGTGTGTTCGTGGCAGCACATTCAAATCGATACTGATCGGTCGAATATCTTTCAGCCCGCGACCGTCTGTTCTCCTTTTCTCATCCAGAATCGACTTGCGTACGATCTCGCGTTCAACGTCCTCGAATATACTACGGATATGCGGAAGAACCTCTTCACCAAACTTACCCTTTATCTCTTCGATAACAGTTTCAGAAGCCTTTTCCAGAGCAGCCTGCCTGTTCAGTTTTCCCGATACGAAACAGGCTTCCTTGTACAGGGGGTACGCGCTTTTTCTCACCGAATCTATAAACTCTTCAGGAATGGGCTCTAACCGCACTTCCTGTTTTTGCTTTCCAGCCCGCTGGATAAGCTCTTTCTGCACCTGAATTATTTCTCTTATGTAATTTTCCGCAAAGGAGATTCCTTCGATGAGCTGCTCCTCGCTGAGCTCATTTGCACCGCCCTCCACCATAATGATTGCGTCTTCGGTTCCCGCAACCACCAGATCCATCAATCCTTGCTGAATCTGAGTGTAAGTGGGATTGATAATGTAACTCCCCTCGATCATCCCAACCCTTACTGCCCCTATGAGCTTCTGAAATGGTATATCGGATAATCCGAGAGCGAGCGACGCCCCGTTCATTGCCAGAATGTCTGGAGGATTGATCTGATCGGCTGAGATCGTGGTGGCGACTATTTGGATATCCTTTCTATATTCCTTTGGAAACAAGGGTCGAATGGGGCGATCGATGAGCCTGGACACGAGGATTTCTTTGTCTTTTGGCCTTCCCTCCCTCTTAATGAATCCACCGGGAATCTTCCCAGCAGCGTAATATTTTTCTATATAATGGACGGTAAGAGGGAGATAATCTATTCCCTTTACCTCCTCTTTCGAGGTGCACGCCGTCGCAAGGACCACTGATCCCTCATAGGTGATAAACACACTCCCGTTTGCCTGCTTTGCGACTCTTCCTGTTTCAAATACAAAGGTTCCATTTCCAATTTTAATTTCTACTTTTTCTTCCATTTTTGTATTATTCCCTACTTTCTGATTCCTAATTTTGTGATGATGTCTCTGTACCGCCCGATATTCTTGTTTTTTAGATAATCTAGCAGTCTTCTCCTCTGACCAACCAGTTTCAGGAGGCCTCTCCTCGAGTGATGATCCTTTTTATGGATCTTGAAATGTTCGGTAAGGGAATTAATCCTTTCCGTGAGCAGTGCTATCTGTACTTCCGGAGACCCGGTATCAGACTCATGCTTTTTGTGAGTTTCGATCAGGTCTTTTTTCTTGTCTTTTGTTAGCGCCATTCCTTACTCCTTTTCCTCATTGCACTTAATATACTGTATTGCTGAAAAATATCAAAATCATTTTTCCAGACAACTCGAGTTTTGGCGACTTTATGAGTCCTTTAGTACCTTAATCCTGATTTTCTTACCAAATAGGCAAGAAAACCTTTATAATCGTGAATGTGGCTTGTCCACATTTGGGAACTCATAAAGTCGCTGCGATTCGGAGAGCTAACTCTCCGAATCGCCCGGGTCATCCGCGTCAAATGAAAACTGGTAAATTCGATCTTCGCAATACTTCCTTTGCATGGAAGGGATGAATGCATCTTCTGCGACCTGTAATACTTCTCTATGCCGCTCTCCTGTTTTAAGATCCTCCATTTCCCCTGAAAAAGCTCCCCCTTTAGGAATTGCAATATTGGAAATAAAAGTGTGGAGAGATTTCTTCCCCTGGAGATATACTGTGTAGCGTCTCCCTAGCATTTCAGCAACCTGTCGGAACTTCCCCCTTTTTATTTCACTCCGTATCCGTGTGCTGGAAATTACCGCTTCCCCGTACATCACTTCTTCAACTGGAAGAAGGGTATAACCGATATTTTCTGACATTTCAGCAATGAAGCTTAGATCTCCTGAATTGTCCCTCCCAAATCTGAAGCTCGTGCCAAGGCACAGGAGTTTTGGATTGAGTTGTGTTCTCAGCTCTTTCAGAAAATCAGCTGGAGAAGTAGCTGCGAAGGCGGGAGAAAAATCAATGTAAAAGAGAAGATCAATACCTGATTTTTTAAAGCATTCAATTTTATCTGCAGCAGCGTAGAGCTTCTCAGGTTCATATCCGTTCAACACAGTGAGAGGATGTTCTTTAAAGGTAATCACCGCAGAAAAAAGCCCCATTCTCCGGCATTCATTAATGAGGCTTCCAATAATCTTCAGATGACCCCTATGAAAACCCTCAAAGTTCCCGATGCTGAGTCCCAGTTTTCCGTAATATCGGTTGATTCGACGAATCCGATCAATTAGGTGCATGTGTTCAGTTTTTCACATCGCGAAACACGCGAAAGTACCTGAGTGTCTCATCCTTGGTAAAAATTGCCACGAGCCTTTCCCCAGAGATCACACGATAGTAACCTGGGAATAGAGTATCAATATCCAGTTCAGGAATTAGTTTTAAAGGGGGAACCCCAGCGTAAATGCCGTTGAGTCTTTCCGGATTGATGACAATCTTCGGCAGATCGGACAGGACCTCCTCAATGGGCATCACCTGTGTGCGATCACTGACTTCATCAATTTTCAAGGACTTTTCAACGGTAAAACGACCGATCGCAAGCCTTCGGAGCTCGGTGAGATATCCACAGGTATCCAGGGATCGGGCGATGTCCCGCCCTAGTGATCGAACGTAGGTTCCCTTGGAGGCGAGCACTTCAAAGATAATGCGTTCTTTTTCCAGGTGCAGTAGGGACAGTTCTCTGATCTCGATCTCACGAGGATTGGGAGATACTATTTCACCAGTAAGAGCCCGACGATAGAGCCGCTTCCCGTTCTGGTGAATCGCAGAAAAAATGGGAGGAACCTGGAGGTTCTTACCTTTGAACCTTCTCAGCACACCGAGGATGATCTCTTCCGTGAGCGGGGGCACTTTTTCTGTTTTTATCACCTTTCCGTATCTGTCGAGGGTATCAGTTTCCTCACCCAGAAGCAATGTTGCCCGGTATCTTTTAAAACAGCCCATGAGCAGATTCTGTATTGCCGTTGCCCTGTCAAGGCAGATGATAAGCAGACCTGAAGCTGCCTTATCAAGAGTTCCTGTGTGCCCCGCCTTCCCCACACCCAGGAGCATTTTCACCTTCCGCACAGCCTCAAAGGAGGTCATCCCCTCGTGCTTGTCGAGTAGGAGAATCCCGTCTAGACCCATCCCTTGCCCTTTACTTCACTGCATATTTTCTCCACGATTGAGAGTCCGATCTCGTTCACATCTCCATTGACCACAAATCCGCTCGCCTTTAAATGACCCCCTCCTCCAAAAAGCTTCGCAAGATAGTTACAGTTGACGTTGTTCGTTGAACGAAGGCTCCCTTTCACTCGATGCTCATCTAACTGTCGCAACATGATGATGAGCCTGCAGTTTTTCAATCCTCTTATCACTTCGAGTATTCCTTCGTTGTCCTCATTACTCGCACCAGTTTCCCCATACACCGACATGGGCAGAAGAACAGAAACGATTGACCCGGAACAATCGACCTGCAACCGCTCGAGCGCCTTCCCCAGAAGCCGAAAATGTTGTATGCTCCTTTGGTTGTAGATCATCTGGTGTGCGTAATCCGGTTCCACCCCATAATTCAAGAGAGAACTCACGATTCTGAAGACCTTTTTTGTAGTGTTAGCGAAGGCAAAAGAGCCAGTATCTGTCAGAATAGACACATAGATACACGTGGCGATGTCTCTATCCAGATGCTCCTCTATATCGGGAATTAAGGAGAAGAAAAGCTCACCTATGCTGGAAACCTCAGTATCCACGTAACAGCCATGGTGAGGGCATTCGGAATCTTCGTGATGGTCCAAGCTGATGATCCTGCCAGCATGCTGTATTCGCTCTGAGACCACTCCAATTCTTTCTCTACTCGCACAGTCCAGAAGGATAACCAGATCGAGGGTGTCGATTGAGGGTTCAATCCCCTCCTCGATGGTATAAATTTGCTCGGCCCCGGGGAGCCAGGCATACATGTCCGGCGTTTTATCCTGATTGAACACACACACATGTTTATTCTGAGATTTTAATATTCGCAGGAGGGCGAGCTCTGAGGCGATCCCATCACCATCTGGACGAACATGTGTGGTGAGGAGAATATTACGTGCCTCCAGAATGAACTTCCAGATTTCATCTGCCTTCCCTTTTTTTGACATGTACGGACCAGAAGTAAAAGGAATGAATTACTCCTCACCCCTCTCCAGTTCTATAAGTCTATGAACGAGCCTTACCCGATCTTCTGTTTCATCATCGAGTTGAAAATAGAGGTGGGGAATATATTTTACCCGCAGTTCTTTTCCTATCTTCATTTGGATAAAACCGCGAGCACTCTCAAATCCCCGGATCGCATCGCTCTTTTCCTTCTCGGATCCTATTACCGAGATGATGACCTTCGCGCTCCTCCCATCTCTGGCGAGCTTTACATCAAGAATCGTGATAAAAGAATCAAGAAGCCGCGGGTCTTTCAAACCCTTTACAAGCAGAAGGGAAAGCTTTTCTTTTATTAATTCTTCCAGCTTCTGCGTTCTGTAATCCACACCCAACCCCCACTCTCATACTTTTGCATCCAGCTTCTGCGCGATTTCATGAATGACAAACGCTTCTATCACATCGTCTTCTTTAAGATCATCAAAGTTTTCGATCTTCATGCCACACTCGAAACCAGAAGCAACTTCTTTGACATCGTCCTTGAATCTCTTCAAACCCGCAATCTTACCTGTATATGTTTCGATCCCCTCTCGGATGATCCTCACATTGTCACCCCGTGCAACCCTGCCGCTGCTCACGAAGCAGCCTGCAATATTGCCAATCTTGGGAACCCGGAATACCCTTCTCACCTCTGCATTTCCCACGATCTCTTCTCTGAGTTCTGGTTTCAGCAACCCTTCCATGGCCGACTTTACGTCTTCGATCACATCGTAGATGATTCCATACCGCCTGATATCCACCTTTTCTTTCTTGGCAAGTGCATAAGCAGTCGCGTTCGGTCTGACACGGAAACCGATTATGATTGCATTCGATGCAGAAGCAAGCACCACATCGGGTTTATTTATCGCCCCCACTCCTTCATGGATACAGTTGAGCCTCACTTGCGACGTCGAGAGCTTTTCAAGGGAGTCTTTCAGTGCTTCCACAGAACCCTGTACATCCGCCTTGATGATGACCTTCAGCTCCTGGATCTCACCCTCTCTGATCTGTTCGTAAAGGTTCTCAAGGGTGACTTTTTTCACGCTCCGTGACTCCTCGAGCCGTTTGAGCTCCTGCCTCTTCTGACCGATCTGTTTGGCGATCTTTTCGGTTTCGGGTACCTGGAAGGGATCCCCTGCGGTTGGGAGCCCGGAAAAGCCGACGACCTCAACCGGGTCTGAGGGTAATACCTCGGTAAAAAGATTGCCGTTTTCGTCGAACATAGCTCTCACCCTTCCCGGATAAATACCTGCGACAAAGGGATCTCCAAGCTTAAGGGTGCCCTTTTTAATCAACACAGTAGCAACGATTCCCCTTCCGGTATCGATCTTTGATTCAATAATAATGCCCTGCGCGGATCTATCTGGATTTGCCTTAAGCTCCAGCATATCAGATTGAAGGATGAGGGCCTCAAGCAGGTTATCTATACCCAGCTTTTTAAGTGCAGAGACCTCTACCATTAAAACATCCCCTCCCCACTCCTCCGGTACGAGACCTCGTTCTGCAAGCTCGTTCCTCACCTTATCCGGATTTGCTCCGTTAATGTCCATTTTGTTTATTGCCACCACAATAGGTACACCCGCTTCCTTTGCATGGCTTATCGCTTCAACAGTCTGCGGCATGACGCCGTCGTCCGCAGCAACAACCAGCACCACTATATCCGTTACCTTCGCACCCCTCGCCCTCATCATTGTGAATGCTTCGTGACCTGGTGTGTCGAGAAAAACGATTTTTCTCTCCCTCAAAAATACTTTATACGCACCTATGTGCTGAGTAATTCCACCGGTTTCTGTATCCACAACATTTGAGTTCCTTATTGCGTCAAGGAGCTTTGTTTTTCCATGATCTACATGACCCATTATCGTCACTACCGGCGGCCTTGGTTTGAGATCCTCTGGATGATCTTCTATATCCTCGATGACAGTCTCTTCATAGAGGGAAATGACCTTGGTCTCACATCCATACTCGGAAGCGACAAGGGTTGCTGTTTCGGCATCGATCTGATCATTTATTCGCGCCATGACACCGAGTGAGATCAGCTTTGATATGAGGTCGCTCGCCTTCAGATTCATCTTTCTCGCAAGCTCGCCCACCGTGATCGTCTCTAGAATTTCTATATGCTTGGGAACGACACTGGCAGCGAGCGGCCGGCCGTCTCTCTTTTTCTGCTGGAGGATTTTGTCCAGATTGATCTGTTCCTCTTCTTCAAGCCTTCTCTCCTTCCTGAAATCGAACCGCCTTCTCTCCTTCTGCGGTTTCTTCACAGCCTCCTTTTCTTCAGCTTGGGCAGGCTTCTTTTCCTTGAGTCTAAAAACGGGCTTCTTTTCCTCCTTCGGTTTCTCCTTCGTCCTCTTTTTCATGGCGGTGGGTTGCCTCTTATCCACCGCTTCTCTTGGTGCTCTTTTGGTTTCTCTTCCCGGTTTTACCTTTTCAAGCTTTGCGACCTGAACCTGTTCCTTCTCGGCAGCTTCCACCTTGTGAGGCTTCTTGAGGATTATCACCTTTTTCTTTTTGATGACGATCTTCTTGTGCTCTTCTTCCTCGGACTTCGGTTTCCTTTTTATGAGCGCAACTTCCGGTTTTTTTGTGATACTCTCAGCGATATAGTGACGCACTTCCTCGAGCTCTTTTTCATTAAGCTTACTGGAAGACTTTTTATTTTTAATGCCCAATGTATCAAGCATCTTGAGAATATCTTCGGTGGAGATATCCTGACTCTTCGCTAATTCGTTAACCTTCATTGCACCCCTCATCTGAGAAAAGCTCATTGTTGCATCAATCAGTTTTCATATGAAAATATTCAATTCTTACAAACAAAACAACCAAAAATTATTCCTCCTCCTCTTCCTTAAACTCAAGCTCAACTCCACAGGAAGGACACCTTTTCATATCCTCCGTGATCTTACTGCCGCAGTTGGGACATTCGTAGTACTCGGTTTCCTCGCTCTCTTCTGTCTTTGGCTCACCTCCCTCGGATTTAATCACTTCCTCCTCTTCGACCACCTCGACGTTTTCAGTGATCGTCTTCACCACTCGTTCAGCCATTTCCTTGTCCATGCCTTGAATCTGCGAAAGGGTTTTAACGTTTTTATCAATTATATCCTCGATATTGGTGTACCCTGCCTTCTCCAGCACCTCAAGAGTCTCCTTATCGAGGCCGGGAATATCTTTCAGAGAGGTAACTTCAGCTTCGGCCTCTACACCTACCCCGAACAGCTCATCCGCAGCTTTCCTGGCGTATTCAGCGTATTCTGACATTTCAAAATCTTGCTCTGTGATCACATCGAGTTTACATCCAACGAGCTTTGAGATAAGTCGGATGTTCTGTCCCTGCCGTCCGATTGCGATCGCGAGCTGTGTCTCCGACACCACCACTAGGGCTTCATTCTTTTCCTCATCAGTGAAAAAAATCCTGCTGATCTTAACTGGATTCATTGCATTGGCTATATATCTTCTCACTTCAGGGTCCCATTTGATGATATCGATTTTCTCTCCTTCGAGCTCACCCACAATCGCCTGTATTCGAATTCCTTTGAGGCCCACACAGGCACCAACAGGATCTATCTCGTCTCTGGGAGAGTAGACCGCAACCTTTGTCCTATAACCCGGATCGCGTACGATATCTTTGATCACTATGGTACCATCCGCAATCTCAGGAACCTCCAGCTCGAATATCTTTTTTACAAATGCTGGATGGCTTCTGGAAAGGATGATCTGTGGACCCTTCATATCCTTCCTGACTTCCAGGAGCAATGCCTTTATTCTATCACCTGCACCGTAGTGCTCACGCGGGGACTGCTGACTTTTCGGCATGATACCCTCTGACTTTCCGAGATTCACGTATATAGTGCCAGCCCGCTCTCTCTGGAAGTAACCAACAATCATCTCCCCCTCTCGTTGTTTATACTCGTTGTACACCACGTCCTTCTCGATCTCTTTCAACCTCTGCCGTACCACCTGTTTTGCTGTCTGAGCGGCAATCCTTCCAAAATCCTCAGGTTTGATCTCTATTAGGAGCTCGTCTCCAATTTCAGCACCGGCATGCAATAGCTTTGCCTCCTCCAGACCAATCTCAAAAACGGGGTTTTTCACTCTGTCGACAATCTCTTTTTTCGAATAGATTTTCACAATGTGATTCTCCTCATCCAGATAGGTTTCAGCGTTTGAAGTCGTGCCAAACCTTTTTTTATACGCTGCAAGCAGTGCCATTTCGATTGTCTTTAAAATTAAATCTTCCGATATGCCTTTATCAGACACGAGCTGTTTAACTGCTTCTGCGAACTCGTTTGCCATATTTCCTCCAATTTGATGAATAATTGGTCGCTGGTTAATAATACCCTTTTCAGCATAACATCTATTCTACCAGCTGAATACTTCGTTCTTTCACTATGTATAATTTCTCAGTAATATTTTGAGAGTACAAGGTATTTCTAAATCATACTAATTATTCACCAAGAACTTATTATCCATTCAATTTTGTTTTTCTGACCCTCGAAAGAGGGAGTCGAATCTTCTTTCCCTTCACATCGATGGAAAATGTGTCATTGGCAAAACCCTCCAGTTTTCCTTCTATGATCAGGTTGTTACCGAGACCTTTGACCGGCTCCTTTAAAAACACCTTTACCTGCCTTAAGAGAAATATCGAGTACTCCTGTGCATCTTTCAATTCCCTGTACAGACCTGGGGATGAGACCTGCAAGCTGTAGTTATCTTCTTCGATCGATCCGAGCACATTGAGCCTGCCGGTGAAAAGGTTCGAGACTTTTTCACAGTCCTGAATGGTTACACCTCCGTCTTTATAAATGATAACCTGGATATTTAATCCGTTCTTCCCCCTTTTCGCTGTAAGCTCTACGATCTTCACGTTTATCTGATCGCAGATTTTCTTCAACTCATTTTTCAATACATCTTCGAGATCTTCCATAGAACACCATTAAAAAATTCCAATAAAAAAAGAGTCGGCTGAGCGACTCTTCGAGCAAAAGAAACTAGTCGAGATTAGAGTTACTCCTATGATAACATCAGAGAGAATAAGAGTCAAGCGAATTAAATGTATTTAAAAAGGGCAAATCCTGTCTCATGAAACCTTCTATCCTTTCTTCGATACTCCTCGATATATTCGTTGATCGATGCAGCGATATCTTTCGCGCTTTGTTCCTTGTGTTCGAGTATTATTCTTCTCATGAAACTCGCCATACTCTCCTCTTCGATATGCTGTTCAAAAGCATTTTGGGGAAGGAGCACGAACAGATCGCCCGTCACGAAATCAATTTCAGCATAAGAAAATGCGTCTTCGAAATCAGCATCTGAGAGGATTCCACATCCCCCTATATCCAGCTTCAGACTCTTTACTACGTCCTCATTGTGTTTGAGATAGATTGACTGGCCTTTCCCGCAGGAAGAGTACTCTATCTTTCGCTCATCCTGCCTGATAAGCACTGCAGAAACATCCATATGTAGATTGTTTTCCAGGCAGTACAGGTTCAGCGTTTTAAAAAGATGCCGGCTCTGAGGCTCCACACCCAAGGATGATCGCAGATTATCCACAATCACAGTGAGCTGGTCAGCAGCAAATGCAGAGTTCACATCAGGATAGGAAAAAGCGGTAAACAGGTGCAGATTACCGCCCGTCAGATAGAGCAAATAACTCCCCTCAGAGCTCTTTGAATGATAGGTGTAACTCAAAGCTTCCAGGAAATCCAGAGTCAGGTCCTGTTTCCTGAAGAGTGTATTCTTTTTATCCATCAGGTAGAGAATCGGATTGGAACTGAGCTTTTCTTCGATCCCTTCTATTTCGGTTTCACTTGGAACAGCCTCCCCCTGCACTTCTGACTTGACAGCGGTGGGGGTTTCTTCAATAATCTCCTCTTCTATACCAGGCCCTGGCATCTCCTCTCTTTCCATAGGAGCGCTCACTTCTTCTTCTACTTCTTCTTTATATTCTTCTTCATATTCTTCTTCCGCTTCTTCCTCTTCTTCTTCCTCGGTAATCTCTTTCTCTTCTTCAGCAGATGATGTTTCCAAATAGAGAGTGGTCTCCGGCTTTGGAACGTACACCTCTGGGGCAACCGTTCCGGCTTCAGCTTGAATGGCTCCGATGACGAGTCGCGCCTGGGATGCCATCCGGTTGAAACCTCCACGAATCCAGAGGAAAAGGGGAACGTGGAGGAGGACAATAGAAACAAGGACGTAACCACCGATAAACAGGAACAGGGGTGTCCTGTCTTCCGGTATAAGTACGAACCGTTTCACGTCAAATCCGAGCACGAAATCATGATACTCCTGCCCTAATGCATAGATCGGAATGGAGAGGCGAAGTGTGAGGAAACCGTGCGGTCTAACCCTCTTCACGATCGGCTCGCCATCCTCGAACTCCCACACATGAGTGATGCTCTCATAATATTCCGAGGGCAATCGTTTTCCCTTGTATTCGCCACTCACCTTTTCATTGGTATGGAAAATAAGCTTTCCGAACCTGTCTGTACACCACGCATCCAGTACACCCCTATTCCCCTTGAGCAGGTTACAGTGGTGCTCCAGATCCTTCCAGTAGGATTCCTTTCTAATCAATTGATTTTGATATTGAGAGATGTTCTTGAGCAGTGAATCATAGTACAGTTCAACGACCCGCTCATAGTATGCAAACAAGAAGTAGTAAGAACCCCCAACAAAGAGGAACAAAAGGAGGAGCGCGATCAGAAAGGAAACAGAGGTTATCCCCCTTCTTGCCCTCCGAATGTAATGGATGAGTGTGTCCAGTCTCCCCTGAATATCCATAATGACTTCTGTCTTTTTTCGATCTGTTTTCAGCCCGTTCTCGATCAAAAATAATCCGTATGCGATGCGTGCAGGAGCATCATGACGATAATTTTATCTGAGAACCGAGGTCATTGCAAGTTGATTGATATAGTCAACGTTTAAAATCTGTTTAATGATGCCTGACGAAGATGAGCTGAAAACGTTGTCAGGGCGTCCCTTTTCTCCGGTGTCATCGATGTAGGTGCTGCCGTTATTATAGGCGACATAGCAGTTCACTACCTTTCCTCCCCCTACAGCCGCATAGTCACTGTTATCGATGAGGTCATTTTTCACAATTTCTGGATTTGAGCCTTCCTTCATGTAAATACCATGTCGTCCGTTGTTTGTAATCAGGTTCCCTTTTATCTCTGTGTTGGAAGTGCTCACCACTATTCCATCCATACGATTGAGCTCTACAGCGCTATCCAGGAGCTGAGAGCTCCCCATTCCAGTTTCCAGCACCACCCCTGCAAGATTGTTCCTGAAGGCGCACCGCGAGATTCTCCCCCCTCCATAGACACGCAAACCGTATACCCTGTTGTTGAGGAATTGAGAATCGAAGATGGATAGACTGTAGTTTTTTGCCAGAACCCCTTTTTCGTTTCCGTCGAAAAGCGAATTCGAGACACTGACCCGGCTATTCTCTAGAAACAAACCGATTGTCCCATTTTTCACTCGCAGTAGTGAGATCTCCACTCTGCTGTCTTTAATCTGCACACCCACCTCACTGCTGTCAATGATCTCAACATTCCTCAATCGCACGCCATTTTCGTTGTTGAAGATGGCGAGCGCCACGGTCGATCCTGCGATTTCAGTGTTCTGAATAATCCCTGCTGAACCGCCCAAATACCGTATTCCACCCCATTTTTCTCCGGCAGGAGTGATCCGGGCGTCCATTATATTGAGCGTGCCGCCAGAATGTACCTGTATATAAATATTTTTAGGTATCGACATTTTTCCGGTCAGGTTTGCGGTTTCCCCCTTCTGTACGATATACCCCCGTGATTTCAACACCTCAAACCCGTAGGTTCGAGGCTGCGCTGGTCTTGGGGCCTCCCGTTTTCTCTGCGTCACCTTCTTTAATGAAAGAGGGGGCGACTTTATTGCGAGCGAATAATCTTTATATATATTATGCTCTGTCAGTACGATATCTTCACTCACGTCCTCATTCTTTTCCACCGTTGTTTTCTTCAGAAAAGGCTTATAACCGCTTTCATTTCCCGCTCTATCCACCGCGATGATGGTTACCAAAAGCTCTTTGTCCCGTAATTTCTCCCTGTCGATTATAAGATCGTAGGAAGTCCTCTTCGTGGAGATCACACCATCCCATCGGTTTGTATCAACGCCATAATACAGCACAAAATTTACCACATCCCTCTCTTCTGTCTCCCAGCTAATTCGAATCCTGTTCTCCCCGATGAATTCATGTTGCAAATTTTTTGGTGGACTGGGTGGAATGGTATCTTCAAGAACTATTCCGCTTACTGCGGCTGACGGCTTACTAAAGGAACCACTTTCATCAAGGGAAAAAATCCTGAAGGAGTAGGGAACAGAGTTTTCCATGATTGGGAGATTATCTACGCTTTCAGAGATGCGGTGGGTTTCGAGACCGTTCACAGTGTAGGGAATGACAAAGGCCCTATCTCTTTCGGGAGTAAATCCCTCCCTGCTGTAGAAGAGAAACTCACCCTTTTCCCGTTTCACCTGCAGGACGTATCCCTTCAAGTCGTACTCCGGGGTACTGTTCCAGAGGAGATCCACTCTATTGTTTTTCGCATGTGTCACCGCAAGTCCAAAGGGCGGGAGTGGAGGTTTATTGGCGGTTTGCACAATTTTGGAGATAAACTCCTTTGAATACCCGATCTCGTTTTTCGAGTATACTCTAATCTCATAGACGGTGTTCTCTTCGAGATTTCCAAACTCGCAGAAGTTTTGTTGAATATCGGGATATTCAATCAGGGGATCATCTCCTCCTTTCGCATAGAGACCGCAAGTATAGGAAATGACAGCAGGAACCTTATCCCAGGAAGCGTACAGGTAACTGCCCCCAGGGAGATCCTGATGTATCTCAAATACCTTCAGTTTGGCCGGACTGCCTGGCAATTCGGAGTGACCTTCGAACCTGATCTCAATAGGATGTGAAAACCCGCTTGAGTCGACCTGGATCGTGTATTCACCCTTTTCTATATCCTCGAAAAGGTAGTTTCCATCTGCATTACTTATGACCTGGACAACTACTGTGCCCTTCTCATCTATGCATCTCACATTCACACCTGTAATCGGATTTCCCTTTTGATCCAGGATCCTTCCGCTTATTCTTCCCCCTTTTGGCTTCTCCCTCTTTGCTGGAACCTGAGTCTCCTTCTCAGGAATGAAGATCGGTGCGCTCATTATCCTCTCCACTTCCATTGAGGACGCCGGGGTAGAAGTCTCCTCTGCCTTAGATGACTTCCGAGCGGACGCCTTCTCATCCTTCTCCTTCGATGAAGAAAACACAGGTGAAAAAACAGCACAGAAAAGAGCGAGAAAGACGATAAAAAAAGGATTCTTCATTTTTTCAGTTCCAGAAAGTTAAATCGATATACGAGGGTGAATACCCGGTGTTCTTGTTATCGTGGTGCATCGTCTTCCAGAATGATTTCTTCAGACCAAAGAAACGCCTTCTCTCACCCGCGGCCTGTATCGAAAATACATTTCCTCCATAGCTCACATTGCTTATCTCGAGCATTCCGTCACCGTTCAGATCATACAGGAGTGGAGTGGAAAGCAGGAAGTCTCCGCAGTTGAATTGAGCCATTACGGTACCCGTCTTGCCATGGAGAATGAGCAGTATGCCTCCAAGCGTCGCGTAGGCAACATCGACCCCACCATCCCCATCGATGTCCGCAAGCGCAAGTCTGCCGAGCGTCGTTCCTTCTTCAGACTCGTAATTCCACTTTTCTTTCCTTGTTTTACCCTCGATTGCCCTCACCATTCCCCCTTTATTCATGAGAACAATATCCATGTTTCCGTCCCTATCCACATCTCCAATTGAAGGTGCGGTATGGAAGGAGCCCTCGAATTCGGAGGAAAAAAGCGAGTTTCCTTCTACATCATAGGCAGTCAGGATTCCGTTTTTCGTGAGACAGACGATATCCTGCCTCCGGTCACCGTTGAGATCTCCAACTGCACATTCTCCAGCAGGCCTTCCCATAATCGGTCTCTTCCATAAACCCCAGCCTGTTTTTCCATCAAGAGCGTAAAGGAATCCGTTTGTAGTCACGAAACCCACGTCGAATGTGGAATCCCCGTTTATCCTGATACCCACAGGAGAGTACATGGTCTCGCTTTCAGCGTCAAAAAATCTCCAAAGCTCGAATCCTGAGCTTCCATCTATTGCCACAATATCCATCCCCAGCGTGGCGAAAACCAGGTCGTTGTTATCATCTGCATTCGTATCAATCAACAGCGGAAGGGAGGTTATCCTGTCCTTACCTTCATAGGTCCACAGCCTCTCAAATCCTGTCGTGAAGGCAGTGATGTTCCCGTCTTCGAAAACGATTATAATCTCGTCCCTGCCGCTCCCGTCCACATCTGAAATAAGGGGTTCATAGAAGGGCTTTTCGAAATCTCTGCTGAGAATCTCGGAACCTGAAGTTCCACTTAAAACCGTGAGAGTGCCATTCTTCGTTCCAAAGAGGAAATCCGGACGCCTGTTCTCATCCATCATGCCGATTGTACCCGCTCTTGTCACTGAACCCGTTCCCTGTGCTGCGGACCAGATCAACACGGCATTGTTTGTTTCGCCCTGTGACAAGGATGCCGTGCTCAACAAATCCCTTGACTGAAACTCCAAAAGTTCGTCCTCACTATATACGGGTTTTTCATTATAATTAGTATCGAGGGCAGCCTCAATATCCTCCTGTTTAAGAACTTCAAGCATCACTCCCATTCCTCTCATATCCTCCGGTAGGGGTCTTTTTTCAATTGGTTGGACCGATGTGACACCCTCCGCCTGTTCAAACAAACCTCCGGCCGGCGACTCCTCCAATCCAGGCGCCGGCACGGTCAATCCCGCTTCCCTTCCCTTGAAAATCTTTTTCACAGGAGAGAGCGCCCGTGTAAAAAAGCCACCCTCCTCTGGAATTTCCTCAGTAAACTCTTCAAAGATCTCCTCTTCAGGGAACGCTTGCGGGATTTCAGGAGCCCTCTCCGTGAAAAACTCCTCCTCTCCACCGGGTAATCCAGGGAACTCCTCCTCCAAGGTCTGTCCAGCTTCCGGTAAAATCGTTTCATCTATATATATAGGGATTTTCTTGAAGAAGAGTCCTTTTACCCCACGAGGTATGGCGATACTGTTTCTCGTCTGAATATCCTCAATACTCGGTTCAGGGAGGAGAATTGTAGCCGGCGTTCTCTTCCTGAAAAATAGAAATCCCCGTTCTTCCTCTCTTGCAAGGGATAGTTCCCCTTCTATCTCCACTCCCTCTTCAACTCCTTCCCCTCTGAAGCGCCCTTCCGTGCGCTCCGGTCCTCCTGTTTCCGTGCTCACCACTGGACTAATCTGCTCGGATACCACGTTTGAGAGCTTTCGGCTGGTGATGAAAAATATAAAAGCGATGGAAAACACGATAACCAGGGCTCCAGCGAACACGTAGAGGGAGAGCTTTATTTTTGGTGTTACCTTTTCCTCTTGAGAGGGGTAAAAAAGACCGATCACTGGCCCAAAGGAAATCCTGTCTCCGTAGTTCAAGTTCACTCTTTCGATCTGCTTTCCATTAACCGTGGTGGTCTTACCTTCGGAGACATCCACTATGGAAAACGCACCCTCAACAGTATCGACCTCTGCCTGATGCGGTTCTACGTCTTCGTTTTCAAGTATGAGGTCATTATCGGGTGCATTGCCGATCTTATATTTCGGCTGGTCAAACTCTATTTCCCTCACTACATTATTCGGAAATCGAAGTATGAGCTTTGACATAGATGGATTACCCTGGTTTTATCGCGCGTTAATAATTCACCACTAACTAATTATCGACCGTTTTTTTTAAAATTCAACTCCAACGAGTGCCCTCCCGATAGTGAGAAGATCCACACTGCGAGCATTTTCTATGTAGAGCGCCTCCGCACAGCGCGAAGCGGTTGCACCGGTGGTCATCACATCGTCAAATAGCAGTACCCGTTTGTCCCTTACCAGTTTTCTATATCGACTCTTCAATACAAACTGGTCCTTCATGTTCGCAAGGCGTTCACTTTTCGATCCCAGGCTGCTCTGGGGTCTGGAGTTCCCGATTCTCTTGAGAATGTCACCATGAAAGGGGATTCCTGTTCTCCGTGCGATTCCTTCTGCAATGAGTGTACACTGATTGAATCCCCTCTCCGCGTATCTACTCCTGCTGAGGGGCATCGGCACAAGAATCTCATGCTCATTTATATACACATGATTATGCGTAACCAGCACATCGACAAACATTTTCTTAAGTAATCTCCGTTTCTGAAATTTATAGAGCTGAATGAGCTCTTTTAACTTCCCTGTGTAGATGCCAAGAGACCTATTGGTACGAAAGCCAAACGCGAGATCGGCACATTGTTGACAGGAGGTCTCTAAAAAATCGGATGAAAGGGGCGCACCGCAGTGTACGCAGGCATAACCTTCTATGAAGGGGAGCTCCTTTAGACATCTCTCGCACACGCAGCATCCGGTCTGTATAAGACTCGTGCAAAACGCGCACCTGTTCGGAAACAGGAGGTTTATAAGGATACTCCCAATCTGTTCAGCCCCTTGGATATGAATCGAACCCATTATATATTAATATACTATGGAAAACTCAGGGATTGAACAATTAGTCACAGGCGAATAATTCTTGCGAATTAGCCGCCAGCAAAGCTGGCGGAATTATCACCATCTCAATAATTAGTTACCAACTTAATAGATATTAGCAAGTTATGTTAAAAAAATCGCTCCATAATCTTGAAATGCGAATCATTCACCAGTATTTAATCATACCTTCTATAGATCGACCTGCTCCTGCTTCTATGAATCATATAAACGCATGGGGTGCACTGCCATTCATCGGATTTCCGTAATTATCTCATCTCCCCTCATCAATCTCAAGACCATTCGTGTGTTACCCCTCAACTCCAGCTCTGCAAATCCCTCGAAATGGAGAGGCCCCGGGTTCACAACCGCGGTATTTCCGATAAAATCGATCCCTACCCCCTCGTGGATGTGCCCGGTAAGACAGACCGCAGGCTGCAGGTCGTTTATGAACCTCCTGACTGCCCTTGAGCCAACGTGCTTGCCATTTCTGGCTAAATCACAGGTGCTCTCAAAGGGAGGCTGATGGCATAGGAAGAGGAGCGATGGTGAACCTGCAAGCGCTGTCCTCATCTCTCTGAAGAGGCGTTCGAACTCATCTTCCGTGTACTCATTAGGAGTCAACCCCGGACAGGGAAGCGACCCGCCTACACCCGCGAGGGAAAATTCTCTAAAACGTACCACTTTTCCATGAAGATTTATCCCCTCTTCATTAAAAAAGTTCTCTGCCTCCTGACCATCACAATTGCCAGGCACAATGTAGAGTCGTTCGTTTATTCTCCGCAAGTCGCTGATCACCGATAGAGCGTCTTTTCTAGCGCCGAAGTGAGTAAGGTCACCTGACACCAGGATGAGGTCTGCCCCCTCTAACCGTGTTCGTACCTTATTTAGAAACGCCGTCCGCCCGTGAATATCGGTGATTCCGATTACTCTCATATCCGCCTCCCAAAATAGGTTGCACCTTCATGCCCGGTTTCCGCGATAATACGGGCGTATGCATACGCCAATTCCTTCCTTGGTTCCATTTATATGGAGATTAATTCTATATAGAACTATTTTCGAAGGATTTTTTCTTAATTGTTAAAGTTACATGAATAAAAAACTCTCAATCTTGAAACGAAACTAGTCCAGATATTTTTTTGCTGCGCTATGAGCTGCACGTACCGGATCGGGCACCCTCGCATGCTTTGAACATTCAAGACTGTAATATATCGCGCTTGCGAGGGAAATCTTATTCCCCACCGAAATGTACACTGCTTTCGTGTTTTCTCTGGTCCTTAGTGCTGCCCCGATGATGTCTCCCCCATCATAAATATGCTCAAAGGAGCCGCGTATGAGCTCAGGATCCAGGTGGGTGCCAAAGAGCATTGACTTTGCGCATCCGATAACCGGCCTGTCAAGAAGAATGCCGAGATGGCAGGCTATACCGAATCTTCTCGGATGGGCCATCCCATGGCCGTCGACAATGATAACATCCGGCTCTATTTTTAGCTTCTCAAAGGCGGAAATCAAGAGTGGAGTTTCACGAAAGGAGAGTAAGCCGGGAATATAAGGAAAATGCACACTACCAACTGCGACCATACACTCAAGAATCTCGAGCTCAGGATAACTCAGTACCACGCATGCTGCACAGCCCACTCCCCCCCTGTATGCTACGTCGGCTCCGCATACCCCTTCCACCGATATAAAGTGGTCCTCTGCGCACACCTGTGTTGCGAGCGCCTTCTGCAGCTCAACGGCTTCCGGCGTGGAAAGCTCCCAGGAATGAAGACGCTTCGTGTCCATTACCGCTGCACTCTCCCAGAAGCCTGTCCTGCCCGAAGACTGTTCACCTCTTCAAGGGTAAGGAGCGGCAGGTCACCAGGTATGGTGTGCATCAGACAGCCCGCTGCAGTCGCAAACTCGAGGGCATTCCTGTCCCCTTCCCCTGAAATCAGTCCATGAATGAGACCGGCCGCAAACGTATCACCAGACCCGACACGGTCCACGATATCATGGATCTCATACCTCCGAGAGACGATGAACTCCTCTCTATTGTTGAGCACTGCCTGCCAACCGTTGTAATCTGCAGAATGACTCTCCCGCATGGTAATCGCAATCTTTTTCACCGATGGAAACCGTTTGAGAACAGTCTCGGTGAGTTCCCTGTACTGGTCGGTATCCAGTGCACCTTTTTCCACGTCGATGGCAGTCTCTATGCCGAGGGACTTCTGGTAGTCCTCTTCATTTCCTATTGCCACATCCACGTATTCAATGATCTCCCCCATTACCTCAGGCGCGCTCTTTCCATACTTCCAGAGTTTTTTCCTGAAGTTGAGATCACAGGATACGGTGAGATTCTCTGTCTTTGCCTTTTTACTCGCTGCCAGTGAAACCCGGGCAGCTGAGAGAGAGATCGCCGGTGTGATCCCGGTGATGTGAAACCAGGAGGCTCCCTTGAAAACCCTGTCCCAATCAATGTCTCCCTTCTCTACACATGCAATCGAAGAATTGGAGCGATCGTAGAGTATTTTCGATGGCCTTGCGTTCGATCCCGCCTCCAGGAAGTAGATTCCAAGCCGGTCTCCCTTTCTCACGATACGGGAGACATCCACCCCGTGCTTTCGAATCTCCGCCACGCAGGCATCACCGATTGGATTATCTGGAATCAGGGTCACAAAGGAAACATCGAGACCGAAACTCGCAAGTCCGACAGCCACGTTCGCCTCCCCTCCCCCGAAACTCGCCTCGAACAGCGGACTCTGGAGAAACCGCTCGTTTCCCGGAGGTTTAAGCCTCAGCATGATCTCACCAAAGGTGATGATACTCGACATGTCAGAGACCTCCTTTCTGATATCGACAGAAGGTTATTCTACATAATCAAACTATACATTCCCTGCACTGTCAATCAATTCTTGCTTTTCACAGGGACACATGAGCACTATAGTTTAATTTTAATATGGAAGAAATCGATGAAATCGGAGAAAATTACATTTAGAAACCGCACAGGTGCGAACCTCGGTGCGAGGGTTGATCTGCCCGATCTGGGGAACCCTGATCATTTTGCACTCTTTGCCCATTGCTTCACGTGCACGAAAAACATAAAGACAATCGGTCATATCAACAGGGCGCTCACAAACCAGGGGATCGCGGTATTGAGGTTTGATTTCACTGGTCTCGGTGAAAGCGAAGGCGACTTTACTGAAACGAACTTCACCACCAATGTACAAGATCTCATTTCGGCTGCGGAGTTTCTCGAGAAAGAGTACAGTGCGCCGAGGCTCATTATGGGCCATTCCCTTGGAGGGGCTGCCGTGCTTCAGGCAGCTTCATCCATACCCTCTTCGGTGGCCGTGGTGACAATCGCAACGCCAAGCGATCCTGGCCATCTCAAGCGACTCCTGAGAGTACACCCGGATAAAATCGAACAGGATGGCTTCGCAGAGATCAGCATTGCAGGGAGATCCTTTAAAGTAAAGAAACAGTTTTTCGAAGATCTGGAAGGGTCAAGGATGGAGGAGAGAGTTCAACATCTGAACAGGGCCCTCCTCATCCTGCACTCCCCTGCTGATCGAGTCGTTGGAATCGAAAATGCTGCTCAAATATTCCAGGCAGCACGGCATCCGAAGAGTTTCGTTTCCCTGGACGATGCAGACCACCTTCTGCTGGATGAAGCCGACGGTTTGTACGTCGGAGGCCTGATCAGCGCATGGGCTCGGAGATACCTCGAAAAATCCACACGCAAACCTACCCAATAAAGTCAAGCCTCCTGGGAATGAATAATTGCAGTATCTTTAAACGGTTTTTCACGGATTTTCTCAAGAAAAAGATCAATCACCCCTCAGTCTGACTATTCTCTATGGAACTCGATCGGTGCCCGTTCCCGCTTTATTTTACTTCGTCGCTTTTTCTCCTCCAACCTCCGCTTCCTCGAATCTGCAGTCGGTTTTGTCGGTCTTCGTTTTTTCGGTTTCACACCAGATCTGAGAATCAATTTCATCAACCGCTGAATCGCGTCATTTCTGTTTCGCTCCTGCGTCCGAAAACGCGTTGCTTCTATGAGAAGAATGCCTTCATCAGTCAGTCTGTTCCCTGCAAGTACCCTGAGGCGCTCTTTTTCCTCTCCTGTGAGAAATCGGCTTCTGTGAACATCAAAGCGCACCCGGACAGCGGTGGAGACTTTGTTTACATTCTGTCCCCCCGGACCTTGAGAACGGAAAAATTCAAACTTGATTTCCCCGGCCCTGATTAATTCCTCCGGTATAATTTGTTTCATAACGGAAATGCACCCTTTTTTTTATTAAATTACACGATTGATTGTTGAAATATCAAGCAGTATGTTCAGTCTATTAATAGTAGTATAGAAAAATAAGTTTTGATGGAGGGAAAATCATGGAGAGCCTCATCTCCTATCTAAGAGGAAGTAACATTGACAGGGTATTCATCGATCTCGGCCTTGATTTCGATCGGTTGTTCCCTCCCGAAAAAATGGGTGCGGGTTACACTCCCTACGATGGTTATGAATGGATTGTAAAGAAGGTCCCCCGTTTCAATACCATTGTAAACGCCGTGCCACCGGAGGATCGGCTGGAGGAACTGCCCTGGGAAGAATGGTACATGTACGAACACAGCACTCGCCACCACGTCCTCTATCTGCAAAAACCGCCGAGATATGACGAGATCTTCGAAGCGCCGGAAAATGATGATGTGCATCCAATCCGCACACTCGGGAAAAGATGGTACGTGATAGACGACCGGGACATGAGCCCTGTGCTTCTCCGCTGAAAAAACTGAATCCCGGTGCATAGAGTAGAATTGCAGGGAGTATCTACAGAAGAAGCATTGATGATATTGTAAAAGATAAATCGTACACAGTTAATCTTTACCGATCCCGAAGTAATTGAGCGCGTTGTGGTAACAAATATTTCGAATGATATCGCCCAGTAACTCGAAATCCGCGGGAAGCTCCCCTCTCTCGATCTCCTCCCCAATTATTTTGCAAAGAATTCGCCTGAAATATTCATGCCTGGGGAAGGAAGGGAGTCACTGCGATCCAGGCAGTCGAGAAACCGCACGAGAGGCTTTGCAATAGAAAAGTCTCCGATCGCGTCGAATCCGCTATCCGGTCCAAATAATGTAAAAAAGCGGGCGTTCACGTTCCGAAGTGCACCGATATGGAACTGCTGCACCCAGTTCTATTCATAGTACATCAGGGCGCACTCCCGAAGGAGAAACGCCCTGAATCTTAAAGCTCCGTCAGGAAGCACAGCTTTTCCGCACCTCAGCTCATCGAATATTCGATCGATCTCCCGACTCGAGTATTCCCCTGAATAGGGATACTCTATCCCGTGGTCCGAAGACCTGCACCCTGCCCTGTGAAAGACCTCCTGCCTCTTCCTCAGTGCGGAGATAAGATCCGATGTCCGTGTCACATTCGTATCCGTCCTCTCTTCAAGGCGGTCAACCCACTGATTGTACCACGTAGGGTCCTCGATCTGAAAAGCACGGTCTGGACGAAAGGTGGGCAGTACCCGGACATCAAAGGATGAATCTTCGGCGAGACTCCTGTGCGCCTCCAGGCTATCTGTCGGATCATCGGTGGTGCAGAGTACGGCTACGGATGCCCGTCTGAGGAGTTCACGGGGGGTGAAATCCTCCTGCTGTAGCACGCTGCTGCACTCTGCGTAAATCTCCTCCGCAGTGTGTGAACACAGCAGCCTGTTTTCAATGTGAAAATAGACCTTCAGCTCCATATGTGTCCAGTGGAAGAGGGGGTTCCTGATCGTGGAAGGTACTGTCGAGGCCCAGGCAAGGAACTTTTCATGAGGGTTCGCCTCACCTGTTATGTAGCGCTCATCCACGCCGTTCGCCCTCATAATCCAGTGCCTTCTGGAAACTGCCGACGAACCGGGGCGCAGCCGAATAGAGCGAGACCTCCATCCTCTGCATCTCCATGGAAATGTACTGGTGGGCAAGGAGAGAGGTGGGAAATGCTGTCTCGTCAATGGAGAGCTCGAAATCCACATCACCAGACTCCTCCAGGCACGCTCGGTAGAGTCGTGCAGCACGCTCCAGCGCCTCCCGGTATACGCACGCAGTTCTCACAAGCTCCTCCTCGGAGAATCGAATGAGCACTTCCTGCTTGATTTTCAGGGCCTTCTTTTTAAGGAGGACATCTACGACTTTTTTCTGCTCCTCTGGCATCGCACTGAAGGCGGCACGCACCTCCTGAAGGTTTACATACGCGTACTTTTCACATATGTAATCTGACACGTCTGCGGTAATCATGGTGCACCCTGCAGATCGGGCCTTTCTCACCCAGTCTTCCGTTTTGAGGTGGTCACCGTCTGCTCCCCACGGCTCCTCGTACCTTTCCCTGAACACTGCCCATGTAGCCGCATCGACTACCTCTCCAAAGTCTCTGGAGGTACGCTCGAGCTCACGGGCAGACTGCTGCGCAAAAACTGGAAAGACCCGGAAACCTGATACCGCATGAATATGACCTGGTGAGGCAATGCCGAGCCGATCACCGG